>WNFF01001419.1_pt1 | contig 30768 bp, 22 predicted proteins | sample 5400441 | NCBI WGS metagenome assembly WNFF01 (sample SAMN13153345, study PRJNA577476) | soil metagenome | isolation source: 120 cm saprolite under Douglas fir tree site 2 hole 3 replicate 1 | place: USA:California | collected 2015-04-18
TACAGACACCCCCTCCCGTAAGTCCTTTCCCTGCCGCTCTTACGAAAACATAGGGGGTGTACCCCCTCTCGTTCCTGCTTCAAAGAGCCGGAGGCCTCGAAATCCGCTAACTCCTTTAGAATCCGCTCTTACGGACAGTTCGTCCCGTAAGTCCTTTAGAATCCGCTCTTACGAAAAACATGCGGGGGAGGGGGTACCGTCAGCCAGAATTCTCAACCATCACTTGAACTCTCCTGCGAGGCAAAGGAAAAAGAGGGCAGGATGTTCCGGCTGGCTGCCCGGAATCTGCGATATCGTGCCCCTAAGGGGCAAAATACCGGAAGGGAAGATGCCGGGCTTCCCGGCACAAGTCGCCAGGTTCCCGGTAAGGGGAACCGGGACGCAGAAGACGCGCCCCACACACCGGGGGAAAGCCCGGCGCTACATGGGCAGCGGCGGCGGCGAAAGGCATGGGATGAGGGAAGGATTCTTTAAGCGGCGGGTGGCGCAGCCGATTGTCGAATTGTTGCGGCAAGGGGTGACGCCGGAAAAGATCGCACTGAGCGTGGCGCTCGGGGTGGCGCTGGGAGTGTTCCCGATGCTGGGGGCGACAACGGCGCTGTGCGCGCTGGCGGCGCTGATTCTGCGGCTGAATCTGCCAGCGATACAGATTGTGAATTATTTTGTGTACCCGGCGCAGATTGCGCTGCTGATTCCGTTTTTCAGGATGGGAGAGAGATTGTTTGGGGCGCCTCATTTTGCGCTGACGGTGGCGCAGGTGCGCGCGATGGTGCATGAGAGTTATTGGGGAACGCTGCGCGCGCTGTGGACGACGACGTGGCATGCGATCGTGGTGTGGTGTCTGGTTGCGCCGGTGTTTGTGGGAGTGGCGTACGTGGGAGTGAGGAAGGCAGTGGCGAGTGGTGAGTGGCGAGTGGCGAGAAAAGAGAAAGAAAAAGCAGATTCCTCGCTACGCTCGGAATGACAACGCGGGGCCCAAGGGCAAGACGAGGAGAGACTTTATCGGGCAAAAAGCGCGCGATGACGGGCGGAGGAAGAGAGATTTCTCACGCTCGCGGGCTGACCAGTTCGTCGGAACGAACGGGAAAGAAAAGGTCAGCCTGCTCGGTTCGAAATGACGGGTTGATGAGGCGTCAAGAGTTACAGGATGTCGAGGATTTCCTCGTATCGTTTGAAGGGCGGAATCAAATACGCGCCGGCCAGCTCGGTGCGGGACCAGGCGAGCATTTCGCGGGCGAGTTCGAAGCCACGATCGCGCGCGGCGGCCCCGGCGGATTCGAGAGACTTCAGCACCGGCTGGGGAATGACGATGCCGGGAACTTCGTTGTTGAGGCGCAGCGCCTGCTTGTAGCTGTTGAGCGGCCAGATGCCGACGAGTACGGGAATGGGGGATTTGCCGCCTAGCTTTTTCAGGAAGGCGTGCCAGTGCTCGGGATCGAAGATCGGCTGAGTCATGGCGAAATGAGCGCCGGCTTCGATTTTGGCGTGGAAGCGCTCGATCTCGCCATCGAGATCGTCGGCCACGGGATTCACGGCAACGCCGATGGTGAAATTCGTGGCGCCACCGAGAGTTTTCCCTGACCAATCCGTGCCCTGATTGAGGCGATTGAGAACTTTGACGAGGCCGACGGAATCAACCTCGTAGACACCGCTGGTTTCCGGATAATCGCCGACGGAAGGCGGGTCGCCGGTGATGGCGAGAACGTTGCGAACGCCGCCGACAGTCCAGGCGCCGAGAAGTATGGCCTGAAGGCCGATGATGTTGTAATCGCGCGTGGTGAGATGGGGAACGGTTTCGATGCCACGCGCCTCGAGGGCACCGGCGGTGATGAGCGCATCCATACCGACGCGGGCCATGGCGCCGCTGTTGATGTCGATGGCGTGGACGTGGGGGGAGGCCATGATCTTGTCGACCTGCTCGAAGATACGATCGAGGGAAATACCCTTCGGCGGATCGATCTCCACGCAAACAGTGAATTCTTTGGCCTGGAGCCTCTTCCAGAAGCGGCTTTCCGGCTCGCGATGCCGGGCTGGCACGGGCTTTGCGACGGTCTCGACGGCAGCCGTTGCGGCGTGAGTTTTCGCTGGACGCAGCGACTTGACCGCTTCGGCCATTGCCTGGATGTGCGCAGGGGTGGTGCCGCAGCATCCGCCTAGAATGCGGACACCGAGTGCGGCGGCTTCGCGCGCAAAAAGAGCAAAGTATTCGGGAGAGGATCTCGGATAGACGATGCGGTCACCCTCGCGCTTGGGGAAACCCGCGTTGGGCATACCGCTGACGCGAAGATCGTCGACGCCAGTAAGCTCCTGCAAGATGGGCAGCAGAGCCTGCGGGCCGAGCGTGCAATTTGCGCCGATGACCTGCACGTTTTTGTTTTTCAGCCGGGCGGCAGCGTCAGAGGGGCTGATATCGCCGTGCGTGGTGCCTTCTTCGGAGTAGGTGAGCTGCGCGACGATCGGGAGGCCGGAGAAGGAGCGAATGGCGTCAACCGCAAGGAGAATTTCTTCGATATAAGAAAAAGTTTCGAGGATATAAAAATCGACGCCGCGTTCTTCGAGGGCGAGCGCCTGCTCGTGGAAGACATCCAGAATTTCCTCGGGGGAAGGGTGGCGCGATTGCACGCCGATGCCGAGCGGGCCGATGGAGCCGGCGATGAGGACTTCGCGAGCGGCGGATTCGCGGGCTTCGCGGGCAATTTTGACGCCGCGGCTATTGAGGCGGTGGACTTCATCGGCGAGACCGAGCGGAGCGAGCTTGAAGCGATTAGCGCCGAAGGTATTCGTTTCGATGATTTGCGCGCCGGCTTCGATGTAGGCCTGGTGAACGCGAAAGACGGCTTCCGGCTCGGTGGCGTTGAGCTCATCGAAGCAGCGCTGCGGACCCACGCTTTCGTGGAGCATCGAGCCCATCGCGCCATCGGCGATGAGGATGGCGTCTTTGAGCCGCTCGTTGAATTCGAGAATCTTCAAGAATGACCCGCCTTGTCCACCCAGATTCTTAGGATTGCCACCAGCAATCAGCGCTTTTGTTCCATGAGGCTGGCGACGGTGCTCATGAGGTCGTATTTCGTGAGAATTTCGAACTTCGAGTCGCCCATCTCAACGAAGATGGCGGGATTTTCGTGGCTAAGAATGTGCGTGATGCGCTCGACCGGTGCGGACTTTGGCACTTTTGGCAGCGGCTGGCTCATGACTTCGCGGACGACGAGCTTGCGCAGGTCTTTTCCTTGCAGGGCCAAGTTGAGAATTTGATCTTCGTAAATTGTGCCGATGGGAGTGTTTTCTTCGAAGACGGGGATCTGCGAAATATCCTGCTCCTGCATGGTCTTCAAAGCATGAAAGACGGTTTGGTAAGGCCGGGCGATGACGAGTTCGCGGACCTTGCCAGCTTGATGCTTGGCGTTGACCACTTCTGCGGCGGTGATTTGAACCGCGGCTTCGACGTAGCCGCGCTCGCGCATCCATTCGTCGTTGTAGACCTTGCTGAGGTAGCGCATGCCGGTGTCGGGCAGAAACGCAACGATGAACGCTTCGGGCCCGAGGTCCTTGGCGAGGCGCAGGGTGGCGGAGATGCAGCCGCCGCCGGAGCCGCCGGTGAAAATACCCTCGAGTTTGACGAGGCGGCGGGCGACGACGAAGCACTCTTCGTCGTTGACCTGCATGACGTCGTCGAGAATTTTCAGGTTCATCGTGGTGGGAAAGAAATCTTCACCGATGCCTTCGACGACGTAGGTTTTGGCCTTAATCGTTTCGCCGCGCTTGACGAAGTCGTAGTAGAGCGAGCCGTAAGGATCGACGCCAATGATTTTGATGCCGGGATTTTTTTCTTTGAAATATTTGCCCGCTCCGCTAATGGTGCCGCCGGTGCCAATGCCGCAGACGAAGTGCGTGATTTTTCCTTCGGTGTCCTCCCAGATTTCGGGGCCAGTGGCGCGGTAATGGGCCTCGGGATTCATGGGATTGTCGTACTGATTGGGATAAAAGGAGTTCGGAATTTCGCGCGCAAGTTTTTTAGCCACGGAATAGTAGCTGCGCGGGTCGTCGGGCTCGACGGCCGTGGGGCAAACGATGACTTCGGCGCCGAGAGCTTTGAGCAGATCGACTTTTTCCTTGGATTGTTTGTCGGTGATGGTGAAGACCATTTTATAGCCGCGCACTGCCGCGACGAGCGCGAGCCCCATGCCGGTGTTGCCGGAAGTGCCTTCGATGATCGTGCCGCCGGGCTTGAGCAGGCCGCGCTTTTCGGCGTCATCGATCATGGAGATGCCGATGCGGTCCTTCACCGAGCCGCCGGGATTTATGTAGTCGGCCTTGACGTAGATTTGCGGCTTGAGTCCCTGGTTGATGCGATTAAGCCGTACCAGGGGCGTGCCGCCGACGGCTTCCAAAATGTTGTTACATCTCATGGCGTATTCCCGGGCGCGGCTTCGCGACAATTTGGTGCTTGGCCTGTGCCATACTTTGTTTCAGTTTAGCACGCGGCCTCGCGCTGACGTAGCAACGCAGGGCGAAGGAGATACATTTGGCACGGCAGAATATTTCGAGCGGAACGCAGTGGGAGCCGATCGTGGGTTACTCGCGGGCGGTGAGGATTGGCAGCACGATTACAGTTTCGGGGACGACGGCGACGGGGCCGGACGGAAAAATCGTGGGAGTGGGCGATGCCTATGCGCAAACGGTGCAGACGATTCGAAACATCGAAGCGGCGCTGGGGAACGCAGGCGGGGGGCTAAAAGATGTCGTGCGCACGCGGATTTTTGTAACGAATATTGCCGAGTGGGAAAAAATTGGCCGGGCGCACGGGGAGTTCTTCAGAACGATTCGGCCAGCAACGAGCATGGTGGAAGTGAGCAAACTGATTTCGCCGGAGATGCTGGTGGAGATTGAGGCGGACGCGGTCGTGGAGGAACAGTGATTAGCCTTCGGCAGCCAGGGGGCAGCGGAAAGAGGGGTGAAATTAGGGGCCGGCGCTTTCGCAGCTCGGGAGCAGGACGACGCCTGACTGAGATGCTCGCATGACGGCCCTGTACGATTCTTTCATCGCAGATTATTACGATGAGTCGCCGGTGGTCATCGGACGCGTGCAGGACGTGGCGTTTTATTGCGATGCCGCGCGCGAATTTGGCGATCCGGTGCTCGAACTGGGGTGCGGCACGGGGCGCGTCACGATGGCGCTCGCGGAACGCGGCCATCGCGTGGCGGGACTGGATCTGTCCGTGCGGATGCTGCAACGCGCAGAGGAGAAGCGCGCGGCACTGCCAGTAGAAAAACGCGAGCTTGCCCGTCTCGTCCAGGGCGATATGACGAATTTTGATCTGGGAGAAAAATTCCGGCTGATCATTATCCCGTTTCGGCCGTTTCAACACTTACTGGAAACGCAACAGCAGATCGATTGCCTGGCGTGCGCGCGTAAGCATCTCATGCGCGGCGGGCAGCTCATCCTTGATGTTTTCCAGACGGACGCGGAACGCATGCATGACCCTTCTTGTCAGAGAGAAAATGCCGTTGAGATTACCGAGCGGATTGCGGCGTTTCACCGCGCGGAGCAGCGCAATGACGTGGAGATGATTTTTACAGTGACGAATTCAGATCGAAAGAAGGAAAGGCTCGTGTTTGCGTGGACGCTGCGGTATTTCTTCCGCTATGAAGTGGAACATCTGCTGGCGCGGTGCGGTTTTCGCGTGAATGCGCTTTACGGGGATTTCGACCGGTCACCGATTGCGGATACTTCGCCGGAGATGATCTTCATCGCCGAAGCAGAGTGACTCGCAAGAAAGCAATGGAGCCAAGATTCGCAGGCAACGTGCTGGATGAATGCCAAGTAGGGGCGCAGCATGCTGCGCCCCTACAAAAAACCCTAAAAATTACCAGTGGGCGCGGATCCGGTACTTGAGAACCGAGGTACCGTTCTTGTCCACGGGGACGTTGAACTGGGCGGCCCAAGCGGCGGTCTTCGTGAATTTGTAGGTGGAAGAGAGCATCTCCCAGTCGCCACCGATGGGCTCGTTGACCTGGACGGTGATGGGTGAGTCCTTGTGGTTGCGCAAGGTGATTTCAAATTCCATTTCCCAAACGCGGTCGGAGATGGCCTTGTAGTCCGTCTGTTTGTGCTCGGCCACGACGTCAAAGGCGTTGCCGATGTGCACGGTCACGTTTTCGTCTTTAGGAGTGTGGTCAACGCGGTCCTCTCCGACGAAGAGGATGCCGCCTCTGGAATCTTTCTGGTAAACGCGGACGTTGCCGGCGGGGAGGGGCATGCCAAGGCCGGCCTTTCCCTCGTTCTTGAACTTGTAATAGACCATGACTTGGTCCTTGAGCGGCAAGCCCGGATTCTGGCGGTTATGGTAGTAATAATTCTGGCCGTTGACGACGAAGATTTTCTCGACGGGGACGCCCGTGCCTTCGAGGAGACTGATCTGCTTGGTTTCCTTGTCTTCGACGGAGGTTTTGCGCCCCAGCGTATAGAGATGATATTCAGAAAAGTTTTCCTGCTGGAATTGCGGAGCTGCAGCGGCCTTGTTCATCGCTCGAAGCTCCATCACGTCGCCGCGAGCAGCTGCCGGTAGGCGATTCAGATCCCCGGCGACGAGTTGCAGGCGCGCGTTATGAAATGCGGTGCCGCTGTTGTTGACGAGGGTGACCCAGCCATCGAGGTCGGCAGCTTTATCATCGCGCGCAACGGTCAGGACATAGTCGGCATTCCATGAGAGGTTTGAAGCCAGGTAGGAGGCTTCTATCTGCTGCTTGCGGGGACCCGAGTTTTCCAGTGACATCAGGAGTGTGGGCCGATCGAAGAGGTTCGCCGGGACTTCAGGAAAGCGATAGCTCTCCGCGTACATGCCGGTGACGATGTCATTGCCGATTTTCCAGACGGGCCCGTTGTTGTCGGCGAGTAATGTGGCTTTGACCTCTTCGTGCTTGGTGGTCCCGCTGTCCTGGTAGGTGCGCACAAGGGTGACTTCCTTGCCGACGTACTTGTGGAGGAGCTTGGCGGGCTCGAGGAGGTCGTATTCGTAGTTCTGCTCGATGACGCCGAGTTTCTCTGGGTCGGTGAGGGAGCGGAAATGCACGGTGGCAGGATTTACGGTGGCGGCGATATCCATCAATTTGAGGCGAAAGGTGCCACTGGGAAGCGTGAGCTGGCGGACGTCGCGCACGAGGGCAATATTGGAGTTGTAGACGGTGACGTTGAGATCGGTCTGGTCGTTCAGGCTGGTCGCCTGATCAGGACCAGCGGTACGTGGAGCGTCCTTTTCCTGAGCGGCGTAGACGCCGTTGCGGCGACAGGAAGGATAGAGCAGCGCACCGGCAGCCACGAGGAGCGCTGCCGCTGACAAGATCCACGGCAAGCGCCGCTGCAACTTTGTCTTGGGATATTCCATGGTTTTCACCTCAATCGAGATTTGGCTTCCCACTTAGAACGAGACGGAGAAGTTTTCTTGCAGGTGGAGGCAAGGAGCGCGGTATTTCACTCTTCCGGTAATTCCGTCCAGGTTGCTCCGCCGTCGGTGGTCCGATAAGTCCTGCGAGACGGCTTCTGCTGATTCGAATCCGCCCAGACCCATGCGCGGAAAGCGTCTGTGGCGCGAACTCCGGTGAGATCGTCGGAGACGGGCGAGTTGAGCTTGTACCAGTGGGCGCCGCCGTCGGTGGTGCGCAAAACCGTGCCTGATTTCCCGACGACCCAACAGACTTTCTCCGAAACCGCCACGCCGGCCGACAAATCCGCGGTGACGGTGCTGGGCTGAAGCACCCAGGTGGCACCGGAGTCGTCCGAGTGCTCGATCAAGCCGCCTGATCCCAATCGCCAGAACGATTTGCGTCCGGGCGCGCCGAACGTTTGTGAACTGCCGACGAGGGCATAGCGCAATGTCGCGGCCGACCGGGCCCGCGCTGCAATTTCGACGGATTCAGCGGCACCGGAAGCTGTGTCGGCAGGCGCCTTAGCAGCGGGCGCAGGCGCGGCCGGGGGCGGAGGAGCGCCCGCGCGCTCATTGACCGGGGGAGAAACGGAAGAGTCTTGGCGTTCCAGGAAAGCGGGTTGCGAGGGCATGGGCTCAGCCGCCGTTAAGCGCTTGTCAGATTCTTTTTTCTTTGGCACAGCACTGCCGATGGCCTTCGATTCGTTCTGAGCTCCCGCCATGCCGCCGACGAGTTGCTTCGCATTTTCCGCGTCCTTTGTGAAGGCATCGGCAGAGGCCGATTTTGAAAGCGCGGCCGATTTGTCGCCAGATTCCAATAGATGTTTGCTGGCCTCGGCCGCGACACGCCGATTTGCAGAATCGGCCTTCCCGGAAGGCAGCTCAATTTTGTTTTGCTGTGCGCGTGTAACGGCGGGCGGAGTTACTTGCGGGAGGGCAGGCGGCGTGGGAGAAGGCTGCCGATTGTCTGCCATTTCGACGGACTTTGACTGTGAGATTGCTGCGCGCTTCGATTCGTGAATGGCGACCCAGACTAGCAGACTTGCAGCGATGGCGCCGGCGGGAGCGAGCCAGGTCCAGTGAGTTTTTCTCTGCGACCTTGTTAAGGGGCGGGGCTGCGAAACGGAGCTTGACCGAAGTGTCTTGGCTGGTGTTGCAGCCCCGGACGATACGCGCAGCTCTTCCCCGGCGGACGAAGGCTTTTGAGATAGGGCAGGCGGGCTCATCACCAGGATATTTTCTTCCGCAGCCACGTCCGCCTCGACCTGATCCGTGGCCTCAAGCTGGGCAAGGATTTGCTGGCACCGGGAGCAGCCCGCGATGTGCTGCTTCCAGGAATTCAGCTCATCAAGGGACAACGAGCGCTCGTGATAAGCCGCGAGCATGTCCGGCTCTGGACAGTGCAGACGCCCGGCTCTTGCACGGAGATCATTGTTGAGATATCCGCCCAGCACGGCGTCAAACTTTTTGTCTTCTTCAGCAGCCATCCCTGCATCTCCCCTAGTTAGAACGCCACCTCGGCACTTCTCTTGCACGCTCCCGGGTCAGCCGTCCCGTGGAGCCGAATCCGTAACGCCCCGCTTGGGCGGTACGGAATCCAGAAGACGCGAGAGGTCGAATGGCCAACCCTCTATGGCGTATTCGAAACAAAGCTGAATCTGAGCGTCATCGAGGCCAGGCTGGGAGGTTCGGCCATTCTCGGGTGCGCAGCCTGCGCGAAGTATTTTCACAACCTGTTCTTTCAGTTCAGAGCGGATGCGCTCGAGCTTGCGGGACACGGTGGCCTCGTGTTCGTTCATGGCCTTGCCGATTTCCGCCAACGTTAGTTCTTTCATGTAATAGGAGATCAGGCGGCTGCGATCGGACGCCTCGAGAGAAGAAATAGCCTGCTTTAGCGCGCTGGCCAGAAGATGGAGGTAACGAGAGCGGTTTGGGTCGTCCGGTTCCCAATCGGCCCTATGCTGCGGAATAAGATTCCGCTCATGACCTTCCCTGTCTTCCAAACCCTCGAAGCGCCTTTCCTGCCGCAAGATATCGACGTAACGCTGGGCGAGAACAGCGCGCAGCCACGTGGAGAGCTTGCTGCGCCCATAGAAATGGTCGAAAAGGGAGACGCGCCCAAGCGTTGTCTGGCGGCTGTACAGTGCAGCGTACAAGGAATCGGCAAATTCGCAGGCGTAGGGGTCGCTTGCCGAGCGCCGAGTAATGGCACCAGCCGCAGAGTAAAGATAGGAGCGATAGGTGGCGACGAAATGCTCCCAGGCTGCTTCGCAACCTTCGGCACAAGCGCAGCCCAGAGCAAGATCCTCGAGATGAAGGGTGCCAAGGTATTCTTCGAGTTGCGGTTGAGAGACGCTACCAGAGAGAAAACGCTTTCCCGCGCTCTGCTCGAGCGCCGCCGAAAACCGCGGGAGCGAAAGACCCCACCGAGATGCTTGAGACACCTCAAAGAGGCGCTGGACGAGATTATCGCGTCCCGCCAGCAGGCGTGGCCGGGGATGATCGCCAGGCGGGACTTGGCGGTTTTTTGTGTGTTCGGTCATGATTTGGAAGGCAACGCCATAGCCTTAGATGCATCCTAGAGCATAAGCCTGACGATTGGGTATGATCCCCTAAAATGGGGCCCTCCGGCGCCAGTTTGGGGTATGCTATCAGAGGTTGCGCCACCCAGTCCCGCAACTCGGACCGCCTCGCTGTGTTTAGCAGAGTGGTGCGAATCGAGCGCCCGCGGGAGCATTAGCGACTTCGCGACGATAGTACGAAAGTCCTATCGGCCTCACTCAGCCCCGTCAGTACGCTGGTACGGGTATTAGCACGTCCTGATTTGCTAGCGAACTTGGGAACGCTAGGCCTGCCTAGCTGTCCCACCTTCAAGGGACGGATTTAACCTGAGGCGTCACGCGGATGACAACTATGATTGCAGATCCACCACGCAAGGCCACCCGGCTGGGTGTCGGATTGAACCCCAACCGCCGCAACCTGCCCAATTCCGATGCTTGGAAACAGGCAATTGGAACAAGACCCGTTGCCGCCCGCCTCGCCTTACTCCCTGAAGCCGAACCTCGGTGGGACCGCATCGGCATAAGCGCCGGCGCTCAGACTGCGCTGCTGATCTTCTTCCTCATGATCCCGCTCTTCTATCCGGACCAGATCAAGACGGCCTTACACTACCAGATGGTTTCCCTAACGAACCCTGTGACGGAGGTTCCAGTCGCGTTGCCTCCGCCGCCACCGAAGGTTAGGGCGAAGACTCCGCCACCGCTGAAACCCGAAGTTGTCGAGCCACCAAAGCTTGATCCGAAGAAACCGCACATATTCGAGATACCTAAAGCGCTGCAGCCCAAAGTGGAAAAAGTGGAAGCGAAGGCGCCGGTGATAGACGCGCATTTTGAAGCGACCAAGATCGACGCGCCGACGAATCAGCCGAAGCGGCCAAAAGATGAAGTCAAAGTGAATAACCTTGGTACCGGTAGCGCGGCACCCGCCACCGTAAAGTTGCCCGTAGAAAAAGTGCAGACGGGCGGATTTGGAGATCCCAACGGTCTGCCAGGCAAGGGTGATCCGAAGCATGCAACGAATGTGAACCGCCTTGGCTCACCAGCCCTTCCCGGAGGCCCGGGCTATGGGAATGGGACGGGTGGCAATAAGGGAGTGCGAGGCACGGTGGCGAGCACCGGATTTGGCAACGGCATCGCGAATCCTCCGCCGAGCGGAGGCAAGCAAGGGGCGGTGCAATCCACCGGTTTTTCGAACGAAACTGTTGCGGCCGATGCGCCAAAGAAGAAAGCTGTTGCCGGCGGACCCGCCGACACGCCTGTTAGCATCCTGGACAAACCGCGGCCCGAATACACCGCCGAAGGGCGTAGGCTAAAGCTGGAAGGCGACATAGTCATCGACATGGTGTTTTTGGCAAACGGCACTATCGAGGTGAACCGCGTCGTGAGCGGGCTGGGTCACGGCCTCGATGAGGCGGCACTCCGCGCGGCCCAATCAATTAAGTTCAAGCCTGCAAAGCGCGATGGCCAACCGGTTGATTTTCCGGCGCGCGTGCGGATAGAGTTCCGCTTGGCCTACTGAGGGGGAGAGAGAAATGCGCATTCATGTGAGTAAAAGGTGCACGACCGCCCGGCGGTCGGTCATCCTCGGGCTCGCTCTGAGCGGGTTGGGAAGCATCGCCGTCGCAGCGGAACCCAGGCCGGCAGATCAGGCGCGCACGATGGAGGATGTCGTCGACCGCGTGATCGCCAGCGAGAATCGCATAAACCAACAGATGCGGCAGTATTCGCCGCTCGTGGAGACGTACATCCAGAACCTGAAACCGGATGCCACCCTGGGTTATGTTCCGGCGGGAGACAAATATTTTCTCGGGCGCGCTGATTTTTCCAAGGGTGTCGCGCTCGTGTCCTTAACGGAGAACGCCAACAAGGGAAAGAAAATCTTCGGATCGATCGGGAACTTCTTCTCCTTCGCGATGCAGTTTCTGCCGGATGGATTCCTGCAGATGATTTTCATAGACACAAACGGGTTCGATAAGCAGCACTACAAGTTCGACTACATACGGCGGGAATTCCTTGGCGAGGTGCGGTGCCTCGTGTTCGACGTGACACCGCGGGAAAAATCCGGCAAGGGGCGCTTTCTGGGACGCATTTGGGTCGAGGATCAGGATTACAACGTCGTGCGTTTCAACGGCGCGTACGGAGGCGGGGGCCACTCGAGCTGGTATTTCCATTTCGATAGCTGGCGCACCAATTTGCAGCCCGGATTATGGATGCCGTCTTTTATATACAGCGAGGAGAAAGACCTGCATTACGCGCTGAGCAAGAAGCTGGACTTCAAGGCGCAGACCAGGCTCTGGGGCTACAACCTGGGCCACACTGCGCAGGAGCAGGAACTCAGCAAGATCCTTGTCGAGACACCGGTGCAGGACGACACTAAGACCTCCAACGACCTTACCCCCATCCAGGCTCAGCGGTCGTGGGACCGCCAGGCCGAGGAAAACGTTGCCGACCGCCTGGAGCGTATCGGACTGCTGTCGCCGAAGGGCGAAGTGGACAAGGTTCTCGAGACGGTGGTGAACAACCTGGAAGTGACAAACAACATCGACGTCGAACCCGAGGTGCACGGCCGGGTGATGATGACGACGACACTGGAGTCCTACACGTTGGGTCACACGATTGTGCTGAGCCGCGGCTTGATTGACGTGTTGCCAGATGAGGCCAGCCTGGCGACCATTGTGGCCCACGAGCTGAGTCACGTGATCCTTGCCCATCGCATGGATTCCACCTACGCGTTTTTCGACCAGTTGCTCGTCGAAGACAAGGAAACTTTCCGCCACTTTGGCTTTGCGCGGACGCCTGACGAAGAGAAGGCGGCCAATGCCAAAGCGATCGAGCTGCTGAAGAATTCTCCCTACAAGAACCAGTTGGCAAATGCGGGGCTTTTTCTGACGGCTCTGGAATCGCGCCAAAAGGAAATTCCAAACCTGATCAGCGCGCACCTGGGCAATCGAGTTCCGGTGATTGCTGACCTCAAGTCGACGGTCCCGGCTGACCCCAAGCAGAACCCCCAGATGATCGCGGCGCTGCCAATCGGCGGCCGCGTCAAGCTCGATCCCTGGAATGACAAGCTTGAGCTCATCAAGAGCAAGCCCGTGGGCACAGTCGCCGAACGCGAGAAGATGCCGTTCGAGGTGACGCCGTTCATGCCCTATCTCACGCGGTACGGCAGCGACGCGACGAAGCCGATCGCGGCGAGCCTCGCGACGCAACCCGACCAGAAACCCAGCGACCCGGCGGCAAGCAAGCCCTGAGAAATTAAGTCTCTATTCGGAACAATTTCGGCCCGGCGAAGATCCCTTCACCGGGCCTTTTGTTCGTGGAAAGATCTAATTCGGTAGCGAAAGGGCGCGGATCAGCCTGTAGTTGAACTCCACGCCGTCATAGAAGTCCTGGACGCGCACCCGTTCGTCCTGCCCATGCGCCCTCCGATTATCAAGATCGAGGAAGACGCCAGCGATTCCGTAAGTCGGAATTCCCGTCATGCGCAGATATTTGCCGTCCGATGCCCCGGTGTCCATAACCGGCAGAATGGGCAATTGGCCCCACAGGCTGCTTGCCGAAGCTTCTACTGCGTTCATGACCTCTGGACGCAGCGGGGAGGGCGGGACCCTGGAAGGAAGCACCGGGTTGCCATCGGCATCGTGCTGTTCCACAAAGTTGATTTTGATTTGAGGGTCGCTCACTACTCTGACGAGGGTTTGCTTGATCTCGCTGGGATCCTCTCCTGGCAATACTCTGCAATTCACGTTTGCCCGCGCGGTCTGCGGTAGCGCGTTGGGAGCGTGGCCGCCGGACAACATGGTGGCAACGCAGGTGGTGCGCAGAATCGCGTTGTAAAACGGGTTCTCCGAAAGCCGCGCGACGGCAAGAGAATCCGGCGGTGATTGAGCCGCGGCCCTCATATCGGGCGCCAGCGGGCCGCCCTCGATGGCCGCACTTTTCTCCAGCATGGAGCGTGTAATTTCGTTCAAATCGACGGGAAAGTTGAATTTCGCCAGCCGCTCCATTCCCTCAGCGAGATGATAGATGGCATTATCCCTAGTGGGCCGGGAGCTGTGCCCGCCCGGATTTCTTGTTTCGAACTGAAAGTCAACATAGACCTTTTCGCTCGCCTGTACGGCTCCGTAGATTTTCCTGCCGTTATCGCTCATGAAGTCTCCGCCATCCAGATTCACGCAATACTCCGAGTCGATCCAGTCACGATGATGTTTGAGCAGCCATTCGACTCCATTGTAGTCGCCGCCTTCTTCATCGGCGGTCAGCGCCAGGATCAGGTCGCGGTCAGGAACAAAACCCTCTTTCTTTAGTCGAAGGAAGTTTGTCACGAGGATGGCGTCGCCGTCCTTGATGTCCACGGCACCTCGGCCGTAGAAATAGCCGTCCTTCTCGACAAATTGAAATGGGTCGGTGGTCCAGTCCTCGCGCCGGGCTTCGACGACGTCCAGATGGGCGAGGAAGAGGATGGGTTTGCGCTGCCCGGTTCCGCGCAAGCGGGCGACGAGATTTTTTTTGCGCTCCGTGGGCCCGGCCACGATGACGTCTTTCTCGGGGAAGCCTGCCTCACGCAAACGCTTGGCCATTGCCTCGGCAGCCGCGGTCACATTGCCGACGGAGTTGGTTGTGTTTATCTCCACAAGCTGCTGGAAAATCTCACGCGATTGTTGCTTCACCTCTCCCTGACCTTGCCCGAATCCGGCAGGAGCGAAGCAGAGGAACATGACGGGAACAAGCAGCCAGCATTTGCGTTTAGACATCCTTATCTCCCTTAGAAAATCATTCCGCCGGAGGCGGCATACTGGCCATCGGCACAGGCGGTGCTGCGAACGCGCGGCGCAGGCACTCTGAAACATAGGAAGCCGCCACGAAGAGCAGGATTAGCCCAAACCCAGGATCGATCACAAACCGAACGATCAAGGCCGCGAAAACCGCGAGCCCAACCATTTGCGGCTTCATCAGCGGCTGTTGCAGCCGCCAGTTCACGAATCGGGCAATTTCTTGTGGCCACTTGAAAACCCAATAGAGATTGTAAAAGGGGATCAAATGGAATCCGGCGGCGCGAGCTGGGGTAATCTGGTGTTTCCAGCCCGGGACATGGGCCATCACCACGTGGTACCGGTACACGCACACCAGCCAATACACCCATCCGACAAATATGGCGAGAAACAAGTAAAGGGGCGGGATGGCGTCTTCGCCTTTAGCCAGCTCCGGATGGAGAGAGACGGCCACGAATTCCGCGGCTAGTGTCGCGATCCCAAGCAGGTAGCCAATCCAGATCTGCGGGAGATGCGGCAACTGCCCCGGTGGAATCTGGGCCACCGGCGATTCTTCGTTCGAATTCTCCATTCTTTCTCCAAACAAGCTGCTCTGGCAGAGTAACGGTCACGCAGCGGAGCCGTCAAACGCTTTACAGGCCGGTTGCTCGACGAATTTGCGACGATTTGCCTCATCCGTCAGGCAATGCATAAACTGGTTCGGCTACAGGATTGGAGGGATGAATGATGACAGCAGGCATGAAACGCGGTGCCCAGATCGCCCTGGGCGTGAGCTTGTTCATCGCGGGAGTCGCGGCGGGTTCGCTTCACGCGCGGAGCGTGGCGACGCAAAACCGCTTTGGCCAGCCGAAAACCGTGCTCCACGTGGTCATTTATAAATTCAGGGACAACGTCTCAAACTACGACCGGGAGAAGGCCATCAACGGCATTAAGGACATGGCCGGAAAAATTCCCGGCATCAAGAACGTGTGGCTAAAGACCGAGCGCAACCAGATTAAAGACTACAGCGGCGTCTACGCCATTGAATTTACCAGCGCCGAGGCCGCCGCCGACTACTCCGAAAGTCCGGTGCACGAGGCGTGGTCGAAACAGTGGCAGCAACTGCGGGAGACGAGCGTCTCGCTCCAGGTTTCAAATCCCTAGCAAGCCTGGTACGCCAGCGAGTCCTTCGTGAAACACAGGAGGTTTATCTTTCTCGAGTGATTCCGTACCGGCGACGAAAAATGGCGTCGCAAGCCCTGTCGGAAAGCAGGCGCTTAAGCCATTTCGCGATTGTCGCCAGCCCGGTGACGCCGTAGCGCGGATTTGGCCGCCGAGCTTCGATCGCGCGCAAGATCACGCGTGCACAGTCTTCCGGCGTGGACTTCGATTTCTTGCGGCTCACCTGGACGCCGCGCAAAAATCGCTCGTACAGAGAGGCGTAGGGGCTGGTTTTCATATTGTCCCAGTAGGGCTTGGAGAGTTCCGCGGCGGCCTGCTGAATGCCGGTTACGATATAGCCGGGCTCGATGAGGATCACTTCAACACCGAAGAGGTACATTTCGAGGCGCAAGGCGTTGCTCAATCCCTCGAGGGCGTGCTTGCTGCTGCTGTAGGCGCCTTGCGTTGGCGGTGTCAAAAAGCCCGAAACGGAGCTCATCATGAGGATACGCCCGCGCCGCCGTTGGCGCATGTGCGGTAACAGCGCCTGCGTTACCCGCAAAACGCCAAAAAAATTGGTTTCGAATTGCCTCCGCCAATCTTCCATGCGCAGGTCTTCAACCGTCGCCGTGAAATTGACGCCGGCGTTGTTGATGAGCACATCGATGGCGCCGGCTTTCGCGAGCGCATCGGCCACGGCGCGGTTCACGGAGGCGTCGTTGTCTACATCCAGCTCCAGAGTTTCGAGCGGCAGTTTCTTCGCTCGGGCCAAGGCATCGAGCTGCGCGCGCTTGTCCGCTGAACGCCCCGCGGCGAAGACGCGGTAGCCGCGCTCGGCAAGCAACAAAGCGGCCGCTTTACCCAATCCGTCCGTCGCACCTGTGATAAACACAGTCTGTGCATTATGATCAGTGGCCATCGGGCCCCCTTATAGAGCTGCCATCGTATCGCGGTTTGGGGATGAGGGTTGAGGCGGGATGCGCGTCTCGTTTTCGGCACAAGCGGAGGTGGCCGTCTGCTGCCCTGCAAGACGGATTGCTAGAATCGTTCTATCAATAAGCCTTGTGAGGGTGGACGCCAGGGTGCAACCAAATGCCTGTTGACGCGAGCCCTCCCATGCGAGAGCCCGGCCCGAAGTGGCGGCTAGGCTTTTGGAGCCTGATCGCCACACAGTTCCAGGGCGCATTCAACGAAAACGGCCTGAAACAGCTCATCATCTTTCTAATCCTGGCCATGAATCTCGCGAAGGAAGATCGCGACCGGCTCGTGCCGATCGTAGGATTTCTGTTCTCCGCACCCTTTATCCTTTTTTCGATGATCGGCGGTTATTTCGCCGACCGCTTCAGCAAGCGCAACGTCACGATCTGGACCAAAGTATTCGAGATTCTCGTCATGATGCTGGCGCTGGCTGCACTGGCCACGCGGAATCTTCCTCTTGAGATGGCCGCAGTGTTTCTTGCGAGCACGCAGGCCGCCATTTTCGGTCCCTCGAAGTATGGGTTGCTCCCGGAACTGCTTCCGCAAGAGCGATTGTCTTGGGGAAATGGCGTCCTCGAGCTCGGCACATTCATTGCGATCATTGCAGGAAGCGTTGCGGCTGGATTCATGGCCGAAGGATTTAGCGGCCGCCAAGCATATTCCGGCGCAATCCTCGTTGGCTGTTCACTCGTGGGCCTGTTGTGCAGCCAGGGGATTTCCCGCGTGGGAGCCGCTGACCCCCTCAAGAAATTCCGCGCAAATATTTTCGGAGATTTGTGGTCCCAAGGAAAACTGATTCGAAGCGATCGGGTTTTGCGGCTGGCCGTGTTGGGAAACACTTACTTTTGGTTCCTGGGCGCGCTCCTACAGTTCGACATTATCGTCTACGGACAGGATGTGCTCAGGCTCAGCTCTTCGTCAAACTCCATTCTGCAGGCGGCGATTGCCATCGGCATCGGTCTCGGCAGCCTTGCGGCGGGTTATCTTTCTGCCGGCAAGATCGAATACGGTTTGGTTCCGCTCGGCTCGCTCGGTATGACGGTGCTTGGAATCCTGCTTTCCCTGCATGATCTGACCTTCACGGGAGTGTTGCTTCTCCTGGCTGGGCTGGGATTTGCCGGAGGATTCTTTATCGTTCCGATCAACGCTCTCATCCAGCACCGTCCTGAGGAAAGCAAGAAGGGCGGTATTATCGCCGCCGCCAACTTGCTGTCCTTCGCCGGAATTGGCGCTGCTTCCGGCGTGTATTACGTCCTGACGCGCTATGTCCATCTTGGACCGGGTGCGATTTTTCTTTGGGCATCGCTGGCCACACTGGCAGCGACCGGTTACATCCTCTATTTGCTGCCGGATTCACTGCTGCGTCTCCTTTTGTGGATGCTGACTCATACGCTCTATCGCTTGGACGTGGCAGGACGCGAGGGAGTGCCCGCGCGGGGTGGCGCCTTGCTGGTGCCGAACCATGTTTCCATGGCCGATGCCGTGTTCCTGATCGCTTCTCTCGACAGGCCAATCCGCTTTCTGATGTTCAAGGGCTCCTACGAACATCCACTAGTCAAGCCGTTTGCAAAGATATTGGGCGTGATCCCGATCGCTTCCGATCAAGGTCCGCGCGAGATGATTCACTCGCTCCGCGAAGCCACGCAAGCGCTGCAAAACGGCGAGCTGGTCTGCATCTTCCCGGAAGGACAGATGACGCGGATTGGCCAGATGCTTCCTTTCCGCCGCGGCACGGAACGCATCATGAAGGGCGTCGACGTTCCCATTATTCCGGTAAACCTGGATGGCGTGTGGGGCTCGATTTTCAGTTTCGCGGGCGGGCGCTTTCTTTGGAAACTTCCGCGGCATCTTCCCTACCCGGTGCGCGTCACGTTCGGCGCCCCGCTCGCGTCCACAGCCACTTCGCAGGAAGCGCGCCAGGCGGTGCAGGATTTGAGCGCGGAGGCTTTTGAACGGCGCAAGAGCCACATGCAAACGCTGCCGCGGTCGTTCCTGCATACCGCGCGCCGCCATGCATTTCGATTTGCCATGGCCGATGGGCAAACGCCGAAGCTGAATTATTTTGCAGTGCTGGCGAGGACGCTGTTTCTTGCGCGGCGTTTGCGAAAATACTGGCGGGGGCAGGAGATGGTCGGCGTTCTGCTCCCTCCCTCGATTCCCGGGGCCCTAGTGAACCTCGCGGCCATGCTAACCGGCAAGGTGCCGGTCAATATGAACTACACGGCGTCGAACGAGACGCTCGAATCCTGCGCAAAGCAGTGTGACCTCAAAACGGTGATCACCGCGCGGGCGTTTCTTGAGCGCGTCCACGTGCAGCCGCCGGGCGAAGCAATTTTCATCGAAGACCTGGCGAAGAACCCGCGTCTGGGCGAGCGCGTCTGCGCGGCTCTGGCCGCGTGTCTCCCAGCTCGAATCCTCGAGAAGTTTGCTGGTGCCGAACGCCAGGTGCGGCTAGACGATGTCGCCACGATTATTTTTTCCAGCGGCTCGACGGGAGAGCCCAAGGGCGTGGTCCTCACCCATTACAACGTAGCTGCTAACGTTGAGCAGCTCAACCAGGTTTTCCTGCTGCATTCCAACGACCGCATCATGGGCATCCTTCCGTTCTTTCACTCTTTCGGCTTCACCGGAACGCTGTGCCTGCCCGCGGCAACTGGGATCGGCGTCGTTTTTCACCCGAATCCGCTCGACTCCCGCGTCATCGGCGCGCTCATTAACAAGTACGCCGTGACCATGCTTCTTGCTACACCAACCTTTCTCAATGCCTACACGCGCCGCTGCGAACCGGAAGAATTCGGCAGTCTGCGTTTCGTGATGGCCAGCGCTGAGAAGCTTCCGGAGCGCGTTGCTCAAGCCTTTGAAGACCACTTCGGTATCCGGCCGCTCGAGGGATACGGTTGCACGGAATGTTCGCCGGCGGTGACCGTCAACACGATCGATTTTCGCGCCGCATCGTTCCGCCAAGTGGGCGCGAAACGCGGCAGCATCGGGCATCCTCTGCCGGGAATGACTGTGAAGATTGTCGATCCGGATACCTTGCAAACACTATCCGTCAACCAGCCGGGCCTTCTCTTCGTGCGGGGACCGAACGTCATGAGGGGGTACTTGAATCGCCCCGAAAAAACCGCCGAAGTCTTGCGCGACGGCTGGTATAACACTGGGGACATCGCGATGCTGGACGAAGACGGCTTCCTGCGCGTCACCGACCGGCTGAGCCGCTTCAGCAAGATCGGCGGGGAAATGGTTCCGCACATCAAGGTTGAGGACAAATTGCACGAACTAGCCGGAGCCGCGGACCAGATGTTCTTAGTGACGGCGGTTCCTGACGAAAAGAAGGGCGAGCGCTTGATCGTTCTGCACACGCTCCCTGAAGAACAGCTGGGAGAATGTCTTGGCCGGCTTGCGAAGTGCGATCTGCCGGCTCTTTGGCGGCCACGGCCCGACCAATTCGTGCGCATTGAAAAGCTGCCCTATCTGGGAACCGGCAAGCTCGACTTGCGAAAGGCGCGTGAGATGGCCTTGGAGGTATCGCAAAGCGCTTGACCGCCAGAGTGTAAGCCCCAATCTGGAAAGCAGGAATTGAACCGATGACAAGAACAGAAGAACCGCGCAACTGGCGTGGCCTGTTCTTCCGCTTTATCATCGCGGCGATTGCCCTGGCTATTTGGTTCTGGACCCAGGCGCTCATCGGCGCGCGGACGCTGCCGGCTTCCGGCATACATGATGCAATTCACGAGCTTACCGCCGGACTCAATTCCTACTTCTACCATTCGCCGGCTGCCACGAACGCTCTTCTAATCCTCAGTTCTGCTCTCATCGATGCGCTGGGACTTTTCCTTCTGGGACGCTGGCTCTTCGGCGCCAGCGTGCGGCCGTTTCTTGGACTCGTGATCCTCTTGGGGCTCCGCCAAGTGATGCAAACCCTCTGTGCGCTTCCCGCGCCACCGAATATGATCTGGCACTATCCCGGGTTTCCTTCCCTGTTGGTTACCTATAATGTGTCGAACGATTTTTTCTTTTCCGGGCACACGGCGATCGCCGTTTTGGGCGGGCTCGAGCTGGCGCGCTTCGGCAAGCGATGGCTAACCGCCCTCGCTGTGGCGATCGTGCTCTTCGAAATTGCCACGGTGCTGATCCTGCGTGCGCACTACACCATGGACGTTTTCACCGGAATCATCGCCGCCCTCTGGGTGGCGCGCGTTTGTGATCGTCTTTCCGGGCGATTCGGCGCTCGATTGTTTCAGAAAACCTGAGCCTGTTTCCGCGGCTCTCAACACTGGTGACTGCCGCAGGGCATACGAGCTATACTTGCGCCAGGGTGTGAAGTTCACGGAGCCGCTCAAGGAAGTTCCCTGGGGTGTCCAGGCAGTTTTTAAAGATCTCTACGGCAATGGGTATGCCCTGGTCCAGGCTCGGTGAATTCCGCCCCATTTTGGATAAGTCCCCTCTCCCGGTGGCGTCGAAGAAGGGGAGGAGTTGACGGGGTTGCGCGTGTTGGGTCCAGCCTTACTTCCGAGTGGCAAGTATGCTTCTCCAGCCATTCTCATTCGCCTGCTAATTCTGCTCGCAATGGGCTTGTTCCTGGCGCCCCGAGGATCTGCTCAAGGTCAATCGGGGCCGCCTGCCTCTGGATTGACGGGACAGGACGTGGGGGTCGTGGTCGTCTCTGTGCGGGAGGCCTCCGGAGGCACGGTTGAAAACCGTGTGACCGTGCATCTCTACACGCAAAGACAGCAGCTTTATTCCTCAGCGACTATGAATGCCGGAAGCATCCGATTCGAAGGCGTTCCCCTCGGTACATACATTGTTGAAGCGACTTCGCCCGGGTATGCAAGTGCACGGGAGGAGATCGAGTTGATGTTGGGCAATGACCAGCGTCAGGTGCTGTTATCACTTCGCGCTGCGTCTGACTCCTCGGGAAAACCGGTTGCGCCGGGACCTCCTCTTCTGGTTCCGAAAATCCAGAAGGAGCTTGCCCGCGGGCTCGAAGAATTACGCGCAAACCATCTCGACGAGGCTCGCAAGCATCTGAGTTCCGCCGCGCGACTGGCGCCCCTGCATCCTGATGTCAACTACCTTTTGGGCTTATTGGCTACGAAATCGGGTGATCCGGTGGGCGCGCGCAAGTCTTTTGAAAAAGCGATCAGCGAGTACCCCAATCACGCGCACGCGCTTTTAGCCCTGGGGGAGCAACTCCTTCAGCAGGGCGATCTATCCGGCGCAAAGACGTATCTGGACCGGGCAGTCGCGGCGGCTCCTTCCATGTGGCGGAGCTACCTGATGCTTGCGCATCTCTTCTTGCGCGTAGGAGATTTCGGGGAAGCCCAGCGTAACGCCGAACGCGCCCTCGAACTCGGCAAGAGCGACGCAAACAGCGCGCGGTTGGTTCTGGCAAAAGCACTTGTCGGGCAGGAGAAAAAGGACCAGGCTATCCTGGCACTTCAAGCTTTTCTTGACGCCAAGCCGATTGATTCGGAAAGTACCGCGGCGCGTCGATTGCTCGATGGTCTCAGCAAAACGGCGCTCTCAAGCTCCCAGGCCGGGAGCGTGGAGATTGTTGCGGCCTCCGACCCGGCGCCTCTGCCGTCACCATTGCCGGCTCCGGCCGGATGGCTCCCGCCAAGTGTGGATGACGCAATTCCGCCGGTGGAAGCTGGCGTTGCCTGTGATCTCTCCACGGTGCTCTCCCGTGTGGGAAAGCGCGTCGTGGAATTCACCCGCGCGGTTGACCACTTCACCGCCACAGAACATTTCGAACATCAGATTTTGGACGCTCAGGGTATAGCCAAACTGAGCGAATCGCGCAAATTCAATTATCTCGTTTCTATTCAGGAGGTCCGGCCGGGCTACATCAATGTGGACGAGTACCGCAACGGGAGCACCGGTTACGAAATGTTTCCCGGGGGGATTGCCACCGTTGGATTGTCTTCAATCGTCCTCATGTTTCACCCCGTCAACGTCAATGACTACGAGTTCAGCTGCGAGGGATTGGGCACATGGCAGGGAACTCACGCCTGGCAGCTCTATTTCCACCACAAGGACGCGACGAGAAGTCCAATCCGAACCTATCGGATTAGTGGTCGCATCTATCCGGTGCCGCTAAAGGGACGCGCGTGGATTGCCGCCGGCAGCTCGCAGGTGTTGCGAATCGAAACCGATCTGCGCGCTCCGCTGCCGGAAATCAAGCTGCTTGCCGAGCACCTGGCGCTTGATTACGGCCCCGTCCGCTTCAAGAGCCGAAACGTCCAGCTCTGGCTGCCGGCGGTCAGCGACATCTACTTCGATTTTAGAGGTGTGCGTATCCACCGCCGCCACAGTTTTACGGACTTCCTCCTGTTCTCCATCGAGGACAAACAAAAAATCGAGAGTCCACGAGAGCTTACGGCGCCGGCAGATTCCTACCGATAAACTAGACCGCCCGTCTCGGCCTTCGCCAAAGCCATCATCGCGCCGCCGCAGCGGCGCTAATGCCCGAATTCGGGCGAGCAGCCCCTCAGGGCAGCTTTCTAATTGGGGGACACTAAACGGGGAGTTCAATTGGTCCTGGATCAGACTATCTGAGATGCCAACGAATACAGCTATTGGGCCATGACGTTCGGGAGCTTCCCCCGCAGCCGGCACCATGCGGGGTACTCTAGAACTTAACGCCCCAAAAGGAAGCGTCTGGCTTCACCAACTCAAGGCCCACGTCCCAAGCCTCATGGTCCCGCCATACCACCTGCGCCTCGGCAATTCGTCCGCTCGCGGGATTGATCAGCCGCACCCGCTGGCGAAGCGGCAACCCTGCGCCCACTACGGCCAGGCATCCAGACTTACTGACGTCTACGGTAACCCCATTGGCGCGTTGCGGCGCGGAGCCCTCTTCCCATTCGACTTCAAATTTCACGCGGGACACTATTCGCGGATGGGTGCGGAGTTTTTCCCAGCGGTCTTGTAGCGCGCTATTTGCCGGGATTCTGAGGTTTTTGACGGTAAGATTGGTGGCCATCGTTGACCTCCCTGCGGAATTGTTCCGGACCGGGCCCGGAGAGGAGACTCCAACTTAATCCGCCGCACGGTGGCAGTCAATAGTACCTTTTCCGATTTTGCACTCCCTGCCGGGCTCTGTGGCCCCCGCCTGTGCATAAGTCCTGCGATACGGCGACTTGACCCTTCGCCGTCTGGCCCTGGGCTCCACCACGAGGGAATGCGCTCACGACCGCAAAGCCAGCTCGCTTCCTCTCATAACGCGTCGCCAAGCTTACAGATGATTGCAGAACAGGAACTTGCCGCCGCTTTCCGCGACCTCGTGGAGCTGGCTGCTTCCTACCAGCGTTGTCAAGTGCGGGACATCGACGTCATTGCTCAGCACATACAATCGTTCCGGGCCCGTCCATAGGCGCACGAACTGAGGCCCATTGATAAACACGGGCCGGCTTTCGGGGGCATAAGAGCCATACTCCAGGTTATTCACCCGCCCATCCAGCAGCAGTGCCGTACGGTTGGCATAAAAGAACACCGACGAGAAAGCGTAGTACGGTCCATTCAGAATCAAGCGGCCTGCGGGAGCGCGCTCCAGGGCGGTCGCCAGGGGCCTCGACGATAGATATGGGTCGAAAACTACGAGTGCCAGCCGGCTCGCGTGTATAAACAGCACCATCATGACGGCAAGAGCCAGAAACGCGCGGTGTCCTTTCAGAAACCATCATCGCAAGTAGGCAAAAGACCCGAGCGTGAGATCGCCCATGTGACCCAAGGAAAGCGTGTAGGCTTCCGGATGCTGCTGCAAAGCGCGGGAAATATCTCCGGGAGCGGGTATGCCTCGAACCAGAATGAGAATCGCGCTGATCGCCACAACAGCCAGCGACGCGATCGCCGCGACACTCCGCGTCCCGATCCGCAACCATCGCGTCTCCCCCGCCATCGCACAGCCGGCCAAGAGCGCCAGCGCTGGATAAACGGGCATTGAATAGTACTCCTGCGTCGTCGAGAAGGTGAAAAACACAAGCAGGAAGCCGGTCCAGCACAGCGCGAGCAGGCGCGTGCGGCCGGCGCGATCCTCGGGCTTGTACCGGAGTGCCGCGGCCGCGGGGAAATACACACTCCACGGGAACAACCAGAGCAGGTGCAGCAGCCAGAATGCCGCGCGCGGCACGGTATTATAATCGCGAGGATAGCGGAGGTTCAAAAACCGCAGCACGTGCTCGTTAATGAAATAGAACCAGAAAAATCCTCGGTATTCACCCGGGCCGCTGTGCATCGTGAAGTCGAAATAAGGTGGCATGCGCAGGGTTGCCAGAACATGCCACGGCGCGGCGATGATCAGGACGATCAACAATCCACTGGGCACGTGTAGCCTCCGCCAGATTTCCCGCGAGAAGAGTTGGCGTGTGACCGCAAGGTAGGTCAGTATGCCGCCAACGGGCGCCACCACCGCAATCAAGCCCTTGAGCATCAGTCCCACGCCCAGGCTCGCTGCGAATAGCATGGCCCAGCGATGCGGCTGGGATTCTTTCGAATCACAGGCTCGCTGAAAGGACCAGAACGCGAAACATACCGACAACGTAAGCATCACGTCCGGAATCTGGATTCGCGTGAATAACCACAGGCCGGAGCATGTCGCGAGAGAGAGTCCGGCATAAAAACCCTCTCGCTCCCCAAACGCCCAGCGGGCATAACGTGAAGTCACCCAGCACAGCAGGATGGCAGCCAGTGCAACGGGGATGCGGGCTACCCAGTCGTGGACGCCAAGAAAGCGGTAACTCGTGGCAATGAGCCAGTAAATCAGCGGCGACTTTTCCAGGTAGGGGACGCCGTCAAGGCGCGCGATGACCCAGTCGCCCGAGTCCAGCATATTCCGCGCGATTTGCGCCTGGACCGCGTCCACATCGTCCATCAATGAGGGTGGAGAAACAATGCAGCCAAGAAAAATGGCGGCGGCAAAAAGAACTACGATGAGGTCAGAGTGAAAACGCCGTCTTGGGCCGTCCGGACCGGCTTCGCCTGGGGCGTCGTCTGAATATTCCACTGTTTGATCCATAGAAACAGTATGAGCAAACCCCACAGATGGTAGCCGAGGTTGGCGCGGCGTTCCATGTGCTCTTCGATCAGGCTCGCGACGCCTTCACTCCGGAAGAGTTTCGTTGCTTCTATTGCCTCGGCGCTCAGCGTATCCATAAGTAGCGGCCGGAGCGCCCCGCGCAACCAGTCGTGCGCCGGAATGTCCAGGCCGGTCTTCGATCGTTGCAGCACGGACCCAGGCAGCTTGTCTTTCATCAGGTGCTTGAGTATCACTTTTTGCCGGCTTCCTTGAATCTTGAATCGTTCCGGCAAGGAAGCGGCGAATTCCACGATGCGATGATCCAGGAACGGCGGCCGCACTTCCAGCGAATGCGCCATGCTCATGCGATCGACCTTCTGGAGAATATCGTCGGGCAAATAATAGGACTGATCGAATGCTAGGTAGCGTGTGAGCGACCCCGCCGGAGTGCGAGATATCATCTCGCTGTCGTAAAGGTCGACTACGCTCGAGCCATTGCACAGGTGAAGCAAGTCTTGCTGCTGACTCTGCGAAAAGGTCCCATTCCAGTAGGTGTGTGCAGCGTCCGCGGTTAGCAGCGTGCCTTCGAAGAATCGTTTGACTTTGTACTCCAGGCTGATCTTGTCATTCGACACCGGCCAGAGGCGCAGAGCCCTCAGGAGTCCCTCGCGAAGCCTTCGCGGCACGCGTCGCGCCGGCCCGGCCAGACGATTCGCTTGGTACGTGATGTACCCCCCGAAAAGTTCATCCGCCCCCTCTCCGCTCAGCGCCACAGTGACATGTTGGCGGCTCAGCGCGGCTAGGAACCATACCGGCACGGCGCCGGCATCCGCGAAAGGCTCATCAGAGTAATAGGCCAGCTCCTCAATCGCCGTTGCCAGATCCAGACTCGGATTGAGATCCAGTTCATGGTGTTGTGTTTCGTATTGCTCGGCGATATCGCGGATGTAACGCGTCTCATCGAAGCTTCTGCCTTGAAAAGAAATCGAGAACGTATTGACGCGCGACCCGGAAACTTCCCGCGCGTAATGCAAAATCGTCGACGAATCCACACCGCCGCTCAGCCACAGCCCCAGGGGCACATCCGAAATCAGGTGATCGCGGGTGGACTGCCGGAGAAGCACGTCCAATTGGTCGGCGGCGGAATCCAGGGACAGCCCTTCCTGCGTTTCGAAACGCAGCCGCCAATACGCTTCCGTTTTCACCCGGCCACCCCGCCACTCCAGAAAATGACCAGGAGGCAACTTTTCTATCCCTTGCACGAGTGTATGCGGACAAGGCACATAGTTCAGGGACAGGTAATGGTGCAGCGCGGTGAGATCAATGTTTCTCTCGACTTCGGGGTGCGCAAAAATGGTCTTCAGCTCGGAGCCGAAAACAATGTCATCGCCCCGGCGATGAATATACAGCGGCTTGATACCCATTCGGTCGCGCGCCAGGATCAGCCTTTTCTCTCTGGCGGACCACAGCGCGATCGCAAACATGCCGTTGAACCGCCGGAAGCACTCCGTGTCCCATCTGAGGAAGGCCTGCAGTACTACTTCTGTATCGCTGCGGGACGTGAAGGTGTGGCCCGCGTCCTCCAGCTCGTCTCGCAATTCCGCGTGATTGTAGATTTCCCCATTGAAGACAACGACTGTCTCGCCGTCTTCGCTGAACAATGGCTGCTCGCCGGCCCGCAGATCGATGATCTTCAGGCGCACGGCTCCCAGCGATATTTCCGCGGATTCGTAGGTACCCTGCTGATCGGGACCGCGGTGCAGGAGCGAATCTGTAGCGGTGCGGATCCGGGCAGGATCAATAAAACTATTGCCGTGCGTAAAACCAGTTATGCCGCACAAATTTGCTTCGTCTCCGTCTTCGGCCACCGCAGTCATCTCAGCCGGTTGCTTGCGCCTGGACCGTTGAGCTATTGGAACTCGATCACCCTGAGATGGTTGCCTGGCAAATGACCCGTTGGATTCCGTCGTGCAACGTGCTTGGGTCAGAGTTTACACCAATTTTCTTTGGAGACAACATTGGATTATTTCCTTTGACCCCTACTGTCAGCGTCGGCGAAAAGCGAAGCGGCGTGGAGTTGGCGTCGGCATCATTTCGTGTTCTATCGGTCTCAAGTAAGAGTAATATGGGGCAAATATGGGGCAGAGGACGGAGTATCGGTCAGCTTCGGCCGATCGTTTTGGTTGCCCGTTTCTTCCTCCTTGGCGCTGGCGTTTTGGACCCATCTTCGCCGGTCCCCGTAGGGAGCGGTTTATGATGCTCGTGCGCATTAGTCTCTTTGCCCGATTCCTGCCGCTTCTGCTGTTTTCCGGCCTTTTTTCAATTCCGCTCTCAAGAGCGCAATCTCAGTCGGGCCCGGGTCAACAGGGCATTCGGCGGCTTCAGAGTGTGCTCACAGTAGAAGTTCGCGAGCCCGACGGTTCCCCCTTAGGCGTCTACGCGGTCGTCAACCTATATGCCTTGGGCGGCGACTCCGTCGGGTCTGCGCCCCTCAGGGGTGGGCGGGCGGAATTTCGCGTTCGTTCCAGCGGCCGCTACACCGTGGAGGTGAGCGCGCCTGGTTACGAGAAACATACGGAGCAGGTAGAACTCGGGTTGGGCGGCCAGCGCCAGATAATCTTGGTTACCCTCGTCCCCGAGGGCGGAGCCAACACGTCTCTTGCCCAGGCAGGAGCCCCCATCCTTTCCCCAAATGCGCAAAAAGAGCTAAGCAAAGCGCTGGAAGCGATTCGCGAAAACAAACTCAATGATGCGAGGAAGCATCTCGAAAAAGTCTCTCAGGCTGCTCCCGCCAATCCGGATGTCAACTATTTGTGGGGATCGCTTTACTCTCGGCTCGAGGAGTGGGCCACGGCAAAGACATACTGGGAAAAGGCCGTGCAAATCTATCCTCATCATGCCTTCTCGCTCGCCGCACTTGCCCAGTTGACTCTGCGCGAGGGAGACTTGCCGGGCGCGATCCGCTATTTTGAACGCGCCGTTGAAGCGCAGCCCTCTTCTTGGCGCTTTCAAGCGGCACTCGCGAATGCCTGCCTGCGCAACCAGGAGTTCGAGAAGGCCCAAAGCCATGCGGAACGCGCGATAGAACTCGGCAAGGATCGTGCCGGCCAGGCGCGCATCATCCTTGCTCAAGCCCTGCTCGAAAAAAATGATCGTCAGCGCGCCGTCAAGACATTGGAAACTTTTCTCTCGCAGCAGCCTTCCGATCCTTTGGCGCCGGAAGCTCACCGCATTCTTGACACTCTCGTGAATTCCGCCGGCGCTGCTCCTGCTGCTTCAACGTTGGCGGTGGCTGCTCCAGTCAACTCTGGCGTCGCCTTTGTCGCCGGGGAACTCGCTCTACCCACGCTCTGGATGCCGCCCGATGTTGACGAAAATATGCCCGCGACGGAATCCGGCGTCGCCTGTCCTTTGCAAGAAGTTTTGGACGAAGCAGGTATAAGGCTCCGCGGCTTCGTCGATGCCGTGAATCGCATCAGTGCCACGGAATCGCTCGATGATGAAATCCTTGACCGCTCTGGCTTCCCGACGAAACGGGAATCACGCACCTTCAGTTATGTTGCCTCGATCCAGGAGTCCAGCCCTGGCCTCTTGCGCGTCGACGAATATCGCAACGGTTCAGCCGCCCTGGACCTTTTCCCCCAGCATATTGCGACCCTGGGATTAACTTCCCTGGCGCTCATCTTTCATCCCATGTTCAAAGACGACTACGATTTCTCGTGCGAGGGCTTGAGCCGCTGGAGGGACGGGCTCGCCTGGCAAGTTCACTTCCGCCAGAATCCGCAGAAACCCGCGCGGATGCGTGGGTATCGGACCGGGGATCAATTCAGCCCCGTCGCGCTTCGCGGCCGCGCCTGGATAGCCACTGACACCTTCCAAGTCGTCAGCCTCGAGACTGATATCGTCGCCCCTATACCCAAGATCCGTCTAAAGGCGGAGCACATTTCCATCGAGTACGCCCCCGTGAGATTCCGCAAGAACAATCAGGAGCTTTGGCTTCCGCAGAACGCCGAGCTCTTTTTTGACTATGGCGGCCAGCGCATGCATCGCCGCCACCACTTGCACGAATACATGTTGTTTTCCGTCGACGAGAAGCAACGCATTTCCCCGCCTAAGATGGATACGGGGGCTGCTCCTGGTCTGCCGGCGTCTCAGCACAATTTGTAGAGGAAAGCAAAGCCTTGCGCGACTCTGCGCAATCTGGGAAACCATCGTCTCACTAGAGTCCAAAACAAAAAGGCCGGTCTCGGCGTTAACCGGACCGGCCTTTTCTATTTTAATCCCGGCGGCGACCTACGTTCCCACACAGTTACCCGTGCAGTATCATCGGCCCGGCGAGGCTTAACTTCCGTGTTCGGGATGGGAACGGGTGTGACCCTCGCGGTATGACCACCAGGAAACTGGAAACTCGCGTACCGATTCCCATGCTCATCCCGAGCAAGAGATCGCGAGTGCGACAACAGAAATTATGTGCGATCGCGAAGCGATCGACATTTGGCTGGCATTACAAGTTCGACTCTTCGTCGAACACCACTGTGCAGAATTGGCGGTTCTTTTTCTGACTCTTACCGAGTCAGTTCTGCTCTTTCTCACGGGAACTCTTGCCGAGTTCCCTCAAAGACGGCTTGAGAAAGTTTTATGATTAAGCCGAACGGGCGATTAGTACGGGTCAGCTTCACGCATTGCTGCGCTTCTACCCCCCGCCTATCAAAGTCGTAGTCTTCGACTGCCCTTCTTATCCGCCGAAGCGGATTGGGAGACCTTATCTTAGGGCGAGCTTCTTGCTTAGATGCATTCAGCAATTATCTCTTCCAGACTTCGCTACCGAGCGATGCCCCTGGCGGGACAGCTCGTACACAAGAGGTCTGTTCATCCCGGTC
>WNFF01002100.1_pt1 | contig 30751 bp, 16 predicted proteins | sample 5400441 | NCBI WGS metagenome assembly WNFF01 (sample SAMN13153345, study PRJNA577476) | soil metagenome | isolation source: 120 cm saprolite under Douglas fir tree site 2 hole 3 replicate 1 | place: USA:California | collected 2015-04-18
AGCCAGCACGGGTTTGCGGTTGACACTGGAAACGCTCTCCAGTAACAACAATAGATAACGTTTTCCGGACGGATGCCCAAACCCGAACAATCCGAAGTTGTGCGGTTGACTTAGCGCACCGAGGCAGCTTCGATGGATTCCGGCTCTGGCTGACGCGAGCAGCCTGGGCCAATTCTTTCTGAGCCTGTGCAACTGGACAGGCTCCGTTGCCGTCGAAGAAGTGTTGCTGGAGGGGCGACGCCGGTGGGAAGGGCATTTTGTGAGGCTAACCACGGTGACGTACACTTAATGATTCGAGATGGCGTCTAATTTTGAGTGAGGCTCCCTTTGACCAAGTCGATCCGTATACACATAATTTCTTTCCTGCGCGGAATGAGTTTGCTGATCTTTTTGGCGCAGGTTTTCGCGGCCACCGCGCAAGCCGGGCCGCCGGATACCCAAGCTAAGCGCTCACCTCTGCTTGCCGCGCTGCAGGCGGAACTGCAACGCTCGATGAAGTCGCTCAACGCGCAGGAGCCGCCCGCTTACTACATGGGTTACACGGTCACGGACACGCAGAGAGCGGAGGTATCGGGCTCGAATGGCGCGCTGCTTTCTAGCAGCGAGGCGCGCAACCGCTGGCTGGAAGTCACCGTGCGCACGGGCACCTACAGCGAAGACAACACGCACAAGATCGGGGACCGGCGGGGAGTCAGCGGCGGGCCGGGGACGGCCGTTCCCATCGACGATGATCCCGAAGTGCTGCGGCGGGCCGTGTGGCTGGAGACCGACAAACAGTACCGCGCCGCCGCCGAAGCTCTGATCAAGATCAAGACGGGACGGGAAGTGAAGGTCGATTCTGTGGAAAACAGAGCGCCGGATTTTTCGCGCGAAGAGCCGCGTACCTACGTGGGCCAGCCGGTCTCTTTCACGCTGGACCGTAAGCCGTGGGAAGAAAAGGTGCGCGCGTACACCCGGACATTCCGTGACTCGGCGGCGATCATCAATTCCATCGTCACCTTTACCGCGCAGGCCCAGAACGCCTACCAGGTCACCAGCGAAGGGACGCAGCTTCAATTCGGGCAGATTCGCTACCGGCTGGAATTGTTCATCCAGGGCAAAGCGCCCGATGGGATGGATATCGACCGCTACTACAATTTTGACTGGGTGAATCCCTCGGACGCTCCGGACGACAAGGCTGTATACGCGGCGCAGGCCACCATGCGCAAGGAACTCGAAGGACTCGTGGCCGCGCCTATCAATGAGCCGTCGGTGGGCCCGGCGCTTTTGACCGGGCGCGCGGCGGCGGTGTTCTTCCACGAAGTATTCGGCCATCGCGCCGAAGGCCACCGGCAAAAGGATGCAGCCGAAGGGCAGACGTTTGCGAAAAAAGTGGGCGAGCAAATCCTGCCTGATTTTCTGAGCATCGTGGACGACACGACGATGAGAAAGCTCGGTCCGCAGGATCTGCTGGGCTATTACCAGTTCGACGATGAGGGTGTCGCCGCGCAGCGAGTGACCCTGGTGGATCACGGAGTGCTGAAGAATTTCGAGATGGCGCGTTCGCCGCTGGTGGGCTTCCCGCATTCGAATGGACACGGGCGGCGGCAACTCGGCGCGACTCCGGTGTCGCGGCAGGGAAACCTCATCGTGCAGAGCAGTAAGTCGCTGACGAACGCGCAGCTCCGCGCCAAGCTAATCGACTTGATCAAAGCGCAGGGAAAACCGTTTGGCCTGTTAATCGACGACATCGCCGGAGGATTCACGTTTACCGGACGCGGGCAGCCTCAAGCGTTTCAGGTGCTGCCCTTGGTTGTCTACAAGGTGTATGCCGACGGGCGCCCGGACGAACTGGTGCGCGGCGTGGACATCGTTGGCACTCCGCTGGCCGCGCTGACGAAAATCGTGGCCACGGGCGACACGCCGGAAGTGTTCAACGGCTACTGCGGAGCGGAGTCCGGCTCGGTTCCGGTGGCGGCCGCCTCTCCGGCAATCCTGACCTCGGAATTGGAAGTACAGAAGAAAGAAAGCTCGACGGACCGTCCGCCAATTTTGCCGGCGCCTGCTCATGACACGGTGAAACCGGGAGGCCAGCTGTGAGGCGCGGCGCGGCAAAGGCAGGATTGGCAATTCTCGCGGCGGTGCTGAGTCGCGGCGCCGTGGCGCGCGCGCAAGCTCCGCAGGATAACGACCATACCTTGCAGGCCATGCGCGACGAAATGGCGCGCTCGAAGACGCGGTTGTCATTGAAAATTCCGGGGCTGGATCAGCCGCAGAGGCCCTACTACGTCGAATACCGGTTGCTGGATCTTGACGTGCGCGAAGCCGTCGCGGAGTTCGGCGCGCTGCTCTCCACCACGCATACCCGCAACCGCTTTATGAACGTGGAAGCGCGCGTCGGGGATTACAAACGGGACAGCTCGAACTTCGTCAGCGATGAAGGCTTTCGCGGATTCATCGGGCCGACCGGTTCTGTCGGAATCGACCGGGACTACGATTCTTTGCGCCAAGATCTTTGGATTGCCACCGACCAGGCGTTTAAGGAAGCAGTAGAGACGTATTCGCGCAAGCAGGCGTATCTGAGCAGCCTGGCACGGCAGTCGGACATCGACGATTTTGCGAAGGCGGAGCCGGTGCAGCTCATCGAGCCACTGGTCGCATCCGACTGGAGCAGCCGCAATTGGGACCAGGAAGCGCGCGATACTTCTGCGGCGCTGCGGGCATTTCCGCAAATTTATGAAACCCGGGCGACGTATTACTTGATCTACGCTACAGAATATTTGTTGACCAGCGAGGGCACGGAGATTCGTACGAATCGCTGCTACGCCGCGATTGAGGCAGGCATGAATACGCTGGCCGACGACGGCGTGGAATTGAATCACTTCTACGCGGCTTACGCGCGGCGCCCGGCGGATCTCCCGGGCGTGGAGGCTGTTCGCAAGGGTTTGAACGTCGCAGCCAGTGAATTGATGGCCACGCGCGCGGCACAGCCGGCCCAGGATTACAACGGGCCGGTGCTCTTCGAAGCGCGCGCCGCGGCTCCTCTTCTCGCGGAAGTGCTGGGTCCGGCGATGAACGGAGCGCGGCCGCCGGTGTCGTTCACGCCGGTGATGGAGCAACTCCTTACCGGACTCGGCGGGAAAAGCGACTGGGTGGGACGAATCGGGGCGCGGGTCCTGCCGCCCAGCGTCTCCATCATCGATGACCCGAGCGCCAAGGAGTTTCACGGGACGCCTTTGCTCGGCGGGTATGCGGTCGATGAAGAAGGTGTGAAAGCGCAGAAAGCCACCGTCGTCGAAAACGGCAACCTGAAAGAGCTGCTGATGTCGCGCCGGCCGGGGCCGGACTCCGACAAATCAAACGGCCACGGTCGGTCGGCGTTTTTGAACGATGCCAAGCCGACGATGAGCAATTTGTTTTTCACCTCGACGGAGACGGTTTCGCCCGCGGAATTGAAAAAGAAATTTCTCGATGAATGCCGGGCGGAGAAGCTTTCCTACTGCCTGGTCGTGCGAGAGATGGACAATCCGTCGATCAGCCTGCTGCACCAGGAGGATTTCTCCGAGCTGCTCGCAAGCTTCGGCGGAGGAGCGGGGACGGGCGATCGCTTGCCTCTGGTCGTCTACAAAATTTACCCGGCGGACGGACGCGAGGAGATGGTGCGCGGGGCGCGCCTCGTGGGCGTGAACGCACGCGCGCTGCGAAACTTGGGAGCTATCGGGAACGACAGCCTTGCTTACAACTACATGCAGAGCCAGGTTGCAGGTTTTGCGGGGACGGCGCTCGGCGCGTTTGGTTCCGCGCAGAGCGGCTTGCCCGCCTCGATTGTGGCTCCGTCATTGCTCTTTGATGACTTGGAAGTGCGCGGCGCGCGCGGCGAACCGAAGCGGCTGCCGCTCCTCCCTGCCCCGCCCATGACTGCGGCGAAGTGAGGCCACAACTGTTCCGCGGGCGATTTGCCCGCGCTTCCAGAGACTGGGCCGGGTTGCCTTAGGTTGGGCGAGGCATGCAAAAATCCCTGTCCCGCATGAGCGCTTTCACTGCTTTACCTCTGCCAATAGATCTTCAAAATCATTAATTGAAAAACGATCGATCTTAGCCGGCAGCATAACGTCAATCTCCTCTTTCGGATGCGTCACGGCAATCGCCCCCAGGCGCTGTGTTTTGTCGCCCATGTGGGCGTAAAGGGGAATGACGTCTTTCCATGTGTCGGGGACGCTGGCGCGCGCGAGTTCCGCCTTGAGGTGTGTTTTCCCGTCCGATGTTACTTCCGTTGTGTAATGAAAAGTGTATTGCGGCTCGCCCATGCCGTAAACGTACTGGTTGAAGAACCAGTCCATCTTGTGGTTGCCGTCGAGGTCCATGGACCGTGTCATGTGCTTCTCGACGATGGCTTTGAAATCTTCCGTGGAGGCGGGCTTGTTTTCGAACGTCTTGCAATAGTCCTGCATCATCTCTTTGAACAGATGGTCGGGGTCCGGGTTGCGCGAGTCCATCAGTTGCATGCGCAGCATGTGCAGCACGTAACCGCCCTTGGAGTAGATCAAGTCCTGGTAGGAACGGGGCGAGGTGATGGAGGCTCTAATGCGCCGGCCCATCCAGATCGGTCCAAGCGATTCGACGGCGTGACCATTCTGGTCCTTGGTGTGCAAGAGTTCCTTTTCCTTGCGCCAGCGACTTAAGTACTCCTTCATGTTCTGACGGTATTGCACGTAAAGGTTGCCGGAGAATTCGGCAAATCCTTCCGAGAGCCACTGGTCGTGATAGCTCTTCCAGCCGACCTTGTGGCCCCACCACTGGTGAGAAGTCTCGTGAGCGCGGAAAAAGTCTGTAACGGCGGTCTGATCCTGAATGCCGATAGCATGGCGTTGCGTGGAATCGAGGAACGATGCCGACCAGATATAGAGGAGTCCCGGCCATCCCTGGCCATATCCGGCAGAGAAAGGCAGCGTAGTTACCGCCAATTGCTTGTAAGGATAAGGCCCGAAGTACATGTCAAAGACACGCAGCATATTGGCGATTTCTATTCCCATCGTCTTGGCCATGTTCGAAGGAGACATCGACCCGACCGCCGCCTGGCCCTGACCGGATTCAAAGTAGCGCTGCACGTTCAGCATCACGTCATCGGGCTCGCGATTGGCATAGACATCTACCGAAGCCTGATCTGCTTTGTCGTTGTAGACCTTGTAGTCTCCGTAGGCGAACCCAGCGACCGCCAACGGAACGCTGCTCTTCCAGGTGGAGATTTTGGTGTTCCCGTCGACGGTCTCGCTGGTCTTGTCGGCAGTGGCCACGAGAGTCAGGTTTTTGGGATTGTGAAAGGTAAGCTCAAAATCGGCGCGCGCCGCGAAGCTATCCGGGATTGCCGGATACCAGCCCGAACTCTCACAAAAGAAATACCCGCTGCCGACTTTGCGAATGGCGCGCTTGCCACCGTAGTGGAATTCGAGCGATTCGGGCGTGCCGGGAGCGAGCGGCTGCGAAAGAACCACCGCCACGTAGTCCCCATAGGACTGAAAGCGGTCTTTTCCTTCGCGCGATTGATAGAAGGAGAGGGACGCGTTCTTGGAATCCTTGATGGACTCGACGCGGAGATTCGAATCGAGGTCAAAAATCAGGACGCTCTGCCCGGCCAAGCGGGGCTCGAGATCGACGTGGGCCGTGGCATGCAATTCCGCCCCGGAAGTGACTCCCGCATCGATTTTGTAGCCACGAATGATGAAGTCATTCTTGGCCTGTGGGTTTTTCCAGGCGTCAGCGCTCGTGCGTCCGCCCGCGGGAAAACTCATCCAGATATCGAAGATCTTGAGCGGGCCCACATCAACCCAGCGTCCAATGCGGACATCTTCGGGTTCAAGCAAGTCATCACGAATCTCCACCCAGCCTTTGCCGGCGACCTTCAGATCCGCCAGGAAATAAGCCGTGCGAGTTCGATCGGCCGACAGCAGGCTCTGCAAGAGGCGAGGCAAGGACGACTCGCCAAGGTCCTCTCGTTCCTTCTGGCGCTTTGCGTAGAAATCGTCACCCGCGGGGCCGGAAGATTGCCATTTCACCTGTTTTGCAACTTCGTCGAACAAGCCGTCCGTGAAGCTGAACGTGGCGTCAGTAAAGGCCATGTCGAGTTTTGCTTGACCCGTGAACAAGTGGAGCTGCTGGGCCTCATTGAAACTCGGTGGATCGGCTTGCACCCGGCCGTTGCCATGGAAGACGGCGCCGAACACCACGCCATTCACCGGCTGAGTGAATTGAATCGTGCCGTCGGTGAGCGTGATGTGAATACGGTCGCGGACTATGTTCACATTTTCGGCGTGCGCCGATTTTGCGGCATCCATGGCCGGGGCGGATAGAGCGTTCCAGACGCCCGCGGCGGGTGACACCGCAGGAGTTTGCGCCAAGCATGTAGGCGCAGACACAATCCACGCTGCGAACATAAGCGCCACACTTCTGAACATGGGGATGGCTCCCGACACCTTGCGAAAAACTACCTTGTCTCAGCTTTGGTGGCAAGTACCAAAGGAAGTATGCGTTCCCGCGAAACGGAGCCTCATTGGCGTACGGTGATTGGTCGTCGCGCAACCGCACGGTTCGCGTGCACCCGGGATGTGCAGAATTAGAGGGTAGTTGAGGTAGTCTAACGCAACAGCCATCATGGCGCAGCCAGAGCAAGAAGTCAGGGAAAAGAAGCGGGCGGCCCTGTTGAGCGTCGGGTCGGCGACGCTCCTGGTGTCGCTGAAGGCCTTCCTCGTCATCCGCACGGGAAGCCTGGGGGTGCTCTCCGAAGCGCTGCATTCGGGGCTGGACCTGCTCGCGGCAATTATCACGTTTCTCTCCGTCCGGGTGTCCGATCAGCCCGCGGACGAGAAGCATCCATACGGCCACGGCAAATTTGAAAACTTCTCGGCTTTCGTCGAGACCGGGCTGCTCCTCCTCACCGCTCTGTACATCATTTACGAAGCGTTCCACCGGCTGTTTTTCCATAGCGTACACATCCGGCCGAGCGTGACGGCAATCCTCGTTCTCCTGGTTGCCCTGGGGATTGATTTGACAAGGTCTCGCGCACTCTCGCACGTCGCGCAAAAATATTCGAGCGAGGCGCTGGAGGCGGACGCGCTGCATTTTTCGACCGACGTCTGGAGCACCATTGTCGTGATCACGGGCATTGCGCTGGTGTGGGCCGGGGAAATGTGGAATCTGCCCTCGCTGGTCTACGCCGACGCGCTGGCCGGACTCGCCGTCGCCGCCGTGATTATCTGGGTTGGCTCGCAACTCGGTCGGCGCACCCTGGACGCCTTACTCGATGCCGCGCCGGAAGGCTTGCAACAGCAAATCGCCCGTGCCGTGGCGGGTATGGAGGGGGTGCTGGACGTGGACCGCGTGCGCGTGCGCCGCGCGGGAAACCGTCATTTTGTGGACGCCACGGTCAGCGTGGCGCGCACCGCAAGCTTGGAGCAGGTACACGCGCTGAGCGACGCCATCGAAAAACGCATCTGCGAAATCGTGCCGGCTGACGTGATGGTGCACGCCGAGCCTCGCGCGCCCCAGGGCGAACATTTGTTTGAAGCCATTCGAGCAGTGGCGCAGAGCATGGGGCTGGCAATTCATGACCTCACGGCGCTGCAGCAGCGGGGGCAACTCTTCATCGAGCTGCATCTCGAAGTTGACGAGAACCTCAGCCTCCGCCAGGCCCACCGCCAGGCGAGCGAACTGGAAGAACGCATCCGGGAGCTGCGCGACGGCGCCGCCGATGTCAACATTCACATCGAACCGCTGGGCCGGCACATCGCCACTCCCGACGCCGACGCCGGCGAGATGAAACAGCTCTCCCGGGCCATCGAAAATTTTCTGAACGAACTGACTTTAGAATACGACGAGCTCGTGAATTGTCACGACGTGCGCGTGAGGCAGGTGGAGCACCATATTCTTGCCTCGTGCCATTGCACGATGAGAGGCGCTCTTCTCATCACCCAGGTGCACGATGTGACGGCGGCGCTGGAAGACCGCGTGAAAGAGAAATTTCCTCAAGTGCACCGCGTTACGATTCATCCGGAACCCGCCGAGGAATAGTGTTTGGAAAGACCTGCCTCTCTGTCTCTGGCACGGGAAGAAAGCCACCGAGCCGCGTTGCAGTCCGTCGCTACACCGGCTTGGAAGACTGCGCGAAAAACTGCGCGGCGAGCGCGAGAACCACAGGAAAGCAGACCAGAACGTAACGGGGCTCGGGCGTTTCCAGCGTCGTGAGAAACACCGTGCGCAACAGGATATACACCAACATGAGTGCCAGGGCAGGTCGCGCGGTGAAGTTCCTTCGCCATAAACGCACCGCGCCCCAAACGGCCAGCCCAGCATAGAGAATGTTCAGTAGGAAAAAACCAATGGTGACCGTTTGATCGACGCGGTCATCTTCCCAAGACTGCACGAGTGGGAAGACCGTCCCTGAGAATGGCAGAAGCTCGATGCGCGGCGTGAACCACATCGCAAAAGCGCGTGCGATGGGAAGCAAGAGATACGTTCGCAGAGGATGCCGCGCCGTACGCTCGCGGGCCAGCCTGGCGAAGGCGGCGTCTTCATCGGACGTGAGCGTCAGGTCCTCGTTGTAAGGCTCGAGGATGGCGGCGGCGCGCTCCTTTTCTTCCGGCGAATCGAAGGCTCGAGCGGGGATATCGTCCACGTTGAAGGGTTCTTCATTCAGTTTCCACGGAACGAGGTAACAGTCGCGGACCCGGAAGAGCCAGGTCTTCTCCCACGCCATGAATCCGTAGGGGATTAGCTCGCCCGGCAGGTTGGAATTCTTTGGCGCTAGAAACTGCGGATCATCCAAAACGAAAATGTTGCGTACGCCCCAGGGAACAAGCGGAAGCAAGCATGCGATGCCCATGACAAAAATCATCTGAAACCAGCGAACGCCTTCCTTCCGGCGTAAAGTCAGCCAGCCAAGCACCGGCGCCGCAGCGATCAGGAGAAGAGGAGTCTCGGGGCGAAAGAGGGTTCCCGCCCCCGCGAGGAGTCCAGCTTTAAGCCCTGTGAACTCCGCAGACTTTCCTTTATTTATGTGAGAGCCATGCAGCCGGAAGTCGGGCCGCTCTATCCTGCGAAGCTGCAGAACAAGATAGTAGAAGGCCCCAGCGGTGAACAGTACCGCGAAGACTTCGGTGAGCGGCACAGCGGTGTAATTCGCGGTGAATGGACAAGTGGCCGCGAGCCAGAGAGCAGCTGTAAAAACGCGATTGCCGCTCGCTTCGTTTTGGAACCGCGTCGCCAGAAGCGCAGCCAGCCGGGCGATTACGACACAGCTCAAGAGGTCGACGGCCACTTGGGAGAGCATGACCCAGACCCGCGCGTCAGCGCCGGTGCGGCCTGTGAGCGCGTAGATGAGCGCAAGAAAAGCGGGATAGCCGGGCATGCGAAGATCGACCGGAGTGATCTGTCCGGCCACTTTCATGGCATAGCTGCCGTGCTTGAGCCAGTTTGTGGCTATTTCCTCGTAGAGAGCGGTGTCGCCGGAAGTAGCGGGAAACTTGAGCACGAAGAAAAGCCGCAGGCACAGGCCCGCGCCTAAGGCGGAAAGAGGGTGCGAGAAAATTCGCTTCATGAACGAAACGCATCTTACAATAGAGCAGACGGAATCGCGCAGACGGAATGAGGCATTCTGGCTCGAGCCCCTGCCTCACTGCCAGGTTCAAAGACTTCATGAAAGAACGCCGTCCAATTTTCTACGATGCGGAGCGCGTCCGCTGGCGCCGGACGCGCCGCGTGATGGAAATCACGGGCGCGCTGCTCACGCTTTTGCTGGCGTACTTTTTCCTGACCATTGCGGCCAGCGTGGAACTGCCCGCAGGCTTGTTGCCGGAGATCAAGCCGGGCTTTCATTCCCTGAAGACGGCGAAAAAGAAACCCGCTCCGGCGCGCGAGGGCCGGCGGCGCCGCGTGGCGAACATCGGCAAAGTGCCAGCGGGCTATGACGCGCTGCGCGCGGCGTTCTTCGTAAGCTGGGACGCCAACAGTCTCGCTTCCCTCAAGAAACACTACAAAGACATCGACCTGCTCATACCGGAGCAGTTGCACGCGGTTACGCCTGACGGCTCTCTCACCATCGTCGATTACGAGCGCAATCAGACGGTGCGGGCAACGCCCACGGAGGCCATTGCTCTGCTGCATGACGACAAGCTGCACCAGTGGATGAAGTCTCTCAATCCCCCGGTCGAATTGCCCATGATGGGTCTGCTCAATAACTACGACGGCGTGAACTGGCGGATCAAGGAGATGGCCGCTCTCCTCGGAAACTCAACTTCCCGGCACAACCTGACTCAGAGCGTTGTCGAGTACGCCGTCCAGGCCCACCAGGCTGGCATCGTCCTCGACTTCGAGGAAATTCCCGACGCCAGCCAGTCTCATTTTCGGAAGTTTGGTTCGGAGCTGGCATCCGCGCTTCACTCCGTCGGCCTGAAGCTCATGATCGCTCTTCCCGCTCGCGACGACGCCTACGATTACGAATTCTTCGGCAAAGAGTGTGACGCCATCATCCTGATGAATTACGACCAGCACTGGTTGACGTCTCCTCCGGGTCCCATCGCCGCGCAGGACTGGTTTGTGGAAAACCTGCGCCAGGTGCAGGAAGTTGTCCCCGCGCAGAAAATTGTCGTCGGCATCGCCAACTATGCCTACGACTGGCCGGTGACGCCGAAGAAGGCTCCCGAGCCAACGGAGGAGTTCAGCATTCAGGAAGCGCTTTTGCACGCCTATGAATCAGAGACGGATGTGGAGTTCGATGAGGCCTCTCTGAATCCGCACTACTCCTACTTTGACGAGCACAATCGCGTGCATCAGGTGTGGATGCTGGATGCGGTCACCGCCTACAACCAGCTCCGCGCCAGCGAACGCATGGGTGTTCAGGGCACGGCACTCTGGCGCCTGGGCTCCGCGGATACGTCTATTTGGCCGATTTGGGATGCCACGCGGCCCGACGACGCCACCCGCCAGAAATTGACCGATCTCCCGCCTGGGCCCGATTTGATCCTCGAGGGCGAGGGCGACATCTGGCACATCGCCGATACGCCGAAGCGCGGGCGCCGGAGTTTTTCCTATGAGGCGGCAAGCGATCTCTTTATTGACGAGACGTACGAAGCGTTTCCGCTCTCCTACAACATCGAGCAAATCGGCGGAGCGCAGAAAAAGCTGGCGTTTTCTTTCGACGACGGTCCTGACCCGCGCTGGACGCCGAAAATTCTGGATGTTTTGGAGGGGAAAAAGGTCACGGGAACTTTCTTCGTCATCGGCGATGAAGCGAATCGCTATCCCAGCATCCTGAAGCGCGAGTATGCGGAAGGCCACGACATCGGGAACCATACCTTTACCCACCCGAAATTCGACGACATCTCCCAGACCGAGCTGAAGTGGCAGTTGAATCTTACCGAGCGCCTGATCGAGAGCACCATCGGCGTAAAATCCATTCTCTTCCGTCCGCCCTACGGCATTGATCATCAGCCGGAATATGCGGAAGAGATCGCGCAGCTTCCCCTGCCCCAAGAAATGGGTTACTTGATCGTCGGGCAGCGCGTTGACCCCAACGATTGGCGCATGCCGGACGGCAAGAACCAGGTGCCGGCGGCGGAGATCGTCGCGAGCGTGCTACGGCAGGCCGACAAGGGCAATATCATCCTGCTTCACGACGGCGGTGGAGATCGCAGCCAGACCGTGGCCGCGCTTCCGCAAATGATCGACGCGCTCCGGGCGCGCGGTTATCAGCTTGTCGCCGTGCCGGATCTCATCGGCAAGACGCGCGCCGAAGTAATGCCTGCGCTTACTTCGGAAGAGCGCTTTGAAGCGCGCGCGGACGGATTCATTTTCGCACTCGTGCAGTGGTTGCGCTTCGGAATGGCAACGATTTTTATCGCTGGCATCGTGCTGGTCAGTGGACGCGCCCTCATCATTGGCATCCTGGCTTTAATCGAGAAGCTTCGGCCGGACCATACCGTGATGCCCGGCCCGCCTCCTAGCGTCGCCGTGCTCATTCCGGCGCACAACGAAGAAAGTGTCATCGTCCAAACGGTGACCTCCGTGCTGGCGTCGGATGTGAAAGGGCTGCGATTGATTGTGGTGAACGATGGATCGAGTGACAAAACCGCAGAGTTGCTCGAAGAGAATTTTGGAGATGATCCCCGTGTGCGCATCATCCACCAGGCCAATCGCGGCAAGGCGGCGGCCCTGAACCGCGCCATGGCCGAAGCCGGCTCTGAAATCGTCGTGACCATCGACGCAGATACGGAGATTGAGCCCGACACCATCAGCAAGCTCCTGCGCCACTTTTCCGACCCCAGGATCGGCGCGGTAGCGGGAAACGTCAAGGTTGGTAACCGCTCGCGATGGCTCACACGCTGGCAGGCGCTCGAGTACATTACCAGCCAGAACATGGAGAAGCGCGCGTTCGATCTGCTGAACTGCATCACCGTGGTGCCTGGCGCGCTCGGCGCATGGAGGAAGAAGGCCATTGAAGCAGCAGGAGGAATCACTGCGGATACGGTGGCCGAGGATGCGGATTTAACTATCGGCATCCGCCGGCTGGGCTGGCGCATCAGCTACGATGAGCAAGCCATCGCCTGGACCGAAGCGCCGGAGACACCAGGAGCGTTGATCCGCCAGCGGTTCCGCTGGACGTTTGGCACTTTGCAATCGTTCTGGAAGCACAGTGGAACCCTGTTCCGGCCAAAATACGGCACGCTCGGTTGGATCGCGCTCCCCAACATTTTTGTGTTTCAGTTGGCCTTGCCGCTCATCTCCCCGATCATCGATCTGCTCTTTTTGGGTTCTGTGATTCTTTGGGCGTCGGCGCAATATCACATTGTGCGCGTGCCTCTCCTCTCGGTGACGGCATCAGCGGACCTGGAACGATCTGTCTTGTTCTTCCTGGGCTTTTTGCTGATCGATATTCTTACCTGCATACTCGCCTTCGTCCTGGAGCGAAAAGAAGACTGGACACTGCTTGTCCCCGTGCTGCTCCAGCGCTTCTATTACCGCCAATTGATGTACGTAGTGCTGTTCCGCTCGGTCAAGGAAGCGGTCAGCGGGCGGCCCGTGGGTTGGCGTGGTGTGGAGCACGAGGCGCCGCCTCCTCGGTCCGTCGCACCCGCTCTTCGCGGCTAATCCTGCTCACTCCCTCTATTGCTCTGCGTCTGATGATGCTCAGGGGATACTGTCGCCGCGGTTAGAAGCGTCATTCTCAAAACCACGGGCAAGGGGCTGCGCCGCTTGGCCTGTACGGGAAGCTGACTTGAGGCTGGGCTTAGGCGGTATTTCGCGGATTTTCAATCAGTCCGCGAGTTGTTGTAGGATAGCCCTCTACCTAAGGAGGACCCCATGGCTATCAGTTTTACTTTGAATGGAAAAGCCGAGACGGTTGACGTAAGCCCGGACATGCCGCTGCTGTGGGTGCTGCGCGACACACTCAACAAGACCGGGACGAAATTTGGATGCGGCATGGCGCTGTGCGGCGCCTGCACCGTGCACATCAACGGAGAGGCGACACGCTCGTGTATCACCCCGATCTCGAGCGTATCCGGAAAGAAAGTCACGACCATCGAAGGCCTCTCCGCGGACGGGAGTCATCCCGTGCAGAAGGCCTGGATCGAAGAAGATGTTCCGCAGTGCGGATATTGCCAGTCTGGGCAGATTATGTCCGCTGTCGCCCTGCTCGCGAAGAAACCAAATCCCACCGACGCCGATATCGACGGCGCCATGAGCGGCAACATCTGCCGTTGCGGCACTTACCAGCGCATACGCAAGGCTATTCATCGCGCTGCCACGATGCAAGGCGCAAGCGCGAAAGCCGCTTCCTGAAATCTCGCCAAAATCCTTGGCAGGAGTCGAGCCATGAATACGCATCACTCGGTTGACCGTCGCACTTTCTTGAAATCCGGCGCCGCGGGCGGCGCGGCTCTGCTCATCGGCTTCCATCTCCCCGCTCGTTCCAGCTCCGACCCCGCGCAGGCGCAGGAGAAGCTGGCGATCAATCCCTTCGACGCCTGGGTGAAGATCACGCCGGATAACCACGTCACGCTCATCCTCGGGAAGTCTGAGATGGGCCAGGGCATCATGACGGCCCTGCCAATGATTCTTGCAGAAGAGCTTTGCGTCGACTGGAAACTGGTGAAGGTCGAGCAAGCGCCCACAAATCCCAAAATCTATGATCACGGCACCGGCGGCAGCGGAAGCGTTGCCGGTTCGTGGTTGCCGTTGCGCCAGGCGGGGGCCGCGGCGCGCGAAATGCTTGTGGCGGCAGCGGCGAAGAAGTGGGAAGTCAATCCCGATACTTGCAAGGCGCAGAACGGGTACGTACTGCACGGACATCCCGAGCGGTCGTTCCGTTACGGCGAGTTGGTGGCCGACGCGGCGCAGCTTCCCATCCCCAATTTCAAGGAAGTGCCGCTGAAAAACTCCAACGACTTCACGATCGTCGGGCACGACACGCTGCGCGCGGAAGCTCGTGACAAAGTCAGCGGCAAGGCAACTTTCGGCATCGATTCGCGCGTGGCCGGAATGCTGTACGCGGTGGTGGCGCGGTGTCCTGTTTTTGGCGGCAAGGTCACTTCGTTCGACGCCACAAAGGCGAAAGCGGTACCGGGAGTTCGCGACGTCATCGAGTTCAAGACCGAGGGCCGTGGCGCTTCCACCACTGGCGGGGTTGCCGTTCTCGCGGACTCGTCGTGGGCCGCGATGCAGGGACGCAAATCGCTGGAAGTGAAATGGGACGAAGGCCCGGCGGCGAACGAGTCCAGCGAAGAATTGCGCAAACAATTCCTCGACAACGCCGCCAGGCCCGGAAAAGTTGTCCGCAACGAGGGCGATGCCGGCGCCTCCTTGGCTGCGGCCGCCAAAAAAGCAGAAGCCATCTACGAGCTGCCGTTCGCCGCGCACGTCTGCATGGAGCCCATGAATTGCACCGTGCACATTCAAGCCGATCGCGCCGAAGCCTGGGTGCCGACGCAAGCGCCGCAATGGGCGCAGGGCGTCATCGCCGAGGCCGCCAAGCTGCCGCCGGATAAAGTCGTCGTACACACCATGCTGATGGGCGGGGGTTTCGGCCGGCGCTACCAGGCGGACTTCGTGATGGAAGCGGCTCAGGTGGCGAAGGCCGCCGGAAAACCGGTGATGGTGCTGTGGACGCGCGAAGACGATATGCAGCACGATTTCTATCGCCCCGCGTCTTACCACAAGCTGCAAGGCGCGCTCGACGGCAACGGAAATCTCGCTGCCTGGAAGCATTTCCAGACTTCGACTTCCATCGCCGCCAAGTGGAGCGAGAAAGGTGCGGATGATCCGGGGCTAGGTGAATTCGGCACGGGCGCGACGATTCCCTACACCACGCCGAACATCCGAATCGAGTACACTTTGGCGCGCTCCAGCGCGCCCCGCGCCTGGTGGCGCTCCGTCGAACACTCCAGCAGCGGCTTTGTGATGGAGAGCTTTATTGATGAACTCGCTGCCGCCGCAGGACAGGATCCGCTGGCGTTCCGCCTCCGCCTGATCGGCGACCCCCGCAAGATTCCTCAGTTCGGTGAAGGCCCGAACTCCCCGCCGCTGGACACCGGGCGATTGAAGGGTGTTCTGCAACTCGCCGCCGACAAGGCTGGCTGGGGCAAGCCGCTCCCGAATGGGGAGGGTCGCGGCATCGCCGGATTTTTCTCCTTCCATTCCTATGTCGCCGCGGTCGCCGAAGTTTCCGTTCGGCCGCGCGATCTCCAGGTGAAACGGTTGATTTGCGCGGTGGATTGCGGCCGCGCCGTCAATCCCAATGGCGTGCGCGCCCAAGTCGAAAGCGCGGCCATTTATGCGCTTACCGCCACGCTCAAGGACGCAATCACCGTCGACCGCGGCCGCATTGTGCAATCCAATTTCAACGACTATCAAATGATCCGCATGAACGAAGCGCCGCCGATCGAAGTTCACCTGGTCTCGAGTGATGAAATGCCCGCGGGGATCGGCGAGCCGACCGTTCCTGTCATTGCCCCTGCGATTTGCAACGCCATCTTCGCGGCAAAGGGCAAACGCCTTCGGCGGCTGCCCATTCGATCCGAAGACCTCGCGTGAACTACTACTAAGCCCAATCCCTGCTTCCGGGGCCTAAGAACGCTCATCTTCCCTGTCCTGCGGCGACGGGCATGCCTTTCGACACGCGACGAGCTGGGCCATTCTCCGGACCTCAAGGCTCGAATTGGAAAAGGGAGCTGTTCTAGAGGTTATGCCGGGCTCCTGCAACGGAAAGGACGGAAGAGCGTGGCCCTGATGAGAAATGCTAGATTCATGCGATGACGACGCTCTTCCAACTACATGCAGCGGGAGTGCTGGGAATCCTCGCGCTGGGGATATGGCTGCATCTTTTTTTTGGGCGCGGAGGTTTCTGGCGAGTGAAGAAGTTTGACGCAGATCGCGCAGAATGCGCGGAGCTGAGCGAGTGGCCCAGCGTGGTTGTGGTCGTGCCAGCACGGAACGAAGCGGGGACCATTGGACAGACGATCGCGGGACTGATTCGGCAGGATTATCCCGGGAAATACTTCGTTGTGGTGGTCGACGACCATAGCGAGGACGGGACCGCGAATTTCGCGAGGCGCGTCGCCGCGGAGAATAGCGCGGTGGAGCAAGTGCGAATTGTAAGTGCGGCAGCGCTTCCGGCAGCGTGGACGGGGAAGGTTTGGGCGCTCCACGAAGGTGTATCGAGCGCTGCCGCGGAAGCGCCCACCTATTATTGGTTCACGGACGCGGATGTGGGTCATGCGCCGGACACGCTGCGGCGGCTGGTGGGGCGCGCGGAACGCGGGAGACTGGACCTGACGTCGCTGATGGTGCTGCTCCAAGCGAAGACGCTGCAGGAGCAGATGCTGATTCCGGCGTTCCTCTACTTTTTCCTAAAGCTCTATCCACCGCCGTGGATTGCTGACGAAAACGCAAACACGGCAGGCGCGGCGGGAGGATGCATCCTGCTACGGCGCGAGACGCTGGAACGGATTGGCGGGCTCGCGGCGATTCGCGGAGAAGTGATCGATGATTGCGCGCTGGCGCGGGCCGTGAAGCGGGGCGGTGGACGAATCTGGATGGGGCTGACGCGGAAGAGTTTCAGTTTGCGGGTGTACGGCAGTTTTGGGGAAATCCGGGACATGATCGCGAGAACGGCGTTCACGCAGCTCGATTATTCGGCACCGGTTTTGGCGGCCACGCTGGCGGGAATGTTTTTCGTTTATCTCGCGCCAATTTTCTTGCTTTTCGCCGGCGATCCATCGGCAAGAGTTCTTGGTGCGACGGCGTGGGTGTTGATGTCGCTTTCATTTTTGCCGACTGTGCGATTTTATCGGCTATCACTGCTATGGGCGCCGCTGCTGCCGCTCGCTGCGATTTACTATTCATATGCGACGCTGGTTTCCGCCGCACGCTACTGGCTGGGGCGAGGCGGCCAATGGAAAGGGCGCGCGCAGGCGCATTAAAACGCTCAGAGCCCGCACTCGCATCATGATGGTATAGTGGGTCATCTCTATGTCGTCCGCCCGATTTCTCTGTCTTGTGTTTTTTGTGGCGCTCTTCCGTGTTCCGGCCCTGATGGCGCAGTCGGATCAGGGACGCGACCCGGCCCCTGCGGCAGCGGCCAAGGTCGCCGGCGGCTCTTGTACAGAAGAGCCGCGCGAAGATGCGCTGCCTGCGACATGTATTCCGCCCACGGCCTCAGGTGACGAGGCAGCAGCGCGCGCGGTCCCACGACCTGCGAAAATCGAACTTACCATTCCCAGCGGCACACCGCTACGCATTGCATTGGACGAGCGCGTTCGCATCGGGCGTCCGGGAGAAGCAGTGCACGGGAGAGTTGTAGAGACCGTGTACACGTTTGACCAAGCCGTGATCCCGGCAGGAAGCGTCGTCACCGGGCACGTTATGAAAGTCGAAGAAGTTCCAGGAGCAAAGCGGGCGCTAGCGTACGCCAACGGTAACTTTTCTCCATTCCACAAGTACGAGGTGGAGTTTGACACGGTCACATTGCTGGATGGCAGGCAGCTCCCGATCAAGACGACGGTCTCACCGGGAACGGCCGAGGTTGTCCGTCTGGTGAGCAACCCTGAAAAAGAAAAGCAGAAGAGTGCTGCGCAGCACGCAACGGAACGCGCGAAGCAGGAAGCTAAAGGAAAAATCGAAGAGGCAAGAGACCGTGCGCGCGAGTCGTGGCAGACGCTGACGGCGCCGGGGCGACTCCACCGCATCAAACAATTCCTGCTTGCGCAAATGCCTTACCGGCGGCAGTACTTGGAGAAAGGGACGCGATTTGTCGCCGATCTTGTTGCGCCGCTAGAATTCGGAGCGGCCATCCGCAGCACCGAAGAGCTCGCTGTGGTGGGAAGCGCGCCTGCGCCTGATAGCACCCTCAAAGCGCGGCTGGCTGCGGAGGTCAGCTCGGCAACGGCCGAACGCGGGACGCCAGTAACTGCAATCCTGACAGAGCCGTTGTATTCGCCGACCCACCTTTTGATACTGCCGGCTAATAGCCGGCTGATCGGCGAAGTTGTGCAAGCGAAACCCGCTCATAGATTTCATCGCAATGGCCAACTGCGGGTAATTTTTGAGCGTATCGAGACAACAGAGGAAACGCGCCAAGCGCTGTCCCAGTTGAAAGCGCAAGAAGCGCAAACACATTCGCAGGCAATGATCGGCAACCTGGAAAGTGTCGAAGTAGACCGCCACGCCAGCATGAAGCTCGACGAAGAAGGCGGAGCGCACACGACGGACAGCAAGACGCGGTATCTGTCGACGGGGCTGGCTGTGCTGTTGGCGGCAGCGGCAGCTCGTCCCGATGCGGAGCACGGCACCGTGGACCCGGGGGGCGACCCGGGCGTGCGGACGGCTGCAGGAGGCTCGGGATTCCGGCTGACGGGCGCGGTGTTGAGTTTTGCGGCGAAGTCCACACCCGTCTCGATCGTATTCGGTGCTTATGGGGCCTCGTCGTCCGTCTATACAAATTTCCTAAAGCGCGGACGCGATGTCGTCTTGCCGAAAGATACGCCGCTCGAAATCGGTTTTGGATCTCCTCATCCGGCTTCAACCCAACACAAAGCGGATAAGCATTAGCCGCGTTTGGGAACGTATCAATCAACGTGCTTCGCTGCCGCGCTTCGATCGCTGGGGCGATTCCTTTTTATAACCATCAATACTTGACAGAAATGTTATTCTACGCGTAGGCTCGGCACGCGATGGAGCTGGACGCATCCCTCTCCTGGCTCGCGCTGGCGCTCACGCCCGGCCTGGCTTCCCGTTTGTCTGCACGGCTGTTGCGCGAATTCGGATCGCCTGACGCCATTTTTCGCGCGCGGTTGATGGAGCTGGAGGGGTGCAACCTGCCAGCTCCGGTCGCGCAAGCGGTGTTCAAGAAAGAGGCCTTCAAGCGCGCGGAAAAAGAGCTGACGGCAACACGCAACATCGACAGGTGCCAGCTCATCAACTGGACCGAGCCCGAATATCCACAGACCCTGCTGCAAATCTACGACCCGCCGGTATTGTTGTACGTTCGCGGAGATCCTCAAGTGCTGAACCTGCCGAGCATTGCTATTGTGGGAACCCGGCGGCCGACGCTCTATGGGACGCAGATGGCGGAGCGTCTTGGCCGCGACCTTGCGGTGCGGGGACTCGTAATTGTCAGCGGGATGGCGCGCGGAATCGATGCCATCGGTCATCAAGGGGCGATGGCGGCGAATGGACGCGCCGTCGGAGTCCTTGGCACGGGCATTGATGTCTGCTACCCCAAGGAGAACAAGAAGCTCTATGAAAAGGTGCTAGAGCGAGGGGCAATTATCAGCGAGTTTCCTTTGAAGACGCACCCGGCGCCGGAGAATTTTCCGGTGCGCAACCGCGTCGTCGCGGGGATGCCGTTGGGAGTCGTAGTCGTCGAGGGGGCCCAATACAGCGGCTCCCTGATCACGGCGCGGCTGGCAATGGAATTTGGCAGAGAAGTTTTCGGAGTGCCGGGGAACGTCACGCAGCCGGTGAGTTTTGCGCCGAATCTGCTGATCAAGCAGGGGGCCAAGCTGGTAGCGGGAGCCGAAGACGTGATCGAGGAACTGCCTACGCCGGTACGCGCGGCGCTGGTGCAGGCGGAGCAACCGGAAGCGGAGCAAAGGAATCTGATGGTCGCGGCGTCGCTGAACTCCTTGGAGAAAAAGGTGTTCGAGTTGCTGAGCGCAGAGGAACCAAGGCACATTGATGACATCGTGGAAAGCTCCGGCTTGAACTCTTCGCAGGTTCTGGCTACGCTCTTTGACCTGGAGATGAAAGGCATCGTCCGCCAGTCGCCGGGGAAGCAGTTCAGTAAAGTATTGTTGTAAAGGCAGATAGACCGTGAGTCGCGGAGCCGCTGGACTGCATCTAATAGCAGAAAACGCACCGAAAAAGGATTTCGCAGCATCTGCATAAGGTAGCGAGAAGGACACACGCCGCGCTGTAAGCCCTTCCTGCAGAACATTACGGGGTTAAAAAAGCAACATGGCTCGTTCGCTGGTTATTGTCGAATCGCCCGCAAAGGCGAAGACGATCAACAAATATTTGGGACGGGAGTACACCGTCAAAGCGTCGCTTGGGCACGTGATGGACTTGCCGAAGAAGACGCTGGGGATCCTTTTGCCCGGCGACGAAAACAGAGGCAAGAAGAAAAAGAGCAAGTCCAAAACGAAAGGCAAGGCTGCGGAGAAACCAGTCAAGCGGCTGACCGTGAATGACGAGAACATCTTTGAGCCGCACCTGGAGATCATTCCGGGGAAAAAGAAGATTATCGAGGATTTGAGGAACGCGGCGAGCTCCGCACCAGCGGTGTACCTGGCGGGCGACCCGGACCGCGAGGGCGAGGCCATCTGCGCGCACCTGGCACAGGTGCTTTCAAAGCCGAAACGGTTCGTTATTCCCGAGGACGCCGAGAAAAAAGCGGCGGAGGGTGAAAACGGGGACAAGGCGAAACCGGAAGCGAAGAAAAAAACAAAGAGCGTGGAAGTGCGGGCGGTAGACCCAAAAAAGATTTTCCGCGTCACCTTCAATGAGATTACGCCCAAGGCCATCCGCGCGGCATTCGACCACCCGCGGCAGGTAGACACCAATCTGGTGGAGGCGCAGCAAGCGCGCCGGGTGCTTGACCGCCTGGTGGGGTACAAGATTTCGCCGCTGCTGTGGGACAAAGTACGTCGCGGGCTTTCTGCCGGGCGAGTCCAGACGGTTGCATTGCGATTGATCGCGGAACGCGAGCAGGAGATTCGCGCCTTCGTTCCGCAGGAGTATTGGACCATCCACGCGATGCTGGACGCGGGCGAGCCGCCGATCTTCGAAGCGAAGCTGAGCAAGTACAAGGGCGAAGACATAGAGGTGGCAAATCAGGAGGCGGCAGACAAAATTGTTGCCGCGGTCAGCAAAGCCAAATGGCAAGTTGCCAGCGTCGCGCAGAAAGAAAAAAAGCGCTATGCGCCGCCACCGTTCACGACCTCCAAGCTGCAGCAAGCGGCGTACAACCGGCTGCGGTACACCGCGAAGAGAACGATGGCGCTGGCGCAGCGGCTGTACGAAGGAGTGGAACTCGGCGATGAGGGCTCCGTCGCGCTGATCACCTACATGCGCACGGACTCCGTGCGCGTTTCCGCCGACGCGCTTGAGCAGGTGCGTGCGCTGATTCCCGAACGGTTCGGGGCGAACTATCTCCCGGAGAAGCCGAATTTCTACAAGTCAAAGAAAGACGCGCAAGAAGCGCACGAAGCCATCCGTCCGACCGACGCGATGCGCACGCCGGAAGATGTGCGCAAGTATCTCGAGGACGATGTCTTCAAGCTGTACCAGCTCATCTGGCAGCGATTCGTGGCTTCGCAGATGCTTCCGGCGATTTTCGACCAGACAACGATTGATATCAGCGCGGGCGATTACACCTTCCGGGCGACGGGCTCAGTGCAGAAATTCGACGGCTACCTGCGCGTCTACCAGATGCCGGCGTCGAACGCCGACCGCGAGGATGACGAGAAGGACGACGAAGGCGAAGGCAAAGCGCTGCCGCGTGTAACGGAAGGTCAGACGCTGCGGCTCGACCAGATCCGCCCGGACCAGCACTTCACGGAGCCGCCACCGCGCTACACGGAAGCGACGCTGGTGAAAGAGCTGGAGGAAAAGGGAATTGGGCGGCCTTCCACGTACGCTGCGATTATCTCGACGATTGTGGAGCGTGAATACGTCATTAAAGATCAGGGGCGCTTCACGCCGACCATGCTCGGCGAACGGGTCAGCGGGCTGCTGGTGAAAAGTTTTGAGGATATTTTCGATGTGGGTTTCACGGCTCGCCTCGAAGAAGAGCTTGACGAAATCGAAGAGGGCAAACTCCCCTGGCGCAAATCAGTGAAAGATTTCTGGGAGCGCTTCGAGCTGGACCTCGATAAGGCCGACGGCGAAATGCTGTCTTACAAGGCGGGAATCCCGACGGGGAAGAAGTGCGAAAAGTGCGGCCAGGGGGAGCTGCTGGAACGCATTAGCCGGCACGGATTTTTCCTGGGCTGCTCGCGCTACCCGGAATGCGATTTCATACAGGACCTGTCACCGGAGATCGGCGGAGAAGAAGTCGAGAGCGAAAACACGGTCGAGTACTGCGAGAATTGCGGCAAGGAGATGGCCATCAAGCGGGGGCGCTTCGGGCCGTTCCTTGCGTGCACCGGTTATCCGGATTGCAAAACCACGCGGCGGCTTGTGGAAGGCACGCGGAAGGCGCGCCAGCCAGACCAGCCGCTGGATGAAAAGTGCACGCTGTGCGGCAATGGCTTGGTGAAGAAGCACGGCCGCTTCGGCGAATTCATCGGCTGCTCGGGGTATCCCAAGTGCAAATACACACGGCCGATCACCATGGGCATCAAATGCCCGAAGTGCAACGAAGGAGAATTCGTTCGGCGTGGCAGCGCCGGTAAAGGCGGACGCGGACGTCCGAGAGTTTTCTATGGATGCTCGCGCTATCCGGATTGCGACTTCACGACGCCACACATGCCCATCGCTGAGCCGTGCCCGAAGTGCGGCGCACCGTTTATCGTTGAAAAGAAATCGAAGATTGGCGTGGTGCGCGCGTGCCTGAAGGAAGGGTGCGATTGGGAGCAACTGGCTCCCGAAACTCCGCCTCAAGCTCAGCCGGAAGAAGCTGCCACGCCTGTTGGCGCAAAGCCCTGATCTCCGGACATTTATCAGCTCTCGAATCCCCATCCATGGGCACCGTTATGAGCCTATACTGAGTCCATCCATGCCCGGGAGCCGCTGAGGGGAATGAAACAGGCAATCGGTAAATTTCTCGAATATCTGCGCTCCGTGAAGAATTCTTCCCGACACACGGTTTCAAATTACGGTAAAGATCTGGAGCAGTTCGTAGCGTACCTGTCGCCGCCGGGTGTGGAAGCGCCAGCGCCAAGCGCGGTGACGCACATGATGATCCGCGAATTTGTCGGACATTTGCACGATCAGGGTCTCCAGAAAAGTTCGATTGCCCGCAAGCTGGCTGCGCTGCGCTCTTTCTTCAAATACTGCGTGCGCGAAGGGCATTTGAAAGAGAATCCCGCGCGGCTGGTTCCAACGCCCAAACTGCCCAAGCGTATTCCTTCGGTGCTCTCTGCTGAAGAGATGAATGGATTCCTGAATCAGCTTGCTGAAATGGGGCCGCCTTCATCCAGCGCGCCGGCGCTTGCCAGGAAGCGGGCCCAGCCTCTGCTGCAGCGATCATCGGCGAAGAGCGCCGATTCCGCGGAGGAAGGGCTGCTCCTGAGACGCGATCGCGCGCTGCTCGAGATGCTCTATGCGGCGGGACTGCGCGTGAGCGAGCTCACGGGGCTAAACCTCGCCGACATAGAGCAGAAAGAGCGCGTGCTGCGCGTTCGCGGGAAAGGCAACAAGGAGCGCATCGTTCCTTACGGCACGAAGGCCCAGCAAGCGCTGGATAAATACTGGCCTGTTCGCGCGCAATTGCTTCTGCAAACTTCAAGCGGGCGGCGCGCGGCGCCCCACACCGAAGCTGTTTTCCTAAATTATGCGGGACGGCGGCTGACGCAGCGATCGGTTGGACGAATCGTGAAGAAATACGTGCGCCTCGCGAATGTCAACTGGGACCTGCACCCGCACTCATTGCGGCACGCCTTCGCCACGCACCTGCTTGCGGATGGCGCGGACCTGCGGGCGATTCAGGAATTGCTCGGCCACCAGTCGCTCTCGACAACGCAGAAATACACGCACGCGTCGATCCGGCAGTTGATGGAAATTTACGACAAGTCGCATCCCCACGCATGAGGGGCAGAGTTGTCAGTCATTAGTTCCCAGTTTTCAGTAAGCTAGGAATGGGTATTTTTCGGTAGGGTTCGCTAACTATGCTGGCCCCTCCCCCGTTTTTTGTAAGTGTTACATCTAAAAGGACTTAGCACATCAGCAAGTCGTTTAGAATCAACAGTTGCGAGGAAGCGTGTAAGTGTTGATTCTAAAAGGGTTTTCCGTCTATGAGGAGGCGGCAGTTGTGGTCGAAGTGGACGGCGCAGGGGGCGCGGTTTGGGGTGCGAGGTTGCGGAGTGGGAGCACAGGGCGGCGGTGCTGGAGCGGAGGGTTTTTGTCGGGCCGGCAGTGGAGTTGATCGGGCGGGTTTTTCTTGGAGCGTCGGAGTGTCGGGTATTGGTTGAAGGTCGGGCCGGGCAAGCCCGGCCCCTACAGGGACGCGACTGGGTTCGAGGGTGCGTTGAGGAGACGATTGTGGGGGAGTTGAAGCGGAGGAAGAAGGGGAGGGCTGAAGGGGCGCCGCTGCGGGCCGCGGGGTTGAGGCTGACGACAGGGATTGGCTGGCCGGAGTAGGGAGAGAAGAACCGGACTGAAGTCCGGCCACTACAGATTCAGGCGAGACAGCTGGGTTCGTCGGGGAGCTGGCTTGCGGTGGAGTGGTGGCAGCCGGTGGTTGGGGTTGTTTGGGGTCGGGGTCGGGTGGGAAGCGGTAGTCGTAGTTGGCGGTGACGGAGTTGGCGATGGCTTTGCGCCAGCCGTCGGTACTGAAGGCGTTGATGTATTCGCCCTGGGAGATGTGGATGGCCTGGAGGAGGGTCTGCGCCAGGTAGGCAACGGTGCGGGCGGTGCGGGGTTTTAGATCGCCCCGGAGCACGGCGGGGATGAGGCGGCCAAGGGCGGTCGAGAGATCGCAGGCGGAGAGGTAGTCGCCGGAGAAGAAGTAGGCGAGGTCGTTGCCGAGCTTTTCGGCAGTGCGGGCCTGGGCTTCTTTGCGGGAGTGGTAGTAACAGAAGTGGGGATGGTTGGCGGTGCGTGGAGTGCGGCAACGGCGGCCATCAGAGAAAGTAAAGATACACAAGGACACGCGGTCCTTGGAACTGAGCGAGGACATAGATATCTCCTTAGATTTAGTTTTGGGATTTGCTTGACGAAAAAAGAACACAGGCAGGAGTGCCTGTGCTACTAAAAAAGAAAAAAGCCGACAAGGACGCCGGCGGTACAAAAAAGAAACGCCCCGGCTTCGCCGGGGCGCAGTTGTTTACAAAAAGATTGTACCGCGATAGTTATATTGTTGTCAAGTATGTCCTGAATTGTTAATTGCAGCCAGGGCGGGTGAAAAGATGCGGCGGCCGAAGCCGCCGCGTTTAGTCGGTTTCGTAAACACTTTTCTTAGAACTGGAAGCGCAGGGAGCGCCGAAAGACGAGCCGGGTGAAGATCGGCACGCCCCCAGCCTCGTTAGAATACTATGCGCAGGGACAGCTGGGCCCGCCGGGCGTTGGTGCCATCCGGGCTGGTAGCCGTTGAATTGCCAGTTCCGTAAGAGCCGATGAAGCTGAGCCTGCCGGTGGCGTTGTTCAAGCTGTACTCGTCCGTGCGGCGGCTGGTGTCATATGGCGTATTGAACAGGTTGAAGGCCTCGAACTGCAGGTAACCCGTAACACGCTCCGTGAAGGGAAGCCTTTTCGCGAGGCGGGCATCCACACGATAAACCTGATCGAGATTCAGGTTGTCAACCGGCTGGAAAGGCACGCGGCTGAAATCACCGCCCAGCCCGTTTAGCGATCCAGAGACCAGAGCTCCCGTAAACGCGTTGCCGTTGACGATGGTGGTAGAGTTGGCCGGCTTTGCCGACTGCAGCGTCGTAACCTGGCTGAGCTCCCAGTTGTTCACCAGGTAGCGGGCCCACGCACTGGTGCTCTTTGTAAACGCCGGGGTCCAGCTAGAACTGACTACGAAGCGGTGACGGAGGTCGCTCGCAGCGGAGCCCTTTTCCGACCGGAAGTCACCGTTTGCGAAGCTCGTCGGGGTGGAACCAAAGAAGATGTTGTTGTCCGCGGTGCTTTGATTGAGGTCAATGACGTGAGACCAGGTGTAGGCGGCCGACGCCTGGAATCCTTTGGACAGGCGCTTATTTACCTGCACGGCTAACCCATCGTAGTAGCTCATGCCAGGGTTGTCGATTTCTGAGACCCGACGATATCTGGGATCTGGCCGCGGTGTGCGATACGTTGGCGTCGTGTAAGTGCCGGCCACATTGCCCGATGGATCCGAAATCGTATAGGTAACCGGAGGCCCCAGAGGTCCAACGTTGCGGTCCCAGACACCATACAGGCGCACGCCACGGCTCCAGAGATAGGAAACGTTGAGGCTCAGGCTAGAGGTGAGCTCGCGTTCGATCCCCACATTGGCCTGATAGGTGTACGGATTGCGCAGATTAGGGCTTGCGAAAACAATATCCACGGTACCGGGAGGCGGTGAAAAAGAGGTGGAAGGCAGATTGTTGGGGTAGACCGGCCCAGCCGCGAGTTGAGCAGCGGTACTAGCGTTATAGGTGATCGCCTGCTGATAAACGTTGTTATTCAAGAAGAGCGTGTTGATCAATCCTGTTTGATAGCGCGCGAAAAAGATCCCATATCCGGCCCGCAGAAGCGTCTTACGATCGTGCGTGAGACTATAGGAAAGACCTGCACGCGGGGCGAAGTTGTCTTTGGTGGAGTGGATCACCCCGGTTTGTGGGTAGTCGGGATTCACGACGGTCGGCTGCGGAATTGCGGAATAGTCGTAGCGTAGGCCAAAGCTCAACATCAGCCGGGAGTTAAAGCGGTATTGGTCCTGCCCATAAAAGCCATACGTCACGAGGTTGGTGTCGACCTCAGGATTCCCGAAACGCTGGGAGTAGGTATTCCAGTTCTTAGCTCCAGCGGTGTTCCCGCTGAAGTCCAGGGCAAACGCATTTAGGCTGGAATAGGAATAGGTGCCAAATTGATTGATAAGCTGGCGCTGGAAGTCCTCAGTATGTGCGATGTCGATGCCGAACTTCATGGTATGCGCGCCTTTGGTCCAACTCAGGTTGTCGGCGAATGAAAAGCGAGTCTCACTGGGATTGAGGCGGGGATAGTTCGCGGCAACACCCAGGTTAATGGTGCCGTTGATCGACAAGCTAGCTCTTCCAAGACCCGGGAACAAGAAGTCGTCACTGGCCGGATCAAAGAGGCGGTCCTTAAACCAGCCAAACCGGGCCTCATTTACCAGGCTGTTCGTAATGATGCTAGTCCACTGAGCACGCCCATAGGCATTGCGGACGGTCGAGTCGGCGTTATTTCCAATCGCATTTCCAGTGTTGAACACGATTCCCGTCGCTTGTATGCCGTGGGGGGAAATCCAGCGGAGCCCGCTCAGGCTGAAACTCAGGCTGTTCCTGTCAGACAGACGGTAGTCGATCTTGCCAAATCCGAGGTCCTGAGTGACAGTGCGCGAAACCGTCCCGAAGTTGCGTGTCGTAAGCATCTGTATCGCCGCCTGGCATTGCGCTGCGGTTGCTATGGGCGCAGTTGTGCCTGGGCAAGGGTTCGCGTTCGCGGCTGTATTGAGAGCGCCCGTGGCCGTAAAAAGATTCGCGGTGGTTACCGAGGCAATTGCAGGAAAATCACGGCGGGTCGCCTCATAGTTGAAGAAATAAAACAACTTGTCCTTGATAAATCTACCGCCGAGGCTGACCCCGGCCTGATGCCGTATATCCTGGGGATTAAGCGGCACAATTTGACCTGCCACTAGGAAGTTTGCGTAGCGGTCGTGGGCGTTCAAGGTGCGATTACGGAAAAACCAGTAAGCCGTGCCGTGAATGTCATTCGTCCCACTCTTGGTGACGGTGTTGATTACGCCACCCATGGCATTGCCGTACTCCGCCGAGAAACTATTGGAGACCACTTGGAACTCTTGCACGGCTTCTTGCGAAATCTGGCTCTGAATACGTGTGCGGCCGGCGTTCTCGTTGTAGTACTGGTTGGTTGTATCGTTTCCATCCGTAAGGAAGGCATTGTGGCCGGCGATGCCGCGAAAGCTCAGCAAGCCAAAGTTGCCGTCCGGCACGACGGCCGGTGACAACAACGCAAACGAGTCCACACGGCGACCGTTGATCGGAAGATCGAGAATCTGTTGAGAGGTAACCACTTGCGAAACGTCGGTCTTGGTGTCTTCCACGAGAGGCGCTGCCGCGACTTCCACCTGGGCAGTGACAGTGGAAATTTGTAGGGTAATAGGGAAGTCAACCACCTGGCCGACTTGGACCTGGAAATCCTTGATTTCCCAATTAGCGAATCCCTGCTTGGTCACCCGGATGCTGTAGGCGGTGGCGGGGACCAGTGCAGGAGCGGCAAAGACACCGGCGTCGGTGGTCTCCATCGTGCGCCGGATGCCTTTGGAATCGTTGGAAACCACTACGGTCGCGCCTGGCACTGGCGCGCCCGAGGCGTCCCGAACCGTGCCTGCGACTGCGCCCAGTCCGGCGACTGCCTGGGCACTCGCGCCTGGCGTCGCCGGGAGCAAAGCCAACAGGGCCGCGAGCATCGCGATCGTAGAAATCCAACTGGTTGTCCTCTTCATGGAGGAACCTCCTTCAAGGCTCAATCTGGGAGCAACAAGCGCACCGACTGTCGGAAGGGAAGCTCCTCGCGGCGGGGTTTCCGCACCAGAGCGAGGCTTCGCCTTCTACATTAAATTCTTGTTGCCGGAACCACCCCTCGGAATCATCTGATAACCTATGTTTCTAGCACATCAACACTCAGAGAGCAATCAATTAGAAACCGGGGCGCTGAGGAAAATTCCCGGAACGGCGGGGCGGCTTTGCCGCGTCAAAGGAAACGGGCTAATCTCATTCCGTGACTCACTCCGAAGCATTCCTCGTGAAGCCGAAGCACCTGGCCCGAACGTTGACGGCGGCGGGCGGACTGTTTCTGGCGATGGCCTTTCGCACCGGCGCGCAAGAGAACTACGAGATACAGGTGTACGCATACGACCAGGTTGAGCCGCATCATACGATGATTGAGCTGCACAGCAACTTCACCATCAACGGAAGCAAAACGATCGAAGACGGCATCCTGCCGACGAATCACGCGCAGCACGAGACCATCGAGATCACGCATGGCTTCACGGATTGGTTCGAAACGGGCTTTTACATCTTCACCTACCAACGCAACGGGAATGGAATCCAATGGGTCGGAGACCATATCCGGCCGCGCGTGCGCATCCCTAAAAAATGGAATTGGCCCGTGGGCCTCAGCCTTTCGAATGAGATTGGATACCAGCGGCGAAAATTCTCCGCGGACACCTGGACCTGGGAGATGCGGCCCATTATCGACAAACAAATCGGGAGGTGGTATTTGTCGTTCAACCCGACATTCGACAAGTCATTGCACGGCGAGAGCGTGCGCCAGGGCTTCGTCTTTTCGCCGAACGTGAAAATCAGCTACGATTTCACCAAGAAAATCGCGGGGGGAATCGAGTATTACGGATCGCTGGGACCCGCCACGGGTTTTTTCCCGGTCAGCGAGCAGCAACACCAGATCTTTCCAGCCATCGACCTCAATCTGTCGCCTAATTGGGAGGTCAATTTCGGGTTTGGCGTGGGCGTCACGCGTTCTACCGACCATCTCATCGCCAAGATGATCCTCGGATATCGCTTCAATTTCTGAGCCGCGCCGGAGAAATCCGCGGGAGGCTCACGAGCCACCTGCGAGGAACTGGCGCGCGATTTCATTGCATTCTTGAAACGCCGTCTCTTCGCTGTGCGGGCTGTGGCGGCCGTTTTCGATGAACCGCATCCAGGCATGCGGGAGGGCTTTGCGGACACGCTCCATCTCGCCGGGCTCGGTGCGCGGATCGAGGCGGCCGTGGAGGAACAGCGTTGGGACACTGAGTTCGCCCAGCCGGTCATCGTATAAATCTTCGTCCGCATGCCGAACGTGGTCGGCAATCCGAAACCAAGCGGCACAATTGCGGCGCAAGACGGTTTGCCAGTTGGTTTCTCCATGGTCTTGCGCGAGCAGGTTGCGCGTTTCTTCTCCCAGGTCATCGGGATGAGCCGCAAATCGCTCGAAGAATGCGCGCGAGCCGGGCTTTTTTCGCAGGAAATGGAAAGCTTCGAGAATCAGGCGTTCGCAACGCTCGGGCGCGGACAGACCCATCATGGCGGCGATCACTGCGCCGTCACTGTGGCCCCAAAGAGCAGCTCGCTCGATGCCGAGGGCATCGAGAAAGGCAATCGTTTCGTCGGCGGCTCTTCGGTGAAAATCGAGAGGCATGTCGCCGGCAACTTGCGAGGAATGGCCGTAGCCCGAGCGGTCGGGGATCAGGATTCGAAACTGGTTTTGAAACGCGGCGACCTGACGATCGAACGGGTACACTTCGTAGCCCCACCCGCCATGTAAGAAGATGAGAGGCGTTCCGCTGCCAAAGGCGCGGTAATGAATGTCGACAGGGCTGACTCCGGGCGCGTGGGAT
>WNFF01005264.1_pt1 | contig 30726 bp, 30 predicted proteins | sample 5400441 | NCBI WGS metagenome assembly WNFF01 (sample SAMN13153345, study PRJNA577476) | soil metagenome | isolation source: 120 cm saprolite under Douglas fir tree site 2 hole 3 replicate 1 | place: USA:California | collected 2015-04-18
TCAGCGTGATCCGGTCTTGGAGGGCGGTGCTGTGGCCGCCTGACGCTCGCGCTGCATCTCCCTCGCACGAAGCCGACGGGCGGCGCGGCGAAGCCGCTGGACTGCGGTCCGGGTCTTCGAGTGGGTGGCCATTCTGGTTTCCTCTATTCGATCACCTGATCCGCCCGTTGGAGGAGCGACGGCGGGATCGTCAGGCCGAGGGCCTTGGCGGTCTTGAGATTGATGACCAGCTCGAACTTGGTGGGTTGTTCGACGGGGAGGTCGCCGGGCTTGGCGCCTTTGAGGATCCTGTCCACAAAGACGGCAGCGCGCCGAAACAGATCCGGGTAGTCCGCGCCGTAGCTGATGAGTCCACCAGCCTCGGGATACTCCTTCGACCCGCCGACGCTGGGCAGGCGGTGTGTGAGGGCGAGATCACTGATCCGTGGGTAGCCGGCAAAAAACGCCGAGCTTTGCACCACGATGACCGCCCCAGCACCGCCGCGCTTCATGGCCACGAATGCGGCATCGTACTCTTTAGGATCGGGAGGCACGGCGACACTCTGCAGAGCGATCCCCAGTGATCGAGCCGCAACCTCCGTGTCGCGTACATTGAGCGCAGACCCGCGAGCGGCACGATCCGAGAGGGCGGCCATTCTGGACACGTGAGGAATCAGCTCTTTGAGCAGTCCCAGTCGTTTTGCGGACAACTCGCTGGATATCGAGGTCATACCCGTGACGTTTCCGCCGGGCCGCGCCAAGGTCTCCGCGAGTCCGAGCTCGACTGGGTCAGGACCGTTCGCGGTCACGATGGGAATAGCGCTTGTTGCCTGCTTCGCCGCGAGCGCGGCAGGGTGGCCCGCTGTCACCAATATGTCAACCTTGGCGGCAACAAGTTCGCTGGCTAAGCCCTGGAGGCGGCTCACCTGTCCGTTTCCCCATCGCGGTTGAAAGACGACAGTCTGCCCTTCCACGTACCCCAGTTCCCGTAGTTTGTCCTGAAAGGCCCTCCACCAAGCAAGTCGGGCAGCGTCAGGCGAGCCGTAATCTAACAGGCCGACCTGCCAGACCCTCCTTGCTGACTGCGCCTTGGCGGCGAGCGGCGCGGCGAGGAGGCCGCCAGCAAGCGTGCCGATGAAGGTTCGTCGCTCTATCACTCGATCACCTGATCCGCCCGCGCCAGGAGCGACGGCGGGATCGTCAGGCCGAGGGCCTTGGCTGCCTTCAGATTGATGACCAAGTCAATCTGGCAGCCCGTCACGCGGGCAGGAATAGGCGAACATAGTGGGTACCGTGGGCACTGTATGCTGGAGCCTCCCAGCGAGCCGGGGCGGGAACGGTCGGACAGGTGGCACGAGGGTAGTCTGCCGAGGGAGAGGGGTCAAGAACTGAGCGCCCTACGGGGATTGGTCCAAGGGCACATGGCAAGCGGCCCGGGCCCGGGGCCACTCTAGGAATCGAACCCTTGGGCGCTTTCGGCCCACATGAGTCGAGGGGCGTCAGGGTGCGTGCCGAGAGAGAGAGAAAGAGAGAGTTTTCAGACGGAGGCGGGAGGTCAAGGCCCGGGACTCGATATCCCTGCCCGGGTGGAGGCTGTCCTGCGACTGGTCGCCGGGGGATCATCAGCAAGGCTTCAGGCTCTTATGATGCGCTCAACGGCGGGTGACCGTGGCAAGAGCTGTTCTCATAACCTTCTGGGGTTCCGTTTCGCTTCCTCGACTCCGCCAGGCGACATGACCATCTGGCCGAACCAGCACTGCGCCGCCGGCCTCCACCCCATACAGCGCAGCCCAGTTGCCTTCGAGCACCTCAAAGTCCCCCGCTGGACCGATACTGAATGCGGCGAACGGAATCGCCAGCGCACGTGCCACCTCCGAGCCGGCATCGCGCCATGTGTTTCCATCCGAGCCTGTCAGCAACGTGAGACCGGAATGAAATAGATCAAGGGTCGAGATCCGAGCCGTCGCAGGGTCCCCATGGTGCAGGCCCATGGCGACCGGAGGAGACCCCGTGGAGGGACGGAGCCAGAGGTGCGGCGCTCGCGAACCGGGCCGGGCCGAGGGGACGTAGACCTGGGGGTCCGCCGCGGGCGGCGCTGTGCCGTCGGAGATGAGGGCGCCGCTTCCATACCAGAAGCCCAGGTCTTGTCCTTCGCTGTCGAGATGCTTCACCTGCTCTTTGAGCGCCTGGGCCACCGCCGCGTCGTCACCGGAAACGATCGCCTGCCGGGCCGCGTCCCAGCGCCGGCCGTTGGTCACGCTGAAATCCGTGTTCGCCTCGGCGACCGGCCGTCGCTCCTCCTGATAGGTCTCGAGCAACGCGGGGCTCGCCCAAGCGGACAGTACGGCGGCCAGCTTCCATGCCAGATTGTGTGCATCCTGGATACCCGTATTCGCGCCAAAGCCGCCGGTGGGCGGAAACCGATGGGCCGCGTCCCCAGCCAGGAACACCCGGTTCTCCTGGAACCTCTCGGCCACCTGCGCGGTGCGCCTCCAGAAGGCGGTGTTGATCAGCTCGACCGGCAGGTCAGGGATGCCCACCGCTCGCCGGGCCAAGTCGAGGCACCGCTCGGGCGTGAAGTCCTCAGGTCGCTCACCTCGGGCCGCCGGGAACGCGTGCACGATCAGCCAGCGGTCCGTTCCATGGGCCCACAGCAGAGCGCCGTTGCCCTGCGAGGATATGTACCCCACAGCCGGCCGTCCCCGGACCCACGGGCCGAGCTCGGCGCGGAAGTGGATGTTGATCATGATGTTCTGGTCCAGCTCGCCGAGGCCCACCATGCCGATGTTCAGCGCCTCACGTATCCGGCTCGAGGCCCCATCGGCGGCGATCATGTACGAGGTGCGCACGGTGTGGATCTGCCCTGAGCGCCGGTCGCGCAAGGTGGCCGTCACGCCAGGGTCGTCCTGCTCGAACGTGGTGAGCTCGGTGTTGAACCACAGCGCGATCTCGGGATAGGTGTCTGCATGGTGCCGGAGCTCCGCCTCGAAGGCGTCCTGCGCGGCCATGCAGACATAGGTCGGGCTATGCGGGCCGGAGATATCGCGTTGGGGCGGCTCGACCCGGCCAATCTCACGGCCGGTCAGTGATTCGACCCAGATGAAGCGGAACGCGCCCGAGGGAAGGGCGTGCTCGCGCAGCGAGGCCTCGATGCCCCAGGGCCGCAGAATCTCCATCGTCCTCGTAAAGAAACCGCGCGCCTTGGGATGGTCAGTCGTCGAGGGGTGCCGTTCGACGAGCACCGAGCGGACGCCGAGTCGCGCCAGCAGAATCGCCGCGCTCAATCCAACCGGCCCGCCTCCGCAGATCAGCACCGGCACTTGGAGCGCCTTCATTTAGTGCGCTCCCTCCTAACCAGACCCCGCTGACCAACGTATTCCGCCTGAGACAGAACAATACACCGCGAACCGGAAGGCTCTCCGTCGCGTGTAATCAGCGAGCGACCGGCTCCGCCCTTCATGCGGAACAGCCACGACATCGCTCGCACGACCCGGACAACTCGGGCCGTTGTCGCTCATTCAATCACCTGATCCGCCCGCTGCAGGAGCGACGGCGGAATCGTCAGGCTCAGGGCTTTCGCAGTCTTCATATTGATCGCCAGCTCGAACGTGGCGGCCTGCTCCACCGGGAGGTCGGCGGGCTTCGCGCCCTTGAGGATCTTGTCCACGAAGTATGCGGCACGCCGCACCGCATCGGACAGATTCGCCCCGTACGACATGAGGCAGCCGGCCTCCGCGAGGGCCCGCGCCCAGGCCAATGTAGGCAGATGATGCTTTACCGCAAGTTGTGCGATGTGTGCTCGATAGGCAAAGACCGTGGTGCCCGGTAGGATGATCATTCCGGCCGCGTGCGCTCGGGCGATCGCCGTAAAAGCGCGGTCAAGCTCGCCGCCGCTTCGCACTTTCCAAGCTTGAAGCTCCACGCCCAGCGCTCGCGCGGCAGCCTCCGTTTCTCTCAGGTCGGTGCCCGGCTGGCTGGGATCGTTGAGGACCGCGATCCGCGCGACGGTTGGGGCGGCCTCCCGGAGAAGTTGCAGGCGCTTACCGGCCATCTCGGGCTGCACGGCCACGCCCGTGATGTTGCCGCCAGGCCGCGCGAGGTTGGCAACGAGCCCGAGAGCAACTGGATCGCTGACGAATCCCATGACAATGGGAATCGTCCTGGTCGCCCTCTGCGCTGCCTGCGCGCCTGTGGTCGTTGCCGCAACGATGATGTCAACCTTGAGCTTCACTAGCTCGGCAGCGAGGTCGGAGTATCGTTCATCCTTCCCCTGAGCCCATCGCCATTCGATGGCAATGTTCCCACCCTCCACGTACCCCAGCTCACTCAGCCTTTCGCGGAGAGCCAAGATGGGCGGCGACGTCTCCAGTGATTGACCACCCAACACGCCTACTCGCGGGACCTTTCTCGTCTGCTGGGCCTCGGCCGCGGCTGGCGCGGCGAGAAGGGCGCCAGTAACAGCAACCATGAAGGCTCGGCGGTCCACTACTCGATCACCTGATCCGCCCGCTGTAGGAGCGACTGAGGGATCGTCAGGCCGAGGGCCGTGGCGGTCCTGAGGTTGATCACCAGCTCGAACTTGGTCGACTGTTCGATGGGAAGGTCGCCTGGCTTGGCGCTCTTGAAGATCTTGTCGACGTAGGTGGCGGCGTGGCGATACATTTCGAGACGGCTCACTCCACAGGCCATGAGGCCCCCGGCGTCCGCGAAGTCCCTCGTCGAATAGATTGTGGGAAGGTGGTGCTTCGCTGCCAAGTCAACGATACGTCCGAGAGTGCTCTGGGCCAGGAAGTCGAGACCGACGTGCACTGCGCTCCTGAGGATGCTGTTGAAGACGGGCTGCAGATCCGTGGGAGAGATCGAGATCACGCGCAGGATCTCGCTCGTCGCGGTTTGTTGCTCCAGGGCCTCGGTCAGGTCGCGTTCCAGCTCGGCATACGATCTACTCGCGGGGGATCGCTTGAGGGGCGTACCACACTTGCTGCAATACGTGTGGCTTGTGGAATTGTCGTGCTGGCATCGGGAACAGTGCATGCTGCGCCCTCCCAGCGGATCGGAGCCCGGAACGGTCGGACAGGTGGCACGAGGGTAGTCCGCCGAGTGGGAGGGGTCAAGGACCGAGAGGCCGCACTCGTGGCCGAGGGTACGCAGTCATCGCAGACGGAGCGAGTTGCGCCGCTCAAGGGGGTGGGAGCTTATCGCCTACCCGCTGAAGTGGATCACGGTGGGGCCGAACAAGAAGGCCGCGACCAAGCTGTTGCACACCGGGCCCAACCCCACCAAGAACCGGCTCGTGAAAGTGCCCAAGGCCACCACGCCCGCCCAGGCGGCCGCCGAGCGCGTGGTGCCCACGGCGGACCAGGTAATGGCCTTGCTGGACTACAGCGACACCCGGCACCCGGAGCTGTACGCCTTCTGCATGGTGATGGTGGGCACCGGGATGCGGCCGGGCGAAGTCTGCGGCCTTCAGGTCGGGGATCTCCACCGCGCCGGGGGCACCATTGAGGTGAAGCGGACCTTCGATCCCCGCACCGGTACGACCCGCCTCGTGGATGCCTCGGCCCAGGTGTTCGCGGCGCTGGACTGCGTGCTGCGCGCCCGGTTCGGGGATCCGGCGCAGGCGCCCGCGGACGCCTGTGTGCTCGGCGATGCGGCCGGCCACCCCCTCAACGTCGAGTGGTGGCGGAGCCGGGGCTGGAGCCAGGCGCTCGTGGCCGCGGGGGAGCCGCTGGCTTACGTCCAGAAGCAGCTCGGCCACGGAACCAGAACCTGACCCTCGGCCACTACTCCAAGTTCATCCCGGACCAGCGGCGGGCCCGCGGCGCGGACCGCCTGATGGCGGAGTTGCTCGCCCCGGCGGTCACGACCCTCGCAACCGTGCCGCAACCAAGCAGGCCGGACGGGGCCGAACCAAGCCACGTGGTGATGACCCCACGGAGTGGCAAGTTGTGACGGAACCAAACGACGCCGCACGGAGCCAGACCAGGCCAGCGTAGCCTTCTCGGGTAAGATACCCGGGTGCCTCGGCCCAAGCTCATGTCCATGCGGGAGGCCGTCGCCCGTTTCGTGCCGGACGGCTCCTCGGTCTGCATGGGCACCGCGCTCGAGGCCCTCATCCCCTTCGCGGCGGGCCACGAGCTGATTCGGCAGCGACGGCGCGACCTCACCCTCATCGGGCCCATCTCGGACATCCTCTTCGACCAGCTCATCGGCGCCGGCTGCGTGCGCCGGGTGATCGCGGCGTGGGTCGGCAACGTGAGCGCGGGCCTCGGCCACAACTATCGGCGCGCGGTCGAGCAGCGGATCCCCGCCTCGCTCGAGGTCCAGGACCACTCGAACCTGACCATCGCCTTCGCGTTGCAGGCCGCCGCCCTCGGCGTGCCCTACCTGCCCACGCGCTCGCTACTCGGCACCGATCTCCCCCGGTCCAATTCGACCTTCAAGGAGGCCGCCGATCCCTGGTCGGGCGCCCCGCTCCTGCTCGTGCCCGCGATCGCCCCCGACGTGGCCATCCTCCACGTGCAGCGCGCCGACCAGGAGGGCCACGCGCACGTCTGGGGCACCCTCGGCGTCACCCGCCCCGCCGCCTTCGCGGCCCGGCAGGTCATCCTGGTCGCGGAGGAGATCCGCCCGCGCGAGCGCATCCTGAGCGACCCGGGCCTCGTGCTCACGCCCGCGCTCAAGGTCGCGGCGGTCGTGCATCAGCCGTTCGGCGCCTTCCCCTCGCCGGTGCAGGGCCACTACGGGCGTCACCACGCCTTCTATCACCGCTTCCACGACGAGAGCCGGACGGTGGAGGGCTTCCAGCACTGGCTCGCGCACTGGGTGCACGAGGTCCCGGACTGGACCGGCTTCCTCTCCCGCCTCGACGCGGGCGTCCTCGACGGCCTGCGCGCGAAGTGCCCGCGGCCATCCGAGCCGCTCGACTACGGAGCCTGACCGCCATGAAGATCACCGCCATCGAGGCCGTGCCGCTCGCCATCCCGCTCCGGCCGATGAACCCGCCGTCGCCCTGGACCGGCGGCACCCGCAAGCAGATCTTCGTGCGGGTGCACACCGACGAGGGTGTCACCGGGCTCGGCGAGGCCTTCGCCTACGGCGCGCCGCTCGCGGTGGTGAGCGTCATCGAGGAGAGCCTGGCGCCTCTGATCGTCGGCCAGGACCCGCTGCGCATCGAGGCGGTGGTCGACCTGATGCATCGCGGGACCATGATCTACGGGCGGCGTGGGCTCGGGATGTTCGCGATCAGCGGCATCGAGATCGCGCTGTGGGACCTGCTCGGCAAGGTGCGCGGCGCGCCGGTCTACGAGCTGCTGGGCGGGGCCCTGCGCGCGCGCCTGCCCGCCTACGCGAGTCTCCTGCGCTACGAGACACCGGACGCGGTGGCGGGGGCCTGCCGGCACTTCGTGGCGCAGGGCTTCCGGATGCTGAAGCTCCACCAGACCGACGTGGCCTCGGTGCGCGCGGCCCGGGAGGCGGTGGGCCCCGACGTGGAGCTGATGCTCGACACCAACTGCCCGTGGACGCCCTTCGAGGCCATCGCGATGGCGCGGGCGCTCGCGCCCTATCGCCTGTTCTGGCTGGAAGAGCCGGTGTGGCCGCCGGAGGACTACGCGGGGCTCGCGCGGGTGGCCGCCGCCACCGAGACTCCCATCGCGCTCGGCGAGAACGAGTCCACCGTGCACGGCTTCAGCGAGATCGTGCGGCAGGGGGCCGGCGACATCCTGCAGCCGAGCGTCACCAAGGTGGGCGGGATCTCCGAGTTCAAGAAGATCGCCGCGCTCGCCCAGGCCGCCAACCTGCCGATCGCCCCGCACTCCTTCTATTTCGGGCCGGGGCTGGCCGCCACCCTGCACGTGGCCGCCACGTTCGGCGGCCCGCTGCCGGTCGAGTTCCCCACCGGCGACCAGGAGACCCCGTTCCTCACGCGCCCCATCCAGGCCCGCGACGGCTGGCTCGAGCTGCCCTCGGGCCCCGGCCTGGGCGTCGAGATCAACGACGAAGCCCTGCGCCGCCATCCCTTCGTCAAGAACGCGGCCCAGCCCTTCGTGCTCCGGTAGCGCGCGGCGTGGATCTCACCGAGCGCGAATTGATGGTCATCGCCGCCGCGCGGGAGATCCGCGACGACGATCTGGTCTTCGTCGGCATGCGCCTGCCGCTGATCGCCTTCGCCTACGCCAAGCGCACCCACGCCCCCGGGGCGACCGGTCTCTTCGAGAACGGCATCGTGCGCGACCAGCCGGCGCCCGAGACGCTGATGACGATGAGCGACCCCCCCAACATCACGGGGGCGCTCTGGTGCACCGGCACGCTCGAGATCATGGCGCTGCTCCAGCAGGGGCTGGTCGACCTGGGCTTCATCGGCGGCGCCGAGATCGATCGCTTCGGCAACCTCAACACCTCCTACATCGGCGACTGGCGGCGGCCGAAGGTGCGGTTGCCCGGCAGCGGCGGCGGCGGCGACATCGCGAGCCTGGCCCGCCGCTTCGTGGTGATCATGCCACAGGAGAAACACCGCTTCCGCGAGCGGGTCGACTACATCACCTCGCCCGGCTTCGGCGAGGGGCCGGGCTGGCGGGAGCGCGTCGGCCTCCGCGGCGGCGGCCCGACCGCGGTGGTCACCACCCTCGGCGTCTTCCGCTTCCATCCCGCCACCTGCCAGATGTACCTCGCCACGTATCATCCGGGGCAGAGCGTGGAGAGCGTGCGGGCCGCCACCGGCTTCGACCTGGCGGTGGCGCACGACGTCGCGCCCACGCCCACCCCGAGCGCCCAGGAGCTCGCCATCGTGCGCGCGTGCGATCCCGCCGGCTTCTGGACGCGCTGATCCGTGTCCGACGGGACGGCCCTGGCGGGGCGACGGTGGCTCATGTGGGGCATCCCGGCCCTCGTCTTCCTGATCGCGTTCCTCCATCGCGCGGCTCCCGGCGTCATCGCCAAGGACCTCATGCAGGCCTTCGGCATGACCGGCGCGGCGGTGGGCCTGCTCTCCGCGATGTACTTCTACTCCTACGCGGGCTTCATGGTGCCGGGCGGCCTCTTGATCGACAGTGTCGGTCCGCGCTGGGTGATCGCGGGCGGCGGTCTCGTAATGGGGCTGGGCTCGCTGGCGATGGGGCTCGCGGGCAGCCCCGTGGCCCTCTTCGCCGGGCGCCTGCTGGTCGGCCTGGGCGCCACCGTGACCTTCACCGGCGCGCTCAAGATCGCGGGCAACTGGTTCCCGCCGTCCCAGTTCGGCATGATGTCGGCGCTGACCGCGACGGTCGGCGTCCTGGGCGCGCTCATCGGCAGTGCGCCGCTCGCCGCCCTCGCCGCCGGCCTCTCCTGGCGGGGCGCGCTGATCATCGTCGGCGCGGTCACGGTGGCGGGCGCCCTGCTCTGCGCCGCGCTGGTCCGCGACCGGCCCGCGAGCGGGCTCGAGGCCCGGCCGCAGGGCGGCTCGCTCCGAGACATGATGGACGGCATGGTCCGGGTGCTCCGGAACCCCTACACGTGGCCGCCCTTCCTCTGCTTCTTCTTCCTCTACGCCGCGATGGGGAACTTCTTCCTCTGGAGCGTGCCGTTCCTGCGCGACGTCTACGGCCTCACCACCACGAAGGCCGCGCTCTACGCCTCGCTGCCGTCCATGGCGCTACTCGCCTCCGCCCCGGTCACCGGCTACCTTTCCGACCGTGTCCTGCGCCGCCGGAAGCTCCCGTACACGGTGCTGGCCTCCGGGCAGTTCCTCGTATGGCTCGCGTTCCTGCTGACGCTCGGCACCCTGCCCCTCCCCGGGGTCTGCCTGCTCTTCATCCTGCTGGGCGTGATGGGCGGCGCCTTCGTCCTCACCTGGCCGCTCGGGGCCGAGGTGAACCCGCCCGGCCTCGCCGGCATCGCGGTGGCGGTGACCAACCTCGGCGGCTTCGTGGGCGCCGCCCTCACCCAGGGCCCGATCGGGGCGGTGCTCGACGCCGGCTGGACGGGCGCGATGGCCGAGGGGGCGCGCGTGTACCCGGTCGCGTCCTACCGCGGCGGCTTCGCGCTCTGCGCGCTCTTTGTCCTGATCGGGGCCGCGACCACCTGCCTGCTCCACGAGACGCGCGGGACGAACGTCCACCACCGGCTGCGGCCGGCTCGGGCTAGCGCGGGAAGCGGGCCCCGTAGGACTCGAGGGGAATCCTGAGCGCGTTGGTCACGAACGAGATCAGGTGGTAGAAGCCGGCCAGCGCCACCAGCTCGATGAGCTGCTCGTCGGTGAAGTGCGCCCGCAGCGCCGCCCACAGCTCGTCGCTCACCTGGGCCCCGTCGTGCAGCGCGTCCGCCAGCCGGAGAAGCAGGCGCTCCCGCTCCGGGAAGACGGCCGGGTCGCCCCCGGCGGTGGCGGCCACCTGCTCCGGGCTGAACCCCACCCGCTCGGCGAAGAAGGCCATGTGCACGCCCCACTCGTACTCGGAGCCGCAGCGGGCGCAGGTCCGGTCGATGACGATCTCCCGCTCGCGCAGGCTGATGGAGCCGCGATCGAGGAGGCCGCCCGCCATCAGGCGCAGAAACACGCGCTCGTTGCGAGCCAGGGTCCGGAAGAGGGCGAGTGGGGGGACGCCCTCGGGCATGATGCGGTCATTTCAGTAGCGACCAGACTATCGCTACTCTTTCAATAGCGCGAGGAGGACTCTCGACCGATGGCCACGACTCCCCGGCCGGGTCGGCCGGTGCGAGGCTCGCAGACCGGGCGGCCCATCATGGCCCTCATGGACCTGCTGGGCCGGCGCTGGGCCCTGCGGGTGATCTGGGAGCTGCGGGCCGGGCGGCTGACCTTCCGCGCGCTGCAAGAGGCGTGCGGGGGGCTGAGTCCCACCGTGCTGAACCAGCGGGTGCGCGAGCTGCGGGAGAGCGGGCTGCTCGAGCCGGAGGGGGCGGCGGGCTACGGGCTCACGCCGCTCGGGCGCGAGCTGATCGAGCAGGTGCTGCCGCTGGTGGCCTGGTCGGCGCGCTGGGCCGCCGCGCTCACTCGCGGTCGAGAAACCCCTCGGTCATCGCGTTGACCTCGGGGATGCCGGTGCGCGCGATCGCGTTGATGCGCGCCTTCACCTCGGCCATCGGTCGGAACGGCTTCCGGGGGAGCAGCGCCGCGTAGTCGGCGACCGCGGCGGCGAGCCCGGCGCCCGGCACCACCCGGTGGACCAGGCCCCACGCCTGGGCGTCGGTGGCGGAGTAGCGCGCGCAGCCCATGATGATCTCCTTCGCGCGCGCGGGACCGACCATCCGGACGAAGCGGGTCGTGGTGCCCACCCCGAGCGGGACGCCCAGGTCCACCTCCGGGATCCAGAACTGGGCCTCGGCCGCCGCGATCCGGAAATCGCAGGCCAGGGCCAGGCCCCATCCCCCTCCCACCGCGTGTCCATTCACCGCCGCGATACTGGCCTGCTCGAGGTTCTCCAGCATGGTGTTGGCGCGCTCGAAGAGGCGCCGGAACTGGCTCTTGCGCGACAGGAAGAGGCGCCGTCGCTCCTCCGGCGTGGCCGCCTTGGCGTGGCCCGCGTCGGCACCGGCCGAGAAGACGGGCGGGGCGCCGGTCACGATCACCACCCGGGTCGCGGCGTCGTCGCGCAGCTCCGCGAAGGCGGCGCCCAGCTCGGTGAGCATGTCGTCGCTCAGCGAGTTGCGACGGTCGGGGCGGTTCAGCATGACGGTGGCGATGGGGCCGTCGCGGGTCAGGAAGACGTTGGTCACGACTCAGCCCTTTTCGTCGGAGAGCAGGCGGAGGCGGCCGGCGCGGATCAGGTCGGTGGAGCGGGCGAAGCCGGCGCCCGCGCGGCGGTCGGCCTCGATCGCGGGACGCGCCGCCTCGTCGAGGAAGCGCGCGAGCGCGCCGGAGAGACGGCGCCGGACCTCGCCGTACCCCTTGACCACGTTGCCCAGCTCCGCCACCTCGCACGCCAGGCTCTCGTCGAGGGGGGCGGCCGCGAGCACCGCCTCCTCCCAGCGGCCCATCAGGGCGAACTCCCGCTGGCGCCGCAGCGACGACGGTCGCAGCGGGCGGAGCCGGGCCAGCAGCCAGACGCGCAGGAAGCCCAGCACGGTGGTGGTGCGGACGTGCTGGCCGATGGTCGGCCGGCCGTCGGGCCACCGCCGCTCGGCCCAGCGGGCGATCGGGCCGCCGATGGCCGCGGGCAAGATGCCGTACAGCTCGTCGAGATCGGGCTTGAGGTAGTCGGTCACGACCAGGACCGAGCCCTCGGGCACCGCGTTCTCCCGGCGGATACGCTCGAACCGCCCGCGGCGGGTCTTGAGGTCGGCCACGCGGATCGCGTCCTCGTAGGTCATCCACACCGCGAGCCGGCGCGCGAAGACCCGCGTGAGCCGGACGTCCGGGTCGAGCGCCCGCACCCGCCGCACCCGCTCGAGGAACAGCTCCGCGTAGCGCGCGTCCTGGTAGTCCACGAGCCGCGCGAGCGCCTCGCCCAGCAGCGCGTGCAGCGGCTCGGGGAACTCGGCCTCGGCCCGGGCGGCCAGGGCCAGGAACGTCGCGCCGCGCGCCCCGAGGCCGCTCGCGCGCTCGGCCTTCACGTCCGGCCAGGGCCGATCGCGGCGCGGCGCCTCTCCGTCGCCGGGGCCGGCCGCGACCAGCTCCACGCCGGCCTTCAGCCCGCGGACGTTCCGGTCGACCGCGACGCCGCCGTCGCGGATCGCGGCCTCGAAGTCGGCCGCGGTCATCGGCACGACCTCGCTGGCCGCGAGGGCGCCCAGCAGCAGCGCGTTGACCTCGGTCTGGTGCCGGCGCGCGAGGGCCAGCCCATCGAAGCCCACGAAGCGGCGACTCAGGGCGCGGGCCGCGGCCTCGAGCGCTTCGCGCGGGAACACCCCGTCGCCCGGCGCCGACTTCTCGGCGATCGAGAAGAGCCGGTGCGTGCTCGCGATCACGGTGGTCCGGCTCGGGGAGGCGTAGTCCGTCTCGATGGTGCGCCCCGCCTCGAGCAGCTCGGAGGCGATGATCACGTCCACGTCACCCGGCGTGGGGTAGAGCGAGAAGACCGGCTCGGGGCCTCCCGGCTGCACGCGCTCGGGGAAGACCTCGACGTAGTAGGTGGTGGCGCCGGTGCGCTGGGCCACGCCCGGGATCGAGGTCGCCTGGGCCGGATAGCCCGCGTGCGCCGCCGCCCCGACGATCCACTCGGTGAGCACGCCCCCGCCCTGCCCGCCGAGGGCGGCGATCAGGATCGAGACGGGGCGGCGAGACGCCATCACGCCGGCTGGAGCCAGCCGATCACCCGGCGCCGCGCCGTCGCGACGCCGCGGCTCCAGGCGCCCGGGTTGTGGACGACGCGCGCCTCGTAGAACGAGGGGCAGAGGACCGCGGCGTGCGCGACCTCTCCGCAGAGGCCGCAACCGACGCAGGTCGCGTCCACGTGGGCCACCGGGTCGTCCCGGAGGGGATCCTGGCTCTCCTTGAGGGTGAGCGACGGGCAGCCGTTGAAGCGCATGCACGACTTGTCGCCGGTGCACACGTCGGGATCGACTCCGAAGCGCGGCACCTCGACCCGCCCGCCCGCCTTGAGCCGCGCCGCGGTCTCCGGCTTCACCCGCCGCTGGCGCTCGAGCTGGCACTCCGCGCGCGCGATGATCACCTTGAGCCCGCCCGTCGCGGTGGTCATGGCGTCCTTGATCACCTTCAAGGTGTCGGCGACCCGGTACGGGTTCACGGTCTTGATCCAGGACACCCCGAGGCTCCGGATGGTGTCCGCGATCGACATCTTCACCGCGTCCCCGCGTGGATTCTTGCCCGACGAGGGATTGGCCTGCTGACCGGTCGCGGAGGTGTAGAAGTTCTCCAGCACCACCACGATCGAGTCCTGCTTGTTGAAGACCGCGTTGGCCACCCCCGCGGTGAGGCCGGAGTGCCAGAAGCCGCCGTCGCCCAGGATCGAGATGACCCGCTTGTCGAAGTGGGGCGCCACCGCGCTCGCGGAGGCCACGCTCATGCCGTAGCCCAGGATGGTGTTGCCCTGGTTGAACGGCGGCAGGGTGGCGAAGGCGTGGCAGCCGATGTCGGCGGCCACGTGGGTCTCGCCCAGCTCCCGCTGCGCGATCTTGAGCGCGCTGAACACCGGGCGCTCCGGGCAGCCGGTGCAGAAGGCGGGCGGCCGCTTGGGCAGCGGCGTCCGCAGCTGCGCCCGGCCCTGGCCCACGTGCGCGGTGAGGGCCTGCCGCCGCCGCTCCGCGTCGCCACCCAGGAAGCGCGCGAGCGCGCCCAGCACCACCTCCGGCACGTACTCACCCTGCGCCGCCACCACGTCCTTGCCGTGGATACGCGTGGTGATCCCGTGATCGTAGGCCAGGGCCTTCAGCTCCTGCTCGATGAAGCTCGGCATGCCTTCTTCCAGCACCAGCACCCGCTGCTTGCCCTCGAGGAAGGCCAGGAGCTGATCCGGCACGAGCGGGTGGATCACGTTCAGCACCAGCATCGGGATGCGGCTCTGCCCGTAGGCGTCGGCCGCGCCCAGCAATTCGAGCGCCCGCAGCGCGGTCGGGGTGAGCCCGCCCTGCAGGATGATGCCGAGCCCCTTCTCCTCCCCGGGCCGCACCTCGTTGAGCCCGCGCTCGACGATATAGCGCTGCGCCGCGGGCAGCCGGCGCTCGAACTTCTGGGCCTCCTGGATGTAGGTCGACGGCGGGTGGCTCAGGCGGCCGTAGTCGAAGGAGTGGCGCTCGAGGGGGGAGTTCATGCTCACCGCCGGGCGCACGTTGTCGCGGCAGACCATGCTCCCGCGCATGTGCGCGGCCCGGATCCGGAGACTGATGACCGCAGGGAGATTCGAAGCCTCGGAGATGCCGAACCCCTCCTCGACCATGCGGGCCAGGTTCTGTAGCGTCGGCTGCGGATCGATCAGGACCAGCGACGACTTGAGCGCGAAGGCGTGCGTCCGCTCCTGGATCACGCTGGCTCCCGCCCCGTAGTCCTCGCCGACCACGATGAGCGCGCCCCCGATCACCCCCGCCGAGGCCAGGTTGGAGAGCGCGTCCGCGGCCACGTTGGTGCCCACGATCGACTTCCAGGTCACCGCACCGCGCATCGGGTAGTTGATGGACGCGCCGAGCAGGGCGGCCGCCGCCGCCTCGTTGGCCGACGCGTCGAGATAGACGCCCATCGGCTTCAGCAGCGATTCGTTGGCGTCGGCCAGGACGTCGAGCAGATGCGAGACCGGCGCGCCCGGGTAGCCGCCCACGTAGGAGACGCCGGCCTGCAGCAGGGCCTTGGTGATGGCCAGGATGCCCTCGCCCCGCAGCACCTGCCCCTCCCCCAGCGCGAGCTGCTTGACTTCCTCGGCGAAGGACCGTTCCATAGAACCCTCTTGTACCACAACCCTCGGGGGAGGAGCCCGTGGCGCACTTCACGACGACCGACGGCGTCCGCATCTACTACGAGTCCCACGGCAGCGGCGATCCGTTGTTCCTGGCCTACGGCATCGGGGGCAACGCGGGCATGTGGCAGCCCAACATCCACGCCCTGGCCGCCCGGTACCGGCTCGTGCTCTGGGAGCCCCGCGGCCACGCCCGGTCGGAGAGCCCGGCCGATCCCACCCGGGTCACCTTCGGCCACTGGGTGCTCGACCTCCGCGACCTGCTCGAGCACCTCCGGGTGACCCACGCGGTGGTGGGGGGCCTCTCGCTGGGAGGCGGCATCGCCACCCGGTTCGCCCTGGCCCACCCCGAGCGGGTGCGGGCCCTGGTGGTGGTGGATTCGTCCTCCGCGGTGGGACTGCCGCTGTCGGTCGAGAACGTGGTGATGCGGGCCCGCTCGATCGAGGTCACCCTCAAGGGCGGCATGGACGCCATGGCCGAGTTCGCCATCGCGTCCAACCCGAACGTGGCGGGGCGGCTCCGGCTCGACCCGGGGGCCCGGCAGGAGATCTTCGATTACTACCGGATGCTGACCCCGATCGGTTACGCCAACGCCCTGCGCGCCCTGCTCCAGATGGACTACATCACGGAGCGGCTTCCCGAGATCTCGGCGCCCACCCTCCTGGTGTGCGGCGACGAGGATCCGTCGCTCGCCCCGATGCGGGTGATGGAGAAGAAGATCAAGCAGGCCCGCTTCGCGCTGCTCTCCCCGGCCGGCCACTTCGCCAACCGGGACCAGCCGGAGGCCTTCAACCGCGCCGTGCTCGAGTTCCTGGACGAGATCGGGCCCGCGTGACGGTGACGTCCGCGCCCCGCACCCCTTCCCCGCAGTCCGGACAGTAGTAGCCGACCGAGACCGGGTGCCCGCACCCGGCGTGGACGAGCTTGGTCTGCTTGTGCACGTGGCGACCGCCCCACGCGGCGAGGGCGCCCACCACCATCCCCAGCTCGCGTCCCTTGTCGCTCAGCGCGTACTGGGCGCGCGGCGGGTGCTCCGAGTAGAACTCCCGCACGATGAGCCCGTGCTCTTCCATCAGCTTGAGGCGGGCGGACAGGATGTTGGGGGCGATGCCGGGCAGCGTGGTGAGGAGATCCTGGAAGCGCTGGGTGCCCCGCAGCAGGTCGCGGACCACCAGCAAGGTCCAGCGGTCCCCGAGGACCTCCAGGGACTTCGCCACCGGGCAGGGCTGGTTGTAACGCTTCGGCATGCGGCCAGTATACCGGCCCGCTTGACAAGGGAGCAAGTCACTATTATTTTAATAGCCACTGGAGGACGACACGATGCCGAAGCACATCGACCTGCTCCACCAGATACAGCGCGGCGAGACCGTGCCGCCGCCGGTCGCCACCCTGATCGGGTTCACCCTCACCGAGGTCGAGCCCGGACGCGCGGTCGTCGCCCTCGAGGCGGACCGGCGCCACGCCAACCCCATGGGCACCGTCCACGGCGGGATCCTGTGTGACATCGCGGACGCGGCGATGGGCATCGCCTACGCGGCCACCCTCGACGAGGGCGAGACCTTCACCACGCTCGAGCTCAAGATCAACTTCCTGAAGCCGGTGCGCACCGGGCGGCTCGTGGCGACCGGCCGGATCGTGAAGGGCGGGCACACGGTGGGCCTCGTCGAGTGCGACGTGGTGGACGACAAGGAGCGCCTGGTCGCGCGCGCCTCCAGCACCTGCATGACCCTGCGCGGCGAGCAGGCGGTGGGCCGCTAGGTGAGCTCGGCCGCGGCGGCCGGGGTGGCGGTCGCCCCCGCGCCCGCGCTGTCGCCCCGCACCCGCCGGCTGCTCGAGGGACCGGTGGCTCCGACCCTGCTGCGGCTCGCCGCGCCCAACGTGCTGGTCATGGTGCTGCAGGCCGCGGTCAGCACGCTCGACGCGGTATTCGTGAGCTGGCTCGGCTCGGACGCCCTCGCCGGGGTCTCGCTCGTCTTCCCGCTCGTCATGCTCATGCAGACGATGTCCGCGGGCGGCATGGGCGGCGGCGTCGCCTCCGCGGTGGCCCGGGCCCTCGGCGGCGGCCGCCGCGCCGAGGCCGACGCGCTGGTGGTGCACGCCCTCGTGATCGCGGTGATCATGGCGGCCGCGTTCACCCTGCTCCTCGAGCTGGGCGGTCCCGCGCTCTACCACGCGATGGGCGGCGACGGGGCGGTGCTGGCCTCGGCCACCCTCTACTCGCGGGTGCTCTTCGGCGGCGCGCTCGCCTACTGGCTGTTCAACACGCTCGGCAGCGTGATCCGCGGCACCGGCAACATGGCGCTGCCCGCGTCGGTGATGGTGGGCAGCGGGTGCCTCTACCTCGCGCTCTCGCCCGCCCTCATCCTCGGCTGGGGCCCGCTGCCGCGACTCGGCATCGCGGGCGCGGCCGCGGCCAGCGTCACCTCGTTCAGCCTGGGGAGCCTGGCGCTGCTCGGCTTCCTCCTCTCCGGGCGGAGCCTGGTGCGGCCGACACGGCGCGGCCTGCGCCTGCGGTGGGCGCTCTTCTGGGAGATCGTCCGCGTGGGCGCCCCGGGCTCGCTGAACACGATCCTGACGAACCTGACCGTGGTGCTCCTCACCGGGCTGGTCGGGCCCTTCGGCGCCACCGCGCTGGCCGGCTACGGCCTGGGCGCCCGGCTCGAATACCTCCAGATCCCGATCGTGTTCGGTCTCGGCTCGGGTCTCGTCACCATGGTCGGCACCAGCATGGGCGCGGGCCACCGGGCGCGGGCCCAGCGGGTGGCGTGGGTGGGCGCGGTGATGGCGGCCGGCGTCACCGGCGCGATCGGGATCCTCGCCGCGCTGTTCCCGCACGCGTGGCTCGGCCTCTTCACGAGCGACCCGCACGTCCTGGCCGCCGGGACGCGCTACCTGCGCATCGTCGGGCCCTGCTACGGCTTCTTCGGCGCCGGCCTCGCCCTGTACTTCGCCTCGCAGGGGGCGGGCCGCCTGCTCTGGCCGCTCCTCTCCGCGGTGGTCCGGCTCGCAATCGCGGCCGCGGGCGGATGGCTCGCCACCCGGTGGCTCGGGGCCGGCCTCCCCGGGCTGTTCGCCGCGATGGCGAGCGCGCTGGTGGCGATGGGAGTCATCAACGCCGCGGCCGTCCACCTCGGGGCGTGGCGGAGGAATCCATGACCGTCCAGCAGATCTTCGGTCTCCAGGTGCTGCTGAGCTTCGTCCTGTTCACGCTGGTGGCCCGGTGGTACGTGAGCCCGCGCCTCGCCGCGCTGCCGGTGGACCGCGCCCTCCAGCCCCCGCTGGTGCTCCACGCGACCCGCCATATGGGGCTCGTGTTCCTGGTGCCAACTGTGGTCGGCGGCACGCTCCCGACCGCCTTCGCGGCCGCCGCGGCCTATGGCGATCTCCTGGCCGGCGTGCTCGCCCTGGCCGCGCTGGTGGCGCTCCGCGCCCGCGCGAGCGTGGCGATGCCGCTGACCTGGCTCTTCAACGTGGTGGGCCTGCTCGACCTGCTCAACGCCTTCTACCAGGGGCTCACCCACAACGTGCAGCTCGGCGCCGCCTACTACATCCCCACCTTCATCGTGCCGGCCCTCGTGGTCACGCACGTGATGATCTTTCGCCTCCTGCTCCGGCACCCGGGGCCCGCCGGCGCCGGTTTGCCCGCGTCGCCGCACATGTGAAACAATCGCGGGCGATGAGTCGCCGCGCCCGCGCCATCCTCGCCACCGCCTGCGGGGCGCACTTCGTCCACGACGGCTTCTCCGACATCCTGTACATCCTGCTGCCGGTGTGGGCCACCGAGTTCGGCCTGAGCTTCGCCCAGGTCGGACTGCTCAAGACCCTCTACACCGGCGGGATGGCGAGCTTCCAGGTGCCGGCCGGCATCCTCGCGGAGCGCCGCGGCGAGGCACGCCTGCTCGCGGCGGGCACCGCGGTGACCGCGCTCGGCTTCCTGGCCGCCGGGCTCACCGGCGGGTTCCTCGCGCTCCTCGTCTGCCTCGCGGTGGGCGGGCTCGGCTCGGGCTGCCAGCACCCGCTGTCCTCGTCGCTCGTGTCGCGCGCCTACGAGACCGGGCCGCGCCGCACCGCGCTGGGCACCTACAACTTCTCCGGCGACCTCGGCAAGGTCGCGGTCCCGGCGGCGGTGGCGCTGGCGCTGCCGTGGCTCGGCTGGCGGCGCGCGGTGGAGGTCTACGCGGCGGTCGGCCTGCTGGCCGCCGCCCTCATCCTCGCGCTGCTCGGCCGCCTGGGCGCCGGCCGGGCGGAGGCGCCCGCCCCGGCGAGCGCCGCGGCCCCGCGCACCGCCGGCTGGGGCATCCGCGATCCGCGCGCCTATCGCGCGCTCTCCGCGATCCACGTCATCGACAACTCGACGCGCACCGGCTTCCTCACCTTCCTGCCCTTCCTGCTGATCGCCAAGGGCGCCACCGTGCCGTCGGTGGGGCTCGCCCTGATGCTGGTCTTCATCGGCGGCGCCATCGGGAAGTTCGCCTGCGGGGCCCTGGCAGACCGCGTAGGGGTGATCCGCACCGTGGTCATCACCGAGGCCGCGACCGGCGTCGGCATCCTGCTGCTCCTGACCCTGCCGCTCGGCGCCTGCCTGCTCGCGCTGCCGCCGCTCGGCATCGCGCTCAACGGGACCTCCTCGGTCCTGTACGGCACGGTGGCCGACCTGGTCTCGAGCGATCGCCGCGCGCGGAGCTACGCGATCTTCTACACCCTCGGCGTCGGCGCCTCGGCGCTGTCGCCCTTCGCCTACGGGCTGCTGAGCGACTGGGGCGGGGTGCGGCTCACGCTCACCGTCGTCGGCCTCGTCGTCTTCCTCACGCTGCCGTTCACGCTGCCGCTCCGCCAGCCTTCTTCCGTCGCTGCGGCGCACTCCGGGTAGGCGTCGAGACACGCGGAGGGGGTGGGCGGGGGGAGGGGGTCGACTGACCACGGCCCGTTCTGCTCCGGCTACCTTTGGCAGGATTTCCCAACCTTGGCGGATGGAGCCTTCGGTTACGGTCGGCGGGAACGGGTCAGTTCGACCCCCTCCGCGTGCCGCGAGATTCTCCACCAGCCTTCGACTCCCGACCGACGAATCACAAAGCGTGCTTCAGAATCAGATCGAAGGCCGAAGCTGGAAGATTTGAAACACGGGCCGGCGAGGGGACGGGAGTGGGGGGGGCGGGGGTCCGCTGACCCGTTCCCGCCGACCGTAACCGAAGCCGCCAACCGCCTAGGTTGGGAAATCCTCCCAAAGGTGGCCGGAGCAGAACGGGCCGTGGTCAGCGGACCCCCGCCCCCCCCACTCCCGTCCCCTCGCCGGCTCTCCCTCAACGCGGAATGCTAGGGACGGAGATCCGCTCGGTGACCGGTGAACGCGCCGCGCCCTGAAACCACGTGAACGTCAGCCGCCCGTCGGGGTCGAAGTGGATGGCGGTGAGCGCATCGCGGAGCGAGAGGCCGGGGGCCCAGTCGCGCGCGATGCGGGCGACCTCGCGCGCGGAGAAGATCTGGCGGACCGCGAGCGCGTGCCCGTCTACCTGCGCCATCAGCAGGCGATGTGCGTCCACGGCGAGCACGTCGGCCTGCGGCGACGATAAGCGGCGCCGCTTGGCCTCGAAGAAGTACGAGACGTGGCCGGTCGCGCCCCCCGCGAATCGGACCTCCGCGAAGGTGGGCTCGTGCCAGATGACCTCCGGGCGCGGCAGCGTGGCGACGCCGGGCGGCGGCTCGAGCCACACCGGCTTCTCGGGATCGCCGTAGTAGTAGCCGACCCGGCAGTCGCGGTCGGTCCGACAGCGGGAGACGAGGCCGGTGCTGGGAAAGGCGGCGCGGTAGATGCACCGCGACGGCTCGTCGGGCCCGGATCCCGCGCAGTCTCCCGCAACCGGTTGCGGGGTGGCGGCGGCCGCGAGCGACAGCAGGCCCGCCAGCAGGAGTGGCGGCGTGGGCAGCGTTACGTCTTCTGCGCGGTGAGCAGCTCGGTCATGCGGCTGAAGAACTGGTCGAGCATCATCTTGGTGACGCCGCCCAGCATGCGCTGGCCGACGCTCGCGATCAGCCCGCCGACCTGCACGTCCGCGTCGTAGCTCACCCGGGTGCCGCCGTCCACGTCGGAGAGCTGCATGCCCGCCTCGCCGCGGACGAAGCCGGGCCCGCCGCTCCCCTCCACCGCCATGCGATAGCGGTGCGGCGGCTCGAGATCGCTCAGCTTGACCTTGCCCTCGAACGTGCCCTTGATCGCGGCGACGCCCACCTTCATGGTGGCCTTGTACTCGTTCGGCCCGATCGCCTCGAGCTTCTCGCAGCCGGGCAGCGCCTGGGCCAGGATGGTGGGATCCAGGAACGCGGCCCAGACCTTGTCGCGCGCGGCCGGGATGTCGGCGGAGCCCTCGATCTTCATCTACGCGCCCTCGAGCGAGCGGACGGCGGCGTCCATCCGCCGCAGGCCTTCCTGGATGTTGTCGAGCGAGGTCGCGTACGAGAGGCGGATGTGGGCGTCGGAGCCGAAGTCGACCCCGGCCACCGTGGCGATGCGGGCCTCGTCGAGCAGGAACGCGCAGACGTCGGCGGAGCCGCGGAGCACGCCGCCCTTGCCGCGCTTGCCGAAGAGCCCCGACACGTTGGGGAAGGCGTAGAACGCGCCCTTCGGCATCACGCAGCTCACCCCCGGGATCGCGTTGAGGGCCGGCACGATGACCCGGCGCCGGCGGTCGAACTCCCCCGCCATCTTGGCGACCTCGTCCTGCGGCCCGCCCAGCGCCTCGACCGCGGCCCACTGGGCCACCGAGGCGGGGTTGGACGTGACCTGGCTCTGCACGTCGGTCATCGCGCGGATGATCGCCTTGGGACCGGCCGCGTAGCCGATGCGCCAGCCGGTCATCGCGTACGCCTTCGAGCACGTGTTGACCACGATGGTGCGCGCCTTGATCTCGGGCGAGAGCGAGGCGATCGAGACGTGGCGTCCCTCGTAGGTGAGCGACTCGTAGCACTCGTCGGAGACAACCCAGAGGTCGCGCTCGACCGCCAGGCGGGCCACCTGCGCGAGCGCCTCCGGGGAGAAGACCGCGCCGGTCGGGTTTCCGGGGCTGTCGAGCACGATGATCTTCGTCCGGGGCGTGACCGCCGCCCGTAGCGCGGCGGGATCGAGGTCGAATCCGGTCGCCTCGTGCGTGAGCACCGGGACCGGCACGCCGCCCAGGAGCTGCACCTGCTCCGGGTACGAGACCCAGTAGGGGCTCGGGATCAACACCTCGTCCCCCGGGTTCACGAGCGCCATCACGATGTTGTAGAGCGTGTGCTTCGCCCCGCAGGAGACGGTCACCTCATCCGGCGTGTACTCGAGGCCGTGGTCGCGCTTGAGCTTCTGGCAGACCGCGGCGCGCAGCTCGGGAACGCCCCCGACCTCGGTGTACTTGGTCTGCCCCGACTCCAGGGCGCGGATCGCGGCGGCCTTGATCCGGGCGGGAGTGTCGAAATCGGGCTCTCCCGCGCCGAAGGAGATCACGTCGATGCCCTGCGCGCGCATGGCCCGGGCTTTGGCCTGCATGGCGAGGGTCGGCGAAGGGGCAAGGGTCTTCATCCGGTCGGCGAGCATGGCGTCCTCTCTCTCAGCGGCGACTCGCGAACTTCTGGGCGAGACGCTCCTCCACCGGCGGCGGCACCATGCCGGTGATCGGAGCTCCAAGCAGCGCGACCTCCTTGATGAGGCGCGAGGAGATGTAGGTGTAGCGCTCGTGCGGCATCATGAAGACCGTCTCCACAGTGTGGCGGAGCTTGCGGTTCATGAGCGCCATCTGGAACTCGTACTCGAAGTCGGAGACCGCGCGGAGGCCGCGCACCACGCAGTCAGCGCCCTCGCGGTCCACCAGATCGATCAGGAGACCGTCGAACGAGGTGATGCGCATCCGGCTCATCCCGATGCCGGTCGTGCACTCGTCGATCAGCTCGAGACGCTCCTTGGCGGTGAAGAGTGGCTCCTTCGAGGGGTTGGCCACCACCGCGACGATCAGCTCGTCGAAGATGCGCAGGCTGCGCTCGATGAGATCGAGATGCCCGTTGTGCATGGGATCGAACATCCCCGGGTACACCGCTCGCTTGCCCACGCTCTACCCCCCACCGTCTTGAGATCTGGCGATCTGGAAACGTCTGAAAACGCTGCTCAGTCTACCCTCGGGACCAGGAAAGTCAAGGTCGTGTCCCCGAACCGGCGCGCCTTCCAGAGCGCGAGCGCGCCCGGCGACGGAGGGGGCGGCGCCTTCGTCCGATGCTGGAGGACGACCACCGCGCCCGGCAGCAGGGCGTCGCCCGCCGCCACCGCCTCGAGCGCGGCGCCCGCGCGCGGGGCCTCGTAGGGCGGATCGAGGAAGACGACCGCGAACCGCTCGCCCCCCGCGGCGAGGTCTGCCACCGCGCGGGCGGCGTCCGCGCGGACCACCCGCGCGCGCTCGCCCAGGCCCAGCCGCTCGACGTTGTCGCGCAGCGCGCGCAGCGCGGCGCCGTCCTGCTCGACGAAGGTGGCGGACGGCGCGCCGCGCGAGAGGGCCTCGATGCCGACCCCGCCCGCGCCCGCGAACAGGTCGAGAAACGGGCCGCGCTCGAGATACGGCATCAGGGTGTCGAGGCAGGCGATGCGGACCTGGTCCGCGGTCGGCCGCGTGGTGCGCCCGCGCGGCGTGGTGAGACGCTGGCCCTTGAGCGCCCCCGCGAGCACGCGCATCAGGGGGTGGTCTCGGACGGCCCCAGCCGGCGGCCGTCGACTCTCCACTGCCCGCCCTCACGCAGCAGCGCGTACTCGACCCGCTCCCACCCCGGGCTCTGCTCGGTGCCTCGCGTCGCCTCCACCACGAACACGACCCGCGACGGGCTCCGCCGGATCTGGAGCACCCGGAAGTCCGAGAACTGCCGCTCGACCGCTCCCCTCGCCTGGGCGTACTCGTCCACGTTGCCCCGCCCCTGCCGGCCCCACTCCGCCTGCACCCGCGTGGAGAGCAGGCTCCAGCACGGCGCGAAGTGGCGCGTGCGCTCGCACGCCTGGTAGTACTCGAGCACCTGGCGGGCGCGGGCCAGCTCGGCGCTGCCCTGGGCGCAGGCGGGCGCGGCGCCGACCCCGAGGGCGAGCGCGCACCCCAGCACGCCCCAGCCGCGGGGCCGCATCAGCCGACGCCGGCCAGGTCGAGCTTGCCGCGCCAGCGGTGGAGCAAGGCGGCGCGCAGCGCGCGGTGCTCGGGGGCGAGCAGCTGAGGATCGTCGCGGATCAGGGCCACCGCGTCCCGGCGCGCGGCCTCGAGGGCGGCCGCGTCGCGCAGCAGATCCGCGACGCGGAACTCGGGTAGCCCCGACTGGCGGGTGCCGAAGAAATCGCCCGGCCCCCGCAGCGAGAGATCCGCCTCCGCGATCTTGAAGCCGTCGCCGGTGGCGGTCATCGCGTCGAGACGCCGCCGGGCGTCATCGGACGCGGCCCCCGAGAGCAGGATGCAGTAGCTCTTCCACGGGCCGCGCCCGACCCGGCCCCGGAGCTGGTGGAGCTGGGAGAGACCGAAGCGCTCGGCGTGCTCGATGAGCATCACCGAGGCGTTGGGCACGTCGATGCCCACCTCGATCACGGTCGTCGAGACCAGGATGTGGATGGCTCCCGCCTTGAACTCGCGCATCACCCGGTCCTTCTCCGCGAAGGCCATGCGCCCGTGGAGCAGGCCGATCCGGAGATCGGCGAAGACCTCGCCCTGCAGGCGTGCCGCCATCTCGGTGGCCGCGCGCAGGTCGAGTGCCTCCGATTCTTCCACCAGAGGATAGACCACGTACACTTGCCGCCCCTCGCTCACCTGCTCGCGCAGGAAGCCGTAGATCTGCCGGCGGGCCGACTCGGTGCGGGCCTTGGTGACCACCGGCTTCCGGCCCGGCGGCAGCTCGTCGATGACCGAGACCTCGAGGTCGCCGTACAGGGTGAGCGCGAGGGTGCGCGGGATCGGGGTGGCGGTCATGACGAGCACGTCCGGGCTCTCGCCCTTGCCGCGGAGGGTCGCGCGCTGATTCACCCCGAAGCGGTGCTGCTCGTCCACCACCGCGAGGCCGAGGCGGCGGAAGCGCACGTCGCCCTGCACGAGCGCGTGGGTGCCCACCACGCACTTGATGCTCCCGTCCGCGGTCCCGGCCGCGACGCGCTCGCGGGCCTTGCCCTTCACCGCGTTGGTGAGGAGCGCCACCTCCACCGCGAGCGGCTCGAGCAGCTGGGTCAGGGTCATCAGGTGCTGCTCTGCCAGGATCTCGGTGGGGGCCATCAGCGCGGTCTGGTAACCCGACTCCACCGCGGTGAGGATCGCGAGCGCGGCCACCACCGTCTTCCCCGAGCCCACGTCGCCCTGCAGGAGGCGGTTCATCGGATAGGGCGAGGCCATGTCCATCCGGATCTCGCGCCACACCCGATCCTGTGCGGGCGTGAGCGCGAACGGGAGCGAGGCGAGCAGCCGCCGGGCCAGGGCCCCGGGCGGGTTCATGGCCAGGCCCGGCTGCCTCCCCTGCCGATGCCGGCGGATGGCGAGGCCCAGCTGGAGCAGCAGGAACTCGTCGTAGACGAGCCGCCGCCGCGCGGAGGCGTAGTCGGCGTCCGTCTTGGGGAAGTGGCCGGCGCGCAGGGCCAGGCTCAGCAGCTCCAGGTGGTGGCGCGCGCGCAGCGCGTCCGGCAGGGGATCGTCGAGACCGTCCACGTAGCCGTCTACCAGACGCTTCATCAGCCGTCGCATCGGCCGGGCGGTGAGGCCGCGGGTCAGCCCGTAGACCGGCACCAGGCGCCCGGTGTGCAGGGTCTCGTCGCCGGGCTCGGCCGGGCCCTCCCCGCTCTCGTCCTCCACGATCTCGAAGTCCTTCACCTGCATCTGCAGCGGCCCCGAGCGATAGCGCTGGATCTTGCCGTGGACGATGAGCCGCTGCCCACGCTGGAACACGCGCTCGAGGTACGCCTGCCCGAACCACACGCAGGTGAGGAAGCCGGTGCCGTCGCTCAGCAGCGCCGACAGCGGCACCCGCGGTCGCCCGCGCGGGGGCGGGCTGATCGCGCGGATCGTCCCGGAGACCGTGGTCACGTCATTCGGCTTGAGGCTCCGGAGCGGAGTGAGCTGGCTGCGGTCCTCGTGGCGCGTCGGGAGGTAGTAGAGGGCGTCCTCCACGGTGTGGAGGCCCAGGTTGGCGAGGAGCTTGGCCCGCTGCGGCCCGATACCCTTGACGAACTGCAGGGCCGTCGCGAGGGGGTGGGTCGCCTCCGGGCCCGCGCGGCGGCCCGCGGCACCCGCCGGCTTACTCGAGGGCAACGGTTTGCCTCATGCCAGTCGCCATGCTATAAAAGATCGCTTCGTCCGGCAAACCACTCACCACTCAGCAGGGGATCAGCATGGCTCAGCGTTGCGATGTCTGCGGGAAGGGTCCGGCCGTCGGCAACCGCATCAGTCACGCCCACAACGTGACCAAGCGGCGCTGGCTCGCCAACCTCGTCTCGATGCGTGCACTGGTCAAGGGCAGGGTCGAGCGCATGAAGGTTTGCACGCGCTGCCTCAAAGCGGGCAAGGTCGTCAAGGTCGTCTGAGGTTCCGAGCATGAAAAGGGGGCGGGGGGTGTCGCCACCCCCCGCCGTGCATCTAGTATGAGTCCCGGTGGGAGGCCGCCACCCCCCACCGCACGACAACAGCGTTACTTCTTCTTCTTCTTGGCCGCCTTCTTCTTCTTCGCCATGAGGTCGTCACCTCCTTTCCTGAGAGGACTCACAACTCGCGGCTGACTACTTCCGCTTACCCTTCTTGGTGGCCTTCTTCTTGCCACCCTTCTTGACGGCCTTCTTGCGCTTCGGCATGTGGGGTCTCACCTCCCTCCCATCTGGGATTCAGTAGCCCATCGCCTCGCGCCGGAGGTGAGCGGCTTGCTCCCGCCCTCGGCGCTCGTAGTGATAGAGATCGGCGTAGAGCTGCGGCAGGCAAACGACCGGGAGGCCGCCCTTGGCCATCGGGGCGTAGAAGACGCCCGGGTCGTAGGGAGCGAGCAGGTAGACATTGCCCTCGCCTTCCCCCGGCCGCAGCCCGAGGGCCTTCGCCACCGGCTCGGGATCGCCCTCGAGGTAGCAGTGGATGGCCGGAAACCGCACGTTGGGCGCCACGAGGGCCGCTCCGGAGTGCAGCGTGAACGCGTAGCGCCGGCGCGCCTCGTGGGCCGCCCGCCCGAGCTCGGCGACCAGCCCGCGGTTGATCCGCTCCGGCGAGAAGTAGGCCTGGACGTCGCTCTGCCGGTAGGAGTAGGCCTCGACCCAGGCGTCCAGCAGGTCGCCCGGCCGAGCAAGCTGGATGCGCTGCTGGCCGTTGCGCTCCACCCAGGACAGCTCCTCGAGCCGCTTGATGACGTTGTGGGCGTGCCCCAGGCTCACCTCGGCCGCCTTGGCCAGCTCCTCGAGCCGCCAGGCGTGCTGGGGGTCGACCAGCATGACCCGCACGACCCGGGTGGCCCGGGGCGCGAACAGCGACTTGAGCGGCCGGGTGGAGGGCCGGAGGTTCGGCTTCCCCTCCTTCTCGATCAGCACGTTCTCGAAGCTCAGGTAGCAGTTCCCGGAGAGGTCCAGGTATCCGAGCCCGCTGCGCTTCAGCAAGGCCGCGCTCTGGGGGCTGATGTACGGGGAGACCGCCACCGGATACGCCTCGGGCATCTCTCGCCGGATCTCCGAAAGGCGTGTCACCGTCTCCCGGATCTGTCGGGGCTGGCCGAGGGAAGTCACACCGATCGCGATGGCGTGTGGTCGCTCACCCATCTTGAATTTAAGCAATAAATCAATACGTTGAGAGCCGACCTTGACGTCGGCAAGCTGCTCCCAGCCGCTGGCCTTGCTCATCAGCTCGCGCACTCGCTGCGCCGCCAGCGCCCTGATATCGTCTGCTTTCGCCATCCCTTTACGTCCACTTTCACTTGTTCCATCATTTTCAGCGTATGCTGAAACCATAGGGACAAATGAAATTCCTGTCAAGCAAAAATCTTGCAGTGAACCCTAGCCGCGCTCCCCCTCGATCCCATCCATCGTCTCGTCGTCGAGGCCGAAGTAGTGGCCGACCTCGTGGACCACCACGTCACGGACGAGATCCGCCATCTCCTCGGGGTTCTCGCAGTCCTCCTCGATCGGCCCCTGGTAGATGTGGATGGTGTCGGGCAGCACGTTGCCGTAGGAAGAGTCCCGGCGAGTGATGTCCACCCCCCGGTAGAGCCCATAGAGGGTATCGGGGGGCTCGATGCCCATCTCGTCGAGGGTCGCGTCGTCGGCCCAGTCCTCGACCACCACGGCGATGTTGGCGAGTTTCTCGCGGAAGGCGCGGGGCAGGCGGCGCAGGGCGGTATCGACGAGGGCTTCGAACTCCCGACGGGTCATGCTGACCGCGGGGCGGTCGCCGGGCGGGCGCTAGAGGCCGCGGACCCGCTCGACGTTGACGATGTCCTTCACCTCGCGGATGGCCTGCATGATGTCCTGCAGCTGGCGCAGGTCCTCGACCTCCACCACGAAGTGGTTCAGGCCCTTGCGGTCGTCGGTGACCGTGATCTCGGCCTTGATGATGTTGCCCTGCCGGGACGAGATGGCGGCGGTGATCTCGGCGAGCAGCCCCGGCCGGTCGCGCCCGATGTAGACGGCGATGCGCACCGGCCGTTTGGCCGGCTCGGCCGCCCCCCACTCCACCGTCACCAGGCGCTCCTTGTCGAGCACGTTCTTGGCCACCGTGAGGCAGTCGCGGGCGTGCACGGTGAGACCGCGCCCGCGGGTGATGAACCCGACGATGCCGTCGCCCGGGACCGGGGAGCAGCACTTGGCGAAGCGCACCAGGAGGTCGTCCACGCCGCGGATCCGCACCGCGGGGCCCTCCCCCTTGCGGGCGGGCCGCGCGGGCTTGGCCTCGGTCGCCGCGTCGGTATCGTGGACGGCGGCGGGGGCCAGCTTGCCGAGGACCTGCTGGATCGAGGTCTTGCCGTAGCCGATCGAGGCGAGGAGGTCATCCGCGGACGGGAAGCCGAGCTCGCCGATCAGCTTCTTCATCTCGTCGGAGGCCAGCAGCCCCGCCGGGGCCAGGCGGTACTTCTTGGCCTCGCGCTCGAACAGCTCGCGGCCGAGGGCCAGCGAGCGCGTGCGCTCCTCGATCTTGAGCCACTGGTTGATCTTGGCGCGGGCGCGGTTGGACTTGACGATCTTGAGCCAGTCGCGGCTCGGATGCTGGGTGGGCGACGTGACGATCTCGAGGATGTCGCCCTGGCGCAGGGTGTAGCGCAGCGGCACCAGCTTGCCGTTGACCTTGGCCCCGACGCAGTGGTGGCCCACGTCGGTGTGGACCGCGTAGGCGAAGTCGACCGGGGTCGCGCCCTCCGGCAGGGCCTTCACGTCCCCGCGGGGCGTGAACACGTAGACCTCGTCCGGGAACAGGTCGAGGCGGACGTTGTCCAGGAACTCCTTCGGGTCGCTCGTCTCCTTCTGCGAATCGAGGAGCTGCCGCAGCCAGGTGAACGCGTCGTCGAACTTGTCGCGGTCGCTGCGCTTCTCCTTGTAGAGCCAGTGGGCCGCGATGCCCTCCTCGGCGATGCGGTGCATGTCGTAGGTGCGGATCTGGATCTCGACCGGGTCGCCCTTGGGCCCGATGACCGTGGTGTGCAGCGACTGGTACATGTTGACCTTGGGCATCGCGATGAAGTCCTTGAAGCGCCCGGGCACCGGCTTCCACAGGGAGTGCACCACCCCGAGGGCGCCGTAGCAGTCGCGGACCGAGTTGGTCAGCACCCGGACCGCGGTGAGGTCGTAGATCTCGTCGAACTCGCGCCCGCCCTCGTGCATCTTCTTCCAGATCGAGTAGAAGTGCTTGGGCCGCCCCGCGATCTTGGACCCGATCCCCACCTCGGCCAGCTTGTCGTGCAGGAGCGAGATCAGGTTGTTGATCTCCGCCTCCCGCTCGAGCCGCCGCTTGGCCACCCGCCGCATCAGCTCCTGGTAGTCCTCGTGGTGAAGCACGCGGAGGGCCAGGTCCTCCAGCTCGGCCTTGACCTTCGCCATGCCCAGGCGATGGGCGAGCGGGGCGTAGATGTCGAGCGTCTCCTGGGCGATCTTGCGGGCCTTGTCGGCGGGCAGGTACTGCAGGGTTCGCATGTTGTGCAGGCGATCGGCCAGCTTGATCATCAGCACGCGGAGATCGCGCGCCATGGCCACCAGCATCTTCCGGAAGTTCTCGGCCTGGCGCTCTTCCCGGGAGGAGAAGGCCAGCTTGCCGATCTTGGTGACCCCGTCGACCAGGTCGGCGATCTCGGCCCCGAACTCCCGCTGGAGGTCCACCTTGGTGGTCTTGGTGTCCTCCAGCACGTCGTGCAGCAGGCCCGCCGTCACCGTCGTCACGTCCATCTTGAAGTTGACCAGGAGGCCGGCGACCTCCAGGGGGTGGGACA
>WNFF01000785.1_pt1 | contig 30661 bp, 32 predicted proteins | sample 5400441 | NCBI WGS metagenome assembly WNFF01 (sample SAMN13153345, study PRJNA577476) | soil metagenome | isolation source: 120 cm saprolite under Douglas fir tree site 2 hole 3 replicate 1 | place: USA:California | collected 2015-04-18
CGTGAGTCGTCGAGCAAGGGGGCGGAGATTTTCCTATGGCACAATCCTGCGTGCTCAGCGATCGCATGACTTCAATATCCCTGCTGGTCGTTCTATTTGAAATTCTCCCTTCAACTGCTTCCCTCGCCAAGTCTCCCAACCTTGATTCGACGTTCTCAGAGTATGTCCTGGACGGAAATCCGACGCACGCAGGAGAAATTCGAGCTGCCCTTGGCCCTGGACAATGGTCCTGGGAAAATCCGCGGCCCCAAGGCAACCCGCTTAGTGCTGTTTTCGTTCTAGCTCCCGATGACATTTGGGCCGGCGGTCAGAGAACTCTGATGCATTGGGACGGACAGGATTGGCACCTGGCCTCTTTGCGCGCGAACGAAGGTGACGTGGTGGTTCGCCAAATTTGGGGAAGCGATTCGCAAAGCATATGGGTGGTACTTGGCAATGAGATTCTCCAGCTCCGGGAGGGAGAATGGGTGCCGAGCGGACTGCCTACTTCATATTTCGCTGAATGGGGACAAATGTGGGGAGCCGGACCGAGCGATGTGTGGGCAACCGGCAACCTTGGAGTGTTCCATTGGGACGGCGCCGGCTGGTCTAATCGGACCCCAGACTCTTGGGAATACCTCGCAGCCACCCTTTGGGGCGTTGCGACGGATGACGTCACGGCGGCTGACCGTCTATCTCAATATTTTCACTGGGACGGAAGCTCGTGGCAGCAAAGAGAACGTCCTCCCGCTGATTATCTGGGTGGGTTCGGACCGGGTGAGCCGTGGTTCTACAACGATCTTGATCGCATTCTGCTGCGATTTCGGGCGGGAACCTGGGAGAGCTACCCAGGTTTAACCCAAGCCGTTGGACGAGTGTGGTCTTATGACGATAGCCAAACTTGGGCCCTGGGATATGACCGATGGGACCTAAGCTCTTTCCTTCATTTCAATGGAGAAGGCTGGTCAATCGCCGATACCGTTCCTCACGTGTTGAGTGGAATCGGCGGAAGTGCTTCTGGCCAGGTCTGGGCGGTCGGCGACAAGGGAGCCATCCTTCGGTTGGACCAAGGACGCCTCGAAGAACGGCGGGCTGGTGTAGTCACAGATTTGAGCAGGATTTTTGGCTTTTCTGAGGATGAATTGTGGACCGTGGGATTCTCCGGGACATTGCTGCGCCGGACAGCCAGTGGATGGGAGCGTATTCAGGTGCCGAGCAATGAGAACTTGAACGGGATGGGTGGAGTCTCGAGTTCGGACCTATGGATCGTCGGAGAACGTGGCACGTCGCTCCATTTTGATGGCGACGGTTGGGCGAACGTGCCTACGGGCACGATAGACCCTCTCATTTCCGTATGGGCCAGTGGTCCCTCTGACGTCTGGGCCGGCACACCGCAGCGTCCTTTTGCGCCAACAGCCTTTCTACACTGGGATGGAAACACGTGGTCGAATTGGAGAGGCCAACCGTCTCCCTTCGGGAGCGTGCAGCGATTCTGGGGATTTGCGCCGGACGATGTGTGGACGGTCGGCTCTTACTGTGACTATTCCCATCCCGTCGATCCGGTTTGCAGTAAGACGTCGTATCACTTTGATGGGTCAGAGTGGACGGGCCGTTACGTCGGACCTCCTGTGCACAGCATCAATGAGAGCTTGGTCGGGATTTGGGGGATTGATTCTCGGGACGTGTGGGCTTTGGCGCTGATAGGTGCCAGCTACCACTGGGATGGAGAGAGCTGGTCTCAAGTGGAGTTTCCGGGTTCTCTTGAATGCGGCTCCCTTTGGGGACGCGCTACCAACGATGTATTTGCCGCATGCGGGAATGACACTGTTCACTGGGATGGCGTCCGGTGGTCTCTTCTTCCAACACCGAGTGCACAACAATTGTTAGATTTGTGGGGGGTCGACTCCAAATTCTGGGCCGTCGGGGCTGGTGGAACAATCCTGAGGTATCAAGTGAACGATAAACAATGACGGTTTGACCGGCGAGGTGGTCCGGCCATGATTCGCGCGTGCACCCAATTGTGAACCGCTGTGATTTATTGGCATCTATTGTCACGCCAGGTGCAAGGTGCCGCTTGCGAAGTAATGGGTTTAGTTGAGTATCACTCCGTAATGGCATTCAAGAGGTCACCGGTTCGATCCCGGTTAGCTCCACTTTCGCGAACATAACCATTGTTTACCGCGGCATCCCATCGGAATCGATCCACGCGATATGCCGCCTCTCGCGCCCGTCGACGTGCGTAAAGCTCCCACCGATGACGAGCGAATCGTCGCCCATCGGCAGAACCGCTTGCACGGGAACCGTCGACCGAATGGGTTCTGTCGTCAGTGCTGCCAAGTGCTTCGGATCGAAGCGACGTGAAAATTCGATGTCGATCTTAGCTTCCGCGAGATCGATGCGCGCTAGCGCACTCCTAATGCAAATCGGCGGTTGCTGCAGCAGCTTACCGCCTGATGGCCGATCGACGTCGCGCAGTGCTCCATCGCCAATAGAAACGTTACCGGCAACCAATAGGCGTCCGCTGCGGTCGACCGCGATATCGGCCACCGTCCCCCGACCCTCCGTCGCGCACCAGGTGGTTGCAAATCTGGCCGTGACCGCGCCCGTCCGAGCCATGACGGTTATGAGAAGCTTCTCGGTCGGTCGGAAGCTTCCGACGCAATCGGCCCAAGCGGGTACGTTCTTTTCGGTGCAGTACTGCCCATCTTCGATGGCCACCTCGATGATCCGTCCATCAGCCAAACCAATGATCTTGCTTCCGCGGCCGATCGCTGCCGTTGTTTGCGTGAAGGCCGTGTCCCAACCGCCGTCAGCCTGAATACGCGCCAGCCCGAAAAACGGCATTCCGAGCGGGTCGCGACGTCTCAAACTACTTTGCAACAGCAACGATCCACTCGACTCAGCCGCGAGAAATGAGTCCGTCCGAAGAACCTCTAATTCAGCGCTCGGCCAGATTGTGACGAGCCGATTTAGATTATCGACATAGGCCAATCTCCATTGTTCCGGCACCTCGTGCGCGCTTCGACGATGCCAAAAGCCTCCCGTCAGCGCGACGTCGCCATTGTGCAAGACGGCTGCATGGTAAACGCTATAACTTTCATTGAAGAACGCGAGCGCGTCGAGAAACCCGCGGTCGACCTGCCCGTCGCGCATCAATTTGAGGACCGGGATTGTGCCGAAGCTTCCGATTAGGATCGTAAATGAGCCGTCGGGCGCGACCACGATCCGATTCACATACCCCGAGCCGTAAGACAAGAGATCGTTCGCGGCGCGATCGGTAAAGACTCGATCGAGGTGTCCGCTGCTGTCCATACGCACAATCCCAATGCCAGGATAATGAAGACCTCCGGCCGCAATACCATCGCCCCAACGGGCGAGCGCCCGAACTTCCGTGCTGAACAAGTCAATAGTGGATCCTTCGATCCGCTGAGCGACTCGCGCTTCCTCTTTGGCATCTCGCGGGAGGGGAGGATGGCTCGTGGCGGGGTTCCGCCGACGCGCCATACGGACCGAATCTCGGACGGCCAACGCGCTATGCCAGAGTGCATCTCCAAAGCCCGGAAAGAGGAACGCGGTGATTGGCAGGAGCACGACCAGCAGCCCCCCGATGCGCACAATGCGCAGCCGCGTTTGGCCCCGTCCTGCTTTTTCCGGTTGTGTCGCGCTCATTCTCTTCTCTTGCTTTCGGGTGGATGCCTCCTCGAATCAGAGCGAAGGTCTATCCGCCATAGGAAACCACAACTGGACGAGGTGGAAAGTTAGCGCCTCAGCCATCCTGGCGGTTGGCATTCTCTCCCTGAGCCAATAGGACGCAACCAGCCGTGTTTATTCTGAATGAGCGAAAATCGATCTGGAGACTGTGCGATTTCCGCTCTTCTACTTTAAAGGCGTAAACTTGATGCAAATCACCGGAATAGACTTTACCCTCGGCGAGGTATCGACCGGTGCCATCTTCATGGGCGACATTCACTTTGAATGATCCCTAATTAGAGGAGGATTGCAATGTATCGTTCGACTCTATGGATTCTTGCCTTCGTGATCGTTACCGTGGTGAGCGTAGCTGCCGAGGGTGCCGAGACTATTACGGCCAAAAAGGTACTCGTTAGGAAACGCACCGCTGATGGGTCCGAGCAAAAAGTGCCCGCAGTAGAATTTACTGTGACGAGCAGCGTGAAATTTGGGACACAAGCCCTTGAGCCGGTTTTATTTGTGGGGAAACTATACATAATGGAATACAGGTCGGGAAATACGAGCCACACGCTAATTTTCACCTGTTTTGAGCCCGATAAGCTGGAGGATAATGTTCCGATGTTCGTCGGGTTAGTGGGTGATTTCCATGAGCCGCGCAAAGCGTACTCTTTCATGACACAGTCGGCGTTGGACAAGCTGCCGAGATTTCGTCTGAGTATGATCGAGCCGCTTTGAGTTCAGTTGCGAGGAACGGGCTGGTCGGCGGCAATGTACCGTTATCTTTTATGCAGGATCGTATTGTTCAGTGATGATAGCCGGATCCGGGTGCCTCCGATGCCTCCGGATCTTCTGAGCGACGGCGAGCAATTAAGCCGGCTTTCATACGCCGGCTCTTTCAGAAGAAGGGTTCCTATCGTGTGGCGGAGTGTCGTGGCGCGGCACGGGTGCCGTGACCAAGATAGGTTTACGCACTCAGCGCGTGCGTAATGAGGCTGTGTATTCGGCTGGGCCGATTCCTGTCGAGCCGAAACCACCGATCACTTCCTTGCACTTGGATGCACTTCCTTGCACCTCCTCTCACGCGGTGGTTGCAGGACTTCTTCCTGAAGGGGTTGATATGACGACAACTGCGGTTATATGGCATTCAAGAGGTCACCGGTTCGATCCCGGTTAGCTCCTCCACTTTCAGAATCAGTTGGTCGTGATCAACCGCGAAAATCGCTGGCGAGCCATCACGTCACCTTTGAGGGCTCCGAAGACCTCAGAAGTTGGCTAGGTGCTGGCCCCGCGCCACCAGCGACGTTGGGCAGAAAGTCACGTTCCAGCTGAGTCAAGACGGTGCGGCTCGGCAGTCAGTTACCAAAGTGTTTGTCTGTGGTACCGAGCAGGAAGTTCATCAGCACGTCGGCCAACTTCTCGCGAGCGGTGTCCATCGCATTGTGTTGCTGACCCTCGAGCACCACGACGGTCGGATTTGCCAGGGAGCCCAGCAAACTACTGATTGCTTGCTTCATTTGAGGTGAAGCGGTCTCGCTGCCGGTGAGAAGCAGTGTCGGAACCCTCACCGTGCTCATCCGCTTCGCGTCGAATCGGTAGGAAGCCAGTGCACGCATCTGGCGAATCTGCGATTCAACGGTCGCCACGAACCCGGGCCATGACCGCCGCGATCGCATCGCCGCCACTTCGCTCGGCGAGAGCATCACAACTTCTCGAAAGAAGGTCACCAAGGCCTGCTCGCGCTCGCCGTCCTGAATCATCCTCTCCATTCTGGCAGGGACAGTAAGGTCGGCGCGGTCCTGCACAGGCGGTTCATAAAGGACGAGCTTGGAGATCCTGTCCGTGAGGAAGGTGGCTTCCAGGGCAGCTACCCCTCCGTAGGAGTGGCCGAGCACAAATATCGTGCCCGGTCGAGAGTTGACGACGGCTGCTACGTCCTCAGCTTCCTTCTGTAGGGTGTAGTCGGGCGAATCACCGCTTGCGCCGTGACCGCGGCGGTCCATCGCACAAACGGTGAAGCGCGATGAGAGTAGCGGGAAAATGGGTGTCCAGCGAGTCCGGTCGCCTATGCCTCCATGGACCATTACGAGCCTTGGGCCGGCCCCTGTGCATTCAACCGCTATGGATGTCCCGTCCTTTGACGGGACTCGGATTATCTGGCTGTCCCGGCCGGGCGGGGGTCCCTGCGAAGGGTTGGCCCCATTAGGTCGCGAACTGGAACAACCGCCGAGATGCGAAGCCACGACACCGAAGACGACGAAGGGCACCGCGAACGCGATCAACGAGAACGACACCCTCAAAGCTCCAATCCTCGCAAACACAAACGCCAACGCAAGAATCAGATTTCGTTTCATCTTCAGCAACCACCTTGCACCGGGTTGCCCATAATTGCACCGGATTGCATCCGGTTGTCACGGTGGTTGCTGAACGACCTCCCAAGTGGTGAACATGACTGCGACTTGGTCTAGATGGCATTCAAGAGGTCACCGGTTCGATCCCGGTTAGCTCCACTTTTTGAGTCAGCGAGGTGCGGCGCGCCAATACTTTCAAATCAATGGGTTGCGGGGCGCCCCACTTTCAAAGTCACCGGGTTGCGGCGCGCATGAATCGCTGCAAAAATCGACAGCGAGCCAATAGCGAGCCAACACCTCAAAAAATGTGCCGACGGAAAGCCTGAACATTTGAGCCGACCTGGAATCTTCGTCTCCCTAGCCGACGCGATCGCAAAAGCGCGCTGTCTCGTGGCCGATCTGGGTGCAGTGGGCATCCACCCCAAGGAGTCCTCACGACTGCTCAGCTACGTCCGGACGCTGGTGGAAGCTGAGGAACAGCGTTGGATCAAAGACTTCGGGCGATACCTTTTCGCCTACCAAGAAATCCCTCTGTTAGGCAGTATTTTCGCTTTTCTGAAGGAGCCTCCTCACCCGAAGGCAGACTGGCGTGAGGCATTCCGAAAGATACTGAGCGGCCATTACTTCCCCGGGGTGGGGGACGGACGTGCCCGTGATACTCAGGCCGAGCTGTTCTTTGCGTCTCTCGCGAAAAGCCTAGGCTATGGCGTCGAACTGGGCGATTCTAGATTGCGCGATTCTGGGCTGGGCGAGCCCGACGTTGTCATCAGTAATGGGGCGCCTGGTTTGCGGTTGAGGCTAAACGGCCCCATTCATCCCGCACTATCGGCCGCAAAGTAGAGAAGGCGGCCGAACAAATCGCAAAACGCGCCCTTGACGGTTTTATCTTCCTCGATTTGTCCCTGGCCCTGGATGAAAGGTGGAGCACGCTAGAGTCGCGGGCTAAAGATCCGCGTCGCCTGGCAACGACAGACAAGGTGCCGTGGTTTCAGCACATGGTTCGCGAGTACCTCATCAATGAGGCTCGTAAGGCGAGTGCGCTAGTCCCCCAGACAAAGGATGGCGCTCGCGTGTTCGGAATAACCGCTTTCGCTAGCAGCACGGTGATCATCGGCGAACCTCCGCCGGCCCGGTCTTGGTTGCCGGGTGTTGTGTGCTGCGGGAGAAATCTCCCACTTACTCCCCTTGGAGAACGCTTCTACTGGGACTTGGAGAGTCGTTACGCGACGACCGCGGCTGAAACTCGGCGGCAACAAGTCTGGTGGAGAGAGCCGTCTTCCTCCCGGAGCGGTTTGATCGCCCCAGCCCGACCCCCCTATTCCGATTTAATTTTCCCCGCCCCAGGGCCCAATTTGATCCTGCCAGTGGGATACATCCGGAAGGGTCGCAGGAACGCGAGTTAGGTCACTGCATCGTCCCACCTGCGGATCGCGATCGGATCGCCATTCTGGACGTCTTGTCTCAGATACGGGCGCGCCGGAGAAGCTGCGCGTTGATCGCCACGATTACCGTGCTTGCGGACATCAGGACCGCGCCGATCGCGGGCGACAAGAGGACGCCATGGCTGGCGAGGACTCCCGCCGCGAGCGGAATCGCTACGATGTTGTACCCGGCCGCCCACCAGAGGTTCTGGATCATCTTGCGGTAGCTCGCCCTCGAGAGATCGATAATCCGCGGTACATCGCGCGGGTCGTTTCGCACCAACACGATGTCCCCTGCCTCGACCGCGACGTCCGTTCCCGCCCCGATGGCAATTCCGACGTCAGCAGTCACCAGCGCCGGCGCATCGTTTACCCCATCTCCGACCATGCCAACCCGCTTCCCCGTGCGCTTGAGCTCCTCGATCCTCGACGCCTTCTCGTGCGGGAGCACCTCGGCGAACACGGTGCGGATCCCAAGCTCCAAGGCAACCGCCTGGGCGACAGCATCTCGCATCGCCTGTCATCATCACGACCTCGATGCCGCGGTCGCGAAGCGCGCGGACTGCGTCCTTCGATTCCGGTCGGACGACGTCCGCCATAGCAAATGCGCCGAGCACGCTTCGATCATCTGCAAGATAGATGGACGCCTGCCCACGCTGAGCCGCTCGCTCAGACACCTCACGGAGCTTGGCAGGAACGTCGAGGGACCGAACGCTGATCAGCGCCGGCCCACCGATGTACAGATCTCGACCGACAACGCGGGCCTTGGCGCCGATCCCTGGGATGGCCTCGAAACCCTCTGCTGACCTGATCTCAATGCCCCGCTGCCTCATGGTTCGGACAATCCCCTGCGCGATCGCGTGCTCCGAATCAGCTTCGACGGCCGCTGCAAGCAAAATTGCCTCCTCCGGAGTGACGCCATCAACGGTCACGATTTCGACGACGCCGAACTCACCCGTCGTGAGCGTGCCGGTCTTGTCGAAGACCACAACGTTCAAGTTCCGCGCCTCCTCCAGCCCGCGGCGGTTGCGGACCAGAAGACCGCTTTGTGCAGCCAGAGTGGTCGAGATCGCGATGACCAGCGGAATTGCAAGTCCGAGGGCGTGTGGACAGGCGATTACCAGCACGGCGACGAATCGCTCGATCGCGAAGGCGGGGTCACTCAACCGCTCCGCCAACCACGCAACGAGCGTGACTAAACCTGCGCTGAGTGCGACCAACGTCAGGGCAAACGCGGCGCGATCCGCCAGTGCCTGCGCATGCGAGCGCGATGCTTGCGCCTGTTCAACGAGCCGCATGATGCCTGCGAGGGCGGTCCTTTCGCCGGCGGCTGTAACTTTGATCCGAAGCGAGCCAGCGCCGTTGATCGAGCCGGCAATGACTTTGTCGCCTTCTCGCTTCTCCACCGGGCGCGACTCACCGGTGATCGTAGACTCGTTCACTGCGCTCGAACCCTGCACCAGCACACCGTCAGCCGGAATCCGCTCGCCGGGGCGCACCAGGACAATGTCAACCTCTCGCAGCTCGTCGATTGGGACCTCCTCAATTCGGTCTGCGACGATCCGGGTCGCGGTGCTGGGAAGGAGCTTCGCCAATTCCTTGAGAGCTCCTTGTGCCTGCGAGATGGAACGCGTCTGGACCCAGTGGCCCAGCAGCATGATCGTCACGAGCGTGGTGAGCTCCTCCCACAGCGGCATGCCTGGAAACCCAAACGTCACGACGGCGCTGAAGACGAATGCGACGGAGATCGCCAGCGCGATGAGGGTCATCATGCCCGGTAGCCGATCCTTCAGCTCGCGGATGGCTCCCTGGATGAAGACTCGGCCACCATATGCGAAGACTGCCGTGCCGAAGATTGCCGGAAGCCATTCGGAGCCGGGGACGTGCGGTGCCGTGTAGCCGAGCGCGCGCTGGAGCAGGTGCCCCCAGACAAGTGCCGGGATCGTGAGTAGGAGTGAGACCCAGAACTTGTCGCGGAACATCGCGACGCTGTGACCTGCGTGAGCATCGTGCGAGCCGTGCGCCTCGCCCGTTCGGTGCTTGCCATGTGCGATCGATCTCCCAGGCGATCGATCTGCCGTTGGAGCGATTAAGGACCAGCCCATAGTTCTTCGAAGACTCCTTTCTTCACTTCATCAGTGCGATAACAAAGTGATCGACTTTGCGGCAGAGGCTCCACCAAGGCGGGCGGGGCGATTTGCCTTCTTTCGTACCTCCTGAGTTACATTGAATTGCCACTGGACTCTTCATCTCCAAGCACGAACGGGGCCAATATCGAAAGCCCTACTCTTTACTTGGCGATGCCCGCGTCGCACCACGTCTAATCGGGCAGGTTGTGTTGAGCTTGTGCCCATCCGCGTGTCGGGCAGACGTCTCCGTGTTGCTGTCGCGACACCGACGATTGAGCCCAAGGCAGCAACTCATCTCCAGTCCCGACATTGCCGCAGCGAATAGGCTCCGAAAAACTTGGCACAATTCTAGACATCACTTCCGAGCGGGCCACAGCGCATAGCAGGGTCGGAAGACTGGAGACTCCCGAGAGATTTACCAAAGGCCTTGCAACCGCCTCCAACAAAAGGGCGACCATCGCCGAGCAGTTCGACCAAGTTCCTGTTTGAGCTGTACGGTTAGCGCCTGCTCGTTTTGGCGCCCGCTGCTCGGTCCTCGAGCAGCGTTTGGTACCTGAGCGCGAGCAGGTGCCGAACGTATTCGCGGTGTGTCGAAATGGTTGCCGATGGCCCGGGCCCGGATTGGCCAATATAGAGAGCAACCCTGATCACCGCTCGTCTCAGCGAGCGAGGTAGCGTGTACGGCCAGCACTCCGATGAGCTGACGGTCTCGATCGCTGAGTCGTGCTCTGTTCGGGGCCCCCTATGCATCAGTGCCATCCGACTCGGCCTCGCGGCGAACGCGCGGAGGTATCTTGATGGATGTGTCTTTGGGTTACCCCACCACGAGACTCGCAGCGAAAGTCGCAGCAAAAGTAACAAACCCCGGAGTGAGTTTTGCTGCGAGCTTTATGGTGAGTTTTCATGTGAGTTTTATCAGCGCTGACGGCGGGCTCTATCCGGGTGTAGCGCTCGGATCGGTGGCGCCGTTCAGGGTATCGAGTTGATCCATTTCATCGATGAGCGAGTTGAGCTTGAGTCGGAGCGCTTGACGTATTTCAGGAGAAGCTGAGGCGACACGTTAAATAGACAGTGAGGCGCCGTGGATCGTCCGAGAAGACGAGGGGCTCATCTCCTAACTTTGGCTCGTCTTCGAGTCCAGTACGTGCTCGTGTCGATCGACCGACAGCGCTGTCGCGCCGGCGCCTAGGCTGACGGTGTCGCGAGCGTAAGTGCGCGCGAAAATGACGGGTTCGCGTTGGCCCGGCGGGTGCACTTGCGGCCCAGCATGAAGATCTCGGCAGCAGTCCCGCTGGCGCCTGCCGGTGCCATTACCCAAACGGCGGCACGCGACCGTCGCGCGACAGCGCGAGGAAGCTCACCGAATCTCAAGGTGCTTGCTCGGCTTCGCGCTGTAGATGAGTCGATCATTAGCGAGTTGGTTCGCCAATATCATCGCCCGCTGCTGCGATTCGCGCTTGGCTTTCTGCGCAGCGAAGCCCTGGCTGAAGAGGTGGTTCAGGACACGTGGGCCGCCGTGGTCGACGGCTTGGCCTCATTCGAGGGTCGCTCCAGTGCCGAGTTGTGGATCTTCCGGATCCTCGCCAACCGGGCCAAGGCTCGTGCCCGCCGCGAAGCCCGCTCGGTTCCCTTTTCGGCGCTGGAACCTTGCGGCTCGGACGACGCCGCACTGGATCCAACTCGGTTTTTCATCGATGGGCATTGGGTGGAGTCTCCACGAAGCTTCACTGAAGAGAACCCTGAAAAGCAGCTCATCCACAAGGAAGCAATGTCGTGCCTGGAGCGCTCCCTACGACAGTTGCCGCTTAACCAGCGCGCGGTCGTCACGTTGCGAGATGTGCAAGGGATGGGATCGGACGAGGTGTGCAATCTGCTGGGTATTCGCCGGATCAATCAGCGAGTGCTTCTCCACCGTGCGCGCTTGAAGCTTCGGCGTGCTTTGGAGGAGCACACCTGGTTGGAGCGCAGGCCGGATGCTCAGGTGCGACGAGCTGACTGAAACGGTGGTCCTTGCTTTTCATTCTGCAGCGTGAGTGGGTCATGATCAAGGGATGCATAACGACGAGAGATGTGTTGCTGAATGCCTCGATGATCGTCCGAGGTTTCGGGCTGGGCGCGTTCCTGCGTTGTCTTCGTGCACTGCTCACGGGCCGCCGCACAACCTTTCTGGAGCTTGCTTGGCCGCGTTGATTTGTTGCGCGTATGATTCATAGTCGGTTATTCGCCCAGGAGAATGTCATGCAAACGACGCAGCCTGCTTATTTCACCGCCTACAGCAGCCTGAACATGAATCGAGACGCCCGAGGTGTATTGGTCGTCGAGTTCCACACCAACGGTGGGCCGATCACCTTTACGGCGCGCGATCATACGGACTTTGTCGACGCTTTTTACCGGATCGCTCAAGATCGGGCCAACAAGATCGTGATCTTCACGGGAACGGGTGGGGAGTTCATTCCAGGGATCGACTTTTCATCCTTTGGTAACGTTGCCGACCCGGGTGTTTGGAGCCAAGTGCATGATGAAGGTGTTCAAATTCTAGAGAATCTAGCAAACATTCGTGTGCCGGTGATCGCCGCGATCGAAGGACGCGCCAGCGTGCATTCCGAGTATGCGCTGCTTGCCAACGTGATTGTGGCGAGTGAAGGGGCAACCTTTAATGATCTACCCCACTTTGCCAGCGGTCTTATTCCCGGCGATGGAGTCTTTACGGCTTGGAGTTACCGCGCCGGGGCAGGAAGGGCGGAGGCATTTCTGCTGAATCCACGGCCGATCACGGCGCTCAAAGCGCACGAATGGGGAGTGGTTGCCGAGGTTGTGCCAAATGGTAACGCACTCGCTCGGGCTCGTGAGTTGGCCTCGCTCTACCTGAAGGCTCCGGAAGTCACGCGGCGCAATGCCCGCGCCCACTTCATACAACCGCTGAAGGAACGCATTGTGCGAGAGGTTGGCTACGGACTCGCGCTCGAAGGCGCCTCCGCAGCGGATCTCGTCAAGTCTATGCAAGCCAAAACTCGCTAAGGCCAAAACCGGTCACGGCGGGCGCGGCTTGGCGTCGTCCACGGCCGTCGCATGAGGCGAGCGCCCGCGGTCACCAGCTCAGCGCGAGGGCATCTAGGATTGACGTGAACTTGCTATGCCCCTCAAGGGCATCGTCTTCGCTTGAGGAATCTGCCAATCTCTCTCGGGCGCCTTTCTTGCTCGCTGATTGATATAGAACAGATCGACTGGCGTGTTGGCCAGCAGCGCGCCGTTCGGTTTCTCCGGGACGACAAGCCACAGTTCGACGCGCATCATGCCTCGCTGCCTGGATGCTGTGGTTTCCGGTGCAGCGCCTGTTCGTGCTCCGGCCTCCATATCGACCGGTGGTTGCATTGCCTTGCATCGCGGTTTGGATAGAAGGGCCGTGAAGGTTGTGTATAGACGTTGAGGGGTGCCCTGCTCCAGCCACCGTGACGGTCGATCATCAATGCAGCGTCCTGACGTTGGAGGATAATCGTGGTGGAGCCTTCACAGTATGTCCTCGAAGCTGTCCGCAAGGATGAGGAGTTCATCCTGTACCGGGGCGAGCCCTCGAACCAGGCGGGTTCGCCCTCTGTTCTCCTGCTAGCTCCTGCTTCCGATCGGCCGACGCGGGAAACGCTGAAAAAAATAGAGCACGAATACTCCTTGAGGGATGAGCTGGACTCAGGTTCGGCGGTTCGGCCCCTGGCCCTTTCCGAGCAACGCGGGCAGACGACGCTCGTGCTTGAGGATCCCGGCGGCGAGCCGCTCGATCTTGTGCTTGTCGGGCCACTCGAGGTGACGCAATTCCTACGCATCGCCATTCCGCTCGCGGTTGCGCTCGGCCGCGTGCATGTGCGCGGCCTTATCCACAAGGACATCAAACCCGCGAATGTCCTGGTGGACATGGCAAGCGGCCGCGCCTGGCTCACGGGTTTCGGTATTGCCTCCCGCCTGCCCCGCGAGCATCGGGGACCCGAGCCGCCCGAGGTGATCGCTGGAACGCTCGCCTATATGGCGCCGGAGCAGACCGGTCGGATGAACCGGTCGGTCGACTCCCGGAGCGATCTCTATGCGCTGGGCGTCACGTTTTACGAGATGCTGACGGGGACGCTGCCCTTCGCTGCCGCTGATCCGATGGAGTGGGTGCATTGCCACATCGCACGGCAACCGGTTCCGCCCGACGCGCGGGTCGCAGGTATCCCGGTACTGCTCTCAGCGATCGTGATGAAGCTCCTCGCCAAGACCGCAGAGGACCGCTACCAGACCGCGACCGGGGTTGAGGCGGATCTTCGGCGGTGCCTTGCCGAATTGGAGTCGTCCGGGCGGATCGACCCGTTCCCCCTCGGCACACAAGACGCGTCGGACCGACTGCTGATCCCGGAGCGGCTGTACGGGCGGGAGCGTGAGATCGATACCTTGCTGGCGGCCTTCGACCGCGTCGTCGCTGACGGAACTCCCGAGCTGGTCCTGGTCTCAGGCTATCCGGGTATCGGCAAGTCCTCAGTGGTGAACGAGCTCCATAAGGCCCTCGTGCCACCGCGCGGCCTCTTCGCGTCCGGCAAGTTCGACCAGTACAAGCGCGACATCCCTTACGCCACGCTTGCCCAAGCCTTACAGAGCCTTGTGCGCTCACTGCTGGGCCGGAACGAGGCGGAGATTGGCCGGTGGCGGGACGCCTTGAACGAAGCGCTGGGCCCGAACGGGCAACTCGTCGTGAACCTCGTTCCCGAGTTGGAGCTCGTGATCGGAAAACAGCCACCCGTCCCGGACCTGCCGCCGCTGGATGCGCCAGGCCGCTTTCGGCTGGTATTCCGGCGGTTCATCAGCGTGTTCGCGCGGCCGGATCATCCGCTGGCCCTGTTTCTCGACGATTTGCAATGGCTCGATCCAGCAACGCTCGATTTGCTCGAGGACATGTTGACGCGTCCGGAGGTTAAGCACTTGATGTTGATCGGTGCCTACCGGGACAACGAAGTCAATCCCACTCATCCGCTGATGCGTAAGCTCGAAGCGATTCGCCGCGCCGGAGCGACAGTGCAGGAGATCGCACTTAGACCGCTAGACCTTGCAGATCTGGGGCAGTTAGTCGCGGGTTCTCTTCACTGCGAGCCGAAACAAGTTGCCTCATTGGCGCACCTGATCCACGACAAGACGGCTGGAAATCCATTTTTTTCCATTCAGTTCATTTCCACACTCGCGGAAGAAGGTTTGCTCACTTTCAATCATGGCGACGGGCGCTGGTTCTGGGACGTGAATCACATTCACGCCAAGGGCTACACAGACAATGTTGTCGACCTCGTGGTCGGGAAGTTGAACCGCCTACCCAGCGAAACGCAGAAGGCGTTAGAGCAGCTTGCCTGCCTTGGCAACAGCGCCGAGTTCACTCTGCTGGGCATAGTCTCCGAGGCCTCGATTGAGAAGGTGCACGAACACCTTTGGGAAGCCGTCCGCGCGGGACTTGTCGTCCGCGCGGAAAGTTCCTACAGGTTCCTCCACGACCGTATCCGGGAGGCCGCTTATTCGTTGGTCCCGGAACAATTGCGCCCCGAGACGCATCTCCGCATAGGAAGGCTGCTCGCAGCGGAAACTCCTCCAGATGCGCGGCAAGACGCAATCTTCGAGATCGTGAATCAGCTCAATCGCGCCTCTCATCTCATTACGTCAGTAGAAGAGCGTGAGAGCCTTGCAGAGTTCAACTTTGTTGCCGGCAGGCGCGCGAAGGCATCGACCGCCTATGCCTCAGCGCTCAACTATGTCATCGCTGCCGCAGCTCTGTTGCCGGACGACTCTTGGGAGCGCCGGCATGAGCTCACTTTCCGGCTGGAATTGCACCGGGCCGAATTCGAGTTCCTGACCGGCCAGTCGGCGGCTGCGGAAGAGCGCTTGACCATGCTTTCATCCCGCGCCGCGGACACGGTCGAACGAGCGACCGTCGTATGCTTGCGCGCGGATCTATACACGACCCTCGATCAGAGCGACCGCGCCGTCGCCGTCTGTCTCGACTATCTCCGACATCTCGGCGTCGAATGGTTGGCCCATCCGACAGAAGATGAAGGACGGCGCGAATACGAACGGATCTGGTCACGGATTGGGAGCCGGGCCATCGAGGAGCTCATTGAGTTGCCCTTGATGAGCGACCCGGCTTCCCTCGCAACTCTGGATGTTTTAACCAAGGTCGTGCCGCCTGCAATGTATACAGACGCGAACCTTGGTTCCCTGGCGATCTGCAAAGCGGTTAACTTGAGCCTCGAGCATGGCAACAGCGACGGTTCGTGCTTCGCCTTTGTATACTTAGGCATGATAGCCGGCCCACACTTCGGCAACTACGATGCTGGATTTCGATTCGGTCAGCTTGGCTATGAACTGGTCGAAAGACGCGGATTGAGGCGCTTCCAGGCCGGGACCTATATGTGTTTTGGAAGTCACGTCATGTTATGGAAAAAACATGTGCGGACTTGCCGGGACCTGATACATCGGACGTTCGAGGCCGCGAACAAGAGCGCCGACCTCTGTTTTGCGGCGTACACCTACAACAATCTGAACACGAACCTTCTCGCCGCCGGAGATCCGCTCGTTGGGGTGCAGCGTGAAGCTGAGAAGGGCCTCGAGTTTGCACAGAAGCCGCGGTTCGGTTTCGTCATTGACATCATCACCTCACAGCTCGGGCTTATCCGGACCCTTCGTGGGTTGACCCCGAAATTTGGCTCCTTCAACGATGAGGAATTTGATGAGCTTCGGTTCGAGCGCCATTTGGCGAGTGACCCAGCAGCACTACCCGAGTGCTTTTACTGGATCCGAAAGCTGCAAGCTCGATTCTTTGCGGCGGACTATGTTTCTGCCGTTGATGCCTCAGCGAACGCGCAACGGCTGCTTTGGACAGCACCATCAAATTTTGAAATGGCCGAGTATCACTTCTATGGTGCGCTGTCCCACGCGGCATCCTGGGAGTCGGCATTTCCCGACCAGAAGCAGCAGCATTTAGAGGCTCTGGCGGGTCATTACCGGCAGCTCGAAGTGTGGGCGGAGAGTTGCCCGGAGAATTTCGAAAACCGAGCGGCACTGGTCGGCGCGGAGATCGCGCGAATAGAAGGCCGCGTGCTCGATGCCGAGCGCCTTTATGAAAAGGCCATCCGTTCCGCGCACGCAAACGGATTCATCCACAATGAGGCAGTTGCCTGTGAGGTTGCTGCGCGCTTTTATGCAGCACGCGGTTTCGAGAAGATCGCCGACGCGTATTTGCGGGAAGCCCGCTACGGCTATCTCCGTTGGGGAGCGGATGGCAAAGTCAGGCAACTCGACCACTTGTACGCGCACCTCAAAAAGGACGAAGCGTCTGCCGGCCCAACGAGCACAATCGTGGCGCCGGTCGAACTCCTGGATTTAAGCACCGTTATCAAAGTCTCGCAGGCAGTCTCGGGCGAGATGGTTCTGGAAAAATTGATCGAGAGGATAATGCGCGCGGCAATTGAGCACGCGGGCGCCGAGCGGGGTGTGCTGATTTTTCCACGAGGCGATGAGCTGCGGATAGAAGCGGAAGCCACCACTGGTGGAGACGATGTCATCGTGTATCAGCGAGACGCCTCGTTCACCGCCGCGGCGTTGCCGGAGTCGCTCATCCGTTACGTCATGCGCACTCGCGAGAGCGTCATCCTCAACGATGCATCAGGCCCAAACCCGTTTTCTGCCGATACCTTCATAGTTCAGCACCACGCCCGCTCCATTCTCTGTTTGCCATTGATTAACCAGGCCAGACTTACTGGCGTTCTCTACCTTGAGAATAACTTGACTCCACGCGTTTTCACCCCCGACCGGATCGCCGTGCTGAAGGTGCTTGCCTCGCAAGCGGCGATCTCCCTGGAGAATACGCGACTTTACCGCGATCTCGAAAATCGCGAAGCGAAGATCCGGCGCCTAGTCGACGCCAACATCATGGGAATTGTCATCTGCAATCTCGAAGGTACGATCGTCGGGGCCAACGAAGCGTTTCTCCGCATGGTGCAATACGGCCGTGAAGATCTGGTCTCGGGTAGTGTGCGCTGGAGGGATATTACGCCGGCGGAATGGCGCGAGCGCGACGAACGCGCGCTGGCAGAGCTAAAGGCAACCGCCACCATTCAACCGTACGAGAAGGAGTTTTTCCGGAAAGATGGCGGCCGCGTCCCGGTGCTGGCGGGCGCCGCGCTGTTCGAAGAAGGTGGGAACGAGGGTGTCGCTTTCGTGCTCGATTTGAGCGAACAAAAGCGCGCCGAAGGGGAGATAAGGACGCTTAAGGACCAACTCTATCGAGAAAACCTGGCGCTTCGGGACGAAGTAGACCGGGCGTCGATGTTCGAGGAAATTGTCGGTTCCTCGAAGGCGCTGATGACCGTTCTTTCGCGGATTGCCAGAGTAGCTCCCACCGACTCGACCGTTTTTATCACTGGAGAGACTGGCACAGGCAAGGAGCTCATCGCCCGCGCTGTCCACAAACGGTCCCAGAGGGCTGGGCGAGCCTTCGTCAGCGTGAACTGTGCCGCGCTTGCGCCGACGCTGATTTCCTCGGAATTGTTCGGCCATGAGAAGGGGGCCTTCACCGGAGCCACGCAACGCCGGCTTGGCCGTTTTGAACTGGCCGATGGCGGGACAATTTTCCTTGATGAAGTGGGTGAGCTCTTGCCGGACACCCAGGTCGCGCTCTTGAGGGTGCTCCAGGAACGGGAATTAGAGCGAGTGGGGGGAGGGCAACCTATCCATGTCGACGTGCGCGTCATCGCTGCCACGAATCGTGAGCTGAGAGCCGCGGCAGCCAATGGGAGCTTCCGCCAGGACCTCTTTTACCGGCTCAACGTATTTCCCATCGAAGTGCCACCGCTGCGAGGGCGCAAAGATGACATCCTGATGCTGGTCGAATATTTCGTGCAGCGCTATGCCGGCCGGGCGGGCAAGAGCATCCGCTCGATCGACAAGAAGACGTTGGACCTGTTGCAGTCCTACGACTGGCCAGGCAACATCCGCGAGTTGCAGAACGTCATTGAGAGGTCGGTGATTCTGAGCTCCGGTGATGTCTTTTCAGTCGACGAATTGTGGCTCTCCAAAGAATCGTCCCAACCGGTATCTCGGGTTGAAGCGTCGGCGCCGCTCAAAGGCAGGCCGCACAGCGAGCGGGAGATTATAGAGGCGGCGCTGGCGGAGAGCAGAGGCCGAGTTTCCGGGCCGTCAGGCGCGGCGGCCAAGCTTCGAATTCCACCATCTACACTCGAGCACAAGATCAAAGCCCTGAAGATTCGCAAAAGCCAATTCAAGTTCTGCTGAAGCGCTCACCAGAACCGCCAAATTCGCCAACGCCTTATTCGCATGGACCGGCCCGGTCGTTCAGTTTGGATGTTGCGCCCTTCATGCTCTCCGATTAATGGCAGATCCGTTCCACTGGTGTGAGGGCCGGGAGTGCGCATTCGGTCTCTCCATCACTGGAAGGCGAACGCCACATATGAGCATCGTCGTTGCCATGCTTGAGCCATGGTGAGCGCTTATCTCGCGGCCGCCAGGGCGAGGCGCGCTTCGAACTCGGAGCCAATGAAGCCATACTTCTTGGCCTCGAGAGTCGCCTTGAGCCTCTTCTTAGCCTCCGCGGGCTTGCCCAATGAGGCGCGAATCCGGTCAGAGGTGATATCCCCCAAGAGGCGGACACTCCGGTTTTGGCTCTTCCGGGCAAGCTCCAGGGCGCGGCCAATTACTTCTTGGGCCTTTTCCGGTTGGTCTTGCGAGAGAAACGACGCGGCCAGGACAACTCTGGCCTTGGCCTCGTCGTCGCCGGAAAGCTCGGCTTGGAACTCCTCCGCCGCTTTCCGAGCGAGCACCTCGGCCTCCGAAGGACGGCCCTCTTCGATTGGCCAATAATGCGAGGACAAGCTCATGGGAAGTGACGTGTCCCTTTTCGCCGAGTTGGCTTCTTACGGCCAGGGCGTCCTCCCGCGGCGGCGCCACATGCGCCAGTCTCGAGTTGGGCGTCGAGCCCTGCGAATTTCCTTGATGTTTGCCCGACTCACCGACGCTCGATCGGTTGCAGCACGACGCTCAGAAGGAGGTAACCATGATCAAAGCCCTGAAGATTCGCAAAGCCAGTTCAAGTTTCGCTGAAGTTCACCAGAATCGCCAATTTCGTCAAAGTCGCCTGATTCGCAGGCTCACGGTGGCGGCAAGCATGGTTTACCCCGTGTCTTCAGTGAATTGCGAGTGGCGCACGGTTTGCTTCAAGGATTGCGGACATGGCACGACGTAAGGCACTGCCAGGGAAAGGAGCAATGAGGAGTACAAAACAGAAGCTCGCCAGCGTCGAAGCACTCGCGCTGGTTGGTAGCAGCATTTGGACTCGCTCCGAGCGCCAAAGCGGCTGAAGGCAGGAGCGACCCGCAAATCGTAGGCATCGTGCTTGCGGCGCGTTGATGGAGCTGTTGCGTAACGCGTACGTGAAAGGCGGCAGGAGTCGGTGCGCAACCTAGCGAGCCGGGCTTCGCAGGGTGGCTCGGTAAAAGTCAGAAATAGAAGACGTAAAGCCAATCTACAATGAGCTGCAGAATCGACCGACTTATGATTGGAGAAGATCTTGCCGTCTTGCGCATAAGCGGCCGAATTACAGCGAAGGACCTTGACATGCTTCGGGACTTGCTTGGACAGGAAAGGGGTGAGGTGGCCATCGATCTCAAGGAGGTACTTCTCGTTGACCGCGAAGCTGTGACACTCCTGGCGTTCAGCGAAGCGAATGGAATCGCACTCAGAAACTGTCCGGCCTATATCCGTGAATGGGTCGCGCGGGAGAGGGCGCAGGCGAACGCAGACCCGTCGGACCAAGAGACAGAAGCAAAGGAGGACATCGAAGATGTTTGATCGGAATCGTGACGGCCGTGCCGTCAGTCGAAAAATTCCGGGCCGGGAGTGATGAAGATGAACAGCTCAGTGTTTCGTCCGCAAGATGCTCCCCGTTGGTAGTTTAAAGAAAGGCGCTGCGGAGTCAGTTATGGAAAAGGTCAACAGAGTTTCATCAAATGAACAGGTTCGCGCCGAGGATAGATTTGAACAAATCATAGGCAACAGCGCTGCTCTGGAATCTGTACTCAAGGAAGTCGAACGAGTGGCGCCGACCAATTCCACCGTGCTGGTTCTTGGAGAAACGGGTACCGGCAAGGAGTTGATCGCCCGCGCCATCCACAATATCAGCCCACGGTGCGGACACGCCTTCATCAAGCTCAATTGCGCGGCCATTCCCTTTGACCTGCTGGAAAACGAACTGTTTGGGCACGAGAGGGGCGCTTTCACCGGAGCGGTCATGCAGAAGATTGGCCGGTTCGAAATGGCGGACAGCGGAACGCTGTTCCTTGATGAAATCGGGGACATTCCGCTGGCGCTACAGCCGAAGCTACTGCGGGTTCTGCAAGAGCAGGAGTTCGAGCGCCTGGGAAGCGGCCAGACGCATCACATCAACGTCCGTCTGATTGCGGCGACGCATCGCGATCTCGCCGAGATGGTCAGGGGGAGAGAATTCCGCAGTGATCTCTACTACCGTCTAAACGTATTTCCTGTCGTGCTGCCGCCATTGCGGGAGCGCCGCCAAGACATTCCACAGCTGGTCTCACATTTTGTCGAGCTCTTTTCCAAGCGAATGGGTAAGCGGATTAACGATATACCCAAGGAAACGCTAGATGCGTTCACTTCCTATTCTTGGCCTGGGAACGTGCGGGAACTTCAGAACTTGATCGAGCGCGCGGTGATTCGGTCAACCAATGGAGTGTTTCCAAATCCTTTACCGATATCGGACAAGAACCCGGTGACGGTAGGTCCTGCGCCGCGGACCTTGAGCGATTCTACACGAGGCGTGATCTTGCAGACCCTGCAGGCGGCAGGTTGGGTTGTCGGAGGACCCCGTGGTGCAGCCGTCCGGCTAGGACTGAAGCGGACCACTCTAATTACCAAAATGAAGAAGCTCGGAATCTCACGACTGATGAGGCAAGACGACAACGATGGGCTGAGCCAGAACCGCGAGAACGAGGGGTGGTGGCAGCCGGCCGCTGGATGAGATCCCGGCGAATCCTTTAGCGCGATGGGTGATCTTGTGGATGACTCTGTTCCCCACGTTGGACGACCTGTGTCGGGCGAAATGGTTCTGGAAAAACTAATCGACACGCTCATGCGCACGGCGATTGAGCACGCGGGCGCTGAGAGAGGTCTCTTGATTCTTCCGCACGGCGAAAACCTATGGATAGAGGCAGAAGCCACGACGAGCGGCGACGCTGTCATTGTGCATCTGCCGAGCGCGCCTGTGGCTGGGGCCCGGTTGCCAGAGTCGCTCATCCATCATGTCGTACGCACGCAGGAGTGTGTAGTCCTCAGCGATGCCGCAGATCAGAATCCCTTTTCTGCGGATACGTACATCCTTGAATGTCACGCTCGTTCCGTTCTCTGCTTGCCGTTGATCAATCAGACCAAGCTCTTCGGTGTGATGTACCTCGAAAATAATTTGACTCCTCACGTCTTCAATCCTGCTCGGACCATGGTGCTGAAGCTGCTTGCCTCCCAAGCTGCAATCTCCCTCGATTGGAAAGAGACGCAAGAAGCCCTGCGGATGGCGCAAGGGGAGCTCGCGCGCGTTTCCAGGCTGACAACCATGGGCGAACTGGCAGCGTCGATAGCCCATGAAGTCAATCAACCCCTGACCGCTATCACCAATAACAGCAGCGCGTGCCTGAGACTGCTCGCCGAGCGTAATCTCAAACCTGAAATTCTGCGTCAGGCTCTTGAAGAAATCGTTGCGGATGGTAATCGCGCGAGCGCCATTTTGGCTCGGATCCGCGCATTCATAAAGAAAACGCCTAACGAAAAGAACGAATTGTATATCAACGAAGTGATTCAAGAGGCGCTTGGCCTCACTGGCCGCGAGTTGTATGAGAATCGAATCCGGCTCGAGCGCCAATTGACCGACGCCCTTCCACCCGTGCTGGCCGATCGCGCTCAGTTGCAGCAGGTCCTGCTGAACTTGATCGTGAATGCCGTCGAAGCCATGACCGCGGTAACAAATCGAGCTCGATTACTCTGGGTGGAATCCGGGATGGAAGAATCTGGGGACGTCCTGGTTGCGGTACGCGACTCGGGGACCGGCCTCGGTTTAGAAGCAGATCGCGTCTTCACTCCCTTCTTTACAACCAAAGCGAACGGCATGGGGATGGGTTTACGCATCAGCCGCTCGCTTATTGAAGGTCATGGCGGACGGCTGTGGGCCACGCCCAATTTTCCCCACGGGGCGGTCTTCTCCTTCACGCTGCCAGTAACCGCCAGGAGCCCCTCATGACTGGCGCTCCCGTCGTCTTTGTTATTGATGATGATCCTTCAGTACGTTCCTCACTCAAGTTTCTCATCAGCACGGTGGGTCTGGAGGTAGAGACCTTTGACTCGGCTGACCCCTTCTTGCAAAGAGAGCCGCCAGATGTGGCCAGTTGTCTTGTGCTGGACGTCAGACTGCGTGGATTAAGTGGACTCGATTTTCAGCGCGAGCTTGCGGCGAGAAACATTCGTATCCCGATAATCTTTATCACCGCCCACGGCGATATTCCAATGAGTGTTCGCGCTATGAAGGCCGGGGCTGTAGAATTCCTCACTAAGCCATTCCGCGACCAGGATCTGCTGGATGCCGTTCGCATTGCACTGGAGCGGGATCGTGTCAGGCACGAACAAGAGAAAGAAGTAGCGGAGCTGCAACAGCGCTTCGCCTCGCTGACTCCGCGCGAGCAGGAAGTGATCTCCATGGTCGTCTCGGGCATGCTGAATAAGCAGATTGCTGGTGAACTCGGAACCGCAGAAAATACCGTCAAGGTTCATCGCAGCCGGGCAATGGAGAAGATGCAGGCGCAGTCCCTCGCCGAGCTCGTGAAGATGATCGAAAAGCTCAAGGGCGCCTCGGCAAAGGCCTCGTAAACGAAAGCATTACCCGGATGCTGCTTTCTGGGACGCCACATCTACCAATGCCCAATAGATTTCCTTCTCCGTCTGAGAATACCTTCCGCTCACTGGAGAATTCAAAGTGGCAAAGAATCTGATCTCGGTGGTTGACGACGATGAGTCCATTTGCAGGACCACGACGCGGCTGATCGAATCTTTCGGCTTTCGAGCGGCGGCCTTTGAATCTGCCGAAATTCTTCTGGGATCCGGCCAGCTGCTCGATACCTCGTGTCTCATCGTTGACGTGCAGATGCCGGGCATGAATGGACTGCAGCTCCAAAGCCACCTGGCTGCCGAGGGCTGCAGCATTCCTATCATTTTCATCACCGCTTATGACGACGAAGAATCCCATCGGCAAGCAATGCAAGCCGGTGCTGTCGCCATCCTAGGCAAGCCTTTTAGCGACGAACAGCTACTTCAAACCATTCGTTCAGCCTTACGGCAGGACAGAGGTGGCAGGGGAGACCGAGTGACTAGAGAGTGAGCTCTGCGTTTGTTGGTTTAGACAAGGCTACTGAGGAGTCGGTCATGGAAAATGTTAACGGAGTGTCGTCGAGCGGGCAGGATCGCGCCGAGCATAGGTTTGAACAAATCATAGGCAACAGCCCTGCTCTGGAATCTGCACTTGCGGAGGTGGAGCGAGTGGCGCCGACCGATTCCACCGTGCTGGTACTTGGAGAGACGGGTACCGGCAAGGAGTTGATCGCTCGCGCGATCCACAATATCAGCTCGCGCTCCGGACGCCCCTTCATCAAGCTCAATTGCGCTGCCATTCCCTTTGACCTCTTGGAAAGCGAGCTGTTTGGGCACGAGAAGGGTGCTTTCACCGGAGCGGTGATGCAGAAGATTGGCCGTTTCGAAATGGCGGATACCGGGACGCTGTTCCTCGATGAAATCGGAGACATTCCGCTGGCGCTACAGCCTAAGCTGCTGCGGGTCCTGCAAGAGCAGGAGTTCGAGCGCCTGGGAAGCGGTCGAACGCATCGCATCAACGTGCGTCTGGTTGCGGCGACACATCGCGATCTCACCGAGATGGTCAGGCGGAAGGAATTCCGCAGTGACCTCTATTACCGTCTAAACGTATTTCCGGTCGTGCTGCCCCCATTGCGGGAGCGGCGGCAAGACATTCCGCAGCTCGTCTCGCATTTTGTCGAGATTTTTGGCCGTCGAATGGGTAAGCAAATTACCCATGTTCCGCGGGAAACGCTGACCGCGCTCAGCTTGCATCCGTGGCCGGGGAACGTGCGGGAACTTCAGAACTTGATCGAACGAGCCGTGATCCTGTCGAATAACGGAGTACTTCCGGGCACGTTGAGCGATTCCGCACGGGCGCTAATCTTGAGGACCCTGCGCGAGGCCGGTTGGGTTGTCGGAGGACCCGGTGGTGCAGCCGTTCGCCTGGGACTGAAGCGGACCACTTTAATTACCAAAATGAAAAAGCTCGGAATCTCACGACCGGCGAGGCAAAACGACAGGCATGGACCGGAGCAGAGCGGTGAGAACGAGGAGTGGTGGCAACCGGCCACTGGGTGAGATCCCAGTGGGTCCTTCGCGTGGAAAGAATAGCGAGTCGCTAGCTCAGTCGGTAGAGCACCGGCCTTTTAAGCCGAGTGTCGGGGGTTCGATTCCCCCGCGACTCATTGTGCCGCAACGTCCGCGTCATCCCGAGGACGAAGCCCGTCTCCTGAGCACCCCCGAGGACGCAACCGTCGTGCTGGCGGCGGACACGGGCTCGGGAACAGCTCATCCCGAATGCGAGCCCTCGCACCGAACAAACTACCTCGAGGTACTCGACGGCAGCGAGCACAGGGGGTATCAGTCGTGAAGACCATGGCCCGGCCGAACGTCCAATTGCAGTTGGCCCGCTCACCCCCCGTTCGCTACGCCCTTGCAGCGTTTTCCGTCTTCGGTGCGCTCGGCGCGGCGCTTCTCCTGGAGAGCTTCCAATTCCGCAACGTGGCGGATGGGCTGTTCCGGATTGCCATCGCCATAACCATCTGGAATGCAGGGACCGGGCCAGCAATACTCGCGGTTGTTCTTGCCGCCCTGACCGACGCGTACTTCTTCATCGAGCCGATTCACAGTCTCTACGTAACACGCGCGGAACTCCCGCACTTTGTCATCTTCATACTCTTTGTGTCGCTTCTTACCTGGTTCGCCGCCGTTCGGCGCCGCGTCGAGGCAGAGCTTCTTCAAGCTCGCGACAAGCTGGAAATCGAAGTGGCGAAACGAACCGAGCAGGCCAGCCTACTCAATCTCACGCATGACACCATTTTCGTCCGCGATATGAGCGACATCATTTCGTACTGGAATCGGGGGGCCGAGGAATTGTACGGGTGGAGAGCAGAGGAGGCAATCGGGAAGCACAGCCACCAACTCTTGCAGACAGACTTTCCGATACCGATCGAGGAAGTTCGCGCGGAGTTGCTGCACACCGGCCGCTGGGAAGGCGAGCTCCAGAAAACCAAGGCTGACGGATCCAGGGTGGTTGTGGCAAGCCGATGGTCTCTGCGTCCAGATGAGCAGGGGCGGCCAGTTGCGATCCTGGAAACGAACAATGACATCACGGAACGCAAGCGCTGGGAGGAAGACATTCAAAATCTCAACCAGGAACTTGCAAGGCGTTCTACGGAGCTCGAATCCATCAACAAGGAACTGGAAGCGTTTGCCTATTCTGTCTCGCATGACCTGCGCGCGCCCCTTCGCCACATGGGCAGCTATACAGAGCTGCTTCAAAAGAGGATTTCGTCCGTTGGCGATGAAAAGAGCAACCACTACATGGCGATGATGCTGGACTCGGCTAAGCGGATGGGTAATCTGATTGACGATCTCCTGGCATTTTCGAGGATCGGGCGGGCCGAAACGCAAAAGACGCTCGTTAGTCTGGCGCAGCTGGTGAGAGAAGCTGTCACCGAAGTTCGGCAGGACATAGAGGGACGCAACATTGTCTGGAAAATCGGCGGGCTGCCCGAGTTCTATGGAGACCGTTCGATGCTAAGGCTTGTCCTGGTTAATCTTATTTCCAACGCGATTAAATTCACCCGCACGCGCCCGCAGGCCGAGATCGAGATCGGATGCTCCGAGGGGAACAAAGATGACCTGGTCGTATTCGTTCGGGACAACGGAGTGGGTTTTGATATGAAGTATGTAGATAAACTGTTTGGTGTGTTTCAACGCCTGCACCAGTCCGATGCATTTGAGGGAAATGGCATCGGACTGGCTACGGTTCAGCGAATTGTACATCGTCACGGCGGCAAGGTCTGGGCCGAAGGGCTCGTTGATCGCGGAGCAACTTTCTATTTCTCAGCGCCGAAACCACAAGGAGACTTATGGAGACCCTGAACAAAATAGGACGCATCTTGATGGTTGAAGACGATCCCAAAGACGTGGAGCTTACTCTTACCGCCCTCGAGGAATACAACCTCGCCAACGAGGTCGTTGTCACTCACGATGGCGAACAGGCCCTCGATTACCTGTATTGCCGCGGGGAATACAAGACGCGCTCGAGTGACAACCCGGCAGTCATGCTGCTGGATCTGAAACTACCGAAGGTGGCCGGGTTGGAGGTGTTGAAGCAAATCAAGTCCGATGCGAAGCTGCAAATGATTCCCGTAGTTGTGCTTACCTCATCGAGAGAGGAAAAGGACATGGTGGCAAGCTACAAACTCGGAGTGAATGCGTACGTGGTAAAGCCGGTTGACTTTCATGAGTTTGTGAATGCCATCAAGGAGCTGGGCGTCTTCTGGGCAGTGATTAACGAGGCGCCGAAGGGGAGCGTAAGGAAGTGAGTGTCGTGAGGAAGCGAGCATGCGACGCGCATTGCGGATTCTATCGATTGAGGATGATCCGAAAGACACGAGGCTCATTCAGGATCTGCTTGAGACGGAAGGCCTCGTCTGCGAAGTAAGGCGCGTCGACACCCAGGCTGCGGTGTTGGCATCCGTCGAGCAAGGCGGAATTGATCTGATTCTGGCGGATTACACCCTTCCCTCGTTCGACGGCATTTCCGCATTGAAGTTCGCAATGAAAGCCTGCCCGGAGGTGCCGTTCATCTTTGTCACCGGAACGCTCGGGGAAGAAGTGGCGATTGAGGCGCTCAAAATTGGCGCAACGGATTACGTTCTGAAGACGCGGCTATCGAGGCTTGTGCCGTCGGTGCAGCGTGCGCTGCGTGAAGCCACACAAAGGGCCGAACGCAAGCGGGCCGAGGAGTCGCTCCGCCAGAGCGAGACTTATCTCGCCGAGGCGCAGCGCCTGAGCCACAGTGGCAGCTTCGGCTGGAGGCCGTCGACGGGAGAGATCATCTGGTCAGAGGAGACCTTTCGAATCTTCCAATACGACCAAACGACCATACCGACCGTCGAGCTTGTTCTCCAACGGGTTCACCCGGATGACGCGGGCCGGGTGAAACAAACGATCGAGCGCGCATCGGTGGAGGGTAGGAATTTTGAGCATGAATATCGCCTGGTGATGCCGGATGGAATCGTCAAATATGTCCACGTTGTGGCTCATGCCTTAAGCGATGAATCGGGCTCCATCGAGTTTGCTGGAGCGGTGATGGATGTCACGGCAGCAAAGGAGGCCGCAGACAAGGTCCGACTGATTATCGATACTGTCCCGGGACTACTCTGGACTGCTCGACCAGATGGTGGCACCGACTTTATCAGTCAACGGTGGTTGGAATACACCGGAATGACACTGAAGCAAGGGCTGGGGTGGGGTTGGACATCGGCATATCATTCCGACGATCTCGAGCAAATACTAAGCACATGGCAAGCGGCGCTGGCGGAGGGAAAGCCCTACGAGGCAGAAGCGCGCCTCCGGAGCTTCGGCGGAGAATACCGCTGGTTCCTCTGTCGTGCCTGTCCCTTGTTTGACCACTCGGGACACATTCTCGGTTGGTACGGAAGCGCTACCGATATCCATGACAGGAAACAGGCTGAAGAAGGTCTGCGGCAGGCGCAGGCGGCTCTTGCTCATGTCAGCCGGGCAACAACGATGGGGGAGCTGACCGCCTCGCTGGCGCACGAAGTGAATCAACCGATTACCGCGGCCGTCACCGGCGCCAATACCTGCCTGCGCTGGCTTACGCGCGATCACCCCGATGTGGAGAAGGCCCGCGAGGCCGCGTCGAGCATCGTCAAAGATGCAACCCGTGCAGCCGACCTGGTCAGCCGGATCCGGTTGCACTTCAAGAAGGGCACTTTGAAACGGGAGTTGGTTGATGTGAACGAGGCGATTCGAGAGATGATTACCCTGCTGGAGAGTGAGGCAACGCGATACAGCATATTAGTCAGGACGGAACTGACCGCGGATCTTCCCCAGATCATGGGAGATCGCGTGGAATTGCAGCAGGTCACGATGAACCTAATCGCTAACAGCATCGATGCGCTGAAGGATGTGGACGGAACGCGTGAGATCGCCATCAAGTCGCAGCAGACGGAAAACGAGCAACTTGAGATTTGCGTCAGCGACACCGGCATAGGGCTTCCGCCGCGGCAAGCAGACCAGATCTTCAATCCGTTTTTTACAACCAAGCCTCATGGCACCGGCATGGGGCTTCGGATCAGGAGGTCAATCATTGAGTCGCATGGCGGGCGCTTGTGGGCAGTCGACAACTCCCCGCGCGGCGCAAGCTTTTATTTCACTCTACCCGCCAAAGCCGAGGACAGGAATGACGCCGGCAGGCGCTCCCCCGGTGTTCGTCATTGATCAGATTGCCGCTTGAGATCGCTGAGCTGCTGCGCCGCGTCTTCCGCCGGGATGTGCTCGCGGGCAACGTTGCGGCGGTTGAGACTACGGAGTGATCAAGTTGAGGCTCAAGTACGTCATACCGCGTATGTCAAGGAACACGCGCTGGCGAACATTGACAAGGCGAAGGAGTACGTGCTCGCAAACGGCGCACCGCGCCACGACGCCGGGACCGTTCATGTACACATGTGCCTCGGCAAAGGGCTTTGTTGCGTCGCAGTTCGCGCACCGCCCCCCTGCAGCCGTAACATCCATGGCAAATATTTGGCTCAATTCACCCGCCGCAGCGTTACCGTCGAGATAGTCGAAGTCATCTGAGCTCATTGCCGATCTCCCGTGGGGCCAAAACGCTCCGTTCTGATCTTATCAGGGCTGTTGCCGGAGGCGGTAAGAAAGCCAGCAGTACTTTCAACGAACGATGTGGTGCCGCAAACATAGCTAGTCGGAACAAGTTTTGAGGGCCAGGTCGTGCTCGCGATCAGAGCCGCGTCGATGCGGCTGGGCGGTCGCGGCCAATTGTTCGGAGCCGCTCGTGTGTACGCGTAGGTAACGTTCACAGAGCGTTCGCGATCTGATAGCGCCTGCAGTTCATCGCGGTACCAAACCACTCCCGGTTCGCGGACGGAATACAGCAACCGAAACGGAGCAGCGCTGCCCGCGGACGCACGCGAGCGAATCATAGCCATGAGGGGAACGATGCCGGAACCCCCTGCGATGAGCTGGATCGGCTCAGTTTGTTGGGGGCGCCACACGAACCAGCCGCCGATCGGACCTCGCAGCTCCAGACGATCACCGACTACGAGTCCTCGCGTCAGATAGGGCGAGACTTCGCCGTTCGCTAATCGTTCGACGCTTAATTCAACGCGCCGTTCGGAGTTCGGCGCAGAGGCGATCGAGTATGACCGAACCGCAGAGTATCCATCCGACGCCGTCAAACGCACGTCAACGTGCTGGCCTGCGACGTGACCGGGCCAATCTGGAACTTCGAGCGTGATCGTCCGTGCCATCGCCGTTTCGTCGTGAAGAGCAACGACCGTTCCAACGCGCCACATCACTCGTCACCCGAATAACGCTGCTCTCGCCAGGGGTCCCCATAGATGTGGTAGCCGAGGCTTTCCCAAAAGCCAGGTTTATCCCGCTGCATCAGCGTCATGCCCCGCACCCATTTCGCGCTCTTCCACAGATAAAGATGAGGGACGAGAAGTCGTGCGGGGCCACCGTGTTCGGGCGCAAGATCTTCGCCTTCAAATCGGAACGCGATCCACGCCTGGTGGTTCATCAGGTCCTTTAGGGGCAGATTGGTGGTGTAGTCCCCGTAGGAACGCGCGAGCACATAGGAAGCATCGGTCTTTAGGTCTGCAAACAGCGTATCGAG
>WNFF01000448.1_pt1 | contig 30641 bp, 26 predicted proteins | sample 5400441 | NCBI WGS metagenome assembly WNFF01 (sample SAMN13153345, study PRJNA577476) | soil metagenome | isolation source: 120 cm saprolite under Douglas fir tree site 2 hole 3 replicate 1 | place: USA:California | collected 2015-04-18
ATCATGAATATTGACAAGATGGCAGGGCAATCATACCCTGCCTGTCGGATGGAGGGCAGAGCTATGACCACTTTGAGGGCCGCAATTCTCGCACTGGTAATCGGTCTGGGTTTGGGAACGGCGTTCGTTTTCTCCGCCTGGGTGGCGGTCGCCGGCCCCAACGACGTACAAAAGCCCTGATGAAATTGCCCTGTGGAATGATGTTTGCGGGGCGTTTTTCGCTGCCGAAAAGATAGTCACTGGGCTTGGGAACTGCGTTCGTTCCCTCCGCCTCGATGTTGGTTGTTGTCGCCAACGACCGCACTCATTGGGCAAGTGACGACGGAAATCGGTTCGGCAGCGTTCGCCGGATTAAATAGTGTCAAAATTCAACGAGAACATCCCCAGCTGCTGTGAGCTTCGGCCGGTTGCTTTGCAGACAGGCGAGGATCACGAATTGGTTCTCGTTGGCCACGCTGCGGCAGTGCCGAACTGCGTCGTGGCCGGTCTGTTCCTGCGGGCGTGCCTGAATACGCGAATGCCGCAGTGGAGCAGGCGACAGCCCCGACAGGCAAGACGAGGGTCAGAGCGGGAATCAAGATGCCCGACGCATCAGGCTTGGCCTACGGCGGGGCCTTGTATGCGCGACCGCGAACCCTCGTTTCGTTCAATTCAACGGTGGCGGTTTGGCGCTTGCTGGCGTGGCGAGGTTCAGCGGAAAGCCATCGGAGCCTGCGTGGCCACCGATTTTCCGACTAACGGCCTGCTATGCCTAACGTGCATTGGTCGGTTCAAAAGCCCATCAAAGCGAGTTGACCCCATTGGAGACAATCTCGGCCGGATGGTCGACATCCTCTTGCGCGTTCCCTTTAGTCTTCTGCCTGCGATTGCGGTATCGTCCTTCCGCGCTGCTAGATTCACTCAGCCTAGGACGGGAAATGCCGAACCGAAACGGCGTGGCCGCCGCCGCAAGCAACCGACATGACGGACACGTTGCCATCCGACTGGATCGACAGGGTCAGAACCGCCGAGCGAAGCGGCGATTTTCTCGTCGCATATGATATTGCGACGCAGGGGCTGGCCGAGCACCCCGACAGCGTCGATCTGCGCTATCTTGCAACCCGAGTGCTGGCGCGGAGCGGCGCCACCGACCAGGCGGCAGCGCTGTACAAGCGTTTCGGGCTCGAGCGGGAGCGCAAGCTCGACTTTGCGACGCTCGGTGCTCGCATCGCCAAGGACGGCGCGCTGGCCGCGCCGGCCGACCGGCGCACCGCATTGCGCGCCGCAGCAGCGGCCTATGGCCGGATTTACGCCCGCACGCCCGATCATTACCCGGCCGTCAACGCGGCTACGCTCTATTTGCTGGCCGGCGACCCCCAACGCGCGCGCCTGTACGCTCGTCGCGCCCTTAGAGCGAGCGATCGCGGATCGGACAGAACCTCGATCGAGCGCTACTATCGTTTGGCGAGCCGGGCGGAAGCGGCGCTGATTTGCGGAGACGCCGAGAGGGCGCGCCAGGCCTTGCTTCAAGCCGCACGGTACCTGAGCGGGAATTTCGACGCGGCCGCGTCGACGCGCAAGCAGCTTCGGCTCGTATGTCGCGCAACCCGGACGAGTCCCGACATCCTCGATCTGCTGCGTCCGCCGGCAGTCCAGCATTATTACGGCCCGGCGCTTGCCGGTCATGCCTCGCGTCATTTGCCGGATCGCACGCGCGAGCGTGATATCGTCAAGAAGATCGTCGACCATTTCACGCAGCACGGGATCGGATATGCATACGGTTCGTTGAGCGCCGGGAGCGAGATTCTCTGCACCGAGGCGTGTCTGCGGGCCGGCGCCGAGCTGCACGTCGTCTTACCGTTCAATAAGGATGAGTTCGTCGCAACGATGGTGCGCGTCGCAGGGTCGAGCTGGGTGCGACGCTTCAAGGCTTGTCTCGACCGTGCCAAGTCCGTGACGTTTGCGACCGGGGACGCCTATCAGGGCGACAATTCACTATTCACGTATGCATGCCGGCTGGCTATGGGCATGGCGATCCTGCGCGCGCAGCATCTTGATACCGAGGTTTCGCACCTCAGGCTCCAGATCGGCGGCTGGGATCCCGATCCCGCCGGATATGCCTCCGATCTGCGGATGTGGCATGCGCAAGATCTGGCGAGCCGTGTGCTGGTGTTGACGGAGTCTTCAGTTGCAATCCCACACGTGCAAAAGCGTCCGACGCCGGCGAACCGCATGCCGCCGCGCTTCTCGCGGGCACTGTTGTTCGGCGACGTGAAGGGATTCAGCAAAACTCCTGATCACCTCATTCCGGTGTTTCAGAAGCGCATGATGGGGACCATTGCCGGCGTGTTGCGTCGCTACGGCCGGCACGTGCTGTACCGCAACAGCTGGGGCGATGCGATCTACGTCGTCATCGACGACCCAATCGTCGCCGCGGAATGTTGTCTCGCCATTCAGGAGGCGATAACGCGCGCGAAGACCGCTGGCTACGGATTGTCGCCCGAGCTGGCGCTGCGACTCTCCGCGCATTTTGGACCGGTCTATGACGGCCACGATCCGATTCGCGACGAGCCGACGTTCTTCGGGGCTCACACCACGCTCGCCGCACGGATCGAGCCGGTCACGCCGCCGGGGAATGTCTACGTGACCGAGGCCATGGCCGCGGCGATCGCGATGGCAAACGCGCCGCGATTGCGCGCCGAGTACGTTGGCAACGTGCCGATGGCGAAAGGTTTTGGATCGACGCGCATGTATTCGCTCAACCGCGTCGGTTGACCCGGATCATTATGAGCGTGGATTCCGGCACGGCGCTTCGGCATCGCCGGGGGAGGGCGCTTCGGCGCCAATGGTTTTCAGAGCGACGCTGGCACGCGTCTCGTCTGCTGTTGCTCTCGGGCATGCGGTCTGCGCGCGTCCACGATGCTTTCGCCGTATTCTGCCTGGTCTCGCGGTGGGGGGCTGATATACTTGTCGCAACCGCAACTGGAACATTCGCTTCCGCCCGATGATCATGATCACCCGACCTGCTAGCGACAAGCGCGAGTTGCTCTCGCGGCACTTCCTTCTCAAGGACCTCGATGTCCGCACTCTCGATCGCATCGTGCATTACAGCTTGGTCAGAAGCGTGTCCGAAGGATCGGTCATTTTCAGCCAGGGCGATCTCGGCGAGTGTCTCTATGGGATCCTTCGCGGCCGGGTTCGCATTTTCAACAACAGCCCGGAAAATCGGGAAATCCTGCTCAATATTCTCGAGCCCGGTGCCCTGTTCGGCGAGATCGCGCTGCTCGACGATCGCCCCCGCACGGCCAATGCTTCGGCGATGGAAGATTGTGAACTGCTGACGATGCACCGCCAGCACTTCATCCCACTCCTGGAGGAGGACCCCCGGCTCGCCATCCACATGCTCGGCCTGCTCTGCGCACGCGTGCGCTGGACCAGCTCCATCATCGAGGACACGGCTTTTCTGAATCTGCCGGCCCGGTTCGCCAAGCGGCTTCTGGCCCTGGCCCATTCCCACGGCGAAAAGCTGCCTGACGGCGAAAGGATCCGGATCAACCTGCGCCTCTCCCAGCGCCAGATCGGGGCCATGATCGATGCGTCGCGTGAGGCCGTCAACAAGCAGATCCAAATCTGGCGCGCTGACGGCATCCTCGACCTCGATGACGGTTTTCTCGTCCTCCGGAGGCCGGATTGGCTCGAAGCCATTGTCGGCTGATGGACAAAACCCGGTTGCCTCAATGTAGAAACCGTCGTATCTCCGCGCCGGCACTCGCTTGCGATGTCGACGAGCCTCCCCTATCCCTAGAGTGACCATAGGGAACCGATTGGAGCGACGATGCAGTTGGGTTCAGAAGGGTTGCTTACGGAGTATCTGGGGCTTCTGCCGGCGACTCCAGAGGCGGCTGCCTTGCGGCAAATCGTCGAGATCGGCGTCGGCGTCATCCAGGCGGACGAGGGCTCGCTTCTCGTCATGGACGCGGATGGCGGGGACTTGCGGTTCGCGATGACCGTCGGGAACGGGGACTCCGAAAAAACCCTGTTAGGCCAGCGTGTCCCGATCGGATCGGGAATTACGGGTCTCGCGGCCGCGACGCGCCAGGTGCAGGTCGGAGCGCCGGTCTATAAGGACGTGGCGCAAACCGAGCGATTGTCGGAAGGGCCCGAGTCCGTGATCGCGGCGCCCATGCTGTTGGGCGAACTGGTGGTCGGCGTGTTGACCGCCGTGACCTTCAAAAAGGGCCGTATCTTCAACTCCCAGGAGGCGGTTCTTTATGCCCGGTTCGCGCGGCTGGCGGCGCTGTTGGTGGAGCAGACGCGGCGGCTGAAAGTTCGCGGGGGGAAAGGTCCGCAGGCTCGCGCGTTAGGCGGCATGGCGCGTCTCGAACAGGAGGTGCTGGGCCGGATGCAGCGGATCGTCGCCGAGCGGCCCGGCGCATTAGGGCCGCTTGCCCGAATCCTGGAGGCGGTCGAAGAAATTTCCGCCGGCGGTTCACTCTAGTGCTGGCGGCTCCGTATTGGCCGAAGGGCTGGGACAGCATTCGGGAGCAGGCTCTGGCGCCTGTGACCGTGGCGGTCTTGGATAGCGGCGTCGACGGTAGTCATCCGGACCTTGCGGGACGGGTGGTGGGTGCGGTAGCGGTCGAGATCGACAACGGCAAGCCCGTGGTGCATGAGTTGTCGCCGGAGGCCAACAACGACATTTTCGGCCACGGAACGCCGGTGGCGGGGATCATCGCGGCGATCGCGCCGAATGCGCGGATCTACGACGTGCGGATTTTCAGCGAAAAAAGCATCGGGGCGAAACGGATTTTGCTGACCGGGTTCGACCACGCGCTGAGCCAACCTTGGCGGCTGCTCAATATGAGCCTGGCGGCGGTATCTTCGATCCGGCGCGAGTTGGTGGACCTGTGCGAACGCGCCTATTTCCAGCAACAGATCGTGGTCGCCGCGCGCCGAAATGCGCCGTTCGAGGACGACGGGCTGCCGGCGGAACTCTCGTCGTGCATCGGCGTCGATCGAGGCGCCTATCCGTCACCGTTCCAGTACGTGTATCGCCCTCGCACGCCGATCGAGTTCGAGGCGCGCGGGGAAACAGTCGTCGCTCCCGCGAAGGGCGGGGGGTACACGACGTTGTCGGGTACCAGCTTCGCGACGCCGACCGTGTCCGCGCTTTGCGCTCTGCTGCTGGGGGCGTACCCGGACATGACGCTATTCGAGCTTAAGACCTCACTACGGCAGCTAGCCCAGACCGCGAAAAATGGGAGCGATTGAGTGAAGTAGTTCACAGGTGCGGCTGAAGCCAGGCTGCATTTTTGGGGCAAGAGTCAGCGTGACGTTCACGCTGTTCTGCGAGGAGTCCGACGCATTCGGCGCCGGGCCGAGTAGGCGCCGAGGCGGCGCGTTATAGAGAGGAGAACTGAAAAATGGCGAGTGAAATCAAAGCCAAAATTGGTACGAAGATAAGCGAGGCCGAGCAGAAGGGCCTTGACCCGAAGAAGGTCGGCAAGTTGCAGGGCAAGCACCCCAAAGGCGGCGACGTCGAGGCGCAGGCGGCCCTGGCATTTCAGGTATGTCCCTATTGCGGCTCCGCCGGATGGGGCGCGGAGAGCGCGTTCGTCTATCTGTATTTCACGTGCCATGCCTGCGGCAGGACCTTCAAGGCCTGATCTATCTCTGTCGCTGAACGCCGTCCGGCCGGCGCCGTCCTTTCGGAGGGCGGCGCCGGTTTTGCCGTCGCGCGGCGGCATTTTTCCGGAAAATGCACTAGGATGCCTTGAAATAGCGGACCGCGGTCGGCCGGAGGCGCCGTGGCGAGCGGATAATAGTCGGAAACAATCGACTTCGCTCGAATTGTGCTCTTTGGGTAAGGGGGACGTATGGCGCCTGAGACAAAATCCGGCCTGGGTACCCCGCAAAAGACGGATCCCGATTCTTCGCTCCCCATGTCCATCAGGAGGATCGTCTATTGGGCGTGGCAGACCGTTTCGGTCGCCCGTGGCCGGTTTGCGGCGAACCTGGTCTCGTCCGTCCTCGCCCAGCAATTATCGCTGTATAGATCGCAGCTGCTCGTCACCGTCATTGCGCTGCTCTCGGCCGGCGGTGCCGGCTCGGCTGTTACTTCAGGCCAAGAGTCCCCCGGCGGATTTTTGGCGAGATTCATGCCGCAGGATCTTACCGCGGCCGCGATTCTGTTCGCGGTCCTGGCGGTTGTCGTCGTGCTGATTCAATTCGGCGATCGCGTGCTGGCCACGTCCACCGACATGGTCATGCTCGGACGTTTCCAGCAACGCCTGCACGATCGGTTGCTTGTCCTCGGTAACAATTTCCACCAACGCGTCGGGCTCAGCGATGCGACGATGATCGTGACGCGCTACGCGATGACGGTGCAATCGCTGATGCGGGAAGTGGCGAGTTTTCCGTTCGTTCGCGGCCTCACTCTGCTCACGGCGATGATTTATCTTCTCAACAATCTGAGCATGCTCGGGAATCCGCCGGTCTGGGTGCCGTTCCTGCTCCTCGGCATCGTGGTGATATTCCCAATCGTGGGCTGGCGCCTGTCGATCATGCTCAGGTCGGCCTTCCAGCGATCGACTCTGGCCGAAATGGCGGTAGCCAAGGAATTCGCCAACTCGGACGCGCTCCCCCTCGAGATCCAGGTCATGGGAGCGAACGAACAACGCTCGAAAGCCTTCACTCTGCGGGTCGCCGATGCGGTGAAGGCCAAGGTGCGCGCCGCCATGCGCAATGAAGTCGCCTATCAATTCGAGAACGCCACACCCGACTTCATTCAAGCGGGGTTGCTGATCTATGGCGTGTTCCAGACGTTGAGCCTGGACAATATCCATGATCGGGCGATCGCCGGCGCCGCGATCATCGGTCTCATCCAGTTCGTCCCGCAGGTGGTGTCACCGGTTAGGCAGATGATCGACATGGCGAACATGGTCAACACGCTGTGGCCTCAAGTCGAAATGGCGATCCAGGTGCTCGAGGCGGAGCCTGAAATCAAGGAGCCGTCGAATCCGCAGCAACTTCCCCAAGGACCGTTGAAGGTCGAGGTCAAGGATCTCAGCTACAAGCCGTTGCCTGATGCACCGCCTATTCTCGACAACGTTTCGGTCGTGTTCGGTTCCGGCGAGATTTGGGGACTCGTAGGGCGATCCGGTTCAGGCAAATCGACGCTGCTGAATCTGGTGGCGCGCCTGCGCGAGTATCAACGCGGCACCCTGCGGCTGGGCGGCCACGATATCCGCAATGTAGCGCTCGGCAATTTGCGCCGCTCGATCGGAATGGTGTCGCAGTTTCCCTTGATCATCAACGATACGGCCCGCGCGAACCTGCGGCTCGCCCGGGCCGACGCGACGGATCAGAAACTCGAGGCGGTCTGCCGCAGCGTCGGCGTGTGGGACGCGCTTCAGAACTCCGCGCCGCCAGGAGGAAGCGGGCTCGACGTGCAGCTCTATACGGAGTCGAACAAGGGCGCGCTGTCCGGCGGACAGCGTCGGCTTTTCGCCATTGCGCGGGCCCTGCTGAATGAGCCGGGTGTACTGATACTCGACGAACCGACCACCGGCGTCGACACCTTGACGAGGCTTCCGCTGGAAGAGGTGGTGCGATCGCATTCCAAGGGGCGGACCGTCATCATGGTCGATCAGGATATGGGTTTCGTCGCCGCCCTCGCGGACAAGATTGCTTGCCTGGAAGGCGGCAGGGTGGCGGACGTCGTGGAAAAGGAGGAATTTTTGACCAAGCCGAGCCTGTTCCTGAAGCTATATAAGGCAAGCCAGCGCAGCAGCGAATCGCATATGCAGGCCGTGGCGGTTCTCGACGCGGTCGATCAAAAAAGCGTGCCTACGGATGGTGCGATGAAGAAAGGCTAGTGTTGGATTTTGGATTTGAAGTTCCTCTACGAACTCGCGGCACGGATGGGGGAACTTCAAATCCACCGCAATAGCCAAAGGGAGATTTTGACTGATGGCGCGCCCGCTAAAAATTTTTATCTCTTCGCCCGGAGACGTCGCCGACGAGCGCCGCCGGGCAGCCCTGGTCATCAGCCTGCTCAAACGCGAGTTTGCCCGCTTCCTGGATATCTCCGCGGTGCTCTGGGAGTACGAGCCTATGCTCAGCTCGGGGCACTTCCAGGACATCATCGATCCGCCTTCATCCGCCGACATCGTTGTGCTGATCCTGTGGTCGCGCCTTGGGACGCCGCTGCCGGCGCGCACCGAGACGCGTGAATACAAATCTCTCGCCGGCGAAGGCCCGGTCACCGGCACCGAATGGGAGTTCGAGCAGGCCGTAGAGGCGCGCAAGCGCCAGAACGGGGTACCCGACCTTCTCGTCTACCGCAAATTCGCCGATGGCGTCGCAAAATTCAGCCGCGCCGAGGAGCTCGAGGGCATTCGCCAGCAATGGGAGGCGTTGCAGGCTTTCTGGCGGCGGCATTTCGAGGACCCGGACGGTCGCTTCAAGGCGGCATTCAATCGCTTCGCCACGCTCGACGAATTCCAGAGCCAGCTCGATCAGCATCTGCGCGAACTGCTGCGCCGGCGTCTGCCCCCGCAGCCGTTGCGCATCGCCGGTCCGAAAGAGTGCGATCGGATCGAGTGGTGGTCCGGATCTCCGTATCGGGGTCTCCAGGCCTTCGATATGGAGCATGCGGTCGTCTTCTTCGGCCGTGAAAGAGCGGAGCGTGAGATCTCCGAGGCTTTGGTGCGCCATGCCGGCCAGGGCAAGGGTTTCATGCTCGTTGTGGGGGCGAGCGGTTCGGGGAAATCGTCGCTGGTTCGCGCCGGTCTGTTACCCGATCTCATAGCACCCGGCGTCGTCGGCGGCGTCTCGACCTGGCGACACCTGATCATTCAGCCGACCGAACTGGCGCCCGACCCGTTTGTCGGGCTTGCCAGGGCGTTGCTGCGCCCGACCGCCTTGCCGGAGCTTGCCGCCGTCGGCTACCTGGAGACGGAGCTTGTTGCCCAGTTCCGCTCCGATCCCGCACTGGCCTCGGTGCCGCTGCGTGTGGCGCTGCAGCGCGCCGCGGCGGAAGACCAACAGGCCCCTCCGGGGGTGGTCCGACAGGGCCGGCTGGTGCTGGTACTCGACCAGCTGGAAGGCCTGTTCACTTCCGCGGAACTCTCCGATGACGTGCGCCGTGCGCTCGATCTCCTCTTGGCCAAGCTCGCACAGAGCGGCGTCATCTGGGTGATTGCCACGCTGCGCAGCGATTTCTACCATCGGCTCGTCGATTTGCCGGAACTTAACGCTCTTGCGGCCGGGCTCGGCCAGTATCTGCTGGCGCCGCCGAACGCCGCCGAGATCGAACAGATCATCACCCGTCCGGCCGAGGTCGCAGGCCTGTCCTTCGAGATCGCGGAGGATAGCGGGATCAGCCTTGCCGCTGCCATCCGCGAATCAGCCGCGCGCGATCCGGCATCACTGCCGCTGTTGTCCTTCGTGCTGGACGAGCTTTATCGCCGCGACGTCGGGGAGCGCGGCAATATTCTCACTTACGCGAGCTACCAGGCTCTTGGCAGGCTTGAGGGCGCCATCGCGGGCCATGCGGACGCGCTAGTCGAGAAACTTACGCCCGAGATGAAGTCCGCGCTTTCCGACCTGCTGCTGGCCCTCGTCGAGGTGGACGAATTCAAGGCCACGGCGACCGCGCGCACCGTCGCCCGTTCTGCCCTTGCTGACCCGAAGCAGCGTGAGCTCGCCGACCAACTGGTGCTGGCGCGGCTTGCGGTTGCCGACGATAGCGGCGGGGGGGTGACGTTGCGCCTTGCCCACGAGGCGTTACTCAGTCACTGGCCACGCATCGAAAGGCTGATCGACGAGCATCGCGACTTCTTGATCGTGCGCCGGCGATTGCAGGGGGACGCCGCGACCTGGCGGAACCACGCTCGGCACGCGGACTACCTGTTGCCTGCGGGGCGGCGCCTGGCCGAGGCGGAAGATGCGCTTGCGCATCGGTGCGGCCAGCTCGACCCGGAGATCATCGCCTACGCGGAAGCTTCCGTCGCCGCCGAGCAAGAGCGCGTCGCGGCGGCACAGCGCGCCAAGGAAGCTGCGCTGCGGCGCGAGCTTAAGCGCAGCCGCCAGTTCGCCGCGGTCGTCAGCGTGCTGCTGGTGCTGGCGGTGGCGGCGGGCATCTACGCCTGGCAGCAGCGCCGAATAGCCTCGGATGCATTGGCGCAAGCCCAGGCAAACTATCAAATCGCCCTCGACCAGGCGGCAGGTAGCGTCGCATTGCTTACCGACAGTTATGGTGACGGCGAAATTTCGACGAAGCTGATGGAGCAGCTGGTCGACAGGGCGCAGAAGACCATCAATAGCCTGCCCGGCGAAACCGACGACGTCACTGCTGCCCGTGCGCAGCTGCTCGACGTCCTCAGCCTCGCCCACTTTGCGCTCGGCAATATCTCGGATGCGCAGAAATTCGGCGAAGACGAGCTCAAGCTGGCCAACGCGCTGGTGGCCAAGGCTCCGGCCAATCCGCGCTGGAAAAGGCTGGAAGCTGCGGCGCACGGTCGGCTCAGCGACGTTCTCTACTGGAAGGGCGATCCGGTCGGCGCGCTTAGGGAGGGCAGCCTTGGGCGAGATATTTCGGCAGCGCTGGCGGCGGCGCAACCCGACGATGACGAGTTGCAACGGGACCTAAGCAATCAATATCGGCGGATGGGGGATGGGTTCGACTCGAAAGGCGACCTTGAGGACGCGAGGGCGGCCTATCGGCCTTGGGTCGAGATCGCGATGGCTCAGCTCGCCAAGACGCACGACGACCCCAAGTGGCTCTCCAGTCTTGCTTTTGCCCACCGCGAGATCGGCGATACGCTGGCGCAGGAATCCCGGCCGGCGGAAGCTGCGATCGAGTATCGGTCTAGCGTGCAGATTTCATCGCAATTGGTGATGCGGTTTCCGCGCAACACGGCGTATTTGTACACGCTCGCCTCTAGCCGCTTGCGCGTCGGTGACGCCTTGCTGGCGCAAGGCGAATCCGCGAGTGCGCTCGTCGAGTATCAGGTCACGAAGGAATTGGCCCTCAAGCTCTTGAAGTCCGAGCCAAGCAATTTCCGCTGGCGGCAGCTGCTGCAGGCCGGCTATCAGCGGGTCGGAGATTTGTATTTGCATGACAAGAATTACGGCTCGGCGCTAGAGGAATTCCACACATACGTTGCCTTGGCGGTAGAAACGCAGAGCAGCATTCCGAACAATGGCAGTGCGCTGTTCGATGTCACGAACGCGCATCAGAAGGTCGGGGATGCGTTGCGCGAGCAAGGCAAGCTAGACGATGCGCTCAAAGCCTATCAAGGCTCCCTGCGGGTCGCGGTCGAGATCAACAACATGAATTTCTGGAATGGGGCGTGGAAGAAAATGCTCGCCATGGACTATCAGCGGATCGGCATGGTGTACAAGCTGCAGGGAGACAATGGCAACGCGTTTGCCCACTTCCAGAAGTGTCTGGACGTGCCGGTCAACAATTTCGCCTGGAGCCCACGAACATTGTGGCCGGCGGACGTGACCGATTTCTGTCGCCAAGCGATCACCGAGCTGGGCGGCAAGCCCACGCGCTGACGTCACCGCCCAGTCGGGGGTTGTCCATGCAAAACGTCAAACGCGCGCGGGCTGAGGGCCGCGGGGCAATTTACAGGATCATGATCCAGGGGATCTCCGACGCGATCTCTGCGGCCTGCATGAGACGCCGCGGCCGGTCGACCTGGCGCAAGATCGAAGGAAACCTTGGCAAAGCTCCGTCTTGTCTCAAGCTCAAGTGCTGGCGCTCCGTTCCTTCCTGGAGAGCAACAGCCTCGCCCGTCCGCTCGATGCCGGGGGACGCGAGCGTGAAGATATTCTTGTTCGTGGCGACGTTGGGCTATCGCCGCCGGCTGCATTTGCGGACGTTCCGTGATGAGCGCCAGGGGAGCTGGTTCGCTGGATTCGACGGCGCGCCTTTCGGCATTTTGGCCGGGTTCCAGAAGAAGCTATGCTCGAGAACGATCGCGGCCTGGTCAGCCGCCACGATCGCTTCACGCGCGAGGTTGAAATGACTTGGGATTCCAGCCCCGGGTCTGCGCGCCGTACCGGGCTCGGACCAAGGGCAGGAACGCGCTCCTGGACGCGGGCCCAGCTTCGGGTTCGACCGGCACGCAGCGATGCCCGGCTTAGGCCCTGGCGCGGGCTCCCATGAGCCGGGCCGGCACTCGCTGCCGGGGCCTTCTCGTTGGTTGGCAGACGTGCCCACGCGCGTGAAAGCCCGTACGAGCAGGCGCAAGCGACTCCCGGCGACTTGGACCCGCCTCCGTGGGCGAAGATGTCTCCCAGATTGGGGAGTGCACCCTGTTTTGCTCGCCAATCACATGCTGGCGGGGTTTTGCTTTTCCCCCTGCGCAGCCTGGAAACCGCTGGGAACCGGAGGGTGTAAACCGGCAACCGGACGCTATTTGTGTTCGAGATTGTTGAGCGATGGCGACAAGGTCCGCTTTTCAGCGCTTTGCAGACTAGCACGTCCGGCTGACTCCAAGATGTGCCAGTATCGGAGGTCGGCCGCCGATGACAGTGAAGACATCAGCCCTGGGGCGCTCGGATGCCAAATGCCGTCAGGGAGGCGGCGGAAAATACAGCTGCCACGTCAACGCGTAATCGAGCATCGTTCTGATCGACACGGCGATGAGCCCGGCCATGGCGCCGACCCAGGATCTTTGCCGGGGGGTCAGCAACAAGATCAGCAGGAGCACCACGGCGAAGCTGAGATTCAACGTGATCCACACGGTCGTAGGCCCGCCGTGACAGTACCAAGACACTGCGCCCCAACTCGAATCCACCACGAGAAGAACCAAGACCGTCCCATAATAGGTACGCCATCTGTCCTCGGACAAGGCGCGGGACATGACAAAAAACAGTGCCGACTCCGCCAGGAATGCGACGCTGTCGAACACCAAATAAAGTGAATACGGTTTCGGCAGTGTGTTTACGTCCGCGTACGTGGCGAAAAAATACCTGCTCATGCCTTGGTAGAATGGAAATATGAGAACAACAAAGCTGAGCAGCGCGGGCAGTCTGCCCCAGTCAACGACTTTGTCCGGCGGCTGATTGGCTTTCTCCGCGACAAACTGTTTGAATGCCTCACCCAGTGCCAGGGCAAACACGATGATGAATGTGTACTGAAAGAATTTTACGACATCCATGATATCCTTCGTGTGATCCATCCCGGCCCCCTCGAGATCGCGCTTCCACGCAGTACTGAGAATCCGGAAAAAACACTCTTGTCAAGCGTGCCGGCCGCGGCCGGCGGTCCGAGCGGCGCGCCCCGGCCGGTCAGGAGCGGGCCTGCCGGGCACTTGAACCTGCTCGGCGGGTTTTTTCTGTTGCCCGTTAGTATCATTTTTGGTACGTGAGGGAATGCGGGAGAGAGAAAGGGTGAAGCGGTTACCTGCTGCCTTTTACGCTCTGCCGTCGGCCGCGAGCCTGTTCGCGAATGGCTGAAGGCTCTTGATGATGACGATCGCAAAGTCATCGGCGAGGACATCAAGGACGTGGAGTTTTCCTGGCCGGTGGGCATGCCGCTCTGCCGCGCGCTCGGCAAGGGGCTGTGGGAAGTGCGCAGCGAATTGGCGCAAGGACGGATCGCTCGCGTCTTGTTCTGCATCCACCAATGCCAAATGGTGCTTCTTCATGCCTTCGTCAAAAAGACGCAGAAGATGCCGGATGCGGATCGCGACTTGGGACGAAAACGAATGAAGGATCTCACATGAAAAAGAAGGGTCGGATCGGGTCGCCGTTCGACGGATTTCTGAAACAGGAGGGCATCTACGAAGAGGTGACGGCGCGCGCGATCAAGCGCGTCATCGCCCGTCAACTCGACGCGCTGATGCAGGAGCAGCGCCTGTCCAAGTCGGAATTGGCCAAGCGGATGCGGACGAGCCGGGCGCAGCTCGACCGCGTGCTGGATCCCGAGAACGAATCGGTGACGCTCGGCACGCTCACTCGCGCGGCGCGTGCCGTCGGCCGGCAGCTGCGCATGGAGCTGGTATGAACGCCGGCGGCGCTCGCGGTGTTCCTGCTTGTACCCATTGATGGAACGCCACCGTTGATGGAACACCACAAGCAATCGACCAGGAGGCAAACATGACGATCCAGGCGATCCAACCGCAAGCCGGCCGCAATCCGCGCACGGTCGAGGAAGCGCGGACCTTCGTGGCGCACGTCGAAAAACTGTTCATGCCGTGGAACATCGACGCGCTGGTCGAGGGCTTCACGCAGGACTGCGAGGTGCGCTTCGGCAATGTGCAATTGCGCGGCGGCTCGGCGCTGCGGGCGTTCTTCGAGGCCCGTAGCGCCCGGCAAAGGAACTATCGCTTGCGCAAGCGGCTGCGGGCGTTTGCGGGCGACATGCTGACCAATATCTGGGAAGGCGAGTGGGAGGATGCGCAGACGGGCGCCGGCATGCAGGGCTTCGGGGTCGAGCTCTGGGTCATGCGCGCGGGCAAGATCGCGGTGTGGGAGGCGGCGTTCAACGTCTGCCGCGCCGATGCGGACGCCGGCGTCGAGGCGATGCTGCGCTAGCCCGCTGCATCCGCCGAGGCGCGCAATGCCTCGGCCGTGGCGGCAGGCTTGGCATATCCCTGCGTGTCGGCATCGTGCCGAACCGTTTTGGTCGGGCTGGTGTTAGGCGGGTCAACCCTGATAGCTGTCGTCCCCTATCACGCGAAGATCGATTTGGCTGATCAACTCGGCTCTGGCAGCTTCCGCGGATTGCTTTGCTGCCTCCATCTGCTTTCGCGTACTGGTGTTCGACCCGAAAACTACGGTGCCGCCGATCATGGATGCAATCGCAACGGTCACGGCAACAGGATCGAAACCGATCGCTCGAACTAAAGTGGCCAAGATCAATATTCCTCCGATCGCCATGGCCAGCTTCGACACCAGAATGATTTTTCGGCACCTATCTATGGCTTCAGCAAGTTCCTCAATGTGAACTTCGAGACGCGCGATTTGTTCGTGCAGGTCACCATTGGCCATATGGGATCTACTCTAGATCCATTTCGCGAGAAGCACTTGCATCCGAACGAATATATCCGGGCGTACATTCATTTTAAAGCGCGAGAGAACTCCGCCGTTGCCGTCGCAGGCAGTCTCGCGCAAGCGGCATCGAGACGATGCTGCGCTGGGCCGGCGCGTCCGCCAAGGCGCACAACGATTCTGCCGTGGCCGTATCGCGGGAAAGAACGATTCCAGCGCCAGCTCGGACAGCGGGATGTCGGCGCACGCGCCGGCGGACGGCGGGCCAGGCGCAGGAACCGGATCGCCTTCGCACGCGCGAAGGGGTGGGAGGCGCGGGCAATCCCGCTACTTGCTTGCGGCAAAAGCCGGGTCGGCCGGAAAGTCAAGGCTGCCATCGTGCCGGCCGGTGTGCTAGGGAGCGGCGCTTCCAGGGGATTGCGAGCGGAGGGGACATGGTGCGGAACGGATCTCGCCTTGCATTTGCGGCGGTGGTGGCGCTGGTGACGATGGCGGCTTCGGCCGGCGCGGCCGACAAGAAGGCCATCGAGCGCGGCAAATATCTCGTCAGCTTCGGCGGCTGTTTCGATTGCCATACGCCGGGATATTTTTTCGGCAAGCCGGACATGGCGCGTTATCTCGGCGGCTCCGACGTCGGCTTCGAGATGCCGGGACTCGGCGTGTTCGTCGGGCCGAACTTGACCCCCGACCCGGAGACCGGGCTCGGCGAATGGTCCGAGGCGCAGATCGTGAGGGCGTTGCAGACCGGCAAGCGGCCGGACGGCCGCGAGCTCGCACCGATCATGCCGTGGCGCGCGTTCGCCAATCTCACCAAATCCGACGCGCATGCGATCGCCGCGTACCTCAAGAGCCTGCCCGCCGTCAGCCATCGGGTCCCCGGCCCGTTCGGTCCCGACGAGAAGGCCTCGGTGTTCCGCATGAAGGTCGTGCCTCCGGAAGCCGCGGCGGCAAAATAGCGGCGCTGCGCATCGCGCGATGAGGGAATCCATGCACCCGAAGAGAATCGGCGGCGGCGCATCGGCCGTGCGGCTCTCGCGATGACGGCAGATGAAGTCTCGGGGGGCTGGCGGTCGAGCGAGCGCTATCCCGACCCGGCGGTCGAAGGGCTCGATCCGAGCTTTGCCAAGTACCGGATCTTCAGCGCGGCGGTCGAGCGTCTCGCCACCGGGATGCGCTGGGGCGAAGGGCCGGTGTGGTTCGGCGACGGCCGCTATCTGTTGTGGAGCGATATTCCCAACAACCGCATCCTGAAATGGGAGGAGGAGACCGGGCAGGTCAGCGCGTTCCGCAAGCCTTCGAACTACGCCAACGGCAATACCCGCGACCGGCAGGGTCGGCTCGTCACCTGCGAGCACGGCGGCCGGCGGGTCACCCGCACGGAATACGACGGCAGCATCACCGTCATCCTCGACCGATACGACGGCAAGCCGCTCAATTCGCCCAACGACGTCGTGGTGAAATCCGACGGCTCGATCTGGTTCACCGACCCGCCGTTCGGCATTCTCGGCAATTACGAGGGCAGCCAGGCGACGCCGGAATTGCCGCAGAACGTCTACCGCGTCGATGCCGCGAGCGGACGCGCGAGCGTCGTCGCCGGCGACCTGCGCGGGCCCAACGGGCTATGTTTCTCGCCCGACGAGACGAAGCTCTATCTGGTCGAATCGCGCGCCACGCCCAACCGCCTGATCCGCGTCTACGACGTGGTCGACGGCGGAAAGAGGCTCGCCAACGACCGGGTGTTCGTCGACGCCGGTCCGGGGACGCCGGACGGGTTCCGCTGCGACGTCGACGGCAATCTGTGGTGCGGCTGGGGCATGGGATCCCCGGAGCTCGACGGCGTCGTGGTGTTCTCGCCCGAGGGCCAGCTGATCGGCCGCATCCGCCTGCCGGAACGCTGCGCCAATCTTTGCTTCGGCGGGGCCAAGCGCAACCGCCTGTTTATGGCCGCGAGCCGGTCGCTCTATTCGCTCTACGTCGCCACCCAGGGCGCGCCAGGCGGCTGAAGCTCCGTTGCGCCGGGCCATCCTTGCGCCGAACGAGCCGGCCGTCATCGGGCTACCGGCGGGTGATGCAATCCGAACACTCTCCATGAGAATCCGGGGGGAAAGGTCGCCCGCGCACCCGGAACGGCCACGAATCTGATATGAAAGAACACTCGGCCTAATTAGGGGGCAGGCGCGGAAGGGGGACCGTGATGAATACATTCGAACATCTGGTGGTCGGGATCGTCGGGCCGACGAAATTTCGTGGTGCGATCGTACTGGTCGCCGTTTCGCTTCTCGGCGCGAGCAGCGCATCCGCCCAGGATTACCGGGGAACCTCGGACCAGCAATCGGCGTGCATGTCCGACGTGTTCCGGCTGTGCTCCGGAGAAATCCCGGACGTGGGCCGCATCGTGGCGTGCCTGAAACGGGAGCGGCCGCGCCTGAGCGACGGCTGCCGGGCGGTATTCGGGGGCGCCTCCACCAGGGTCGCGGCGAACCACCGGGCGAGGCACCATCGCCAACTCGGCCCGGAGCAGTACCAGTCGGGCCATTATTCCCAATACGGCTATCAGAATTATCAGGGCTACCAGTACCAAGGCTATCAGAGCTACCGGGGCTACCAGGGCTATCAGAGCGCGTATTGAGGCCGTCGTCCTCCGGTCGACCGGATAGCGCTGATACGGTGGGTCAAGCGAAGCGCGACCCGCCCCAGCCCATGCAGACAATGGATTGCGCTTCGCGCTATCACTCCGCAATCACAGCCGCACGCTGCGCAGCCGCAGCGCATTGCCGACGACGCTCACGGAGGAGAGCGCCATGGCGGCTGCGGCAATCACCGGCGAGAGCAGAATGCCGGAGACCGGATAGAGCGCTCCGGCCGCGATCGGCACGCCCGCCGCATTGTAGATGAAGGCGAAGAACAGGTTCTGGCGGATGTTGCGCATCGTCGCCGCGGAGAGCCGGCGGGCCCGCACGATGCCGGTCAGGTCGCCCTTGAGCAGCGTCACGCCCGCGCTTTCGATGGCGACGTCGGTGCCGGTCCCCATCGCGATGCCGACATCGGCCGCGGCAAGCGCCGGAGCGTCGTTGACGCCGTCCCCCGCCATGGCCACGACCCGGCCCTCGCGGCGAAGCTGTTCCACGACGGCGCTCTTCTGGTCGGGCAGCACTTCGGCTTCGACCTCGGTGATGCCGAGACGGCGCGCGACCGCCTGCGCGGTGGTCCTGTTGTCTCCGGTCAGCATCACGACGCGCATGCCCTCCTGGGTCAGCGCCTGCAGCGCCGCCGGCGTGGTCGATTTCACCGGATCGGCAATGGCGAGAATGCCGGAGACCTTGCCGTCCACCGCCAGGAAAACGGCGGTCGCGCCGTCCCGGCGCAGGCTCTCGGCCTCGCCTTCGAGCGCGGCCGTCGAGATCTTCAGCTCGGCCAGGAATCTCGCATTGCCCAGCGCGAGCCGCCGACCCTCGACCGCGCCGACAACCCCTTTGCCGGTCGGCGCATCGAACCCGACGACTGCGGCGAACGCGATCTTGCGTTCGGCGGCGGCATCGACGATCGCCCGCGCCAGCGGATGCTCGCTCGCGCGCTCGAGGCTGGCGGCAAGGCGCAGGACCCCGGTCTCGTCGAGAGTTTCGGCCGGGACGACCGCGACGACCTTCGGCTTGCCCGCGGTGAGGGTGCCGGTCTTGTCGACCACCAGCGTGTCGACTTTCTCCATGCGCTCCAGCGCCTCGGCGTTCTTGATCAACACGCCGGCCTGGGCGCCGCGGCCGACCCCGACCATGATCGACATCGGCGTCGCGAGCCCGAGCGCGCACGGGCAGGCGATGATCAGCACGCTCACGGCGGCGACGAGCCCGAACGCAAATCGCGGCTCCGGACCCCAGATCGACCAAGCCGCGAAGGCGATCAGCGCCACGAGAATGACGGCGGGCACGAACCAGCCGGCAACCTGGTCGGCAAGCCGCTGGATCGGCGCGCGCGAGCGCTGCGCCGCCGCCACCATCTGCACGATCCGGGCCAGCACGGTGTCGCGGCCGACTCTTTCGGCGCGCATGACGAAGGTTCCGGTCTGATTGAGCGTGCCGCCGATGAGCTTCGTGCCGGGCTGCTTCGTCACCGGCATCGATTCGCCGGTCACCAGGGACTCGTCGACCGCGGAGCGTCCTTCGATCAGCTCGCCGTCGACCGGGATTTTCTCGCCCGGCCGCACCCGCAGCCTGTCGCCGACCACGACCTGATCGAGCGCAATCGCCTCCTCGTCGCCGTTCTTGATGCGGCGCGCGATCTTCGGTGCGAGATCGAGCAGTGCACGGATTGCATCCGAAGTTTGCTCGCGCGCGCGCAGCTCCAGCACCTGCCCGAGCAGGACCAGCACCGTGATCACGGCCGCGGCTTCGAAATACACCGCCACGGTGCCTTCCGGGCCGCGGAACGCGCCCGGAAACAGATTCGGCGCGAGTGTCGCGACGACGCTGTAGACCCAGGCCACTCCCGTGCCCAGCGCGATCAGCGTGAACATGTTGAGGTTGCGGTTGAGGATCGAGCGCCAGCCGCGCACGAAGAACGGCCGGCCGGCCCACAACACGACGGGGGTCGCAAAGACGAACTGCAGCCGGTTCGACAAATTCCCGCCGAGCAGCATGGGCAAATTCGCCAGATGCCCGCCCATCTCCAGCGCGACCACGGGGATCGACAAGACGAGACCGATCCAGAACCGCCGGGTCATGTCGACGAGCTCGGCATTGGGACCGGCGTCTCCGGCAAGCTCCGGCTCCAGCGCCATGCCGCAGATCGGGCAATGGCCGGGGCCGACCTGGCGGATTTGCGGGTGCATCGGACAGGTGTAGATCGTGCCCGCCGGGACCGGCGCCCGGGATGGCTCGACGGACCTCCCCTCGCGTCCATGCGCATGAGCAGCGTGATGATGCTTCCCGACCGGGACGGCTTTGGGCATGGCGCGCACCTTTCTCGGCTCTCGTAGTCTTGAACTACATACCCATGGGGGGTATGTATCGATCATGCGCAGCGAGATCAAGGCGCCGTGCCTCAAGCGGCTCAAGCGAATCGAAGGCCAGGTCCGCGGCCTGTCCCGCATGGTGGAACAAGACCGCTATTGCATCGACATCGTCACCCAGATCGCCGCGGTGCGCGCCGCGCTGCGCCGGGTCGAGGAGGAGGTGCTGCGCGATCACGTCGCCCATTGCGTCGAGCACGCGGTCGCCTCGGGGAGCAAAGCCGAGCAACGGCGCAAGATTGCGGAATTGATGGACGTGCTTTCCCGCGCCGAACGCTGAGTGCCCTCTCCTTGTGGGAGAGGGTGGCCGATCCGAGTGTAACGAGGATCGGCCGGGTGAGGGGTGATCGCAGAGCAAAACCCCTCACCCGCCTCGCGGACTTTGTCCGCTCGGCACCCTCTCCCGCAAGGGGAGAGGGGAAGCGCGTCCGCTGCCCGACTATTGCAACAATCCCTTGCAGGGGGAGCTGAAGCGCGGCTACGTCACGTCGATCGAGAAAATTCCACGCGCACCAAGGAAGGACGCGCCATGCCGGAGATCAAGACCGAGTTCCTGTTCAAGATCACGCTCGAAGTCCCGCCGCTGCTCGATCTCGGCGAGACCTGTTACGGACGGCGGCGGATCGCGCGCATCGCCGGCGGCAGCTTCGAGGGGCCCAAGCTCAAGGGCGAAGTGCTGCCGGGCGGCGGCGATTGGCTGCTGCTGCGCCGCGACGGCGTGCTGCAGCTCGACGTGCGGCTGACGATGCAGACGCACGACCAGCAGCTCATCTACATGACCTACCGCGGCTACCGCCACGGGCCGCAGGACGTGATCGACCGGCTCAATCGCGGCGAAGCCGTCGACTCGAGCCTGTATTATTTTCGCGTCACGCCGTATTTCGAGACGGGCGCCGAGAGCTACGAATGGATCAACAAGATCTGCTCGGTCGCGACCGGCGCGCGCACCGCAAGCGGCCCGACCTACCACGTGTTCCAGGTGCTGTGATGTTGCATGCCGTGAATTGTCATGGCCCGCGCGAGCGGGCCACCCAGTAGCCACCGCGCCAAACCGGTCCACGGCCGCACCAACGGATCTTCTGGGGCTACTGGGTCGCCCGGCCGAGCCGGGCGATGACAGAGCAGAGCGTGCGGCGAATCATGGCTCACCCCTGCTGGCCGCAGTGACGCGACAGGCGGACCGCGAGATCGAGCAGAATTTCGTCCGCGCCCGCCCAGCCGATGAAGGACAGCCCGACCGGACAGCCCGACACGGTGCCGATCGGGATCGTCACTTGCGGCAGCCCGCTCAATCCCGCGATCGAGGTGAGGCGCATGACGTTGGCGCGGAAGGCTTCCAGCGCCTGCGCGGGCGCATCGGCGCGCGGCGCAATGCCGGGTGCGGTGGGAAGCGCGAGAATCGCGCCGGGCTTCGCCAGCCTTCGGATCTGATCGCGCGCCCGCGCCTTGACCCTGCGCGCCTCCTCGGCGTCGCGGTGCGAGACTTTCGCGGCGAATGCCATGCGCTCGCGAACGCCGGGGCCGAGCCGCGGCCGCCGCCGCTCGATGAATTCGCCGTAGATGCCCCAGATCTCGAACCCCTGGATCACGCGAAAGCACTCGCGCCAGGGGTCGAGCCCCTCGGGCGCCACGCGAACCTCCTTTGGCGTCGGCAAATCCGCCGCCATGGCGGCCAGCGCGGAGCGCAGCAGCGCCGCGGCCGCCGCATCGGCCTGCTCGAACGCATCCTCGAGCACGACCAGGGCTTCGACCCGTGCCGGACTGGACACGCCCTCGAGCAGCACGGGGCCGACCCGGCGAAACACGCCCGGCCCGCTGGCGAACCAGCCGGCGACATCGAAGGAGGGCGCCATCGCCATGGCGCCGGACAGATGCACGCGCCCATGGGTCGGACGAATGCCGTACACCCCGCAAAAGCTCGCCGGCACCCGCACCGAGCCGCCGGTGTCGCTGCCGAGCGCGAAATCGCAGGCGCCGGCCGCGGTCGCGGCAGCCGATCCGCTCGATGAGCCGCCCGGCAGGCGGCCGGGCGCGCGCGGGTTCACCGGCGTGCCGTAATGGGCATTGGCGCCGGTCACGCTGAAGAAAAACTCGTCGCAGATGGTCTTGCCGATGACGGTGGCGCCGGCATCGACAATTTTGCGTACCGCGGCGGCCGAGGAGGTGGCTGGCGCTGCCGCCGCAAGCCAGTCCGGGCTGCCGCCCCCGGTGCGATGGCCCGCGATGTCGTACATGTCCTTGACCGCGCAGGTGAGGCCGGCGAGCGGTCCGCTAGCGGCGCCGGGGATCGGCGCGCGCAGATCATGCGGCACGAAGGCCGAGAGAGAATGGGAAGCAAGCGGCATTATCGCGCCCCGAGCTAGCTCGCCAAACATTCGCCGCGCTTCCGGCTGGCCCGTTGCGTGGTCAGCCGCAATGACGGCAAGAGAGAGGCATTCAGTGCACCTGGTGGTCCTGATGCGGCAATCTATTTCCGCGGCAGGGACATGGAAACACGCGGGCTTTCACCGCACTTGCGGGGAGAGGGAGGCCACGCCCGGCTCGCTTCTGATGACGCTCCATAGCCGACGCTCCGCATCGGCGTTGATCAAACGGCGGCGGAAGGCCGCCTATGCCTCCCCTTAAGGGGCCCTGCAGGGAAGGTAGGCGTGCTTGCTTCACCTCCCCGCGAACAAAGGCTTGCGCTTCTCGCGGAACGCGGCAACGGCTTCCTGGTGGTCGGCCGTCAAGTTCGACATCGACTCGTAGGCGACGCCGGCATCGAAATGCGCCTGGAACAGCGCCTTCAGCGGCAGATTGGTCACCGTCTTGGTCCATTGCAGCGCCTTGCGCGGAAGAGCCGCGAGCCGCTCGGCGAGGCCGTAAACGGCGTCGTCGAGCCCGGCCTCGGGCACCACTTTTGTGATCAGGCCGATGCGCTCGGCCTCGGCCGCGGTGATGAGCTCGCCCGTGAAGAGGTAATGCCGCGCCTTGGCGTAGCCGACGAGCTGCGGCCAGATCAGCGCACCGCCATCGCCGGCCACGAGGCCCACCGGCACGTGCGGATCGCCGATCTTGGCATTCTCCTGCGCGATGATGATGTCGCACAGCAAGGCCAGCGACGCGCCGAGCCCGGTGGCGTGGCCGTTGAGCCGGCAGATGAGCGGCTTGTCGAGATCGAGCTGACCGAACACGATCTCCTTCGCCTGGCGTCCGGTCTCCTCGAACAAGGCCGGGTCGTCGATTGCCGCCTGCATCCAATCGATATCGCCGCCGGCGCAGAACGCGCGGCCGCGGCCGGTGAGCACCACCACATCCGCCTCCGTATCGTGCCTGACTTCGACAAAGATGCGGGCGAGCTCGGCGTGCAGCGCGGCATCGACCGCATTGAGCGCGTCCGGCCGGTCCAGCGTGAGCACGAGGATGCGCCCGCGGCGTTCGACGGAGATGGTCCGATACGTCTCATAGCCTTTCATGGCGCGCTCCGAGCATGGTCGACCGCACGGCGTCGGTCACTTCGGTTGCAGCTTGCATCCGCGCGGTTCATGTTGAAATAAGGTAAAGCAAGCATCGGGTCGAGGCGCAATCGCCCGGGGCCGTGAACAGATTGCTTGCGTGGGGAGGAATTTCGGGTGCCCAAACATAAGCAACCCGCGCCTGCCTTCAACGGCTTTCCGCTTGCGGAGACGCCGAAGGTTCTGCGCGACTGATCCCGCCGCGATTCCATGCCCATCCTGGAAACCCGTGTCGACCGCAGCTCCGAGGGTTTCCGCACCAATCGGGAGCAGATGCTGGCGCTGATCGCCGAGTTCCGCGGGCTCGAGCAAAACGTGCGCGACGCCTCCAATGCCAAGCGCGATTTGTTTCGCAAGCGCGGCCAGCTGTTGCCACGCGAGCGCGTCGCGCTGCTGCTCGATCGCGGCGCCCCCTGGCTCGAGCTTGCGACGCTCGCCGGCTACCGCATGCACGACGGCGACGGCCGCGGCGGCATTCAGGCCGGCGGCGGCATCGCCGGCATCGGCTACGTCGCGGGCATCCGCTGCGTCGTGGCCGCCTCCGACAGCGCCATCAAGGGCGGCACTTCGACCCCGATGGGGGTGAAGAAGAATCTGCGCGTGCAGCAGATCGCGCTCGAGAACAAGCTGCCGGTGGTGCGGCTCGTCGAATCCGGCGGCGCCAATCTGCTCTATCAGGGCGAGATGTTCGTCGAGGGCGGGCGCGGCTTCGCCAACCAGGCGCGCATGTCGGCCGCGGGCATTCCTCAGGTTACCGTGGTGCACGGCTCCTCCACGGCGGGCGGCGCCTATCTGCCCGGCCTGTCCGATTACGTGATTCTCGTGCGCAACAAGGCCAAGGTGTTTCTCGCCGGTCCGCCGCTGCTGCGCGCCGCCACCGGCGAGATCGCCGGCGACGAGGAGCTCGGCGGCGCCGAAATGCACGCGACCGTCTCCGGGCTCGGCGAGTATCTGGCCGAGGACGATGCCGACGGCATCCGCATCGCCCGCGAGATCATGGCCAAGCTGCCGTGGAACGAGCAGCTGCCGGTCCGGCCGGAGAAATCGTTCAAGGAGCCGCGCCACGATGCCGACGAGCTCGCCGGCGTGGTGCCGGTCGACTACCGCAAGCCCTACGACGTGCGCGAGGTGATCGCGCGCGTGGTCGACGATTCGGATTTTCTCGACTTCAAGGCGCTCTACGGCGTGCACACGGTGTGCGGTCATGCCGAGATCGAAGGGCATGCAATGGGACTGATCGGCAACAACGGTCCGATCGATGCCGACGGCTCCGCCAAGGCCGCGCAGTTCATCCAGATCTGCTGCCAGGCCAATATCCCGATCGTCTATCTGCAGAACACCACGGGCTATATGGTCGGACGCGAGGCCGAGCAGGACGGCATCATCAAGCACGGCTCGAAAATGATCCAGGCGGTCGCCAATGCCAACGTGCCGCAGATCACGCTGCACATCGGCGCCTCGTTCGGGGCCGGGAACTACGGCATGTGCGGGCGCGCCTACGATCCGCGCTTCATCTTCGCCTGGCCCAACAATCGCATCGCGGTCATGGGCGGCGAGCAGGCCGCGAAAGTCATGGCGATCGTCACCGAAGAGAAGCTCAGGCGCGAGGGCAAGCCCGTCGACCGGGAAAAACTCGAGGCGATGGAGCAGGAGATCATCCGGCGGATCGACGGCGAGTCGCTGGCGCTGTACGCGACCGCGCGGCTGTGGGACGACGGGCTGATCGATCCGCGCGATAGCCGCAAGGTGCTCGCGCTCTGTCTCTCGATCTGCCGCGAGGCCGGGATCCGCCCGCTCAAATCGAGCACGTTTGGGGTGGGAAGGATGTGAGATGAGGATGAAGAACTCACAGTCGGCCCGCCAGTGGGCCGCAAACTCGGGACACCTCCCCCCTTGTGGGGGAGGTCGGCTCGCGCGCAGAGAGCGCGCGGGCCGGGAGGGGGGTACAAAGGCTCACATTTGCAACACCCCCCTCCCTATCCCTCCCCCACAAGGGGGGAGGGAACAGATGCCGGCCCAGTTCGCGCCAGAGCCTGCCCCGGACGGCGATCCGGGGGCGCGCCCCGGAATGACGCCGGTAGCTTTTTGTCAGCCAGGAGTTCCGCTCATGATGTTCACGCCCGAGCACGAGGAGCTGCGCCGCAGCTTGCAAAAGTTCATCGCGGCGGAGGTCAACCCGCACGTCGACGCCTGGGAGGAAGCCGGCATTTTTCCCGCGCACGAGCTGTTCAAGAAACTCGGCGATCTCGGTTTTCTCGGACTGACCAAGCCGGTCGAGTACGGCGGCCAGGGGCTGGATTATTCCTATGCCATGGTGATGGCCGAGGAGCTCGGCAACATCCATTGCGGCGGCGTGCCGATGGCGATCGGCGTGCAGACCGACATGGCGACGCCGGCGCTCGCCCGCTTCGGCTCCGACGGGGTGCGGCGGGAATTTTTGGCACCGTCGATCGCCGGCGATTACGTCGCCTGTCTCGGCGTGTCCGAGGTCGGCGCCGGTTCGGACGTCGCTTCGATCAAGACTTTCGCGCGCAAGGACGGCGCGGATTACGTCGTCAACGGCGGCAAGATGTGGACCACGAACGGCACCCAGGCCGACTGGATCTGTTTGCTCGCCAACACGTCCGACGCACCCGTGCACCAGAACAAGAGCCTGATCTGCGTGCCGATGAAGACCGAGGGAGTCGAGATCGCCCGCAAGCTCGACAAGCTCGGCATGCGCTCTTCGGATACCGCACAGATCTTCTTCGACGACGTGCGCGTGCCGCAGCGCTACCGCATCGGCGAGGAAGGCAAGGGCTTCACCTATCAGATGCTGCAGTTCCAGGAGGAACGATTGTGGGCGGCCGCCAAGGCGCTGAAAAGCGGGGAACGGCTGATCGAGCAGACGGTCGAATACGCGCGCAACCGCCAGGCATTCGGCAAGTCGATCCTCGACAATCAGGTCGTGCACTTCCGGCTCGCCGAGCTTGCGACCGAGATCGAGCTGCTGCGCTCGCTGACCTACCGCGCGTGCGAACTCTACGTCGCCGGGCAGGACGTGACGCGGCTCGCCTCGATGGCGAAGCTCAAGGCGGGGCGGCTCGGCCGCGAGGTCAGCGACGCGTGCCTGCAATATTGGGGCGGCATGGGATTCATGAACGAAACGCCGGTGAGCCGCGCCTACCGCGATTCGCGCCTGGGCTCGATCGGCGGCGGCTCGGACGAGATCATGCTCACCATCCTCTGCAAGCTGATGGGCACGTTGCCGGGCACCTCCAACGTCGCGGAGCGAAAGCGCAAGGATGACTGAGCTCCCCGACACCGGGCACATCCGGCTCCAGGCGCAAGGCCCGGTGCTGCGGGTCTGGCTGAACCGGCCCGAGCTGCGCAACGCCATGAGCGCCCAGATGGTGCGGGAGATTCTCGCGACGTTTGCGGCGATCCGAGAGGACCGCGGCGTTCGAGTCGTGGTGCTGCGCGGCGCCGGCGGCACGTTCTGTGCGGGCGCCGACCTCAAGAACCTGGCGGGCGCCACGGGAACGCCGCCGGCGGGCGCGGGCGCGGCCCATGAGCTCGAGCAATCGAACCGCTGGTTCGGACTGATGATGGAGACGGTGGATTCGGCGCCGCAGGCTTTGATCGCCGCGGTCGAAGGCTACGCCATGGGCGGCGGCTTCGGGCTTGCGTGCGTCGCCGACATCACCATCGCGACCCAGGATGCGCGTTTCGCCATGACGGAAGTGACGCTCGGCCTGGTGCCCGCCGCGATTTCGCCGTTCGTGGTGCGGCGCATCGGGCTCACGGCCGCGCGGCGGTTCGGCGTCTCCGGCGCCCGGCTCAGTGGCGAACAGGCGCGCGAGGTCGGCATCGCGCATCTCACCGTCGAGAGCGCCGCGGCGCTCGACGCGGCGGTCACGGATGCGATCAACCAGGTCCTGCAGTGCGCGCCGGAGGCGGTGGCGGAGACCAAGCGCCTGATGCTGCGCGCCGCCGGTCCCGCGCCAATGCCTGAGCTGCTCGATCAGGCGGCGGAGAGCTTCGCGCGCGCCGTGCGCGGCCCGGAGGGGCGCGAGGGCACCAAGGCGTTCGTGGAGAAACGCAAGCCCGCGTGGGTCACGCGGATCGAGTGAGCGATTCACATATGGCATTCAGCAAAATCCTGATCGCGAACCGCGGCGAGATCGCCTGCCGCATCGCGCGCACGGCGCGCGATCTCGGGCTTCGCACCGTCGCGGTCTTCAGCGACGCCGATGCGGATGCGCTGCATGTCCGGGCGGCGGACGAGGCGGTGCGCATCGGACCGGCTCCAGCCCGGGAGAGCTATCTGAATATCCAGGCGATCCTCGCCGCGGCGAAGCATTCGGGCGCCGACGCGGTGCATCCGGGCTACGGCTTTCTCGCCGAGAATGCCGAGTTCGCAAAAGCGTGCGGGGACGCCGGCCTCGTCTTCATCGGCCCGACGCCGGCGGCCATCCAGGCAATGGGCAACAAAGCGCAGGCCAAACGGCTGATGACCGCGGTGGGGATCCCTTGCGTGCCGGGCCACGAAGGCGATCAGTCGGACGCAGCGCTTGCGGTTGAGGCGCGCCGCATCGGCTTTCCGCTGATGATCAAGGCGGCCGGCGGCGGCGGCGGCCGCGGCATGCGCCTCGTCGGCGAGCCCGGCGCGCTGACGGCGGCGCTCGCCGCCGCCCGCTCCGAGGCGCGCAACGCGTTCGGGTCGGACGAGCTCATTCTCGAGCAGGCGATCGCGAACGCCCGCCATATCGAGATCCAGATATTCGCGGACGCGCAGGGCAACGTCATCCATTTGGGCGAACGCGATTGCTCGATCCAGCGCCGGCACCAGAAGGCGATCGAGGAGGCGCCGTCGCCGGCGGTCTCCCCCGAGCTGCGGGGCAAGATCGCCGAAGCCGCGGTCGCCGCCGCGCGTGCGATCCGCTACCGCGGCGCCGGAACCGTCGAGTTCCTGCTCGACGCCTCCGAAAAGTTCTATTTTCTCGAAATGAACACGCGGCTGCAGGTCGAGCATCCGGTGACCGAGGCGATCACCGGGCTCGACCTCGTCGCTTGGCAATTGCGGGTCGCGGCCGGCGAGCCGCTGCCGCGCCAGCACGAGGTTCGCTTCGAGGGTCACGCGATCGAGGCGCGGCTCTACGCGGAAGACCCCTACGAAGGCTTCCTGCCCCGCAGCGGCACCATCCTGGCCTGGCGGCCGGCGACGGGCGCGGGCGTGCGCGTCGATCATGGGCTGCGCTCGGGCCAGCCGGTGAGCCCGTTCTACGATCCCCTGCTCGCCAAGTTGATCGGTTTTGGGAGAACGCGCGAGGAAGCGCGCCGGCGGCTGCTCGCCGCGCTCGAGGACACGGTGGTGCTCGGGATCGACAGCAATCGCATGTTTCTGGCGAGCGTGCTCGCGCACCCGGTCTTCGTCGCCGGCGGGGCGACTACCGCGTTCATCGACCGACATTGCAGCGCGCAGCTTGCCAGGCGTCCGGTGCCGGGCGACGATATCGCCGCGCTCGCCGCCGCGCTGCTGTTCGAGAAAACTGCAACGCAACAGGACTCGATGCTCGCCAATTGGTCCTCGACCGGCGCGTTGGCATGGCCGCTGCGAATGACCGGCGCCGGTGCGCAATTCGCCGCGGAAATCATCCCCACCGGTCGCGGCCGTTTTTCGGTCGCGCTGGGCGAGAAGCGCGTTGCGATCGACCTCCTAGATCGCGGCTCAGGCGAGCTGCGGTTTGCTTTGGACGGCCTGCAGCAGCGCGCGCATTTCGCCTTCGCCGATGACGTCTTGCACCTCGATGTCGCCGGGTGGACCGCGGCGTTTCGGGAAACCACGCTGGAGGCGGCCAACACCGGCGACCGGCGCACAGGATCGCAGCTCTTGGCGCCGATGAACGGCGCCGTGGTCGCGGTACTGGCCAAGGTCGGCGACAGCGTCAGGAAGGGGCAGCGCATATTGATCGTCGAGGCCATGAAGATGCAGCACGAGATCGCCGCGGAGCGCGACGGCGTGCTCGCACGAATTCACGTCAAGGCCGGCGACCAGGTCGCGACCCGCCAGCTCCTCGGCGAGCTCCAGAGCCAGGAATCAGAAGTCACTAGTCGGAAGTCAGAACCGGAAAGTCCCGCGCCGACCAATCAGGAATCAGAAGTCAGTAGTCAGAAGTCAGAACGGGAAAGTCCCGCGCCGGCTGGATCCGACTATTGACCGTGGACAGCGGACATCTGATATCCTGACCTCTGACCTCTGACCTCTGACCTCTGACCTCTGACCTCTGACCTCTGACCTCTGACCTCTGACCTCTGACCTCTGAGTTCTGATCTCTGATCCCTGAATGCCCCATAAAGCCATCATCACCTGCGCGCTCACCGGCGTGCTGACCGATCCCCGGCAGCACCCGGTTCCGGTCACGCCCGAGGAGATGGCGCGCGAGGCGCGGCGGGCATTCGACGCCGGCGCTTGCGTGATGCATGTGCATTTCCGCCAGCAGGGGCAGGGCCAAGGACATCTGCCTTCATGGGAGCCGAGCGTCGCGGTCGCGATCATGCAGGCGATCCGCGACGCCTGCCCGGGCGTGATCCTCAATCAATCGACCGGGACGCGAGGGCCGGACATAAAGGGGCCGCTCGACTGCCTGCGCGCAATCAAGCCGGAGATCGCGGCCTGCAATGCCGGATCGCTCAATTACCTCAAGGTCAGGTCCGACGGCAGCTGGGCCTGGCCGCCGCGGCTGTTCGACAATCCGGTCGAGAAGGTCGAGGCCTATCTCGACGTGATGGCGCAGACCGGAACGCAGCCGGAGTTCGAATGCTTCGACACCGGCATCGTGCGCTGCGTCGAAATGTACGCACGGAACGGCATGGTCCGGGGGCGCCCGCGCTACAATTTCGTCATGGGCGTGGAATCCGGAATGCCGGCCGATCCGGATCTGCTGCCGATCTTGCGAAAGCTCGCGCTCAAAGGCGCGCGCTGGCAGGTCACCGCGATCGGGCGCGCCGAGATCTGGCGGCTGCACCGGCGCGCCGCGGAGCTCGGCGGCGATCTGCGCACCGGGCTCGAGGACACGTTCTATCTGCCGGACGGATCCAAGGCGTCGTCGAACGGCCCGCTGGTCGAGATGCTGGCAAACTACGCGCGGGACGCCGGCCGCGCGGTCGCA
>WNFF01004511.1_pt1 | contig 30561 bp, 31 predicted proteins | sample 5400441 | NCBI WGS metagenome assembly WNFF01 (sample SAMN13153345, study PRJNA577476) | soil metagenome | isolation source: 120 cm saprolite under Douglas fir tree site 2 hole 3 replicate 1 | place: USA:California | collected 2015-04-18
TCGTGCGCGGCGCCAAGGTGGAGCCCGCCCTCGCGGAGGCCGCGCCCGAGGAGCACGTGCAGTTCGAGCGCGTGGGCTATTTCGTGGCGGACTGGAAGGACCACCACTCCGGGCACCCGGTCTTCAACCGCAGCGTGGGGCTCCGGGACACCTGGGCGAAGATCGAAAAGGCCGCCGGAGCCTAGGATCCGGCCCGGCGCCCGCCGGGTTGGCTAGTGGAAGAAGACGCCGGCGTCGATGTTGAGGACCTGGCCGGTGACGCTGTCCGAGCGGCAGAACGCGGCCACCTGATCCGCCACGTCCTCCACGCGGGCCACGCGCTTGAGCACGGCGCGCTGGCGCGCCCCGTCGGCCAGCTCGGGGCGCAGGCGCGAGGTCATCCGCGTCCCCTCCATCAGCCCCGGGGCCACGCAGTTCACGGTGACCTGCGGCGCCAGCGCCACCGCGAGGCACCGCGTGAGGTGGATGAGCCCCGCCTTGCTCGTCGCGTAGGCGATGCTGCTGCCCCCGGGATTGAGCCCGGCCACCGAGGCGATGTTCACGATGCGACCGGACCCGCTCGCCTTCAGATGCGGGGCGGCCGCCCGGCACAGCAGGTACGGCCCGCGGAGATTGGTGGAGAAGAGCCGGTCCCACACGGAAGCGTCGAGGGCCTCCAGGTCGGGGAACGGGATGCTGATGTTCCAGGCCGCGTTGTTGACCAGCGCGTCGAGCCGGCCGAAGTGCCGCACCACCGCCTCGATGACGGGCGGGATCGCGCCCGCGTCGGTCTGATCCAGGGCCACGCTCCACGCCTTCCGCCCGAGCCCTTCCACCGCGGCGCAGGTCTCCCGCGCGGCGTCCTTGCGCTCGAGGTAGGTGATGGCGACGTGAGCGCCCTCCTTCGCGAGGGCCCGCGCGATGGCGATGCCGAGCACTCCGGTGCCGCCCGCGACCAGGGCGACGCGATCCTTGAGATCCATGGCGCCATAGCCTACCAGAATTGGCGCGCGCGGAGCGGCCGGCGTCCCGGGCTTGAAGCGGCCGGGGCGCCGCCGTACACTCGCCCGGTCATGCCCGAGCTGATCCTCCGACGGCAACCTCGTCCTCGCCCAGAAGAATCCCGCGACCGGCGAGGTGAAGGGCGTCGCGGTGGACCTGGCCCACGAGCTCGGCCGCCGGCTCGACGTGCCGGTCGAGCTGGTCCAGTACTCCTCGGCCGGTCAGATGACCGACGCGCTGGCGACCGGCGCGTGGGACGTGGCCTTCCTCGCCCGGGAGGCCGGACGGGCGGGCGAGATCGGCTTCACCGCTCCGCACCTGCTGATCGAGGGCACCTACCTGGTGCCGGCCGGCTCCCCCTACACCCGCGCGGCCGAGATCGACCGCGATGGCCTGCGCATCGCGGTCTCCGAGAAGAGCGCCTACGATCACTTCCTGAGCCGCAATATCAAGCACGCCAAGCTGGTCCGCGGGGCGGGCAACAGTGCCGGGCTCGGGCTCCTCCAGGCGGGGCAGGCCGACGTGATCGCCGGGGTGCGACAGCTGCTCCTGATGGACCAGGCCAAGCTGCCGGGCTCGAAAGTGCTCGAGGATCGCTTCATGGTGATCGAGCAGGCGATGGGCCTGCCCAAGGGACGCGACGCCGGCCTCGCCTACGCGAAGGCGTTCATCGAGGAGATGAAGGCCTCCGGGTTCGTGGCCCGCGCGCTGGAGAAGTCGGGCGTGCGCGGCGTGCCGGTCGCGCCCGCCGAGAAGTCCTAGCGCGGTCGCTCGCGGCGACGCACCGGGGAGACGCTCATGCGAGTCTACAACGTCGCCGGGTACGCTCTGGTGGTCGCCCATGCCCTGGTGTCGGCGCTCCTGGCGCCTCCGGAGCTGGGCCCTTGGCGGGGGCTGGGCTTCGGGATGCTCTATCTCGTCTTCATCTGGCTCGTCAGCGGCATCTATCTGTCGGACGTCTTGCACATGGGCATCGCGCACCGCGCCCTGGACTTCAAGGATCCGTTCGTCAAGGTCCTGGCGCTGCTCAACAACACGGTGGCGATCTACATCAACCCCCGGACGTGGGTGAACCGTCATCGCCTTCATCACGCGTTCTCCGATCACCGGGGGGACCCGAACAAGCTGAGCGGCGATGGCTTCTGGAAGACCCTGTACCTCTGCATCTCTCCCTACGGCTGTGAATCCGATCTGGCGCGCGACCCGATCCTCAAGACGTGGGCGCTTCGCCTCACCGCGAGTCCGGGGTTCGCGGTCTTCGCGCAGCTCAGCAGCTACGCGCTGCTCTGGCTGCTGGTTCGCGACTGGATGTACGCGCTGGCCCTGTGGGTCAGCGTGCGGGTGGTCGGCCTCTGGGTCAACATGGTCCAGAACTTCTGGACGCACGACCGGCGCTTCGGCACCCGGCGCTATGACGACGCCGACGACAACGCCATGAATATCGGCGACTGGCTACCCGTGACCGCCACGTTCAGCGCGTGCTGGCAGAACAATCACCATCACTACCCGCATCTCCTGCGCCTCAGCCACGATCCGGCGGAGTACGATTTCGGCTTCCTGACCGTGCGTTGCATGAAAGCCCTGGGGCTGGTCAGGGCATCACGGACGGGGGCCCAGCTTCCCAAGGACGTTCCATTGCAGGACCTCGGCTTTTAGGTCAGCGGGACGATCGCGTAGAAGCGGGGCTCGGCCCCGACCGCGCGAGTGACGTGGCCCCGGCCGGTGAGATCCTCGGCCAGCAGGACATCCCCAGGCCCGACGCGAACCACGGTGCCGTCGCCGACCTCGATCTCCGCCTGCCCGGATAGCGTGATCGAGTACTGCCGCCGCGGCGCGCAGTGCCAGTCGAGCACGTAGCCCGGCGGGGCGACGCGGAACGCGAGGCCCGCGACGGGCTGCATCGGCGTGCCTTCCCCGTGCGCGCCCTCGGTGTCGGTGAAGGGCTTCATGGCCAAGGGCATCTCCTCGACATGCGACTGCCCGTCCGCGCCGCTGTAGACCCGCCAGATCTTCGGCATACGCTCCCTTTCCGTGGGAAGTGGCGCTAGAACTGCACGCGGCGCAGGACGGCGCGCGGCAGGGCGCGGATGACCAGCATGATCCACCGCCAGATTCCGGGGGCGTAGACCTGGTGGCGGCCCCGGTCGATGGCCCGCACCACCGTGGCCGCCACCGCCTCCGGCTCGCCCGCGAAGGGCGGGACGGGCAGCCCCGCGGTCATCGCGGTCTTCACGAAACCCGGCTTGACGCAGAGCACGCGCACCCCGCGCTCGCGATAGGCCAGGTCGAGGCCGTCGAGGAACACCGAGAGTCCGGCCTTGGACGCGCCGTAGAGATAGTTGCTGCGCCGGGCGCGGTCGCCCGCCACGCTGCTGAAGGCGCAGATGAGTCCCCCGCCCCGCGCGGCGAGGCGCGCGGCGGCCTGCTGGCAGAGCAGCACCGCGCCGGTGAAGTTGACCTCGAGCAGCGCGGCCAGGCGCGCGGGATCGGCGGCCAGCTCCTCCTGGCGGCCGAAGGCGCCGCCGGTCACCACGAGGGCGTCGAGGCCGCCCAGGGCGTGGTCGGCCGCGTCGAGCGCTTCCGCGAACCCGGCCGGCCGGCCGAGGTCGAGCGGGGCGTGGCCGACCGGCGCGCGCGGGCCGCGCGCCTCCAGGTCGCGCGCGGAGCGCGCCATCTCGGCCGCGTCGCGGCCGAGCAGGAAGAGGGCGTCGCCGCGCTCGGCGAGCGCGCGCGCGAGCGCGCGGCCCATCCCGCGGGTCGCGCCGACGAAGGCCACCTTCACGCGCGGTCCCCGAGGAGCCGGACGGACTGGGCGGAGCGGAAGCGGTGGCCCGGATCCCAGCGGTCGCGCACCGCGCGCCACTCGGCCAGGCGCGGCATCATGCGCGCGAAGTCCTCGGCCCGCGTCACCGCGTCCTTGGCGAGGTAGACCCGCCCGCCGTGGGCGATCACCACCGCGTTCAGCTCGTGGATCAGGGCCTCGGTGACCGCGCCGCGGTACGCCATGTCGAGCGCCAGCGTGGTGCCTTCCATCGGGAAGGACAGGTAGGCGTCGGAGGCGGGGCCGCAGTCCTTGATCACGGCCAGGAACGAGGCGGCGCCGGCGGCGCCCAGCCGGTCGAGGATCGCGGTCAGCGGCGCGGCGCCCGCCGCGCGCGGCAGCACGCACTGGTACTGGAGGAAGCCGCGACGGCCGTAGAGCCGGTTCCACTGCCCCACCGCGTCGAGCGGGTAGAAGAAGCGGTCGTGAAAGACCACGCGCCGCTTGAGCACCCCGCCGTGGAGCCGGTAGTAGAGGTAGTTGAACCAGCGCATGAACAGCGGGTTCAGCAGCCATTCCGGGGCGTCCACCGGCACGGTGAGCGGCAGGCCGCGGGGCAGGCGGCGACCGGCCGCCTCCATCGGGGTGGCGTGCCGCCCGCGCATGAGAATGCCGCGGCCGACCGCGCTTCCCCGGGCCAGGCAATCGATCCAGCCGACGGTGTAGGGCCAGTCGGGAGCACTCCGCTTGAGCCCGGCCAGCATGGCCTCGAGCCCCTCCACGCCCACCGTCTCCAGCACGATCCACGGCGACTCCACCCGGCGGAGCCTCAGCGTGACCTCCACGATGAGGCCGGTGAGCCCCATCCCGCCCACGGTGGCGAGGAAGAGCTCGCGCTCGTGGGCGGGCCCGCACTCCACGCGCTTGCCGTCGGCGGTGACCAGGACGAGGCGGTCGACGAAGCGGCCGAAGGAGCCGTCGCGGTGGTGGTTCTTGCCGTGGACGTCACAGGCCACGCAGGCCCCGACCGTGACGAACTTGGTGCCGGGCGTGACCGGCGGAAACCAGCCGCGCGGCAGGAACACCGTCAGAATGTCGGCGAGGCTCAGTCCTGCCTCGCAGTGGAGCCGGCCGGTGTCGCCGTCGAACGCCAGGATGCGATCGGCCCGCGTGCGCTCCACCACGAGCCCGCCCGGCGCCGCCGGCATCGCGGCGTCCCCGTAGGCGCGGCCCAGACCACGCGCGATCACCGGCTCCCCGTCCGGCGGCAGCCCCGGCTCCCCGGAGCGGTCCACCCGAGCGCGTCCCACCGGATGACGGCCCCAGCCCGCCACCTCCTCCAGGGGGAGCCCAGCGTCCCGAGGGATCACGGCGCCCAGCGCGCGAGCCACGCGGGCCCCCAGACCGGACCGTAGATGATGATGAGGAGCGCCAGCATCCAGAGCCCGGTATTGACGAGGAGCGCGCGGTCGTTGAGCAGGAGGTCGGAGGGGTTGCCGCCCATCTCGCGGCGGTAGAGCAGGTAGAGATACCGGAAGATACCGTAGAGCACGAAGGGCAGCGTCACCGGCAGGAGCCGCGTGTTGAACTTCGCCACCGTCTCCGGGGACATGGTGTAGAGCGCGTAGGCGGTCACGGTGGACGCGGTGACCACCGCCACCATCTGGTCGAGGAAGCTCTCGCTGTACTCGGCCAGGATGGGCCGATGCGCGGCCGCGTCACCCTTGAGTGTCCGGTACTCGTGCCGGCGCTTGCCCAGGGCCAGGAAGAGCGCGACCAGGATCGTGCAGATCACGAGCCAGCCCGAGATCTCCACCGCGATGGCCTCGGCGCCCGCCACCGCGCGGAGCACGAAGCCCGCGGCCACCGTGAGCACGTCGAGGATCACCAGGTGCTTGAGCCACACCGAGTAGGCGGTGAGGAGCGCCGCGTAGGCGGCGGCGGCCAGCCCGAAGCCGGTGGACAGGCAGAAGGCGGCGATGAGGCTGCCCACCAGCAGCACGATGCCCAGCGCCCACGCCGCCGGAATCGGCAGGGCGCCCCGCGCGATGGGCCGGTAGCGCTTCGCGGGATGCAGCCGGTCCTTCTCGGCGTCCGCCACGTCGTTGAAGACGTAGATGGCCCCGGAGAGCGCGCAGAAGATCAGGAATCCGGCCAGCGCCGGCCAGACGAGCGGGGTGAACAGGTTCTGCGAGAAGATGAGGCCGGCGAAGACGAACAGGTTCTTCACCCACTGCCGTGGCCGGAGCGAGACGAGCGCGGCGACCAGGAGGCTCACGAGGCTTCAGATCTTGATGACGTGACGGACGTCTCCCAGCGCGCCGGTGGCGTTGCGGGTGTCCAGCACGAGCCGCGCGTCCCGGACCAGCCGCGCCGCCTCGAACTCGGGATGCGCGGTGAGCAGCACCACGAGGTCGTAGGCGGACAGGTCGGCCTGCGCCCAGGCCACGCTCTTGAGGAGCTGGCCGCCCACCTGGATCTGGGGCACCCGGGGGTCCGCGTACTCGAGGTGCGCCCCGCGGGCGAGGAAGTCCTCGATGATCTCGAGCGCGGGCGAATCGCGGATGTCCCCGACCCCCGCCTTGTAGGCCACCCCCAGCGCCAGGATGCGCGAGCCCCTCACCGCCTTCGACTGGTCGTTGAGCGCGTCGGTGGCGAGCTGCACCACGTAGCGCGGCATGCCGCCGTTGATCTCGTCGGCGAAGGCGATGAACTTGGCCTCGTAGCCGGCGAGGCGCGTCCGCCAGGACAGGTAGTGCGGGTCGCTCGGCAGGCAGTGGCCGCCGATGCCCGGCCCCGGGTAGAAGGCCATGAACCCGAAGGGCTTGGTGGCGGCGGCGCCGATCACCTCCCAGGCCGACATGCCGAGCCGGCGGCACATGATCGCCAGCTCGTTGACGAGCGCGATGTTGACGCTGCGGAAGGTGTTCTCGAAGAGCTTGACCATCTCCGCGACCTGCGTGGAGGACACCGGGACGACCTGGTCGATGATCTGGCCGTAGAGGGTCTCGATCAGACGACGGCATGCGGGCGTGACGCCGCCCACCACCTTGGGAATGCGGGAGAGCCCCCAGGTCTGGTTGCCGGGATCGATGCGCTCGGGCGAGAACCCCAGGAAGAACTCCTCGCCCACCCGGAGCCCGCCGCGGCTCAAGCGCGGGAGCAGGACCTCGTCGGTGGTGCCGGGATAGGTGGTGGACTCCAGCACCACGAGGCCGCCGGGCCGCAGCACGCGGGCCACGCCGTCGGCCGCCGCCACGATGAAGGAGATGTCGGGCTCCTTGGACTTGCCGAGGGGGGTGGGCACGCAGATGACGATGGCGTCGGCCTCGCCCAGCGCGTCGGGAGAGGAGTGGATCGCGAGGCGCCCGCTCTGGACCAGCGGGGCCAGCAGGGCGGCGGGCACGTCCTCCACCGGGCTCATGCCGCCCGCGAGGAGCGCGGTGCGGACGGGGTCGGCGTCCACCCCGATCACCCGAAAGCCGGCCCGGGCGAAGGCCACCGCGAGGGGCAGCCCGACGTACCCCAGGCCCACCACGCCCACCGTGGCGGAGCGGCTCGTCAGGCGCTCCTCGAGCCGGGACCCGAGCGCGCCGAGCGGCGTCACCTCACATCACCTGGGCGAGCGCCCGCTTGATCGCGTCCACCACCTGGTCCACCTCCGGATCCAGGAGCTCGGGGAAGCACGGCAGGCACAGCACCTCGGCGGCGACCTGGGTGGCCACCGGGAAGTCGCGGTCCGCGTTCGGCTGCGAGAAGAGCGGCTGCGCGGGGATCGTGCTCGGGTAGTGGATGGCGGTGCCGACGCCCAGCCCGGCCAGGGCCGCCGCGAGCGCCTCCCGCTTGGCCGACCGCACCGTTGTCGCGCGGGCGGCCGCTCCACCGGCAGGACGAGCGGTAGGCCGGCGAGCGCGGCGGCGTAGTGGCGGGCGATGGCGCGCCGCCGCTCGTTCCAGTCCGGCAGGCGCTTGAGCTTCACGCGGAGCAGCGCCGCCTGCAGCTCGTCGAGCCGGCTGCAGCCACCCAGCTCGACGTGCGTGTACTTGCGGCTCGAGCCGTGGTCGCGGAGCAGCCGGATGCGCTCGGCCACGTCATCGCGCGTGGTCAGCACCATGCCGCCGTCGCCGCAGGCGCCCAGGTTCTTGGTCGGGTAGAACGACAGCGTGGTGGCGTCGGCCCACGCGGCCACCGGGCGGTCCGCGTACGAGGCGCCCACCGCCTGCGCCGCGTCCGCGACGATCGCGAGGCCGCGGGCCCGGGCCAGATCGCCGAGGGCGTCCATCGCCGCCACCTGCCCGTAGAGGTGGACCGGCACGATGGCGCGGGTCCGCGGCGTGATCGCCCGCTCCACCCGCGCCGGATCCAGGTTGAACGTGCCCGGCTCGACGTCCACGAAGACGGGCGTGGCGCCGGCCATCACGATGGTGGTGGCGGAGGCGACGAAGGAGAACGCGGAGGTGATGACCTCGTCGCCCGGCCTCACCCCGACCGCCTTGAGCGCCAGCAGCAGGGCGTCGGTGCCGGAGCCCGTCCCCACCCCGTGGCGCGCCCCGCACAGGTCGGCCAGCTCGCGCTCGAGCGCCTGCCCCTCCGGCCCCAGGATGAACCGGCAGGAGTCGAGCACGCGCGTCGCCGCGTCCATCAGCTCGGCGCGCAGGGCGTCGTGCTGCCGCTTGAGGTCGATCTGGGGAATCATCAGAAGCCCGAGCGGGCCGAGGTGCCCACCTGGCCCAGGCCGAGCAGGTTGATCGAGATGCGGAACTCGTTCTCGTCGCCGCGACGGTTCACGTATTCGGCCATGACGGACCAGCAGCTGAAGTGCCAGTCGATGCCCACCCGGTTCTCGATGGCCTGCCCTCTCCGGACGTCCCAGGCGGTGGACCCGCGGACGTCAACGTTGCTGCGCACCTTCACCAGCGCTTCCGCCTTCGCGTAGCGGCTACCGCCCTGCTCGTTGAAGCGGGGCCCCACCGCCACCGCGAAGCGCGGGTACACGAGACGGACGTCCGCGTTGGCCTCCCGCAGGCCCAGGTCGTAGACATTGTACCGGGCATCGGCGTGGAAGCCGATCCTTTGGTTGGGCTGATCGTGAGATCGGCGTAGAGGTCCTTCAAGGGCTGGGAGACGGGGTCCGACGGCGGCCGGCTCGCCGCGGTGGTCGCGGGACAGCACGTACCGGTAGTTGGCCTCGAGCCCGACACCGCGCCGGGTGTAGGCCTTGCCCTGCGCCACCGCCTGGCCGGTGTCGCGATTCAGCTCGACGCGGTCGGCGAGCAGGCGGGTCTGGCCCCGGGTGATCTCCACGTTGCTGATCGCGATGAGCAGGTCGGTGGCGCCGCCGACCTGCTGGAGCTGGTCGGCCACTACGGTGGCTTCCTCGCCGCCCGCGCGGACCGTCATTCCGCCCGGCTGCGCCCAGGCCGGGCCGGCGGGGAGCCCCACGGAGGCCCCGCCGAGAGCAGGGCCGCGAGCAGGGTCATCCGGGCGCCGCGCGTGCGCCCGCTAGGGCCGGGCATCGAGCGGACGGGAGGCCGGGACGGCGACATGAGGCCCCATGCTAGCAGCGGGCTCCGGCCGTGAAAAGGACATCCTGCCCATCGCCCGCGGCGGCCAGGACGTCGCCGATCAGCGAGAGGGAGCCGGCCACGCACACGATCCCGTGTGGATCCTCCGCGATGGCCATCGCGAGCGCGTCCTGCGGCGACCGCGCGGTGTCCACGCGCGCGCCCGCCGGCAGCAGCGCCCGCAACGCCTCCGGCGCGGCGGCCCGCGGATTCGCGGACGCGGTGAGGATGACGCGCGCGGCCAGCGGCCGGAGGGCGGCGAGGATGCCGCCCGCGTCCTTGTCGGCGAGGACGCCGAACACGAAGGTGACGGGCCGCCCCGGGAAATACGCGCGCAGCGACGCGGCGAGGGCCCGAGCCCCCGCCGGGTTGTGGGCCCCGTCGAGGACGACGAGGGGGTCGCGGCGGAAGATCTGGAAGCGCCCGGGCCAGCGAACGCCGCGCAGGCCCGCGCGGATCGCGCCCTCGGCCGCCCCCAGCTCCCGCGCCGCCGCCGCCGCGAGCAAGGCGTTGCCCGGCTGGTAGACGCCCAGCAGCCCGCAGGCCACGTCGGGGATCCGCCAGTCCGGCCCCTCCAGGTGGAGCCGCTGCGCCTCGAGGGTGAAACCGATCGGGGTGACGCGCAGGTCGCGCCCCTCGAGCGAGAGCGGCACGCCGGTCTCCGCGGCGCGGCGGGTGATGACCGCCTCGGCTGCCGGATCCTGCCGCGCCGAGAAGGCCACGCCGCTCCGAATGATCGCTGCTTTCTCGGTCGCGATCAACGCCAGCGTGTCGCCCAGCTCGTGCTGGTGGTCGTAGTCGATGGGCCCGAGGACGACCACCCGCGGCTTGCCCACCGTGGTCGCGTCGAGCCGGCCCCCGAGGCCCACTTCGAGGACCGCCATGTCCACCCGCGCGCGGCAGAAGTGGTCGAGCGCGAGCGCGGTGCCCGCCTCGAAGACGGTGAGGTCGAGGCGGGTGATGAGCGTGCCGAGCGCGTCGACACCGTCCACGAAATCGGATTCGGAGATCGGCCGGCCGTCCACCCGGATGCGCTCGCGGTAGTGGGCGAGATGCGGCGAGGTGTAGAGGCCGACCCGGCGGCCCGCGGCCTGGAGCATGGCGGCGAGCATGGCCGAGATGGAGCCCTTGCCGTTGGTGCCGCCCACCTGGGCGATGGTGAAGGCCTGCTCGGGCCGCCCGATCGCGTCGAGCACCGCCTCGATGCGCTCGAGGCCGGGGCGCATGCCCGCCCGCTCCCCGCCGCGCAGCGCGAGGATGCGGGCTACGGCCTCCCCATACGTCATGGGGCGGGCGCGGGGGCGCGACCGCTGAAGAAGGCGAGGATGCGTCGGAGCGTGGCCCGCAGCTCCCGCCGCTCCACGACCAGGTCGAGCTGGCCGTGCTCGAGCAGGAACTCCGAGCGCTGGAACCCTTCGGGCAGCGGCTGGCGGATGGTCTCCGCGATCACCCGCGGACCCGCGAAGCCGATGAGCGCGCGCGGCTCGGCCAGGATGAGATCGCCCAGCATCGCGAAGCTGGCCGTCACGCCGCCGGTGGTGGGATCGGTGAGGAGCGAGATGTAGGGAATGCGCTCGGCGTCGAGCCGCTGGAGGGCGGCCGACGTCTTGGCCATCTGCATGAGCGAGAGGATGCCTTCCTGCATGCGCGCCCCCCCCGAGGCGGAGACGATAAGGAGCGGGATGCGCTTCTGCAGGGCCAGCTCGATGGTGCGCGTGAGCTTTTCGCCCACCACCGAGGCCATGCTGCCGCCCAGGAACGCGAACTCGAAGACCGCGATCGCGACCGGGTAGCCGCCGATGCGCGCGGTGCCGGTGACCACCGCCTCGCCCGCGTCGGTCTTGCCGCGGGCGGCCTTCAGCCGGTCGGTGTACTTCTTGGTGTCCTTGAAGTTGAGCGGATCCTTCGAGCGCAGCCCCGCCTCGCGCTCCTCGAAGGAGCCGTCGTCGGCCAGGAGCGCGATGCGCTCCCGCGCGGAGATGCGGAACGGGTAGCCGCACTTGGGGCAGACGCGACCCGCGCGCTCCACCTCGGGCCGGTAGACGATCTCCTTGCAGGAGTCGCACTTGACCCACAGCCCCTCGGCGATGACGACCTTCTTCGGCCGCTCGTCGTCGCCCTCTTCCTTCTTCTTCCAGAACCAGGCCATGGGTCAGCGGCCGCTCAACCCGCTCGCGGGTTGTCCGCCGAACGCGGGATGTCCGCGGACTGGGGGAGTGCGGGGGCCATTTCTGGGCCCCCGCATTGAATAGAGAAGCGGATCCGATTGACAGCCGGCTCCCGGGTCGATGCGACCCTAATCACGACACGCTCCGAAGAGGCGCCTTCAGGGACGCGATGAAGTCGCCGACGCGCGGGAGGAGCTCCGCGGAGGTCCCGTACTGCTCGACGAGGCGCACGATCGCGGAGCCCACGATGACGCCGTCGGCGGCGCGGCCGACCTCGGCCGCCTGCTCCGGGGTGCTGATGCCGAAGCCCACGCAGATCGGCTTGGTCGTGATGTTGCGGAGGGCGCGGAGCTGCTGGGCGAGCTCGGGCGCGAGCGCGCTGCGCTCGCCGGTGACCCCGGTGAGCGAGACCATGTAGATGAAGCCCTCGCTCGCCCGGGCGATCTTGCGCATCCGCTCCGGGGTGGAGGTGGGCGCCACCAGGTGGACGACGTCGAGCCCGGCCGGGCCGGCCTCCGCGCGCAGCGGATCCGCTTCCTCGGGCGGCACGTCGGCCACGATGACGCCGTCGATGCCCGCCTCCACCGCGGTGCGGCAGAAGGCCTTGAGCCCGAAGGCGAGGATCGGATTGTAGTAGGTCAGGAACACGAGCGGCACCGACACGTCGCCGCGCATCTCGCGGACCAGCTCGAGCACGCGCGGCAGGGTCACGCCCGCGGCGAGCGCGCGCTGAGTCGCCCGCTGGATCACCGGACCGTCCGCGAGCGGATCCGAGAACGGGATGCCCAGCTCGATCACGTCGGCGCCGCGCCGGGCCGCCTCCCCCACCAGACGCCGCGTCATCGCGAGCGAGGGATCGCCCGCCGTGAAGTAGGCGACGAGGGCGCGCTCGCGGCGCGCCCGGAGCGCCGCGAAGGTGGCCGCGAGCCGCGAGGCCGGACGCGGGGCGGCGGCGGGACGCTTCATGGGTGACCGCCGTGCCCGTTGGCGGCGGCGCCGTCGAGGGCCTGGGCCACCGTGTGCACGTCCTTGTCGCCGCGCCCCGAGAGCCCGATCAGCACGCTCTGGGTCTTCTTCATGCGCGCGGCCGCCCGCATCGCGTGGGCCACCGCGTGGGCGGATTCGAGCGCGGGCATGATGCCCTCGAGCCGGGTGAGGGCCTTGAAACCTTCGAGCGCCTCCCGATCGGTGATCGAGACGTACTCGAACCGGCCCACGTCCTTGTAGTACGAGTGCTCGGGGCCCACGCCCGGGTAGTCGAGGCCGGCCGAGATCGAGTGCGCCTCCGCCACCTGCCCGTCGTCGTTCTGCAGCACGTAGCTCATGCTCCCGTGCAGCACCCCCACCGCCCCCGAGCCGAGCGAGGCGCCGTGCTTGCCGGTCGCGATGCCGTGGCCGCCCGGCTCCACCCCGACGATGCGCACGCGCCGGTCGCCGATGAACGGCCAGAAGAGTCCCATCGCGTTGGAGCCGCCGCCCACGCAGGCCACGATCAGGTCGGGCAGGCGGCCGATCGCCCGGCGGGACTGCGCGCGCGCCTCATCGCCGATCACGCGCTGGAAGTCGCGCACGAGCATCGGGTACGGATGGGGGCCCATCACCGAGCCGAGCAGGTAGTAGGTCGTGCGCACGTTGGTGACCCAGTCGCGCAGCGCCTCGTTGACCGCGTCCTTGAGCGTCTTCGAGCCGCTCTCCACCGGGATCACCCGGGCGCCGAGCAGCTTCATGCGAAAGACGTTGAGGGCCTGGCGCTCGACGTCCACGCTGCCCATGTAGACCTCGCAGTCGAGGCCCAGCAGGGCGGCGGCGGTGGCGGAGGCCACCCCGTGCTGACCCGCGCCGGTCTCCGCGATGATCCGCGACTTGCCCATCCGCTGGGCGAGCAGGGCCTGGCCGAGGACATTGTTGATCTTGTGGGCGCCGGTGTGGCAGAGGTCCTCGCGCTTGAGGTAGATGCGCGCGCCGCCCACGTGGCGGGTCAGCCGCTCCGCGAAGTAGAGCGGCGTCGGGCGGCCCGCGTAGGTGGACAGCAGCTCGCGCAGCCGGCGGCGGAAGCGCGCGTCGGCCCGCGCGGCGCGGTACGCTCGCTCGAGATCCACCAGCGGCTGCATCAGGGTCTCGGGCACGAAGCGGCCACCGAAGCGGCCGTAGTGGCCGTTGGCGTCCGGGAGCGACGCGGGCCGCAGGCGCGCCGGGCTCATGGGGCGGCGGCCGCCGCGCGCGCCAGGCTCACGAAGCGGGTCACGCGCGCCTCGTCCTTGCGCCCCGGGCGGGCCTCCACCCCGGAGTTGACGTCGACCCCGTACGGGCGGACGCGGCGCACCGCCTCTCCCACGTTCTCCGGAGTGAGCCCGGCCGAGAGCAGCACCGGATGCCGGCGCGCCATCTCCGCGGCCACGTCCCAGGGGATCACCGGCCGCGCCTCACCCTCACTCCAGCGCGCGGGCGAGTCGAGCAGGAAGGCGGCGACGCGGTAGCCGGCCATGCGGTCGAGATCGGCGGCGCCCGCGACCTTGAGAGTCTTGATCACGGGCAGCCGGAAGTCGTGCAGGTCCTCGGGGGCCTCGTCGCCGTGGAACTGGAGCGCGCCCAGCCCGCACTGCTCGGCCACCGCCTTCACGTGGCCCGGGGCGTGGCTCCAGAAGACGCCCACCGGCGTCACGAAGGGCGGCAGGGCCGCCACGATCCGGGCCACCGCCTCGGGGGTGACGTAGCGCGGGGTGCCCTCCACGAAGATGAAGCCGAGCGCGTCGGCGCCCGCGGCCACGCAGAGCCGCGCGTCGTCGAGATTGGTGATGCCGCAGATCTTGATCCTCATCGCAGCGAGAGCTCGCGCACCTTCGCGGCCACGTCGCCCGCCCGCAGGAGCGTCTCCCCCACCAGCACCGCGTGGGCGCCCGCGGCCACCACGGCCGCCACGTCGGCGCCGCTCGCGAGCCCGCTCTCGCTCACCGTCAGAGGCCCCGGCGGGATCTGGGGCAGCAGGTGGAGCGAGGGCTCGAGGCTCGTGGTGAGCGTCTGGAGGTCGCGATTGTTGACGCCGATCACCGGCGCGCCCAGCCGCAACGCGCGATCCAGCTCGTTCAGCGTATGCACCTCCACGAGGGTGGCGAGCCCGGCGCCCTTGGCGGCGTGGAGCAGGTCGCGCAGGGCCGCGTCCTCGAGGGCGGCCACGATCAGCAACACCGCGTCGGCCTCGGCCGCGCGCGCCTCCCAGAGCTGGTACTCGTCCACGATGAAGTCTTTGCGGAGCACGGGGACGGCGACGGCGCCGCGGACTCGCACGAGGTCGTCGAGGCTGCCGTGGAAGTAGCGGGCGTCGGTGAGCACCGACACCGCGGCCGCGCCGGCCCCCGCGTAGATCCCGGCCTGGGCAACCGGATCGAGATCGGCGCGGAAGAGCCCCTGCGACGGCGAGCCCCGCTTGACCTCCGCGATGAGACGCACCCGCTCGCCGGGCGCGGGGCGGAGGGCCGCTTCGAAGTCGCGCGCGGGGGCGAGCCCGCGGCAGGCCGCGATCAGGTCCGGGAGGGGACGTCGCGGCTTGAGCGCGGCCAGCTCGGAGCGCTTGTGGGCGACGATCTCATCCAGGACGCCCATGCGGCTAGTAGTCGCCGCGCAGCCCGTGGTCCCGCCCCGTGATGTCGATGCGCGCCATCTGCTCCATCACGTACTCGCGCAGCGTGCGCGGCGGCGGCAGGTCGCGCACGAGGCGGCCGCCCGCGATCAGCGGCTTGAGGAGCGCTTCGGCGGGCCGCCCGTCGGGGCCCACCGGCGCGGGGGCGGTGGCGGGAAGCACCATGTTCTGCAGCGAGCCCGGGAACCGCCACACCTGCTTGGCCCCGGAGCGCTTGCCGCGCTTGGCCATCGGTAGGCCCTCGATCTCCATGATGTCGAGCGCGAAGGAGAGCACCGGGGCATTGGCGATCGAGGTGCCGACCCCGTAGCCGTCGACCAGGGAGTTCAGCTTGAGGATCTCGTACTCGTCGATGCCGCCCGAGGCCAGGATCTTGACGTGGTTGAAGCCGCGCAGGTCGAGCTCCCAGCGCACCTCCTCGAGGATGCGGAAGAAGTCGCCGCGGCGCGAGGACGGCGTGTCGAGGCGCACCGCGTAGAGATCGCGGCCGAGAGCCTCCGCCACGCGGATGGCCTCGAACTTCTCGTCCTGGAGCGTGTCGATGAGGGCCACCCGCCGCACCTTGGGATCGATCACGTCGTGGAAGGCCCGGAGCGCGGCCACCGTGTCGCCGAAGAGCAGGACCAGGGCGTGCGGGATGGTGCCGGTGGGATCGGCGTCGATCAGCTCGGCGGACTTGGTGACCGCGACCCCGTCGCAGCCGCCCACGAAGGCGTTCCGCTCGATCATCGGGGCCAGCGCGGGGTGCATGCGCCGCGCCCCGAAGGAGATCACCTGGCGCTCGCCCGCGGCGCGCTTGCAGCGCGCGGCCTTGGTGGCGATGCCGGAGGCCTGGCAGAGGAAGCCGAGAAGGGCCGTCTCGTACTTCGCCCACTCGGGATAGACGCCCTCGATGAGGAGCACGGTGTCCTCGGGGCCGAAGAGGGTGCCCTCGTCCATCGCCCACACGTCGACCGGCAGGCCCTCGAGCAGCGCCGCCGCCTCCTCGATGCCCGCGAGGATGCCGAAGGTCCAGTCGGTCTGCGGGAAGCTCTTGAGCCGGATCTCGGCCTTGACCCGCTTGTGGAGTCCCTTCGCGCGGAGAATCTCGACGGTGCGCTCGAAGTAGACGTCGGAGACCTCGCCCGCCTTGATCTCGGGCTCGGAGGCCGTGTGGAAGGCGCGCTTGGGCTGGCTCTTCATAGAGATGGAGACACCTCCCGGCCCCGCAATAAAGTGCAGGGATTGTCCCAGAAAGCCCCGGGGAAGTCAATCAATGGGGCGACCGTCGTGCGTGGCAAAGTACCGCCCCACAAGGTCTTTCCCCTGGGCGGTTACAGCTTGAGGCCCTTCAGGTACTCGCGGAAGGCGTCGGCCAGGTCGGGCCGGGCCAGGGCGAACTCCACGGTGGCCTTGAGGAAGCCGAGCTTCTCGCCGGTATCGTGGCGCTTGCCCTCGAACTCGACGGCGTAGATGGGCCGCCGGCCCCGCAGCGCGCGGAGCCCGTTCGTCAACTGGATCTCGCCGCGGGAGTCCGGCACGGTCTCTTGCAGGATCGGGAACAGATCGGGCGTGAGCACGTACCGCCCGATGATGGCCAGGTCCGACGGCGCGTCCCGCGGGTCCGGCTTCTCCACGAGATCCTGCACCTCGTAGACGTTCGCCCCGAGGCCGCGCGCCGCGATCACGCCGTAGCGGCCGATCTCTTCCCGCGGCATCCGCATCACCGCCAGCACCGGGCCGTCGTGCCGCTCGTACACGTCGAGGAGCTGGCGCATGCACGGCACCCGCGAGGTGATGATGTCGTCGCCCAGGAACACGCCGAAGGGCTCGTCGCCCACGAGCGGCCGGGCGCAGAGGATGGCGTGGCCGAGCCCCAGCGGCTCCTTCTGGCGCACGTAGGAGACCGACGCCAGCTCGGAGATCGTCTTGATCTGGGCCAGCTCCTCCAGCTTCCCGCGGTCCTGCAGGTAGTACTCGAGCTCGAAGGCCGCGTCGAAGTGGTCCTCGATCGCCCGCTTGTTCCGTCCGGTGACGAGGATGATCTCCTCGAGCCCGGAGGCCACCGCCTCCTCCACCACGTACTGGATGGTGGGCTTGTCCACGAGCGGCAGCATCTCCTTCGGCTGCGCCTTGGTGGCGGGCAGGAAGCGGGTGCCGAGACCGGCGGCGGGGAACACGGCCTTCCTGACCTTCATCGAACTCGACGATACACGAGGCGGATCGGAAAGGGAACTCAGGCCGGGGGCGGGCCGTCCTCGGGCGTGCGCACCTGGATGCCCAGCTTCTTGATCCGGTACCAGAGGCTGCGCTCCGAGATGCCGAGGATCTTGGCCGCGCGCGCCTGCACCCCCTGGGTCTGCGAGAGCGCGTCCAGGATCATGCGGCGCTCCCACTCCTCGAGCGCTTCGTCGAGCGAGCCCGACAGCACCGGCCCGCTCTCCGCGGCGCGCCGGGCCGGGGCCGAGCGCTGGATCGCGGGGGGCAGGTCCTCGGGGTTGATCACGCCGTCGCTCATCACCATCGCGCCCTCGAGCACGTGCTGCAGCTCGCGCACGTTGCCCGGCCACGCGTAGGTCCACAGGCAGCGCAGGGCCTCGGACGAGAGGATGGCGGGCGCGCGGTTGAGCCGCTTGGCCGCGCGCTCCAGGAGATGGGTGGCCAGGAGCGGCAGGTCGTCCACGCGCTCGCGCAGCGGGGGCAGGTGCATGCCCACGCCCTGGAGGCGGTAGAACAGGTCCTCGCGGAACGTCCCCTGCGCCACCGCCGCCTCGAGGGTCCGGTGCGTGGCCGCGATCACCCGCACGTCGGCGGCGATGGTGCGGGTGCCGCCCACCCGCTCGAACTCGCGCTCCTGGAGCACGCGCAGGATCTTGGCCTGCATGGTCATCGGCATGTCGCCGATCTCGTCCAGGAACAGCGTGCCCTCCCTGGCGAGCTCGAAGCGGCCGGGCCGCGCCCGCACCGCGCCGGTGAAGGCCCCCCGCTCGTGGCCGAACAGCTCGGACTCGAGCAGGCCTTCGGGGATGGCCGCGCAGTTGACCGGCACGAACGGCCCGTCTTTCCGAGAACTGAGTCGGTGGATCCCCCGCGCCAGCACTTCCTTGCCGGTGCCGCTCTCGCCCAGGATCAGCACGGTCAGGTCGGTGGGGGCGGCGCGATGGGCCATCTCCACCACCCGCTTGAGCGCCTCGCTCTGCCCGATCAGCCCCTCGACGCCCCCCGGCTGGCTCTCGCGCAGGACCTTGACCTGCTTCTGCAGCCGCCGCCGGTCGAGCGCGCGCGAGACGACGACCTGGAACTCGTCCATCTTGAGCGGCTTGGTGAAGAAGTCGTAGGCCCCGCGCGTCATCGCGTCCATCGCGGTCTGGCGCGTGCCGTGCGCGGTCATGACGATGATGGGCGTGTCCGGCGCGAGCTCGCGGCACTTCGGAATGGCGTCGAGGCCGTCCATGTCGGGCAGCCGGACATCGAGGAGAATCAGGTCGTAGGCGGTCGCCTTGAGCTTCTCGAGGAGGGCGCCCGCGGTGGGCGCCACCTCGGGCTCGTAGCGCTGGCGGCGCAGGGCCTCGCGGAGGACGAAGGCGAGGTCCTCGTCGTCCTCCGCGATGACGATGCGCTCGCTCATGACGCGGGGGGCACCGCGAGGCTCAGAACATCCGCCGACTGCCGAACTCGCCCGAGCCACAGGGGCACCGGCAGCCCGGTATTGAAGCCCCAGGTGTTCGTCGGCTCGGTCCGATAGGTCCAGCTCAGCGCGACGCGCACGAGCCCGCCCTCCGAGGTCACCTTGATGCTGGCCGCATCCACCTGGACGCCGGCCCGGCGGGCCCCCATCAGCACGCCGCTGCGCAGGTCGGCGAGGAAATCGGCCGAGAACAGCTCGGAGGGGTTGCGCTGCCGCTGCCGCTCCCAGGCCGCCGTGAACGCCTGCTCCGTCAAGTCGTTGGTCTGGAAGTAGGAGTAGATGGCCTGCATGCCGTTGTAGCCGACCCACAAGAACACGGCCACCCAGAACGAGGCGACTACGATCGTGCGGACTCGCATGCATCGAGTGTAGACGTTTCCCCACCGCGGCGGCAACTTCCCTTGTGCTAGGCTGGGTTCGGTGCGATCCCTCGCCGCCTCCTGGCGTGTCCTCCTCGCAGGGAGCCTGGCCGGCCTGGCCATCGTCGTGCTGGCCGCCGCCAACCCACTGAGCTTCTTCGAGATCGCCGAGCTCAAGCAGTCACCCATCGTGGTGGTCACCATCGACGAGGACTCGTTCGACGGGCTCAACCTGGCTTGGCCGTGGCCGCGGGCGGTCCACGCCAAGTTCCTCGACATCGTGGGCCGCGGCGGGCCGGTGGCGATCGGCCTGGATATCCTGTTCACCGAGCCGTCGTCCCGAGGCCCCGCCGACGATGCCGCGCTGGGCGCCGCGGTGGAGCGAGTGCACGATCGGATCGTGCTCGCGGCGGCCCTGACCACGGTGGGCGACGCCTCCTTCGTGAAGCAGGCGCTGAACCCGCCGATCCCCGTGGTCCGCGGCCGGGCCGCCTTCGGCTCCGCCGACTACGACTCCGACGCCGACGCCTTCGTCCGCCGCGCGACCCTCGAGCGCATCTTCCAGGACCGGGAGTGGGCGGGCTTCGACCTGTTGCTCTACCGGCTCGGGGCGCGCGCGGGGCTGACGCGCGGAGCGGCCCCCGCCGGCCGCGAGCTGCTCGTCAACTACCGGGGAGGCCCGGGCATGTTCCCGATGGTCGCCTACCACCGCGTGGTGACCGGGGAGATCCCGTCGGAGGCCTTCGCGGGCAAGATCGTGCTGGTGGGCGCCACCACCCCCACGCTGCACGACATCTTCCCCACCCCGTTCGCCTCGCAGTCGGGCATGGCGGGCGTCGAGATCCACGCGCACACGCTGGAGACCCTGCTCCAGGGCATTCCCCTGCGCCGGACCCCGCGCCTCCTGGTGCCGGTGGTGGCGGTGCTGGCGGGCGCGGCGGCGGCCTGGACCGCCACCGCGCTCCGGCCGCTGCCCGCCTTCGGCATCGTCTCGGCCGGGGTGGGCGGCTACCTCGCGGCCAGCCACGGCGCCTTCCTGTGGGGCCGCTACTGGATGGAGGTGGTGCCGGTGCCGCTGGCCCTCCTCATCACCTACGCGGGCACGGTGGCCAAGAACTTCGCCCAGGAGCAGCGCGAGAAGCGCCGGCTCTCACGCTTCTTCTCGCCTGACGTGGTGGCCGAGATCGTGCGGCACAAGGACGACGCCAAGCTCGCGGCCAACCGGCGCCGCATGACCGTCCTCTTCTCCGACATCCGCGGGTTCACCTCGATGTCGGAGAAGATGCAGCCGGAAGAGGTCGTCACGTTCCTCCGCGAGTACCTCACCGTGATGACCGAGGCGGTGTTCAAGCACGGGGGCACGGTGGACAAGTACATCGGCGACGCCATCATGGCACTCTACAACGTGCCCTTCGAGGCGCCGGACCACGCGCTGCGCGCGGTGCGGACCGCGCTCGAGTTCCAGGAGCGCCTGCGGCCGCTCGCCGAGCGCTTCGCCGCGAAGCACGGCGGCCTCCTGGCCTGCGGAGTGGGCATCCACACCGGCGACGCGGTCGTGGGCACCATCGGCTCCGAGCAGCGCCTCGAGTACACCGCGATCGGCGACACCATCAACCTGGGCTCGCGGCTCGAGGGGCTGACCAAGGAGTTCAGCGTGCCCATCATCATCAGCGAGGCCACCTACGCGGAGGTGCGCGACCACTTCGGGGCCCGCGACCTGGGCGAGGTCACGGTCAAGGGCAAGGCGATCCCGGTGAAGATCTACGCGGTGCTCGGCGAGCTGCGGCCCCATGACCGCGCGGTCGACGCGGGCAAGGGAGCGGCCTCGTTCAACTCCCGCAGCGCCCCGCGCGTCATGATGAAGGGCCGCGTGTCCATCTCGGACGGCGAGCTGACCGTGGTGGCCGAGGCGAGTGATCTCTCCCGCACCGGCCTCGCGGTCCACGCGGTGCCCCGCCGTCTCGAGCCGGGCGAGATGGTGTCCCTGCAGATCGCCCTGCGCGATCACCCCGAGGCGTTGACGATCCAGCGTGCCGAGGTGATCTGGGCGCGCAAGGACACCGCCGGGCTCCGCTTCGTCGAGCTCTCTTCCGCCGCCCGCGCCGCCATCGACACCCTGACCACCGAGGCCTAGTCAGCGGGCCGGGGTGGCGGGGCTCCCCCGCTGGAACCGTGTCTTCTGCGGGAAAGCGAAGCGGAGAGCGCCCGTCTCGTGGGTCGCTCGAGTGCCCACGCGGACCCGCGGCTCAGCGTGTTCCAGCGGGGGAGCCCCGCCACCCGCGGCCCGCGGCGGAGAGCGAAAGCTAGTCGCGGGTGGCGGAGAGCTGGATGTTGATGGCCTGCTCGAGGTAATCGAGGTTGAACGGCTTGGGGACATAGTCGGCCGCGCCCAGCTGGAGCAGGCGCGCCGTCGTCTCCACATCGTCGTTGACGGTGACCATGATCACCGGCAGCGAGGGCGCGCGGGCGGCGATGCGCTTGAGGGTCTCGAGGCCATCCAGCTCCGGCATGTGCATGTCCAGCAGCACGACATCGGGCGTGAACGTGTCGAGCGCCGCCAGCCCCAGCCGGCCGTTCTCGGCGATGCGCACCTCGTAGCCGCGCTCGGTCAGGAAATGCTCCATCAGCTGCCGCACTTCCGGCTCGTCGTCCACCACGAGGATCTTCTTCCCGGTCATGCAGCGATACTACCCTTCGGTTGCTTTTATCTCCAAGCTCCGGGACGGCCGCTTCGAGCGCGGGCTCTGCCCGCGCAATCCGTTTCGGGGGGAGGTTCGGAAGGGGGGCACAGCCCCCCTCCGAGCTAGTCAGCGGACCAGGATGACCTCGTTAGGGACGCCGAGGCGGGCGACCTCGCGGCTGGCCGCCTCCGCCTCGGCCCGCGAGGCGAAGTTGCCGTGCCGGAGGCTCACCTGGCCTGCGCGCGTGGGCTCGGTGGCCACGCGCGCGTCGTAGCCCGCGGCCCGCAGCTTCTCGGCGAGCTGCACCGCGGTCCGGAGGGGCGCCGGCGGGCCCACGCGGACCGTGACGCCCGTGCGCCCGACCAGGAGCACGCTCGGCGGATGGCCCTCCTTCTGCAGCCGCTCGACGGTGGCCTGGCCTTCCTCCGGATCCTTCAGCGAGGACACCTGCACCGCGAAGAGCTTGGCGAGCGTCTGCTGGCGGAAGCGCACGGTGGAGAAACCGGCCTGGTTGAGCTTGGCCTCCACGCGCTCGGCATCCTCGGACAGGGGGAAGGTGCCGAGGGCCAAGGCGTAGCGGACCGGCGGCGGGGTGGCGGGCGCCGGTGGTGCGGCGGCATCGCGCGGCTCGTCCGCGCGCTCCGGCGGAGGCGTCCTGACAATCGGCCCGGGGGCCGGCGTGACCGGCGTGGACGCCACCGGCGCGGGGCCGGGCGAGGCGGCCGGCCCCGGAGAGTCCGGCGGCGCCGGAGCGACCGCGGGCGGCACCATGACCACCGGGGGATTGGCCGGCGCGTCCGTGGCCGGGGACGGCGCCGCGGCCGCGGGCGGCGCGATGGACTCGTCGGCGGGGCGCGATGCCGCCCAGAGCTGCAGCAGCCGGTGGATGCCGCCCGTGGGTCCGGGCGACAGGAAGTGATCGCCCCATCGCACCAGGCCCACGAGCAGGAGCGCCAGCGCTGCGAGCAGCAGAACCCCCGGCCACGCGTGACGGTATCTCACCAGCTTCCTTGACAGTCCCAGATGGCAGTCGCTATTATCCGGTCGCCCCGAGGGTCCGCTGCACCGGGGCCCACTGGTAGAGTACATACATGAGCCGCCGCCCGGTACTGATCGCCGTAGTCGCCATCCTCCTGGTCGCCGCGGGGGGTGGCGGGTACCTGTTGCGCGACCGCCTCGGCCGCAGCGGGGCCGCGCCGGCGCCAAGCAGCCCGCAGGCCGCCAGCGGCCTCGCGCTCGCCGAGGCCCTGCAGCTCGGCTTCGTGGACGTGGCGCAGCACGTGCGCCCCGCCGTCGTGCACCTGGGGACGATCCAGAAGGCGAAGAGCCGGCGCGGCCCCAACGTGCCGCAGGGCAACGACGATCCCTTCTTTCGCGATTTCTTCAATCAGTTCTTTGGCTCCGAAGGACCCGACTCCCGCTCCGAGTTCCGCCGGCCCGGCCTCGGGTCCGGCGTCATCATCGACAAGCGGGGCCTGGTCCTCACCAACTTCCACGTCGTCAAGGGCGCCGACGAGATCCTGATCCGCCTCTCCGACAAACGAGAATACCGCGGACAGATCCTCGGGACCGACCCGAAAACGGACCTCGCGGTGGTCAAGTTCCAGCCGGACCACGAGATCACGGTGGCCAGCCTGGGCAATTCGGATGCCCTCCGGGTCGGCGAGTGGGCCATCGCCATCGGGAACCCCTTCGGCCTGGACCAGACGGTGACGGTGGGGGTCATCAGTGCCACCGGGCGCTCGGACGTGGGCATCGCCACCTACGAGAACTTCATCCAGACCGACGCCTCCATCAATCCCGGCAATTCCGGGGGGCCCCTCGTCAACCTCAAGGGGCAGGTCATCGGCGTCAATACCGCCATCGTGGCGGCGGGTCAGGGCATCGGCTTCGCCATCCCGATCAACATGGTCAAGCGCGTGATCGACCAGCTCGTGGACAAGGGCAAGGTGGTGCGCGGCTGGCTCGGGGTGGCGCTGCAGCCGCTCTCCCCCGACCTCGCCCAGAGCCTGGGGCTGGCCGGCACCAACGGCGCGGTGGTGGGCTCCACGATCACCGGCAGCCCGGCGGCCCAGGCCGGGCTCCAGCAGGGCGACGTCATCGTCGCCTACGACAATACGCCCGTGGACGACTACCGGCATGTGCAGCGGCTGGTGGCGGAGACGCGGGTGGGCAAGAGCGTGACGCTCCAGATCGTGCGGAAGAAGCAGAAGATGGACCTGGCGGTCACCATCGCCGAGGTGCCGGACGAGACCGCCCGGCGCCCCGGCCCTCCCCCCAAGCCCTGACGCGCTAGGCGACGAAGGGCGGGATCGGCGGGAGCTCCATCTGTCGCGCTTTCACGTCCCGCACGCCGTCGACCCCGCGCGCCACGTCCATCGCATCGTCCAAGGCCGCGGTGCCCTCGAGGGTCACCACTCCGGCGCGGGCCTCGACCGTGATGCGGTACTTGCGCGTCTCCGGATGCGTGGCCAGCGCCACCTGCACCCGCGAGGCGAGTGAGCGGTCGGCCACGAGCTGTGAGCTCGCCGGCGTCGCGCTCAGCTCGGCCTGGCCCACCACGCCCTCGAGCAGGCCCACCACCGCCGCCGTCGAGAGCTTCTCGGTGTTGACGACGAGATCATAGAGCGACGGATCGGTGATGCCGACCTCGTAGAGGTAGCGCATGCGCCCGGCCTTCTCGGCGTCGTCGCGGCGCACGAGCTCCGAAACGGTGCGCGGGTTGGTCTGCTCACCCATCGGCCCGGCCAGCTTCTTGCTGAGGCGCTTGACCCGCACGTCGAACGGGGCCATGACCCGCACCCGCAGCACGTGGGGAATGCCCCGCAGCAGCCACTGCCCACCCCGCCCCATCAGGACTACGTTGTCCTGCTCGGCGAAGTCGTAGAGCGCGGTCTGGATCACCGTGATGTAGCGTCGCGTCTCCGCGTCGAAGCGCTCGAAGAGCGAGGGCTTCGACTCGTCGAGATGTGCGAGCTTCTCCTCGAGCAGCCCGTAGCGCTGGGCCGCGTTGGCGACGAGGTCCTGGTCCACGTAGCGGTAGCCCAGCCGGCTCGCCAGCTGCTGGCCGATGTCCGGTCCGCCCGCGCCGATCTCGTGAGACATGGTGACGATGGCCATGGCGTGTCACTCCTTCCGGTACTTCGCCTTCAACGCGGCGGGGGCGATGGCGATGCGCTTGCCCCCGACGTCGTCGAGCACGTAGACCTCGTCCGCGAGGCTACCGCTCGCGAAGACCTCGAACACCTCGAGCGCTTCCTCCAGCGAGCTGCCCGCCGGCCGGTCTTCCATCATGCGCTCCACGTCCTGGCGCTTGAGCCGCACGATTCAATCCGAGCCGGTGAGGGTCATGCAGAAATGGTCTGCCGGATGATTCTGGCCATGCGGTGTCTCCTCGCCCCCGGTGGGGCCGGACCCGATCACGGGCCGAAAGCTGGGCTACTTGAATATCAGGAAACCCCGCTCAAGACAAGGCCCCCGCCCGGCCAGGGGTACCCCCTTGGCCACCCCCGGCGCCGATGGCAGGATAGGGCTGCCATGGCAGGTGCCCGGAGGCGTGTCCCGCTGGTGGCGGCGTTGGCGGCGCTGGCCCTGCTGGCCGGCTGCTCCCGCGCGGTCATGACCACTCCGCCCGTTCCGCCCGTCGCGGGCAGGGAGGAGGTCGGGATGGCCTCGTGGTACGGAGCGCCCCACCACGGCCGCCGGACGGCCAGCGGCGAAGTGTACGACATGCACCAGCTCACCGCCGCGCACAAGACGCTGCCTTTCGGCACGCGCGTTCTGGTGACCAACCGCGACACGAGCCAGTCCGCCGAGGTGCGGGTCAACGACCGCGGCCCCTTCGTGGAGGGCCGCATCCTCGACGTCTCCTACGCGGCCGCCCGCCTCCTCGGCGCCGTGGGCCGGGGTATGATTCCGGTCAGAGTGCGGATCCTCTCGCTTCCCGCTCGGTCATCCCCCGGGGACGGCCCCTACACGGTCCAGATCGGCTCCTTCACGACGCGCGCTCGGGCCGAAGCCCTCCGCGACACGGTGAACGGCGCCACCATCGCGGAAGGCACCGTGGCCGGCGAACCCGTCTACCGCGTCCGCGTCGGCGCCCACCCCGACCGCACCCAGGCCGCCGCCGCCGCCCGCGACCTCACCGCGCGCGGCTACCATGCCCTCGTCGTCGAGCCGTAGTCATCGAAGCGTGGCCTTTGAAGGCGGCGAGATGATGCGGTGCACCTCGATGGCCTCGGTGATGTTCTTGAGCCGCTCGTTCCCCACCCGCTCGAGACGATAGCGCCCGCCGAGCCGGCGCACCGTCTCCGGACCCGCCAGGATCTCTCCGTCGCCCGCCGCTCCCGCGAGCCGCGCGGCCAGCGTGGTGACCATGCCGCTCGCGGTGAAGGTCCAGCGGGTGCCGCGGCGGCCCTCGAAGCGCGTGGAGCCGACCAGGGCCGGCCCCGAGTTGATCCCGATGTGGATCGCGAGCGGATTGTCGAGCTCCTTCTGGTTGAGCGCCTCGGTGAGGGCGAGCAGCATCAGCCCCGCGTTCACGGCCCGCACGCCGTGGGCGGTGGGGTCGCCGTCCTGGAAAATCGCCATGAAGCCGTCGCCCGAGGTCTCGTTGATGTCGCCGCCCGCGTCGGTGATGCGGTCCAGGAAGCTGCCGAAGTACCGTTCCACCAGGGCGTTGAGCTCCACGGGGGAGACGCGCTCGGCCAGGCGGCTATAGCCGCTGATGTCCACGAAGAGCACGGTGACGTCGAGCTCCTGCTTGGCGAGCTCGGGCGCGTCGGGATTGGCCGCGACCAGGCGCTTGACCGCGTCGGGCACGAACTTGGCGAAGTGGTCGCGGACGCGCGTGATCTCGCCCAGGCGCTGATCCACGTGGCGCTTGCGGGCCAGCACGGCCTGCACCCGGGCGACCAGCTCGCGCTCGTCCACCGGCTTGGTGAGCACGTCGTCGGCGCCGTGCTCCAGCAGCTTCACGCGATTCTCCACGCCCTGCAGCGCGGTCATGATGATCACCGGAACGAGCCGGGTCGCCTCGCGCTCCCGCAGGGTCCGGCAGACCGCGAAGCCATCCATGACCGGCATCATGACGTCGAGGAGGATCAGATCCGGCGGATCGTTGAGCGCCTTCTGGACGGCCTCTCCGCCGTCGGCGGCGCCGACCGGCTCGTAGCCGAGCCGGCGGAGGACGTGCTCCAGATACCGAACGATATCCGGCTCGTCGTCGACGACGAGCACCTTGAACGGGTGCGCCATCTGTCTGTCGGCGAGTTTAGCAGACAACCATCGGGGCCGGCCCACCCTGGTAGAGGGTGACGCCGGCCCCGATGGATGCGGCGGGACGGAGCGCTACGACCGGGGCTGCTGGGGGGGCGGCTGGCGGAACGGAGTGTGGCAGGTTCCGCAGGCCTGGCGGCCGAAGTCCTTCACGATCTCCTGCGTGAGCTGCTCGTTCTTGGCCCGGGAGGCGTCGCGAAGCTTCGCGGCTTGGGTCTCAAGGTTCTTGGCCGCGGCCTCGAACTCGGCCCACTTCTGCCAGACCTCGGGCTTGGCCTTGGACTTCTCGGTGAGCGATCCCTCGGGGAACAGGGCTGGAATCTGCTGAGCAGTCATGGCGAGCGTCTCCGCATTCACCGCGATCGCTTCGATGTTGCCGGCCTTCACCTTGGCCTGGATGTCCGCCCAGCTGGCCCCCTGCAACTTCATCACGCGCTGCCGGTCCGCCACAACGTCGCCGCTGCCCGTCTTCGACATCGACTTGCCGGCGCATCCGGCCCCGATTCCGACCACCAAGCTGGCTGTGACCATCACGCTGGCAGTGAGACTGAGTCGACCGTTCATGGTGCCTCCTCTGGTGGACCGGGCCGGCGCGAGCCGGCTCCGTCCGGCTGGTGAAGGTTCGCCCTACTCGATCCTGTTCTTGATGGGCGGGATCGACTTCAGGTACTTCGCGATGGCCAGACGGTCGGCCTTGGTCAGGTCCTTGTATCCTGCCGATGAGCCCTGGATGACCTCCGCCATCAGCCCACTTGCCACGTCACCGTCCGGCTTGTTCCCCGTCTCGAGATAGTCGGCGATCTGCTCCTCGCTCCAGCTCCCGAGGCCTGTCTCGCGATCCGGCGTGATGTTCGGGACCGCGGAGCCTTCCGGGCCCTTGCCCTTCGGGTTTCCAGCCAGGAAGCGGCTATTGTCCACCGCCATCGTCATGGTCCGCGGCGTGTGGCACTCGCCGCAGTGGGACACCGCGCGCGTCAGGTACTCCCCGCGCGCCACTCCCGACGTCGGCGCGGACGGCGGTGGTGTCTCGACCGCCGCGAAGGTGGCCAGCCAGGCCGGGAGGAACACGCTCTCGAACAGCGGGACCGAGATTTTCTTGGCCGGTGTCGCGCGGTTGACCGGGGGCACCGAGCGGAGATAGACGACCACGTCCTTCAGATCCTGCTCCGCCATGCCGTTGAACACGGTGTACGGATGGACCGGGATGAGCCGCTCGCCGTTCGGCCGGCGCCCCGCCCGAGTGGCGGTGATGATCTGCTCGTCGGTCCATTTGCCGATCCCGGTGGCGGGGTCGGGGGTGATATTCGACGAGTAGACGGTGCCGAACGGCCCGTCGTACTTGCGTCCGCCCGCGTTGAGCGCCTGCTTCGGCACGGTGTGGCATCCGCAGCCCGCCGCCGCGCCGAATACGTACTTGCCGCGGGCGATCTGCTCCCGGGTCTGGGCCGCCGCGTCCGAGGCGATCAGCAGCAGCAGCTCGATCGAAAGATAGACAATCAGCGCCATCTCGCGTTATGCCTCCAAACTCTCGATGCGACTCCGAGGTTCCCGCCCGCCGAAAATACCACGGCAGGGGCGGATCCGGGACGCTCAGGCCGCGCCGGCGGGGCGATGCCGGGGCTCGCGCACGCGACCCAGCAGCAGGCCGAGCCCGGCCAGGCTCCCCAGGCCCGCCAGCACGAACACCGCCGGGAACCCGTACGCGTCCGCCATGAAGCCGGCGACGAGCGGGGCGCCGAAGGCCACCGGGGTCAGCAGGGTGGTGCCGAGGCCCACGTAGGTGGGCCGTGCGGCCGGGCTCGGCGCGAACTCGAGCAGCACGGTCAGGCCCGAGACGTTCACCGCCGCCAGGTGGACGCCCTGCAGGACGAACACGACGATGAACAGCTCGAGCGACGGCGCGAGCAATGCCCCGACATTGGCGAGCAGGAGCGCCCCCGCGCCGATATTGAGCGGCACCAGGTGGCCCGCGCGATCGGCGAGCGCCCCCAGCACCACGTTGCCGGTCATCTGCCCCGCGAGCAGCGCGGTCGTGAACACGCCCACCGCCCAGTCCGGCGCCGCGTAGTGGCGGAGGGCGTACACGGTATAGAAGCCGGACGCCATCATGCCGATGTAGATCAGCGCGCGGGAGAGGAGGAACCAGCCCAGGTTCCGATCCTCCCGCAGCAGCCGGCCGACCCGCCGGAGGTAGGCGCCGAGCGGCGGGGCGACCTCCACCGCGGCCGCCCGCGGCTCGCGCACCCTCGAGAGCGCTCCGTAGGAGAGCCCCATGCATAGCCCCGCCATGAGGAAACAGACCGCGTAGCCGTCGGGCGCCGGCATCCGGGCAAGCACCCACGCGGTGAACACGCTGCCGAGCAGGCCGCCCGCGCCGCCGAGCAGGCTCGAGACGGCGAAGAAGCGCCCGCGTCGGCTCACCGGCACCGCGCGGGCGACGATATCCATCCAGGCCGGCATGAGGACACCACCGGCGCTCGTGATCAGGAGCAGCATGCCCAGCATCAGGGCGAGCGAGAGCCCGGGCGCGGGGCGGGACAGGAAGAACGCGACCGCGGCCAGACCGAGGAAGGGCAGCCGCTCCCAGATCGTGTAGCGCAGGACGAAGGGCAGCTTCCGGGCGAGCGATTCGGTGTAGCCCGCCACGAAGAGCGACGGGAGGTTCCACCCGAGCGTCATCAGCGCGGGGATCGCGCCGATGACGAGATTCGAGGCGCCCAGATGGGCGGCGAAGGCGGGGAGGATCGTGCTCTGCGACGCGAACGAAAGCCCGACGAGGAAGAGACCGAAATCGACGCTCAGCGCGACGACGTTGTAGCGGACGTGACGGCGCGCGAAGGCCTCGCCGTCATCGGAATCGGGGGGAGCAGCGGGGAGCGCTTCGGTCACCGCCCGCCGAGGATAACCCGGTGGGGGCGCCGCGACAAGCCGAGGGCGGCCCCGATGGGCCGCCGCTCAGGACATCAGCATGCGCCGGCGATCGCCGAGTGCCAGGACCTCGTTCAGGGAAGACACGGCGCGCCGCGACGAGCCCGGGGGCGTGATGCGGGACCCCTCGGCCGCGCTTCCATCGGAGCGCGTGAGCGCTTCCGCGTGGCGGTAGGCCTTCAGCTTGTACTGCAGGCACCGCAGGCTGATCCCGAGCTGTCGCGCCGCCTGCGTGCGATTGCCACCTACCCCGTCGAGCGTCTGGAGTATGTACTGTTGCTCCAGGTCCCGCAGCGTCAGCCCCGCCGGCAGCCCCGGCTTGCCCCCCTCCGCCCCGCGCTTGCCCGCCGCCTCCGCGAGCGGCAGCACGTCGACGTCGATCGTGTCGTTCTCGCTCAGTACCACCGCCTGCTCGATGCAGTTCTCCAGCTGCCGCACATTGCCCGGCCACTCCGCCCCCAGCAGCAGCTCCGTCGCCCGCCCCGTCAGCCGCGGCACCCGCTTGTGGTGCGCCGCCGCAAACTTCCGCAGAAAATGC
>WNFF01001999.1_pt1 | contig 30527 bp, 23 predicted proteins | sample 5400441 | NCBI WGS metagenome assembly WNFF01 (sample SAMN13153345, study PRJNA577476) | soil metagenome | isolation source: 120 cm saprolite under Douglas fir tree site 2 hole 3 replicate 1 | place: USA:California | collected 2015-04-18
CCGTCGGCGGTGCTGGCCCAGAGCAGGCAGCTCTTCGTTCGCGGGTTTGGCGAGGTGGACCTGCGCGTCGGAGGAACCGCGTGGGCGCGCCTGAGACAGGCCCTGGGCTATGGAACGATCGACCTGTCGCCGCTGGCCCTTGCCCCCGGGCCCGGGCCCGTGCAGCCTCCGCCGGGTTCGCGCTTTGTCTCGGTCCAGGAGTCGAACACCTCGCTGGAGCTGGACGTCGCCGCGTCGAGGCGTTTGCGGATGGTTGGCTCCGCGGCCTGGGTGGTGGCCGGCGGTGTCGATGCGGGCGCGCGCTCACTGCTCCCCCTCTCGCGCGGCCCGCTGGTGCGCGCGCACCTCGACTGGGCCGCCACGCGCATCGACACGCTGCGGGTGGAGCTGCAAGCCCTCGACTACAGGTACTCGAACGACCGCCGCGCCACCCTGGCCAGCTTCACTGCCGCGTGGCGCACGCAGCCTTGGCGCGGTACCGAGCTGTCGCTCGCGCTCGGACCGGGGATCGGCCGCAGCCAGGCAATGGACCAGCCGGCCACCACCCTGGCATATGCAGTCGGGGCGGTGGATTTCCGCGCCACGCCCTTGCGCGAATTGTCGGCGGGCATCGGCACCTCGCTCGAGCACCTCGGAGACCCGCTCAGCGGCGAGATCGTCGAACGCGGCAGCGTGCGGGCGTCGGCGGTGTGGGGTCGCCATGCCGGCGTGGCCCTGGCAGCACGGCTGATCGGAAGCGTCGCGCTGACCTCGGGGAGCGGCGGCCCGACCAGCCCCCAGGCGGGGGATCGCTACCTCAACGGCGAGATCAGCGCCACGCTGCCGCTGGACGCTCGCTCGAGTCTCGCGGTGGGCGCCCGCGCGGCTTTTCTCAGCCGGCCACTCTTGGACCAGCCCGCCGACCAATGGATTGCCTTCGTCAGCTATGGGGCGCAGGTCTCCCTGCTCAGGTAGAAGATGGAAAAGCTCGTCCCAGTACAGCCACGAGTTGAGCGCGTTGTGGGTCCGGTTGCGCGCCGACTGGTCGTCGCTCGTCATCGTGCCGTGCGAGCCGGAAGGCTCCACGGCAGGCATCGCGCGGACGTTGTGCCAGGTCGGCACCCGCTTGTCGGTCCATCCGATCGAGTTCCTCGAGGCGAGCGAGATGGACCTGGAGAGCTCGTCGCGCCTGATCGCGCGGCTGGGAGCCTCGGGCAGGATCGCCGGGCCCGCCACTGATCAGTCCTTCCCGTCCTCGAGCTGGACCCTGCCGATCACCAAGATGATCGTGGCGCTCGAGAGTCCGCTGGCCAACCCGCTGGCGCTTCCGATCTCGCTGGCGGCCGACGGCATCGTGCTGTGCGTGCGGCGCGGGCGCGACCGGATCGCCTCCGTGCGCGACACGATCGCGGCTGTCGGCCCGGACCGCATCCTTTGCTGCGCGCTGCTCGATGATGCGGCGCCGGGAAAGACGGGCAGGTAGGCCTACGCCCGAAGAGCCGCCGCGTCATCCGCTCCCAAATCGGCAAGCGTGCGGGCTGGCTGGTCGCTCTCCTCGGCGGTCGCCAGATCATGATCTCCTCGATCAGGAGCTCAAGGGGCTAATTGATCGAGTATGAAGTGGCTGGCTCGGCAAGCGCGGACCCGCTCCGGCCGCCGGCGTTGCGGCAGCAAGCGAAAGAGCGGAAACCAAGACGACGAGCTGTCTCAATCGAGTATTCGCGCTCGGTGGCGCATAGGCTGGATCCGTCCGCGGGCCGCAGTCGGCATTTCGAGCTCGAGGCTCGCGTTCAGTGTCGCGGTCACCGCCTCTGGACAGCTGTCGTCCGTCGGCTCGTGTCAGCGCGCAGCGCGCGCCGGGTCGTATGTCGTCCCGTCCCTCCAGAGGGCAAAGGATTCCGGCCAGCTTGCGCGCCAGCGCGACTGTCGCCACCCTGCGGCCGCGGCGCTTCTCCACCTCGTTGGCCCAACGCTGCAGCGGCAGCGCTCCGGCTGAGCGGCAGCTGATGCGCAGGGACCACGCTGCCTGCACCAGCACCCAGCGCAGCGCTCGCGGCCCCGCTTTGGTGATCGAAAGCCGCTGCCTCGTCTCTGAGCTCGACGACTCGCCCGGGACCAGGCCCAAGTACGACTCCACTCGGTGAGCCCCGCACGTTGTTGATCAGCTTGGTGCGGCAGCCGACCAGCGCCTCCCGCATCCCGCAGATTGTTTTCCGCTCGCGCGAGCGCTTGCTCGGCACATGCACCGAGGGCAAGTCGATGCGACAGGACACTTCGCTCAGGACCTGCGCGTCCCGACGATCGGTCTTGTTCCTCCTCGCTCCAACCCCGAGCGAGCGCACCAGCGTCGCCCGGCACCACCGCACCTCGTGCCCTGCCGCGAGAGCCGCGTCTGCTATCCCGAACGCCTCCGCGCACGTCTCCATTACGACCCGGAGTTGGGGCAGCTCCTGCAGCCATGACTTGAGGCTCGACGTCTCGCACCGGCTCTCGTGCAAGATCGTCCCGTCGTTGCGCCGTATGCAGACTTGGGATTTCCTTCCGCCCAGATCGATCGCACAATGCTCCATGGCTGGCTCCTTCTCCTTGCGCCTCGAGCGCGTGACAACCTGAGCGACGGTAATCCACCGTCAGCTCGTCGCGTGAGGAGCCAGCCATTTCATCCAGTCTGCATTTGCCGCCAGGGCGCGAAGAGCGGGCAGATTGCCGTAGCGAGGAGCGTGATCACGCCGCCGTTCCGGCCTCTCCCGCGCTGCTCTCCGGCGGTCGCGAGGGCGCCGCGGCCGCCGCCCTCTTCGGCTCGAAGAGCCTCTTCAGGGCGAGGAACCGCTTCTCGAAGAGCTCGTAGCTGAGCGCCGATACCACCAGTGAGAGGCCGACGCCGAGCACCGCCTGGGCCGCGATGGCGAGCGAGTTGCTGGCGAGCAGCGCCTCCAACCGGTCCTGCACGCGCAGCTCCTGCATATGCCACGAGAGGACACCGTGGTAGACGTATAGCCCGTAGCTGTACTTGCCGAAGGTGCGCAGCCAGGAGCTCTGGAAAGCGCGCGCTACCAGGCTTTGCTCCGCATCCTGCACGCTCATCAGCGTGAGGGCCCCGAAGAAGATCGCGAAGAGCGTACCCCGGATCGGATGGAGCACCGCAAGGCCGGTCCTCATGGCTGCGCACCAGCCCGAGACGGCCAGCGTGGCCGCGGCGACGGCGAGGGCGGCCGGCCCGCTGCGCCGGACCAGGAGGCCGGGGCCGCCCTCGCGCCGCGCAACGGTCGCGAGCAGCGCGCCGACGCAGAGAGTGTCCACGCGGCAGGGCGTCAGGACCGAGATGGAGAGCTCGCTCACTCCGGCCAGCGACAGCGCGATGCGCAGGGCGAGGGCCACGCCGATCGCCCCGAGGCAAATCCGCTCGAGCGTCTCCCGGCGGAAGCTGAACACCACCAGCGGCCAGACAAGGTAGAAATGCTCCTCGATGGCCAGCGACCAGAAGTGGCTGACGTACGTCAACGCCCACGATGCCTTCGCGGCGATGAAGAAGTTGGCGGTGTAGGTCCACAACCAGACCTGGTGACTGCGCGCATCTTCGAGCGGCGGCGGAAGCGTGGCCAGGAGCGGCAGCACGAGGAAGAGCAGCGCCAGCACCGCGTAATAGAGCGGGAAGATGCGCAGCGTGCGGCGCGCATAGAAGTTGCGGAAGTAGTGCAAGCCGCCTTTCGAGTCGAGGAGCAGGCCGGTGATGAGAAAGCCGGAGAGGACGAAGAAGAGGTCGACCCCGAGCACGCCGTAGCCGCCCAGCTTCACCGCAAGGCGCTCACCCCAAGCGCGCGGCGTGGCATCGCCCACGAAGTGGACTGCCAGCACCATCAGGATGGCGAGCCCGCGGACGCCGTCCAGCCCCGGGAGGTGGCCGGTGATCCGGATCGGCTTCGCGTCGCTGCGCATCAGCAGAGGTTACCTCTACGAGGCGGACGCTTGCCAGTCCACGTGGGGGCGAGTGTCACTCCAGTGCGCGTTGGATCCAGTTGGAGGATGCTGGCAGTATCGCCGGCGGCTGCGGAGCCGCGGATGAAGATCGGACGGGTGCGGCGCGAAGACGGCGGCCGAGCGAAAGCCCAGGGGACCTGCAGCCCGCGCGATGGAGCGTACTGCGCCGGGCTGGTGCTGCTGGGTCTGCTGGCCGGGTGCCGGTCCGCGCCGCCACCACCCTACCCCGGGACCCTGGTGGAGATGACGGTGCGGGTCTCGCCCGCGGACGCGCGTGTCGCGCGCGTTGCCGCCTCGGTCGAGGCGACGGCGGCAGCTGCGTTGCGGAGCGGCGCTCTCGCGGGCGAGTGGTACGGCGCGATCGCCCTCAGGCCCGGCCCGCATGCGGTCCGGATCGACGCGTTCGACGCCGCGGGCGCTCCGCTCGGGGAGACGGCGGTCACCGTTACGACTGCGCGGGGACCTCCGGTGGAGGTCGACGCGACCGTCGCGGCCACGTCGCCCACCTTCGAGCGGCTCCTCGTCACCGCGATCGTCGCGCCTCGCAATTCCGTCGTGGCAGGCGACCGGATGATCCTGCAGGCCCGCGCCGGGGCCGGGCCGCCGGCGCGAGTGACCTTGGCCTGGACCGCCAACCCGGCAGGGTGCGGAAGCTTCGCCGACTCCGGTGCAGCGTCGACGGAGTGGACGGCGACCGCCCCCGGCGCCTGCACCATCGCGCTGACGGCCGCCACGGCCGGACAAACCGATCGGCGGAGCGTGAACATCGTGGTGCGCACGCGCGGCCGGTCGTACGACTACCCGTTGCAGGTCGCTCCCGATGGGCGGCACCTCATCGACCAGCGCGGCAGGGCGTTCCTGATCAAGGGCGAGGCGGCGTGGCTCGCGCTCGTCAACCTGACCGAAGCGGAGCAGGAGCGATACTTGGCCGACCGCGCCGCGAAGGGATTCAACCTCGTCGAGTTGATGCTGACGAACCACGACTACACGTCGAGCCCGAATCCCACGCCCCCCGCGAACCGCGCCGGCGAGCAGCCCTTCCTGAAGCCAGGCGACTTCTCCACGCCCAACGACGCGTACTTCGATCGGGCGTTAGCCTTCGTCGATCGCGCCGCGGCCCACGGCATCGTAGTGCTCATCGCCCCCAGCTACCTGGGGTTCGATGGAGGGCGCGAGGGTTGGTGTGAGGCGCTCAGCGCGCCCGCAAACACGCGCTCGGTCTGTGCTGCTTTCGGCCGCTACCTCGGGGCTCGGTTCAAGGGAAAGAAGAACGTCCTGTGGCTCGCGGGAGGCGACTTCGCGCCTCCCGCCGGATCCGAGGGCGAAGAGCGTCACTGGGAGATCCTGAGCGGCATCCGGGAGGCGGGGTCGTCGCAACCATGGACCGGGCACTGGAACTTCGATCACCGGGGCGGCATCTCCACCGACGAGGCGCGGTTCCGCGAGGCGATGGCGCTGAACGGCGTGTATCAGTACGCCAACACCTACAAGTACACGACCCGCGCCTACGACCTGCGGCCCCCAAGGCCGGTGTTCCTCCTCGAGAGCACCTACGAGCACGAGCACCCGGCCAGCGACACGCAGCCGTTCCGCAAGGCGTGGTGGTGGACGATGGTCTCGGGCGGCTCCGGCGTCCTGTCGAGCAACGCATTCCTCTGGTTGTGCGAGTCGGCGCGCGGCACCTACCGCGTGGACTACGGCGATGTCGACCACGCGGTCTCGTCATGGGCGGCCGAGCTCGAATCGCCGGGCACGTTCGAAGCGTTGCATCTCCACGCGCTCTTCGAGGGGCTGCCCTGGTATCGACTGGTGCCCGAGGGACGGTCCCCGATTGGCCCGCTGGTCGCGTCCGGCCAGCACTGGGGCCAGAAGCACATCGCCGCAGCCGCGACGCCCGAGGGAGATCTCCTCGTGGCGTACGTTCCGCCCACGGGGACCGGGCCGCGGAGGTTCGCGGTCGACCTGTCGAGGATGCGCGGCGCCGGCAAGGCTCGGTGGTACGACCCGAGCACGGGCGCGTGGGTCCCGATGCCCGGGACCCTGCCGAATTCGACCGGCGTCGACCTCGAGACGCCGGGCGCCAACGGCGCCGGAGCGAACGACTGGGTCCTCGTGGTCGACGTGATGACGCAGCTGTCGAAGGTGACGCGCCCGGCGCGGCTGGGCTTCGCCGCGGCACTATCAGGCCGGGTCGTCCGGCAACGGCATGCCGAAGTCGGGCTTGTCCCTTTGCCCGAGCAACATCTCGCGCGCGCGGCGGTATCGATCGCCCCTTTGCGAATCGAGGGTGGGACGCGCTTCAAGATCCTCGAAGCGATGGCGATGGCGACGCCCGTCGTTTCCACTTCGGTGGGCGCGGAGGGCATCGATGCGGAGCCCGGACGGCACCTCCTGCTCGGCGATGATGCCGCCTCGTTCGCTGCAGCGGTCTCGCGTGTCCTCGGCGACCCCCAGCTCGGCTCCCGGTTGGGAAGAGAAGGCCGCGCGCTCGTCGAGGAGCGCTACTCGTGGGCTTCGGCCGCGCAGACCCTGGAAGTGCTCTACCGGCAGGCCCTCGCGGCGGCGCCCTGATCGGTCCGGGACCCTCGAAAGAGCTCAGGTCTTCGCTCGCCCGAGCGTCACCTCGATCACCGTGATGGAGTAGGGCTCGACGGCGACCTCCAGTTTTCCGTCTCCGCGATCGGGCTCGGGACGCGCCGCGAATCCGCGCGCGTTCCCCGAGTAGGAGAAGGCCCGCGCCGCCGATACGGTCCCGCAGCTCTCGAGCCTCACTTCCGCGTGCAGCGGCGAGCCAGGATCGTGATTGAGCAGCACGGCGACGAGCCGTTCTCCCGCCTCGTCGCGAGAAGCGAAGAGAGAGGCGAGCCGTGCGTCGCCCTTCACCGGCGCGGACCGGTCCAGGAAGCGCCCGCCCTTTTCGTCGAAGTTCCGGTACGCGCGGAACGCCCAGTACGCGGGCGAGCGATCTGGAGGATAGGTCCAGTAGTAGGCCGAGTAGATCCCTTCGGTTCCGAAACGGCCGAGCGCTTCTGCCACCGCGAGACCGCCGCTCATGTCCTCTTCGGCGCCGAAGTTCCATTCTCCGATCGAAATCTTGCGCCCGGGGTAGTTGTCGTCGATCCACCGGCGTAGCAGCGGCAACGCTTCTATCGGCTCGTCGATCCAGGACTCATCCACGTAGCTCGGATCCCAGAGCGATCGCGTGGTGCGTATCCGCAGCGCCGCCGACGCCGGGTCCGTGGGCCCTCCCCGGGCCGGGCCCACGTCCGCCATGGGGTAGAAGTGAACGTCGACGACGTCGAGCACCCGTGTGCCGGTCCGCTTCTCGTAATCGCGGAGCTTGCGCAGGTACCAGGGAAGTAGCGGCACGTTTCCATGGCGGAGCCGATCCGGCCGTAGCCACACGCTGGCGACAACGTCCTTGGCCGAGAAGTAATAGTTGAGCCAGCAACATTCTGCGGGGCCAGCGATCAGGGCATCCGGGTCGGCGCTGCGGACGGCCGTCCCGTACGCGATGGTTCGCTCCAGCAACTCGTCGTAACCCGGCGGCTCTGGATGGACGTCCCGGTGAGTCCGGTGCCAGATCATTGGCTCGTTGTCGAGGATATAGAGGTCGACACCAGGCCCTCCAGCCTCCCTCGCCTCCCGGATGCGGCGTATCCACCGCTCGATGCATTGCGGGGGACAGGAGACGCTCGTGGCCGTCGGTGGCGGGGGCGGTATCGGCGTGCCGTCCGGGCGCACTCCATTCCCGTCATCGGGCAGGTCCCACGCCACCATCTGCTGGGGCCCGAAGACGGAAACGGGGAAAGAATAGGACTTCGTGTCCTTTGCGACCCAGCCCAGGATGGGCACCGTCAGGGCCGATTTCACGCCGCGGCCGCGGTTCTCCTCCAGAAACGACTCTGCGCTCCTCACGGCTGCGTTGCGGAAGAACCAGTCCTGGTCCAGGTTCCACGCATGGATGGCCGGATTGTACCGGGTCGAGTGATTCCCACCCCACCGGCGAGCGGTGGCGCCCATGGTCCACTGCTGTTCACCCGAGTCGCCGAAGTAGGTGCCGATCCCATAGATGAGCGGGCTGATGGGGTGACCAGGGGCATGGCAGTCGACCTGGAAGCGTCCCGTCCGCGCCGGCTGACGGCGTGGCGGTGTCTTCGTGAGCCCGACGCCATCGAGCTCTACGCGCTCTGGACCGACGCTCCGCCAGGCGTGGAAGACGACCCTCTCGAATCGTCTCCCCTCCGGGTTGAGCTCGCGCATCGGAATCCAGACCTCGGCGAACCCATCGGCCTGCGGCGCTGCGCGGGCCTGGATCGTTCGCACCCGTTCCAGCTTGGCGCCTCCCTGCGCCTCGAGCCGGACCTCGAGGAAGTCCCCGAATTTCTCCGGGGCGCGGTAGCGAAAGAGCAGACCGCCGTACGCACGTGCCAAGCCGGGATGGGCGAGAATGAGGCCCCCGAACCCGGAAAGGTCGAGGCTCGCTGGCTTTCCCGGAGTGAGATCGTGGGCAGACCACCCGTAATCCATCCACCCGTGCGCGAGACCCGTGGCGGCGTCGAAGATGGGCTCTGACACGGGGAGCCGCACGTCGGGGTCGGGATCGATCCGAGCGCCGGCGGCGGCGAGCCGCTCGGCACTGCGGCGCTCGCGCATATCTCGGCGCACGTCTGAAATCAGCGCCTTCGCCTTGTAGGCGAGGCGGCGCGCGATGCCCGTGGCGACGAGGAGGGTGCCGAAACCAACCGCTATCACGAATATCGCAGCCTTCGCCCACTTTCGATGATGCATCACCCGGCCCTCCCCGCGCGGCGCTGCAAAGAGGGGTCAGACGTGCGGCGGGAGGGCGCGCCAGCCCGCGTGTCGACGCCGGCGCGCAGGAGCAGCGTCGCGGTCGTGTGCCGTAGATCGTGGAAGCGCATCGTGCCCCCTTTGGTGGTTTCGCGATCGTGCGAACGCGCGACGGGGATCGTGCCGAGCATGAGGTCCACGTCTGTCATGCGCAGCGCGAACAGCTCGCCGCGGCGCATGCCAGTCCAGAGCGCGGCGCCAAAGAGCGCCAGCCACTTCTCGGGCACCTGCGCGAGCAAGAGTGGTACTTCCTCGGCTCGCAGCGTTGCGTGGATCCGGCGCGCGACCTTGCGGCGCTCGGTGGACGCGACCGGATTCTCGCCCACCCATCGGCCAGCCTTCTTCGCCCTGGCGAACACCGTATGCAGGACGCTGCGGAGCTTGTTCACGCTCGCGGCCGAGGCGCCTGCTCGCTCCGCGGTGTGAAGTAGCTCGTCGAGGTGAGGCGAGCCGAGCGCGGCCAGGGGCAGGGAGCCGGCCGCCGTCGAGAGCACATGCTTGCCCAAGCACTGCCACTCGCCGCTCTTGCTCGCCTCCGGGCAGCAATGGTCGAGCCACCAGCTGCAGAGGTCGGCGAGCGTGCCGGTCATGTCCCCGAGCCGGGGCGGAAGGCCGTTGCGGGCCCGCCGGGCGAGGCTGCGATGCCGGCTGGCCTCAACCTCCAACTCGTCCGCGAGCGCCTTGGCTTCGGTTTTGGAGGCGGCCTGCATGGGCTCACGGCGGCGCTTGCCGGTCGCGTCCGTCCACTTCATGTACCAGACATCCCCGCGCTTCGGGACGCTCGCCATCTGCTACGTGCCTCCCTTGCGCGGAGGTACCCTGACAGCCGCCGGCGGCCTTCGCCGCGAAGCTCGCAGCTCCCGATCGCCTCGCCGGATCGCTGCCACACCAGATGTTCGTAGTAGTAGTAATAGTCGCTTCTGCCTCTTTGCCTCGTCCATGGTCGACACCGTATCCGCCTTTCGATCGGTGTCCACCAAACCGGGTCAAGCTCACGGAGGCGTTCGCCCGGGCAGCGGGCGCGCTTCGCGTGCACGGTTCTTGTGAAGACATCGTCGACGACCCGGACCTCGACGCCATCTACGTCGCGACGCCAGCGCATGTGCACCGCAGCCATTGTCTGCTCGCGCTGGATGCGGGAAAGGATGTGCTCTGCGAGAAGCCGTTTGCGCTGACCGCGGCCCAGGGCCTTGAGGTGGTCGGCCGGGCCCGTGACCGCGGGCTCTTCTGCATGGAAGCCATGTGGATGCGGTTCGCGCCCGCGGCGCGGGAGCTGGAGCGGCTCGTTCGCGGAGGCGCAGTCGGCACGCCCTTGTCCCTTTGCGCCAGCCTTGGATTCCGGTACGTGGTGGATCCCGGCGACCGGCTCTTCGACCCGGCACGGGGCGGCGGTGCGCTGCAGGATCTCGCGGTGTATCCGATTTCACTCGCCGTTTGGCTCTTCGGACGCCCCAGCCGCATCCAGGCGGACGCCTTTTTCGGAGACAACGGTGTGGACGAGCAGGTGGCGGCGATTCTCGGCTACGTCGATGGTCGCCAGGCAAGCATCGCAGCGAGCCTGAGGGCCGCTTGGCGAACGATGCGGTGGTCTGACCACGCTGCGGAACCACGCGGAGCTCGAGGTAGCCGGGATATTCGACCGCGACGCGGCGCGTGCGGAGCGTTTCTCACGCTTCCACAGCCTGCTCCGCTCACTCGAGCAGCTCCTCGGCGACGCAGGGGTCGAACTCGTTGTCAACCTCACCAATCCGGCGAGCCACTTCGAGGTGACGCGGGCGGCGCTACAAAGCGGCAAGCACGTGTACTCAGAGAAGCCGCTGGCCCTTTCGCTGCCGCAAGCAGAAGAGCTCGTGCGCCTCGCCGAGGCACGCGAGCGCGTTCTCGCCGGCGCGCCGTGTACGGTGCTGGGCGAAGCGGCGCAGACGGTCTGGCGGGAGCTGCGCAAGGGGAGCATCGGAAAGGTTCGCCTCGTCTACGCCGAGTTCGATGAAGGACATGGGATGACGAGTTCCGGGTCGGATGCACGCTGGAGCACGCCGGGTATTATCTCACCTGGCTAGGGGCGTTCTTCGGACCGGCGAGGCGCGTCACGAGCTTCTCCTCGTGCTTGGTTCCGCTCAAAGCCGGTCCAAACGCCTACACCACTCCGGACTTTTCGGTCGGGTGCGTCGAGTTCGCATCCGGCGCGGTTGCGCGGCTGACCTGTTCGCTCTTGGTCCGCACAACCGGGGGATGCGGATCATCGGCGACGAAGGAATGCTAGTGGTCGAGGATTGCTGGGACTTCGGCACTCGGGTCCGGATCAGTCGACGCACGCGGCTCGGAGTCCGCGCGGAGAAGCACCCGCTCTTCGCGCGGCTCACGGGTCTGGGTCCGCGCGCGCTCCCGCTGGTCCGCAAGCCATCGTTCCGCTGGAAGGTCCCAGGGGCGAATCGGATCGACTTCGCTCGCGGCGTAGCCGAGACCGCCGCCGCCATCCTCGAGAGCGGCCTTGCCGGCTGTCGGCGCAGCTCGCGCTGCACATCACCGAACTCGCGCTTGCGTTGCAGAATCCGGGCGAGCTCGGAACGCCGCGGGCGATCGCCACCACGTTCGAGCCGGTCCAACCCGCACCTTGGGCGTGCTAGCCGGCGCCCGTACGGGAGCCACCGGCCGCCTGCCACAGACCGCGCACCGTGCGCGCATAGAGCTCGAACGAGTAGCGCGTCTTCGATTGGATGTGTATCGCCAGCTGCCCATCGCCGAGCGTCGAGATGAACTCCAGCAGTCGCCCGTCGGAGAGCTCGTCGTTGTCCCAGTACTCGATCACGGGCTTGGCCGATTCCGCGACGTGCCGGGACCGCTGCAGGCCTAGCACCTCCTGGACGAAGACGCCGTAGAGCACGTATTCCGAGATGGTCTTCTCGTGCAGGAGCACCGTCCGCCAGTCACTGCCCATGACAGCTTCGATGCGACGCGCGAGCCCGCGCACGTGCTCCGGGACCCAGGACACCAAGTTTCCGATGAATCCATACCCGTAATAGTCCTTGGCCGGGATGCCGAGCAGCCGGCCCGCACGGCGATACCACGGGTGATGGCGGGTGGTGTTGCCGTCGGTCGGATCTGCGAGGAGCTTCACCCGGCCGGCGGGCCTGAGCATCAGGGTCGCGTCGAACGGTTTGACGATGCAGGTGTCGCTATCGGCGAATACGACCGCGTCCGCGGTCGAGTGGCAACCGTAGGCAATCTTCACCACCTGCTGGCGAATCCACCCGCGCACCGGCCAGCCGCGCGTGGTCAGCTGCCACTTGCGCGTGAAGGGGAGGCGGATGAGCGAGGGGAGCAGCTCCTCTTCCGCGATGAGTGCGACGCCGTAACGCTGCAGGCGCTTGTCGAAGATGTCCAGTTCGCAGCGCGGCACGATCACGACATGGCGGTGCTCGGGGGAAGCGAAGCGCGCGACCCCCTCCGCCAGCAGCTCACACCGGTCGAGATCGGGAAGGAAGCTCGGGGTGACGATGGCGATGTGAGGCATGTGCGCGGGCCGCCGCGGCGACGCCCGATGCTAGGATGAGCAGCTCTCGCTGGCAACGAGTGGGCAAGTATGTCCGCAGCGTGCTGCCACCGTACGGATGACAGGAGCGGGCCATTTCCCTCTTGATTCTTCGAGGTTCGCGACCGCAGCGCTGAGGTCACCGCGACCGTGGCCCGAGGCGAGTGAGCCTGCGTCCTCCGGCTTGAGCCTTCGCTTGGGGAATGGCGTTCCCGTCCGGATGCCGCCGGAGTCCCGATCCATGATCGTCCGGCCGGCGGCGCGGGGTTCGCCCCGCGGCGCTATCGAGAATCTGGGGGAAGCTGGCCCGGGGGCCAGGGGAAACGCAATTTGACGATGGCCTTCGAGGAGCCGATCAGGTCCTCGACCTGCCATTGTTCCAGCACTACTCCTGCCCGCAGATCGGCGACCGTCGTGGCGAAGAGCGCGAGCAGCAACCCGGCGACGACGGCGGCCAACATCACCCTGGCGGCCCTCGGCCTGATCGGGCCGCGCGGGATCTCGGGAGGTATCACCACGGAATAGCGATACTTGAAGGCGGCTTGGGCAGTGTCCAGGTCGATGCGCGCGGCGGTAATCCGCTCGCGAATGGCGGCGTGTTGCCCCACGGCGAACCGGAGCTGTGCGCGGGCGTACTCCACCGACGAATCCTCGTCCCCACCGATATCGGCCCGGAAAAGCTCCGCCGGGACGTTCGGCATGCCGGTCACCGCGCCCGAGGGGCCGTCCGGATATTTCGCGAGTTTCCGGCGCAGCTCGGCCTCCTCCTGGCGCAAGGCCGTCAGCTGGGGTGATTCGGTCTGGAGCGACTCGATGCTCTGCTGCAGACCGACGACGCTCGGATGGCTCTCGGAGTAGGCGGTGCGCTGCTCCGCCAGCCGCGTCTGAAGCTCCAGCAGGTGCCGGCGCTGCAGCTCCTCGAGATCGCTGATCGCCCGGCGCTTCGCGTCCAGCAGTACGCGCAGGTTCATCACCTCGGGGTCTATCAGCCTGAGCGGCGCGGGCCGGGGCGCTTGCCGCAATCGTTCCGGGGTGGACGCGTCGCGGAGACGCTGCAGGTCGGCCACCTCCTTCTCGACCTGCTCCTTCAACCTCGCCGCGTGCGCCTCTAGAATCGAGATCTGTTCGGCGATGGTCGAGACCTCGAGGACGTGACGCTTCTCGAGAAAGCTCTGCTCGGCGGCATCCACCAGCCGGTACGCCATGAGCCCGTCGGGCCACCGCAACCGGATGGCCACGGTGCCGTCCGGAGTGGTCCAGACAACGAGGTTCTTCTGCAAGAGCCCGGTGAGGCTGTCCAGCAGGTCATCCCGACGTGGCGGTCCGGCGATGTGCTGCATCAGCCAATCCTTGAGCCGTAGGATCGGTAGCCGCCGTCGTCGCCATTCCTCGAGCAGGTTCGTCTGCACGATGATCGCATGGAGGTTGTCGGTGCCGACGATGAGTTCGGCCGCGGCGCGGGTTGGATCGGATTGACCCACGTCTGCGCGCACGCTCAGCACGGGGCTCCTCTGCGCTAGGAGACGGCTTTCGACCTCATAGGTCTTCGGTAGCACCGCCAGCGCCGCGGAGGCGAGGAGCACCGTTCCCGCAGCCACGACGAGGAACAGCCCGGGCCGGCGGCGGACGGAACCGAGCGAGAACAGGACGTAACGCCCTGCCCTCGCCCAGTCGAAATCACCGCGCCCTCTGGCGGGAAAAGCGATCTTCTACGACGCCCCGGGAGCGAATGGAAGCGGACCGACTCGCCTGCTTCCGCGCGATGCGTGGAAGCGCGGATCGTCGCCGGGCCTCGTCCCCACTTCCCGTCTACCGCTGGACGCGACCGCCACAAGCGCTGTACGTACGGCTGGCGGCAGGGCCTCCACTGGGTTTCGCTGCTGCGGAGACCAGAACCAGGACCGATATGTCAAGCGGCGGAAGGAAATCCAACGAGGGTCCCGGCACGGTCCCGCAGCAGACCGCACTTGTGCCGCACCCTGAGTTCGCACGCGAGCGCTGGAACGCCGCGCAGCCGCCGTTCGGTGAACAGCCGCAATCCGATTGGCCCCCCGGAATCTCGCCGGTCCAGGAACTGGACACGGTCTGGAGGCAACTCGGCAGCAACTGGTCGTCCGTGGTCCTCCTGCCGTCCGAGCCCGACCATTCCACGGCGCATGTCGGCCGTGCTCTCTCGCACGTTGGCAGCCTCCTTTCCGCCTACCCAGTCGAGTTCGTCGACGCGAGCGGCGTCGACTTGGAATCCTCTTTGCGGCTGATCGCGCGGCTGAAGACGGCGGCGGCCCCTGACGAGCGCGGAGCATCGCCCACTGGCCAGCCCTTTGCGTCGTCGACTTGGGCGCCGCCGATCACGAGAACGATCGTGGCGCTCGACAGCCCGCTTGCGAACGCGCTGGTGGTTCCGATCGCGCTCGCCTCCGGCGGAGTGGTGCTCTGCGTCCGGCGACGGCGGGACCGCATCGTCGCCGTGCGCGACACGATCCAGGCCATTGGTACGGATCTGATCCGCTGCTGCGTGTTATTCGAGTAGCGCGCGAAACCGCGTGGACGCCGTCGCGCACGATGGATCGTCGTGCATCGTGCGACTACATGCGCAAGCGATTCAGTGTTGCCCGGCGCACGCTGTGGAATTCAGTCCGTGAACGTCGCCTCGATCACCACGATCGAATAGGACTCGGCGGTGACGTCCAGCTTTTGGTCGCTCGTAACCATCTCGGGACCCGCGGCGAATACGCTCGCGTTTCCCGAGTACGAGAATGCCCGAGCAGATGCGAGCGGTCCGCAGCTGGCCACCGGCGGAGCAGCGGGACGATGTGGATCGGCTCATCGATCCACGATTCGTCGACGTAACTCGGGTCCCACAAGGATCGCGTCGCACGTATCCGCAGAGCAGACGTCGCGGGGTCGGTCGCTCCGCTCCTCGCCGGGCCCACGTCGGCGGCGGGATAGAAGTGAAATCGATCGTCGAGGTCCTGAGGCGGCGCGGCTAACTGCCGCCCGCGGCGCTAGAGCCGTGACTGCGGCTGCCCCATCCGCGTCCCAAGGCTCGTGGTTGACTCACGCATTGCGCCGCGCCGGCGCGCAGGCCAAGCACCAGTAGTGACGGCTAGTTTACCTACGAGCGCCAACGCCGGCCCCACCGTGAACACGGACGTCCAGGTGCCCAACCCAAGGTCTCCATAACAGTGGACCACGTAGGCCACCAGAATTCCCACGGTGGTCAGCGCGGCGGCGCGCTCCCGGGGTAGGTGCGCCACGCGATACACGCGGACAGCGAAGAACATCCCGAGCGCGATGATCAGCCAGGTTCCAACGAACCCGATCACGCCCCCGAACGCGAATCCGGCCAGAACCGAGTTGTGCGGAACGAATCGCTCCAGCGGGTAGTGATCGCGGATGTCGGGCAGAGCGAGTTTTTCTTCGAAGGGGTGACCGAATCCGGTGCCGAGGAGCGGTTGCTCGCTGAAGGTCCAGGCGAGGTCGTAGTTCTCCAGATCTCGCCATAGAGCCGAGCCGTCGGATTCCGAGTCGACAACCGAGCGCATCATCCGGACGGGCGCGAAGAAGCGGGAGGAGCTGTTCCAACCGACCAGCGAGTAGATGGCAATCACAGGAACCAGGACGGAGATCACCTGCACGATCCTGCGCTTGAACGCGGTGAAGGGCGTGATGAAATAGAAGGTGAGCAGACCGAGCATCAACTCGATCCAGGCCAGGCGCCGGTTGTTGGCAACCATGCCCCAGGCGATGATTGGAGCCGTGGCCAGGAGGAGCCTGAGATTCCTCCGGGTCGGTTGCTCGAAGACGAGGGCCACCAGCAGGAACAGCGCGTCGACAAACAGCATCGAGTCCGGGTGGCTGGTGGCATGGGGGACCGCATCGGTGTCCGGATACAGGTGGCGGATCCACACTGCCATCAGCGCACGCACCAGCGCCGCCGCAATCAACGTTCCGCCCAGGGCTCGTGCATCGACCTGGCCCCGGACTCCCACGCAGTAGAGCAGGAAGACCAGCGGTAGGTAGACGACCTTCGAAACCTGCCACAGCGACATGCCCCAGTCCGCTCCCGACCGGGCCAGACCGTACGCCCAGACCACCGCTATCGTCGCAAGGCAGAGCCAAGCCGAGTAGCGCAGCGGCTCGACGGGCGCGATGGACCCGCGCACGTCCAGTGGCGATGCGCTCATCCGCCTTGCTACCCACACCCCTACGAGCAGCAGGATGGCCAGGTCCGCTCCGGAAAAGAAGAGCGCCTTGATGGGGACGGTGTAGTTCAGGTGAGCGAGCATGAGCGCCCCGACCGCGTACAGAGGCGACTTCCACTTCGCCACGTCGCCCGGGCTCTCCAGCGTGAGGCACAGGAACCCGAGGACCAGCAGCGAATGCCGAAGAGGGAAGCGCAGCACCGCGGCGACGACCGTCAGTACGGCGACGGGCGCGAGAGCCACGCCCACGTTGCCATCGGCGACGAAGATCAGCACCAACGTGACGGCGCCCAGTGCGGCGACCGTCCCGAGGACCACCGGGTCGACGGCGGTAACGCTCGCGCCGTCTCCGTGCCGGGTCCACGCCAGCGCAGGCCCACGTCGGTTCACTGAACGAACCTCGGCAGGCCAAATACCAGCAGTAGCACGTAAGTGAAGATGCCACCCACCGTCCAGACGATCGCGTTCCGCAGCGCGCGATCGGGATGGCGCTCGCGCGCCGCGAGGGCGGGGACGATGATGAGCACGGCGAGGATCGAGTTGAGGATGACCTTCTGCATCGATTCCGACTCTCGGCCGCCCCTACCCTGCGCGGTGAACCCCGCCGCCTCCTACCGTAGTATAGAGCCCTTGCAGAGGATGGACCAACAGCGCCTGAAGCTCCTCTTCCTCTCGACGTTTCCGCCTAGCCCCCCCACATTCGGCGCGCAGCGCCGCGTCCAAGGGCTGATGGCCGCCCTTGCCCGTCGTCACGACGTAAGCGCGATCGCCGTAGTCAGCGCCGACCTCGACGCTGCTGCAGCGGAGCGCGCCATGCGCGAGTACTGCAGCGAGGTGGTGCTGGTCGGGGCTCGTTCTTGGAAGGGTGCGGCAAAACGGGTGTTGCAACTGGGTTCGATGGTGTCCGCACGCAGCTTCGTTCGCATCCTCCACGACCATCCCGGGCTGCGCCGCGTCGTCGATGCGCGACTGCGGGGCCACGCCTATGACGTGGTCAATGTCGAGTTTCCGTACCTCGCCTCGTCCCGGCTGGCGCGATCGCCTGCGGGTGTGCGTCCGCCGCGCCTCATTCTCGACGAGCACAACATCGAGTTCGATCTAGCCCGCCAGCAGGCGCGCTACGAGACGGAACTCGCCCGACGAGTCTACAACTCGGTCAACTGGCGCAAGATCCGCCGCGAGGAGCTGGCAGTGTGGCGGCGCTTCGACGGCGTCGCCTTCTGCTCAGCCGCCGACGAGGCGCGCGCGCGCGCGCTGGTGCCCTCGATACGATCCGCCGTCGTGCCGAATGGCGTGGATCTCGAGTTCTTCCGGCCGCGCCCCGGCGACCCGTCCAGTGATGGGCGGACACTGATCTTCTTCGGGGCGATCAACTACTACCCCAATGAGGACGGGCTTCGCTTCCTGTTGCGCGAGGTGTGGCCGCTGATCGCGAAGAGCCATCCCCAGGCGCGCCTGAAGATCGTGGGTCAGGAGCCGACGCCGGAGATCGTCTCTTACCAGGGTCCGCGGATCGAAGTCGCGGGCAAGGTACAAGACGTGCGCCCGCATCTGGCTGGTTCAGCAGTCTCGGTCGTCCCGTTGCGCATCGGAGGCGGAACGCGGTTGAAGGTCCTCGAAGCGATGGCGATGGCGAGACCCGTCGTCTCCACCACGTTGGGCGCGGAGGGCATCGACGCGGAGCCCGGTCGACACCTGCTGCTCGCGGACGACGCTCGCACCTTCGCCGCGGCGGTTGGCCGCGTCCTCGACGACGCGAACCTCGGTACGCGCTTGGGACGCGAGGCACGAAACCTGGTCGTCGCTCGCTACTCGTGGGAGGCGTCGGCGCATGCGATGGAGGAACTGTACCGCCGAGCCCTCGTTGCGGCGCGATAGGTCCGCGCGTCGGGTGTCAACGGGACCTGGCGCCCGCGTACCTGCTGGAGATGCCTTGCTGCATCGCCGCGTAACGTTCCCCTAGCTCTTCGGAGCGGAAGGTCCAGACCCTCCAAGCGGTCGCCGCCGCATGCAGCATGGCGCGCCACTGCGGCAGGCCAAAACGTCTGCTGAGCAGATCCTTGAGGAACTCGGCGCAGAGACGACGGCCGATCCACCCGTAGAAACGCAGGAGAGGCCGGCCTCCGGCGCCGGCGTGCTTTCGCAGGAAAAATGCGATGTTCATGGCCGATAGCTCTGCAGCCTCTCCACGCGAGAGACGCCCCGAGGCCGCCGTGTAGTGATAGATGCGCGCGCGGTCGGCCTGCAGGAGCTGCCCGAGCTGTGATGCGCGGTAGCTCGCGTCCAGATCCTCGCCCGCCGCATACCTCTGCAGGTCCTCATCGAACCGTACTCGTGCGATCACCTCTCGCCGGAAGGTCATTCGGTAACCCTGGAAGAGCTGCACACGCGAGATTCCCGGCGCGCACGGCGATTGCGGCTCCTTCGTGTGGTCCCTCCAATACGGGAGGAAGAGCTGGTCCGTCGCCATCATGAAAATGTGGCGGTTGATCCATTCGAACACCCGCCCTGCGGGGAGGCGGCGGCCGCCGCCGATCTCCTTCCGCTGCGGCAGGCGCGCGTCCTCCGAAGGCGCAGCATCGGCTGCTGCGGCCTGCACTCCCGCGATCTCGTGCGCAGCATCGGCCTCGTACACGGCGAGGATCTCCCGCGCGCATCCGAGGGACATCAACGAGTCATCGTCGATGAGGAACACTACGTCCGCGGTGGCCAGCGCGATGCCTTGATTGCGTTGCACGGGCAAGGATCGCTCGCGCGCCGCCGTATAACGGACCGAGACGCCGGGCGCGGCACTTCGGACCATCCCGGCGATGCGCGCGGCCATCTCCTCCCACCGCGGGGTCGCGTCGACGATGATGATCTCGCGGGGCAGCCGATCCTGCCGGAGCACATGCTCCATGCAGACGGGGAGGATGTCGTGCCGGTTATAGGTCGCGATGACTACGCTGTAGGCGAGCGCTGCGCCGGGGCTTCTTTCAGGGGAGTCCATGCAGGATCTTGAATCGAGCCTTCGCCGGGAGAGTGTAGGTGGTCCCGGTCAAGGGATCCACCCACGGCCACGGGTTCGCGCCCATGAAGGCGGGCTTGGATTGCAGGTACATTGAGGAAGGGAGATCGCGCCGCGAGATGCCCGGATCCCACACCGTGGCCTTGTTCACGTAGTCGTAGTTCCCGTGGCGCAGGATGGTGGCGTAAGTCGCCGGATCGCCGGTGCTCATCCGCAGCCCGTTCGCCGCGATGAACTGGTAGATGTACCCGATCGTGTCGTCGTCGTACGTCCATTCATAACCGAAGGCAACCTGACCCGACGGTCCGCCCCGGCATCTGCGCGTTCAGCGGCATGCCCGGGAAGCCAAGGACGTTGCCGACGAAAGAGAACCAGTAGTCGCCCTGCCCCAGCCCCGCGGCGCGCCGCCCATGCTGATCGCTCCAGCAGCAGCGGAGGCGCGGAAATGCGCAGTCCTGTCAGGCTGTTGCGGAAGATGGTGATGTAGATGGAATTGCCCCAGGTCGTGTCGGAATCGAAATTGAGCGCTTCGTTCCCTCGAATAGCTCCATGTGCGGCGTGGTCATGTGCGACGCGTTCAGGCCGTCCTCGGGAATGGTCGGGTACCCGGCGCCCCAGGCGCTTGCATGTAGTTGTAGGCGATTACGTTTCCGCCCCCGGATGCGCGCATCACTCTAGGGGATGGAGTTGGGCGTGCCGGCATCGAAGCGCGCCTTTGCGGGAAGCGTATAGGTGGTTCCGGTGGCCGGAACCACCCAGGGCCATGGGTTCGAGCCGAAGAAGGCCGGCTTGCTGCTCAGGTAGAGGGAGTCGGGGAGCGTTGGCAGCGGGCTGGGCGGGTTGTCAGGCGTGCCTATGCCGCCGAAGCCGGGCCACTTTTGTGTCTGAGTTGCCCAGTCGAAGTTTCCCATCCGCAGGAGCGTGGACTGCGCGGGGGCGTCGGCGTAGAACAACTGCCACATTTTCGCGTCCTGATCGCTGTCAGTCGTCGCCTCATACTTGAAGCTCGTCTGCCCTGTCATTCCGCCCGGCATCGAGCAGTTGAGGCACATGCCTGATGAGCCGAGCACGTTTCCGACGAAGCTGAACCATTTGTCTCCGTCGTTGATGTCAATGGCTCGGCGGTTTCCTTGGTCCGTGAGGGATGCGAGCAGCCCGGCGTGAGCGATGCGCAGCCCGGTGAGATGGTTGCGCAGGGCGGTGATGTAGATCGTGTTGCCCCACGTCGTGTCGCTCGACATGTTGTGGCTCTCGTTCCCCTCGAACAGATCATGGTGCGAGGTCGCCATGTGCGAGGCGTTGATCCCAACCTCCGGCAAGGTCGCGTATCCAGCCCCGTACCCGTCCTGCATGTAGTTGTAGGCGATGACATTTCCGCCTCCTGCGGACCGCATCACCATCACCTTGTTGAAGGCCCACGAGATGTTGTTCTCTACGAGGTTGTCTGCCGAGTAGCTGTCGATTCCGATGCCGTAACCCGCACCGCCGGGATTCGGGTCGGTCGTCTCGTGGAGGTACGAGTCCCGCAGGACGCAACGGAAGGCGCCTTTGAAGAGGAAGTTGACGGCGTTGCCGTGTGAGATCTCGATGTGCTTGGCCCAAGAATACGAGGTGCCGGCGAGGAAGCAGATCGGCCCGCACTCGTCGGTGCCACCGCCATTGATGACCGACAGTTCTTCAATGCCCACCCTGGTTTTTTGGCTGGAGATCACGTTGCCGCCGTTGTTGGCGTATCGGGAGAGCCGGGCGGCGTGCGAGGTTCGGTAGGTCGTGTGGAATGGCGTGGTGAACGTCAGCGTGCTGCCGACGATGGTGCTGATCTCCATTACCTGCCCGACCGGGCGTGACTGATTAATCGCCGCCTGCGCGGTCCAGACGGGAATCACGTTGCAGCCAGTGCCGCTGTCGAGACGGCACCCCCCGTCCGAGTGGTAGCACCGGCACTCGCCCCATCCGAGGTAGTCGCCCCCGGTAAGCTGCGAGGGGTTATCGTACTTGGTCAGGTTGGGGTCGTATTGCTCCGTCACGCTGACGACTTCACCCAAGCGCAACCCGGTCACATTGTCTACCGTGACCGAGAAGGTGTCCTTCGTCGCGTCAGCGGTGAACGTGCGCTGGTCGGCGTAGTGGGAAAACAGGGTCCCGACGATGACGGCGGAGCCGTTGGTCGGGACGTTCAGGATGGTCGTTCCAGGACCGGAACCACGAAGGGTAGTATTTGAACTCGGCGTTACGTCGTGGACGTTGAACGTTCCCGGCCCGAGCAACACGAATCGATTGGCGGGACAGGCATCGAGCGCGGCCTGGATCGCGGCGCTGTCGTCGAGTATGCCGCCTCTCGGAGAGATGGTGGCGCCGCACTGAGTGCGGTTGGTGGGGATCCCGCCGACCGCGTTGTTCAGGCCCGGGTTCCACAGCGTCAGCCGGTCGGCCGGGATCAGCGTGGAATCCGTGCTCGTCACGGTCACCAATGCTGCATCGGTCTTGCTGGTGTCGGCGACGCTGGTGGCCACCACGTGGTACGTCCCCCCGGTGCCGGGGGCGGTGTAGACCCCGGCCGCGCTCACCGTCCCGCCACCGGTCTCCTGCACCGACCAAGTCACCGCGGTGGGTTGCCCGGCGGTCGTTCCAGTAACCGTCGCCGTGAACGGCACCGTCCCGCCGGTCATCACCGAAGCGGTTTGCGGCGAGATCGAGACTGCGATCACGGGTGTCGACGTCACCGCGACCGTCGCCGTGTCCTTCTTCGAGGTGTCCGCCACGCTGGTGGCCACCACGTGGTTCGTCCCCGTCGTTCCGGGCGCGGTGTAGACCCCGGCCGAGCTCACCGTCCCGCCACCGGCCTCCTGCACGGACCAGGTCACGGCCGTGGATTGCCCCGCGCTGGTCCCGCTGACGGTCGCCGTGAACGGCACCGTCCCGCTGGTCGTCACGGAAGCGATGTGGGGCGAGACGGACACCGCGACGACTGGCGTCGACATCACCGTGACGGTCGCAGCATCGCTGCTGGACGTCTCCGAGACGCTGGTGGCGACGACGTGGAATGTCCCCGCGTTGGCCGGCGCCGTGTACATTCCCGACGCGTTCATCGTGCCTCCGCCGTACTCCTGCACGGACCACGTGACGTCGGAGGTTGCCCCGCCGGTCACCGCGGCCTTGAACGCAACGGTGCCGCCCGAGCCCACCGTGGCCTGGCGCGGAGTGACGACGACGGAGACGGCCGCGCCGGCAGGCATGACACCTTGGGCGCAACCGGGCCCGAGGGCTGCAGCCACCAAGAGGAGTCCAAACGCCGTGTTCCCGCGTGCCTGCATGTGGCGCCTCCCATCCAATCCCCCGACCCGGCAACACCCATACAGGAAAATTCCCATGATGCGGAAAAACCCGCGTCCTTGCGGAAGGTTAGTTAGCAGGCGGCGGCCGCGATGTCACCCGCACAAACGGCGGAGATGTGCGCGGGTTTGCGACGGCGGCGTGAAGCTGCTGGAAGAACAGGTCGAGTCGATGTGTGGCAGCGTGCTACGAATTGCGCTGCTCGACGACCGTGCCGCTCCATTCCCGAGGCGCGCCCGGAGTTCGCGCCAGCGAACTCCGTGGAGGCTCGCACCGCCGCCACCGCTATGCGCGAGCGGGCTTCCCCGATATCATTCGACAGGGGTTCACCTGGGGGGAAGCGCCGCGGCGGTTTTCGGGACTCGTCTCTCGCAGCTCGCGGCCACTGAACGTCGATGTGCGGGATAGCCGGGATCATCGGGCGCATCGGCGACCGCAACCGCGCCGCTCTCCAGCGGATGAGCGCCGCGATGGTGCACCGCGGGCCCGACGGTCAGGGCACCTGGGAGTCGCCGCCGGATTCCCGTGGCGTCGGCGCCCTGCTCGCCCACCGACGCCTGGCCATCCTCGACCTCTCGCCAGCGGGCGCGCAGCCGATGGTCGATCCGGTCAGCGGTCACGTGATCGTCTTCAACGGCGAGATCTATAATTTCCGGGAGTTGCGCGACCGCCTGGTGGCGTCGGGACAGACGTTCCAGTCGACCGGCGATACGGCCGTGATGCTGCGCGCGCTAGGTACGCAGGGGCCCGACGCGATCGCGTCGCTGCGCGGCATGTTCGCCCTCGCGTCCTGGGACCCGCAGAGGCGGCAGCTTCTCCTCGCGCGCGACCCGCTGGGCATCAAGCCGCTCTACGTCGCTCGCTGCCCGTATCCCTCGGGAGAGTGGTCGCTCGCGTTCGCATCGGAGGTTCGCGCGCTGCTCGCCTCGGGCCTGCTGCCCAATCCCAGGCTGCGTCCCGAGGCGGCGGCGTCGATGGTGTGGAACGGATTCATCGTTGGCCCCCAGACCGCGGTCGAGGGCGTCGAGTCGCTCTGGCCCGGTCAGCTGCGCGTGTACGGCGGGAGCGGGAAGGAGGAGATGGCGCGGGACTTCTGGACCGTCCCGCCGCCCGCGACTGACTCGATGGACGAGCACCGCCTGTCGTCCATCCTGGAGGAGTGCCTGCGGATCCACCTGATCAGCGACGTTCCGCTCGGCGTCTTCCTCTCGGGCGGCGTCGACTCCTCCGCGGTGGCGAACCTGGCGCAGAAGGCCAACCGCGGCCCGATCCACACCTTCACACTGGCGTTCGAGGAGCCGGAGTACAACGAGGGCCCGATCGCGCGGCGCATCGCCGAAGGAATCGGCACCAGCCATCGGGAGGTGGTGCTCACCGAGCGGCAGGTCGTGAGCCAGCTCGACAAGGCGCTCGACAGCCTCGACCAGCCCACCTTCGACGGCCTCAACTCGTACTACATGTCGCACGCGGTCCGGGAGGCCGGGTTCACGGTCGCGCTGGTCGGGACCGGAGGCGATGAGCTGTTCGGCGGCTACACCTCCTTCCGCGATCTGCCTCGGCTGCAGCGCTGGTCGCAGCGGTTGCGCTGGGTGCCGCGCGGAGCTGTCCAGGCCGGAGCCAGGCTGCTCGCCTCCACGCTGCAACGGACCAACGGGGCAGTCCGGCCGCAGACCCGGTGGGCCAAGCTGCCCGACATGGTGCGCCGCGGGGACGACCTCATCGGACTGTACCAGCTCGCGTACGCGCTCTTCCTCCCCGACTTCCAGCGCGCGCTGGTCACTGCCGAAGTGGACGGCACCCTGGTGGACGGGCTGCCCGCCGCGCTTCGCACGCGGCTCGAGCAGGAGACCCACGCACGGAGCCCGCTTTCGGCGATCAGCTTGCTGGAGCAGCGCGTGTTCCTGGGCGAGCGACTCCTGCGGGACAACGACGCCGCCAGCATGGCCGCATCGATCGAGCAGCGGCTGCCCCTGGTGGACCAGGTTCTGTTCGAGGCCGTCTCGCGGCTGCCCGACGCGGCACGCTACCACCCGCTGCTGCAGAAGGCGGTTCTGCGGCGGATCGGGCTGCGCGGACTCGATCCTGGCCTCTTCGATCGGCCGAAGAGCGGATTCGTGCTCCCGTTCGACCGCTGGATCCGGCGCGGCCTGAGCAAGGCGATCGACCAGACGCTGCGGGACCCCGGCGCCGTGACCGCGGCGGGGCTCAACCCCGCGGCCGTGCGCCAGCTCTGGCAGGCATTCCTCGACGGCGCCCCCGGTCTCTACTGGTCTCGCATCTGGGCGATCTACGTGCTCGTGCGCTGGTGCCTGCGGCATGGAGTGCGCCGATGAGCTCGCGCAAGTACTGCCTGATCACGCCTTGCCGGGACGAGGCCAGGTACGCGCGGCGCACGCTGGAGGCGGTGGCCCGCCAGTCGGAGCTGCCGGCCTCGTGGGTGATCGTCGACGACGGTTCGAAGGATGCCACGCCCGAGATCCTCGCCGAGTACGCTGCGCGCCATCCGTGGATCCGGATCCTCCGGCGGCCGGATCGCGGCGAGCGCAAGCTGGGCGGAGGCGTGATCGACGCCTTCTATACCGGCTACGGCGCCATCGCTCCGGGGAGGTTCGAGTACGTCTGCAAGCTGGACCTCGATCTCGACCTCCCTCCCGGTTACTTCGCCGGCCTGATGGACCGGATGGAGGCCGAGCGGCGCATCGGGACCTGCTCGGGCAAGCCGTACTTCTTCGCGCCCGGCCGGCCGGACGTGAACGTGCGGTTCCCGCTCACCGATCTTTCCAATCTCATCTCCGAGAAGACCGGCGACGAGAACTCGGTCGGGATGACCAAGTTCTACCGCACCACCTGCTTCCGCCAGATCGGCGGGTTCGTGCGCGAGCTGATGTGGGACGGCATCGACGGCCACCGCTGCCGGCAACTCGGATGGATCGCCGTCTCCTGGGACGACCCCGAGCTCCGATTCGTCCACCTGCGCCCGATGGGCACCAGCCACAAGAACTGGTGGACCGGCCGGGTGCGGCATGGGTTCGGCCAGTACTTCATGGGCACGACCCCGGTGTACATGCTGGCCAGCGCGCTCTACCGCATGACGCGCCCGCCACTGGTGCTCGGGGGCGTGGCCATGCTGCACGGATACTTCAAGAGCATGATCAGGCGGAATCCGCGCTACGGCGACGGCGAGTTCCGCCGGTTCCTGCGAAGCTATCAGTGGGCGTGCCTGCTCAAAGGGAAGGCCGCCGCGACGGCCGAGGCGAACGCGCGCCAGGCCCGTCGCTGGGACCCGCCCGCCACGCCGCTTGCTTCGAGCGGCCGGCAGGATAGTGCTACTCGGGATCCGAGATGACGGTTCCTGCCGCGATCTCCAGCGCCGGTCCCCCCGGCGCTGTGCCCCAGCACGCTGCGCCGGCCGAAGGGGCCGCGCCCCTTCGGAGCAGTGGTCTGGTCGCGCGCAACATGCTCGCGCTTGTGTTCTCCCAGTTCGTCACCACCCCCGTGTCGATGGTCGTCAACGCCGTCCTCGCTCGCTCGCTCGGCGCCGCCGATTTCGGCATCATCTACTTCGCGAACACCTCGCTCCTCGTCGCATTCCTCTTCGTCGAGTTTGGGGGCCCGCATTTCCTCGCGGGCGAGGTAGCCCGCTCGCGCTCCAAGGCAGCCGAGCTGTTCGGCGCCGCCGCCGTCCAGCGGCTCGCGGTCGCGGCGGCCATACTCCTGCTCATCCCGCGCGCCTCGGCGATCCTCGGGTACGACGGACGCGTCGAAACCGTCCTGCTGCTGTGCGCGGCGCGCATGGCGATCGGGAGCATCGGCTCCTTGTGCAGCGCGGTGTTCCGAGGCTTCGAGAAGTTCGGCTGGCATGCCCGGACGGCCGTGTTCGGGAACGTGCTCGAGGCGGTCCTGCTCGTCCCCACGCTGCTCCTGGGCGGCCGGCTGCAGGCAGCCCTCGTCGCACAGCTGGTCGCCGCTTCCATCACCACCGTAGTGCAGGTCGCTCTGCTGCTGCAGCTGGGGATAGGCCGGCCGCAGTTCAGGCCGCGGTCGATCGTCGGCCTGCTCCACAGCGGCCTGGGGTTCCTCCTGCTCGATGGTGTCCTGCGCCTCCAACCCTACATTGACGCCAACTTCCTCTCGAAGCTCGCCCGCCCGGAAGCGATGGGCTGGTACAGCGCGGCCAACCGACCCGTCGGCGTGCTCCTCTTTCCGGCGACGACCCTGGCGTTCGCGCTCTACCCGACGATCGCCCGGCTGTGGTCGGAGGATCGGGCATCCTATGCGGCGCTAGTGCGGCTCGCGCTTCGCGCGCTTGCCACCGTCGGCATCTTCGCGGCCACCGGCACGGTCCTCTTCGCCCCGCTCGTCATCGATATCCTCTACGGGAGCGAGCGGTTCGCGCCCGCAGCAGGGACCCTGCGCATCTTGGCCGCTTACGTCCTGCTCGTGTACGCGAGCATCGTACTGGGGAGCGCCATCGTCGCCGCCGGGCGGCAGTTCCGCTATGCCTTCGCGCAGAGCTTCTGCTTGGTGGTGAGCCTCGTCCTCGACCCGATCCTCGTCCCGTATTTCGAGCGCACGTTGGGAAACGGGTCCCTGGGCGTGAGCGTTTCGGTCGTCGTCGCCGAGGTGGCCATGGTCGCGGCCGGGGCCGCGATGCTGCCCTCCGGCGTGATCGACCGCTCGCTGCTCGCGACGGTGGGACGGGCGCTCGCGGCCGCGCTGGGGATGGCTGCCGCCGGATTCGCGCTTCGCGCCCTTCCCTATCTCGCTTTTCCCATTTCCGTCGCGGCGTACGCCGCTGTCCTCTGGGCGCTGGGTGGACTCGACCCCGAGATCCTCGAGCTCCTCCGCGACGTTTTCCGCCGCAAGCTCGCGAGCCCGGGCCCCGCCGCAGAACCCGCGACGCGCGGATGACCACCGGGAGCCCCGCGCCGCGGGCCGATGCGGCAGCCGTGCGCCGACGGGCCCGGATCCGATTCGGAGGCATCTGGATCGACGCGCTCACGTTCGCCGGAGCGCTCGACGAGGTCGAGCGTCTGGTCGACGCCGGCGCCGGCGGCACGGTCTTCACGCCCAACGTGGATCACGTCGTCATCGCCGAATCGAACCGCGCATTCCGGGAGGCATACGCCCGCGCCAGCCTCAGCCTGGCCGATGGGCAACCGCTGGTTTGGGCCTCCCGACTCCTCGGCCCCGCGCTCCCCGAGAAGATCTCGGGCTCGGACCTGGTCGAGCCGCTCATGGAGCGCGCCGCCCGGCGTCGGTGGAGGGTGTTCCTCGTCGGGGGCGCTCCGGGGTCGGCGGAAGCGGCGGCGGAGCGCTTCACGGGCACCTACGGGGTCTCTGTCGTCGGGGTCGAGAGCGGGCGTTTGGGAGTGGATTGCACTGCGAAGGAGGAGGCGCTGCTCGCGCGGATAGCCGAGGCGCAGCCGCAGCTGGTGCTCGTCGCGTTGGGCGCCCCGAAGCAGGAGCTCTGGATCCATGCGCGCCGCGCACGTCTCGCTCCCGCGGTGGCGCTGGGCGTCGGCGCGGCGCTGGACTTCAGCGCCGGAGCAATGCAGCGGGCCCCGCTTTGGATGCGGCACGCCGGTCTCGAGTGGTTCTATCGGCTCCTCCGGGAGCCGCGGCGCCTCGCCCGCCGGTACCTCTGGAACGACCCGAAGTTCCTGGCTGTCTTGCTGCGCACCTGGCTGTCACCTCGGGAAACGCGCCAGATCACCTCGTAGTCGGCGAAACCGCAGCTGAGCGTGCGAGGAGCCTTGCGCAGGAGGCCGGCCAGATACGTTCCGCCAAATGGCGGCCTGATGCACCAGGTTGCACACTTCCCGTCAGCCCATGGTATCTTCTCTCGAGCTATTCTCGCCCCGGTCGACCCATGCCATCCCGTGCCTGACCACAACGAAGCGAGCACCTCGAGTTGACGCCAGACACAATCAGCTTTTTCGGAAACTTTGGCACGCAGAACCTGGGGAATGAGTACACCCTGAAAGCCATCATCCATCACGCGCGCAAGTACCTGCCCGCTGCAAGCATGCACTGCATTTGTCCAGACCCCGAAGATGCTTCGACAAGACACAACGTCCGTGCATCTCCAATGTCCTACCGCTACGGCAAGGACTTCAGATCCAAAGCACCGCGCACCCACGACAACCCGGTAATCAGATTCCTCAGACGCCTCTTGATTCGTCTCCCCCGTGAATTGCTCGAATGGATCAAAGCATTCCGGACCTTGAAGGGCACCCGCATGCTCGTGATGACCGGAACGGGGATGCTGGGTGACTTCGGCATAGGCCCCTTTGACTTGCACTATGAGATACTCAAGTGGTCGATCATTGCAAAAGTGCGTCGCTCCAAGCTTCTCTTCGTTAGTGTCGGCGCAGGCCCCTTAGACCATCCACTGAGCAGGTGGATTGTCAAATTCGCTCTTTCGCTAGCAGACTACCGATCGTACCGTGACAGCTTCTCCAAAGAATACCTGGCCAGCATAGGGTTCAATACAGCTGGAGATTTCGTTTACCCCGATCTGGCCTTCAGCTTGACGCCTGATTTCGCCTCGCAAACCTCGAGCAGGAAGCCGCGCATCATCGGCCTCGGCCTCATGGACTATTACGGCAAGGGTTACACCCCCGAGCATGGCCGGGGAATCTATCAACAATACGTCGAGACAATCGCCAGTTTCGTGGCTTGGTTGTTCGATCACGAGTATACCGTCCGGCTGCTCATCGGCGACCTGGCTTATGACCAGCGCGTCAAGGCAGATGTAGTGAATTTACTGAGACGACGTGGGCCACTGCATCCGGAGCGGAAGATCATCGACGAACCAGTGTCGTCCGTCGAGCAGCTTATCGCACAACTCGCAACCGTAGACATGGTCGTTGCTACCCGCTTTCACAATATCCTGCTGGCCCTCATGCTCAACAAACCGGTCGTTGCGGTTTCGTACCATGAAAAGATCCCCTCGTTGATGGCTGGAGTAGGATTGGCCGAATATTGCCAGACGATTGACCATCTCGATGCTCAAAGACTCGTGGAACAGTTCAGCAAACTCGAGCAGAACAGCGACTTGCTCAAGCCGGTGATCCAACAGAAAGCAGAGGAGTACCGTAGAGCTCTAGACGAACAATACCGGCACGTCTTCAATCATGTCTGAGGGGCGTAGTTTGCAAGAGAGATAACAGACACGCGGACGCGGGGAAAGAGCTGAATGGCCCAAGCAATGCTGGAACGAGTGGCGCAATCACGCATATTGGGAAAGTCTCCGCTCGGAGCCTATCTGCGTCTCAATGAATGGATCTGGAACCGTCTCCCTCGGTCCCTGAGAAGCCTTCGCCCGATTCATTCTTACGGTCACTTCTTGCATTCGTTGGTTCGTCTGCAGCCTCGACAAATGTATCTGGGCACGTTCTTTCTCAGGAACCGTCCGGAGCTGGAATTGATCCGCCGGCTCTCCATTGCCATGGGCGCGGGGGCGCGCCCTGTCAGGACTGCAGTCGTCGGCTGCAGCAATGGGGCAGAAGTCTATTCCATCGCATGGGCGGTCCGTTCGACGCAGCCGACCCTCAAACTCGTCGTGCACGCCGTGGATGCCTCGGCGGAGGTCCTGGAGTGTGCCCGAGAGGGGGTCTACTCGCTCGGCGTGTCCGAT
>WNFF01000915.1_pt1 | contig 30520 bp, 48 predicted proteins | sample 5400441 | NCBI WGS metagenome assembly WNFF01 (sample SAMN13153345, study PRJNA577476) | soil metagenome | isolation source: 120 cm saprolite under Douglas fir tree site 2 hole 3 replicate 1 | place: USA:California | collected 2015-04-18
CTTTGGTGGTTCTGGTGGTGGTGGTGCTGGAGGTAGAAAAGCATCTTCTGTGGGTGGTACAGGGGGAGTAGGGGGCATACCTGGAGGCGGCGGTGGTGGTGGAGGTGGATCTGTAACTGCAGTAGCCTCAGGTCCCGGTGGTGCAGGTGGCCGTGGTGAAGTTTGGATCTATGAATTTCTCGCAAAATAATTAAAATTATGAAAATTTCAGGAGGTAGTAATGGCACAATCACGTGGTCAGCTTAATGTAGCTTCATTGGCATATGGTGGAGTTGTAGCCCATACTCCTCCTAATATGGTTGTTATGAATAGGGCGCCGACAACTAGAGATTATAAACGATTTAGTCTTGCTGATTATTGGTTATATGCAAAAGAAGATGCAACACAGTCAGAGCTTTATATATTAGTTTCTAAGGAACTTGGCGAAGGCCTTTGGCTTTTATTAGGTGGTGGCTCAGTAGGTGATGTTGTAGCTCTTCAAACTGATGATGCTGCAATTGTTTTACCCAATGCAGGAATAATTGGTTTAAAAGGTGGCTCAAATATCAACACAACCGGTGCTACACCGAACGCAACTGTTAATCTTAACGATTTTATTGTATGGCCAGCAACCAGTGCAGCAGGAACAGCCGGAATTATTTATATAGACGGTGAAACTGTATTTCATACCTATGACGCACTTAATTCTCCAAGTCATAATTTGTTTGCAGGGGAAGCAGCAGGAAATCTTACATTACTTACCGCAGAAAGAAACGTAGGACTTGGTACCCTCAGTTTGGCATCGCTTATAACTGGTGATGACAATTTTTCCGGAGGTTATCAAAGTGGCCAATTTATTGATTCTGGTTCAAAAAATACTTTGGCAGGTTCAAAAAGTGGGCAAGCATTAACAACGGGAGATAGCCAAACTTTAATAGGTTATTTCGCCGGCGGTTCTCTAACCACAGATGACCAATCGACATTAGTAGGTTCAAGTTCTGGCGCAAGTCTAACTGCTGGGCGCAATGTTGGTCTTGGTTACGCAACTCTTTTTAGCGCTACAAATTCTTCTACATTTAACACGGCAATTGGTTCACAAAGTCTTACTGCTCTTACATCCGGTGATTTCAATTCTGCAATTGGAGATAGTACTTTAGGATCATTATTGACAGGTAGTGAAAATATCGCAATAGGTTATTCAGCAGGCGGTGGTTATGCAGGTGCTGAATCTAATAATATTGTGATAGGAAGTCAGGGGCTTTTTGGAGAATCTGATACTATTCGCATTGGAGATACACAGACATCTGCATTCGTCCAAGGAATATATGGCACTACGGGTTTAACAACCCCTCGAAATGTTGTAGTTCAGGCTGATGGTCAACTTGGTACTGATACTGGGTCTGGCTCTGAAACTGACCCATTACCATTCTTTGCATATTTGGCTGCAAACTCTCCTAATAACATTGCTAATAATGTTGAATATTTATTGGGAACTGATGCTATTTTAACTATTTCATATGATGATAGTGGTGGTTTCTTTCCAGGTGATGGATTGGGTACTCCCGCTTCATTTAAAGCACCTACCGATGGTAAGTATATGATAGTTTTTGCTGGTAACTTTGATGTTACAAATGCAGGAACTCCCCCATTTCCATTTGCAGCAAAAATGAGAATTATTTCCACAGCAACTACTTTTCAAAATACAATTAATCCTACTTTCTTGGGAGCTGGAACAGGTGTTCATAATGGTGATCAATATTCCGCTATTGTTAGTATGACAGCCGGTGATACAATTACATTTGGATTCTTTCTTACTAACGGCGGATTTCCATTCGAAGCTGTAATGGCTGGATTTACTGCTCGTGGACTTAATTCAATGTTAACATGGGTATCAGGTTATAAGATTTCAAATTAGTTAAAATAATAGCCCTGGGAAACGTTACAATCCCAGGGCTATGCAGTGCTTCTTTACCAAACCAAGGGAAGAAGTCTGCTTAAATTTTATTTAACTTTTCCTATCAATATGGAAGCTTCGGCCTTAGTTAAGTTTTTTAACTTAAAATATTCACTTGGATACTGACTTTGTACAGTTGGATTTTGGAATATTCTTTCCAATAAGCTTAATTGGCTTGGAGTAATAGGAGTTCCATCTTCCTTTATTGTGAACTGTTTTTTAGGTTCTTGAGAAGACTGTTCTTGTTCGCCATGTACATCTTCATTTTTTTCATCTGGTTTTGCATCTTCAGGATCGTCCTCTCCTATTTTCAATCCTAATAAGTTAGCAACACCATATCGCTTACAATAAGTTAGTATGCCTCCGTATATTTGTTCAGCTGATTTTTTGGGATTCGCAAAGTATAAAGGTTCATTAACTCTTGCTGTAGTGCGAATAAATTGCCCACCAGGTTCAAAGATTTTAGTTTCTAAGGCAAATACTCCATCATCGAATCTAATTTCGTTAAATGTTAGAAATAGATTATGTGAATAGAGTATAGGTACAACAGCATCGATTATCTTTTCAATGTTTGCATATTCAAATTGTGCTTTACCAGTAGCGCCACGATCCTTTCCTATTGTCTTGATGTTATTACGAGCAGCAATAAGTAGTGGTATAAGTTTATCAACTTCAGTTGATGTTGAAGGATAGGCTATCATTTGTTTAATCTTTCAAAATGAACTGTCCATTTTATATTGCATTCTTTGCATTCGATTAAAGTTTCATCATATTTATGCATTAAAAAACTAGCATCGACTTCACAATTTTTATAGGGACATTTCCATAGGTGTCTATTTTCCACTATTCCATTACATATTTGTTGGCGGTTGTGGATGTCACAATTAAATGACATTACTGAACTATTATTTTCAAAATAATCAATTTTCATTTTATTCTTGGTGTTTATTTTTTTAACAACTTCATCCACTATATATGTTGTATTATTGAGAATTATTAGGAAGACAACTATTCCCGCAAAAAATCCTATTAATAATCCACTAAGAAAATCATATTCCATTACTTATCCTTAGATATTTCTTTCCGTAGTTCAGCAATCTCTTTTGTTATATCTTTAAGTTGTTTGCAAATATCATATAAACAATCTCTAATACAATTTCGCAAATCGTACATTTCCATGCTTTCCATTACTTCTCCCTTGGAATTACCACAATATATTTTTCAACCCATTGTTCTTCGGTAAATTTTGGCGATCTTACCAATTTACCAGGCTTTATATCTAATTCCTTAGATCTAAATCGAATCTTCATTCGAATAATCATCGATGGCTTTTCTCGCTTGGTTTTTCGTAATTCAATTGTTTTGTTTTGCATTGCTCCTAAAGAGCAGAAAGCAAGTAGCCATATATACTTAATCATTTATTTATCCTTGTTTATTCGAAGTTGTATCTTGAGATTGTGATGATTTTGGCTTTGGGCCTCGTTTTTGACCGGTATAATAAGGTTTTGGCTTGTCTTTCATATAGTTTTTCATATTGATGCTGATTGTTTTGAGTCTATTAACTTCATCTTCAAGTATTATAATTCGATTAATTGCTCTCCCCACCATTGCATTCATATCAATCTTATAGTTTTCCATATTGACGTTGATTGCTTTGAGTTTATTAACTTCATCTTTAAGAATTCCTAAGTCCAATCTCAATGGAGTAACAAATTCTCTAAACATTTCAATATCTTGCATTCGATGTTCATAAAGTCTTACTAAGCTTTTACGAATTTCTTTATATTCTTTAAATAACCACCACCATAATACACACCACATTATTGGATTAACGAATGATAATATTTCAGAGATGATAGTAATTATTTCGTAGATATCCATAGAACTCCTTTTGATTTATTTAGTAACTTAATTATAGTATACAATTATCCGTAGTATGCGTCAATTGCTTGTCGTCTACAACTTTATACTGTATACTTGAGGCATGATAAATAAATGATAGGAAAAATTATGTGGTTTGATGGATATTCACGTGAAGAGATGCGAGCATTTTTAACTGATTATATAAGTAATAAAGGATGTGGCGTTACTGATATCGCTGCTGATTTAAATATAGAAGTACGAACTCTAAGAAATTTCTTAAATGATCCAGAAGTGTCTCATATAAAGACAATGGCAAAGATATGGAAGTTCTTAAAGAATAATGATGCGCTGGAGAAGCAATGAGTTGGGAATGGACTAGCATTAGAGAAGGTAATCCAGAACTCAATAAGCCTTATATAATTAAATGTCTTCTTGAAGATGAAACCATTGGTATTTCAACTGGTTGGTATGACGGAAAAAAATGGAATGATTCTAGAAAAGAAGGTATTCCACTTTTTTGGAGCAATAAAGAGTCTATTGTTGAATACATTCCCGCAAGTCCTCCTTCCATATGGAAAAGAATATGGAATAAAATAATTGGAAAAAAGAATAATGATGCGCTTAAAAAGCTATAAGATTGATTTGAAATAGTAATGAATAAAGAGTCTAGACAAGAAGAGTGATAAGAAGTAGAAGTATCAATACAACAAACAAACCAGGAGTTCACATGAACAAATATTTATTGAGTGCGCTATTAGTTGTTTCAGCTAATGCAATGGCAATGAATGACAACCAAGTAAACACAAGTTCAACTGATACACCAATTGATAATCAAACTGATTACGTGGTGACAAGTCCAAGTTCAGGAAAATAACGTTTATTAATCCCCTCTTGGTGTCCCTCTCGATGCCTTGGGGGGATTTTAAGGATTATATGCGTACAGAATGGATTAAAGCTCGCAAGATATTACAGATTATAATAGATGGTGACTTTTCAGTTGATGTCATTATAGAAACATTGATAACTCCATTACTTAAAGAGATAGATAAGTCTATCGATCATTGCACTAATGAGATAGATGTATGTTTTTATGCTTCTTTAAGAAAGAAATTAAAAAATTTAAGTACAAGTACTACTTTAAATGGGAAATTATATGTTGAATATCCTGATCATATCTTTACAAAGCAATTAGAACAGTTTTTGAATGGGTGGGAGTTTGTAACAAAATGAGTGATTTTTATCAGTTTATGGCATGGTTAGTTATGCATGTTTCTTTGATGATAGTAACCTTGTACATGATAAAATTGATTTTAAAAAGAGATTAACATGACAAACTATAACGACGAGCAATTAATCAAGGACTTACGAGAGATTTGGGGTATGGATAATGAAGTTACCGAGATTGATAAAGCATTATCGCGACTTGATGAATATGAAGAAGAATTGAATGACTTCGAAGAATAGTCTATACTTATAGTGCTTTGATCACTACAAAGAAATAAAGTAGGCGGTTGTTACACCGCCTAAATTTTTTAAGGCCCTCTACCAGAAAGGCAACATGCATAAAATTTCCCCCGAAAGGTCGTTTCGCATATGTCCTTAAATACTACAGCACAAAGCAATACAAGTCAACAAAATATTCTCTCTTTGAACAAAACTGCTTGGTCTGGACCCTATCAAAATAAAGATTTATACACAATTAGAAAATGCATCACTGATATAGAGCAATTGCCTATTGGTGAAAAAAGAGTATTAGAATTTCTTTTGTGCAATTCATGGAATGGCCGAATGATTTACATGGGCCAACAATATATAGCAGATAAGCTCCGATATAAGAGAACTTATGTAAATACACTTTTACAGAGATTGCGCAAAAAAGGATTTATTAGTTGGGTTCAGCGTGAATGGGACACTAATGTTTATTTTGTGGCTATTGCCATGTTAACCCATGAATTTATTCGAAGAACTATAAATTTTTTCAAGGGGTCTGCACCTGCTTGGTATAGAAGAATGGTCTTTTTTTCGGCTGGAATTTTGATGCTTCAAACACCGCTTCCAGTGCAGGAGTTAACACTAAGGAATTGTATTAAAGATTTTAATCTTAAATCTAATCGTATCTATCGTATATCTAACGTAGAAGTGATACGCGAGGCAACGACGATCGATGATAAAACAAAAAAAATAGGACGAATGACGATGAACGAACAAAAAAAATCGAAGTCGAATGAAGCGATGGCTGATAAAGGATTCGATTTTAACGATGCAGCGATAGCAGAACTGTCGATGTTTAGCGATGAAACAAAGATTAAGGCAACAGAACGATATGCATTTGCAGCAAAGAAATCAACTATAGCAACCCCTTGGGGTTATTTCTTTACGATCGCCAAACAAATAGCACGTGATAACGGAGAAGAACTTGATCGAATTGGTGCTTCAACGATGCGAGCGGCGTTAGGGATAAAAGAATCGGAGCCCAGAACCCTAGAGTATGTTGCTATAGCGTCTGATAATAAACCGGTTAAAACCCCCTCAAAGGGAATATCGAAAGCTTCATCGGGCTTAGTAGAACTTCGTAGAGATGAAAAATATATTTACTATCGCCAGCCTAATGGCCAAGAGATAAAATTTAAGAACCACTATACTCCTTCAGGTGAATTCAAAAACGATTATCGTGATATTAACCCAAACTTTGTTGATGTAGGAGTTCCATGGAATGTTTCTAATCCAGGACAAGAAGAAACTCCTGAACATATCGAAGAGACAGTTCTTGCTTATTTGAACAAACCAGAATACACCAATGTCGTTCAATCATTTGGAAAGGAATATATGAATCTCTTGATGAAAAGTTTATTAAGTGATGCTCGTAAAAAGAGAACAGGAATGGCAGACGAGATGATCTTAGGGAGCAAACTTGATATACTCAAGACTTTGATAGGGCCAAACATAACCAATATCAACACGAATAAAAATGGCTCAAATTTCAACGAAAATAAGGAGGATGCAGTATGAGCTTCAAACAAATACAAATGTTCAATGTGGGGCCTAAATTATTTGAATTTACTATAGATGGGATACCCGTACAGGCATTGAAAATGAGTTCGTCAAGATCTTCTATCTGGGGAATGTATAAACAACACAAGGCTAAAGTAGCTATAGATATCGCCACACAATTCAATTATGAGAAGATAAACCACGCAGTACATCTTCAAGTAGATTTCTTATTGCCTATACCCTCAACCCTTGAATCTAATGATATACGAGAAGAAGAAGAACCACATTTAAAAGAACCCACAACAGGGAACCTGATAAGATTTGTCGAAGAAGCATTATTAGATTCGATCTTTGAAGATATAGTAACCATACCATCCATATGCGCAGTTAAATACTATTCTTCTAATCCTAAAACAACTATATCAATCTATCACTTGGAATAATCCAATGACCAAACAATTAGTACTATCACCACACGCTGCACCCAAATCAGATCTCAATAAGACTAAGCAAACAAAACCCAAGCCAAAGCCAAAGCAAATATTCCCTATCACAATGAATAAAGAAGTCAAAACTTTTAATCCTATCACAGACAATGACGCATTTGCATCAATAGCGTCGGACCCTAATCTGATGTATACACCTTGGAGATCAAAGAATCTTACCGAAAACTATATTAATCTATTAGCCGTATCTCTCGTAGATTTCTTTCTAAATCACCCTAAAAGAGCACTGAGAATAGAACAGTTTCTTTTAGTGCATAATATATCACGTAGCCAATTGGATAAATGGGCAATCCAATATCCACAAATAGCAGAAGCAAAAGAGCGAGTTTTTAATATCATAGCAGCGCGCAGAGATATAGGCGGAATGGAAGGCAAGTACAACCCAATGATGGTTAAATATACCTTACCTGTTTATGATGATTTACAACGTCAAGAGAACGATAGACAAACAACACTTAAACTAACACCACCTAATCATGGAGTTCAAAGGGCATTGTTAGTTGAATACATAAAGGATGAAGAGTGAGCGAACAATTTAAATGCACAATGTGCGATGCTAAATTAAAATGTGTTATGTGTGAACGACAATTAACAAGAGTTTCATCCCGTAAATTTGTATGTGCCAATGATTTATGTTTCGAATCTACCTTTGTTATTTTAGGCGTTAGTAGCATTCAAGGTGCTATTCCTATATACGATAATCAAACAGGACATTGTCCATGATCGATCTTAATTGCACCCATCCCGATAAACCACAAAGAGAATTGATTAGATATGATCGTCAATCAAAATCAACAGAAAAAGCGACCGGCTGTAAAGAATGTGTATCATTGATGGCCTATGGTAAAGAATGGACAGAAATTATGAGAATTAGAGATCCTGAAGGATGGGAATGAAGTGTAACACATGTCCTGATGTTGAAATGAGATTAATAGAATCTTGTATCGTTAAAGATAAGTATGACTTTGGTGAACCATTTTTAGGCGCTGATTATACTGAATGGCTTTGTGATATATGTAAGCATAAAGGCAGAGAGATTAGAATGTCTTTTAGTGAAAGAAAAGATTATAAAGAACCACAATATACAACTATACCATTGAAGAAATATGGAAGGATTCCAACATATCCTGTTCCTTTAGGTAATAAGAAGAAAGATAAAAAGAATGTGTAATTCATGTTTAACTATGGTTGTTCCACATAACATTGAGAAACCAGTGCAAGAAAAAGAACGACTTTATAGAAAATATTTCAACTGCACACATGGTAATAAAGGACCATTTAAAACACATTACCAAGAAGAGCGTTCTGCGGGATTAGGTCTGCCTCCAAGTACTCAAATGACTACTTTAATGCTACATGATATAGCATGTGTTGATTGTCAAAAGAACTTTAATCTTCAAAAGTTTTACGACTTTGTATTTAATGAAGAATGGGGTCCAAAAAATGAAGTGGTATAAATACCCAGAAACTAAACCTAATGAAGCTAGTGGATTTACATTAGATGGTTGCTTTGTAAGATGCGAGACACCACCACTTAAAGATTTTCCTAACTATGGACCAATAATATCACGGAAAGTATCATTATTTCATAATGATACTTGGAATCATGTTATAGATGGAAAGGCAATTCCATTCAGCGAAGACTGCAAGGTAACTCATTATATGTATTTAGATGAAATTCCTTGGCCAGATGATGCTCCATTACCAACATTAGTTTATGAAAGACCATAATGAAGTGGATTGATTTAAAAGAACAAATGCCTACAGAGTTTAGAACCTATCTTATTTCAGATGATAGAATTTACTATTCTACTGGTGTATGGATACCAAAAATCAAAGAATTTAGTTTGAATGATGAAGATCATGCTATGAAAGTTACTCATTGGATGGAATTTCCTTTTAGAGAGGATCGTTATGAAGTGGATTGATGTAAAAGAAAGATTACCTAAAATTGATGATCGGTATCTTGTCTTTATGAGTGGTGCAGTTTCAATAGCACATTATGATCATACCAAAGAAAACCCATTTCTCACGGGTGGTGGATCAATTAAGGCAACCCATTGGGCAGTCATTCCACAAGGTCCTGTATTAGATGCCGTATTGAATAAAAAGATTGATGTAACACCAACCGCATGGGATCAAAAGTGGAATGATGAGAGTAGTCCTTTGAAGAGAACCATTCACTTTAACTATAAGGTTTAAATATGAATTGGAAAAAATACCCTGAAAATAAACCACTTGGTAATATAAAAGCATTGGTAGTCTTCAATGATTCACAATGTCCATATCCTTCTGATTATTTTGATAATAAGTGGTGGCATGAAACATATTGTCATGAAGAAATGCCAGACGAAGAAGTAAATAAGATTACTCATTTTATTGATGTTGAAGATATTCCATTACCAGAGTAATATTAATTGAGTTGTTGCGTATTAGTCCGTTGGTGGTTTGATCGCTCCTTCCATCAGCGGACTTTATTTTAAGGATAGTTATGGAAGAATGCAGAAGCGATTGTGGTCATGGACCTGCAATTTGTAGATTTGAAGATATTCCCGAAGGCGATGGACCCATCAAGAGATTATCATTAAATGAATCTCGTAAATTAATTGTCGCGCACTGGGATGAGCTAGTAGATTATCTTATTGAAGTTCAGAATCGTTTAGCTGAACTAGAAAAAGAAACATACGAATATAAAAATAAATGTAATTGTTGCGAAGATTATTGTCCTGAAGCAAATAGACAACAGACCACTAAAAAGCGGGATGTAAGTTTTGCAATTAAGGATAGTTATGGAAAATAAAAACGTTAACATTATGATTGATGATTTTAGTGAACTGGCAAAGAAAGTTGAAACAAAATGTGAACTTGTTTTGAAGCGTCTTACGCAACACAATAATGAAAAAGAACTTCCTGCATTATTTGCTGATATAACTTGGTCAATACATTCATTATTAATCTCAATAAGACCTGCAATAACCAATATTCTAACGGGATTTGTAGAAGTAGAAAATATCGATCTGGATGAAAAAGATAAAAATATATGAGCATTCTAAAATCAGTAGATACTAACGTAGAATTAAGCTATAAAGACTTCATAGAACACAAGAATGTTCAAGATGATGTAAAGATACGGCAATTCATTTTTACACTGATAGAAGCGATATTTAAGGCATTTGCAAGCAAAGTTGATTTAGCAACGGCAGAAACAATGAGTCGCGTTGATACAGACCATCAAAGATATAAAGATCGGCTAAGTGATGATTCATTTCGATATCTGTACAATCTGCATCTAGATGCCTTTGAAGAGATCTGTAAATTAAAGAATATAATAGATTATTTTGAACTAACTTCATTGTGGGATAAGGGTATGCAACAATCTTATGATATATGCAAAAGAAACTTGTATAAACACTTGTGTATAATTGAAGAATTATCTCCCGCAGAAGGTGAAGAAAAGATCGAAGGTTGATAAGGTAGTAGTTAAGAAGTAAGTTTCGGGTTGATCTCCGAAATGTAACATGGAAGAAAGTTCCAAGACGCGGGTGAAAGTCCTTGCCTGCCTTTCCATTTTGGTTTTTCTAGGTGAGACCATCAAGGAAGAGTTTTAACGGAATTCTCTTCTTTGGTGGTTTGTGATATAATAATGACCAATACCAATCATTTACTACAGTAAGTGATGCCGGGGGTAAGTTGTGATACTCCTCGGCGCAATTGAAATAAAAAGATAAGTGGAGGGTAAACACGGACACCTATACCAACTTGTAGACAAGTCTGACTTATGTCAGACCCTTTGAAATATAAACTTGCTCTTATAGGGACCTACTCTTCTAAGAAAGTCTGCTTCAACTATCCTTTTTTTGAATAAAACTACCCCTATAAGAGCATTCTATTATCACCCTTCATTGGTTACCCCATGACTAATGAAGGTTTCGGCTTATACATAATATACCCATTGTATCTTCACCTCGGGTGATATAATGGGTATTATAGTTTTAAAGAGGAGATTGCCATGGTATGTTCAAGCATATTGGTCATAAAGAATCGAATCACTTTTAACTATGGGCCGTACACTTCCGTCTCATTCGAATCACCCAATCACATAGAATCACTATGGGAATTTATCGGTATCTTTACTTCGCGGGCCCAGCATCTTCATATTGAAGGGCGACACAAAGTCTATATAGTAGGCATCAATGAAAATATGGAAGATGAAGGAGATTATACAATGATCCTTTCAAAAGATGAGGCATACTATGCCAATTTCTGGAAAGAACCTATTCCAATCTGGCAGGCAATAGCAGCCATTTTCATATATGCGATAGGAAGAATACTATTCAATGGACATTAGAGTAGATAAATTCAAACCAAGACCCTATCAACTACCCTTCATAAAAGCATTTGAGAAAGATAAGTTTAAACGTTTGGTTATTTGCTGGCCTCGTCGTGCCGGAAAGGATCTATGCGCCTTTAATCTACTTTTAAGGGAAGCTCTTCGTAATGTTGGAATGTATTATTATATCTTTCCGACTTATTCCCAAGCCAAGAAAGTAATCTGGTCAGCCTTAACCAATACAGGCGAGAGATTTTTGGATTTTATTCCTAAAGAACTTATTCATTCTGAGAATAGTCAGGAAATGAAGATCATTTTGATTAATAATAGCCTGATACAATTGGTTGGATCTGATAATGTCGATTCACTTGTTGGTACAAACCCTCGCGGTATTATCTTTTCAGAGTATGCATTGCAAGAAAACTCTCAGGTGTATCAGTTTATGAGTCCTATTTTAGTGGCAAATGGTGGGTGGGCTATATTTGTATCAACCCCACGAGGACAAAATGCTTTCTATGATTTATTTAGGCATGCTGAACAACATCCTGATTGGTATGCTCAACGATTAACATTAAATGATACAAAGCATATACCCATGGAACTTATTGAAAAGGAGAAAGAAGAAGGGATAATGTCAGAGGATCTTATCCAACAGGAATATTTTTGTTCTTGGGATATGGGTATTCAAGGATCTTATTATGGTAGATACATGGATAATATGCATAATGAAAGTAGAATTGGCGATGTGCCGTATGAACCGGGATTTCCCGTTTCAACAGCATGGGATTTGGGGATTGCCGATCCATGTAGCATAATTTTTTATCAGCAAGTTGCAGGTTCTATACGAATAATCGATTATTACGAGGCTTCAAACGATGGTTACGAATACTTGGCTAAAATGGTTAAAGAAAAACCTTACATCTATAATTATCATTTCGCTCCTCATGACATTGCTGTACGTGAACAGAGTACGGGAACCACAAGATTGTCTAAGGCACAGGCACTTGGCATTGATTTCATTACAGCTCCAAAACTCGGAATCGAAGATGGAATTGAGGCGGTCAGGACCATACTCCCACGATGTTATATTGACTCAACAAAATGTAAATACCTCATCAAGGCTCTAGAAATGTATCGCCGTGAATGGAATGAACGTATGAATGTATATAAGAACAAACCAGCGCATGACCAATATTCGCATTGTGCTGATGCTTTTAGGGTACTAGCAACCACTATTCATATGGCGGGGTCACACAGTTCAGCAGAAGATTTAAACCGCAGATATCAAAAAGCAATCAACGCATCGGGACCCGATCCTTTTTATGGATTTAAAAGAATTGGATAATTAATTGATTCTTTTTTAGAGTATTTCTAGACTAACGATGGGAAGTAATTGTTCCTGGAATGGTTTGTACAACTCTTCACACTCTTTTTAGGTTCTCCTTGATTACTTCCCGTAATGAAGCCTCCAAAGAAAGGATTAGGTAGATGCTGTTTCCCAATCTCGATCTCTATATGCAAGATGATGGTAGTGGTATATTGCAACGAATTGAGGCTGCATACTCAGAAGCTATAATGCAGAATTTAAGTTTCTGGCAGGAAAGTGATACCGATACTCGATTCCTTGCAGGGGATCAAACTGTTTGGAATGAGCTCTATGGCAATCTTCCATCTTATCGTAGAAGCCAATACAATTTCAATCGTATTCGTCGTATCGTTAACATGATAACGGGACATCAACGCAAGAATAGAAAATCAATCATCGTTACTCCTGTTGATAATGGTGATAATGAAACGGCAGATCAGTTCACAAAGATATTAATGTGGGCATCGCAGCACGAAAATATCCTTGAAACAATATCACAGGCATTTGAAGGATCAACTACTACAGGCATGGCATTACTCAATGTGTGGATGGATTATAGAACAGACCCAGTTTCAGGAAACATGAAAGTTGATTACTGTCCTTATAATAGTTTTCTTATCGATCCATATTTTACTAAAAAAGATTTATCTGACTGTAACTATATCTATCGTAGATCATTCGTTACACCAAAGCAGGCTATATCATTAATGCCTGACAAATCATATGAGATTATGAATTTACCATTAAACCCAGGTTCTGGCCGCGATGGTAAGTTTGCTTATGCTCCTCAAAACTATGGCTATACCTATAAAAATTTACTTACCTATGACGAATACTATTACCGTGACTTCCGTAATCAAAAGATGCTTATCGATACGCAAACTGGTGAAACAATGGAATGGAAGAGCAATGATGATGATAAGTTAAAACAATATCTTCAAGCCTATCCAACTGTTATTGTAGAAGATCATGAAGTTCCTACGGTTAAATTAGCTGTCGTCGTACAAGGTGCCGTAATGTGGAATTCTTATCAGCCCTGCGGTTTAGATCGATATCCATTTGTGCCTGTTTTAGCATATTATATGCCACAACTACCTTATTATTCATATCGCTGCCAAGGTGTAGTTCGTGGGCTTCGCGATGCTCAATTCTTATACAATCGTCGTAAAGTTATTGAATTGGCTATTTTAGAAAGCCAAATAACCAGTGGTTGGAAGTTTAAAGAAGATGCTCTTGTTGATCCTAATGATGTATGGAACTTAAGCGGACAAGGTAAAGGATTAGCATTAAAGCGTAATGCACAAATGACCGATGTAGAACAAATTCTTCCTCCACAGATACCACCATCAATGCTACAGATCTCTGCAAGCCTTGGAGATGAAATTCAAGCGATTTCAGGGGTTTCTGATGAGTTATTGGGTATGGCAGATGATGATACTGCAGGAATACAGTCTATGCTTCGCCAAGGAGCAGGACTTACTACATTGCAAATCTTATTTGATAATCTTGATATTGCACAAAAGGAACTTGGTCAGTTAATGATTGATCTCGTACAAAGTAATTTTACTCCGGGCAAGGTACAAAGAATATTAGGTGGCCAACAACCCGCAGATCAGTTTTATAATAAAGCATTCGGTACATATCGTGCCGTTGTTGAAGATGGTATTAATACAAGTACCCAACGACAAATGCAATATATTCAGTTACTGCATATGAAAGAAATAGGGATTAATATTCCTGAATCATTTATTGTTAATGCAGCAACACTTGAAAATAAGAATGAACTTATCCAAGCCATGGAGCAGCAACAACAACAAGCAATGCAAATGCAACAGCAACAACAGCAACTTGAAGGACAAAGAATACAAGCCGAGATAGAATTGGCTAAAGCTCGTAGTGTTGCTGATTTTGGATTGGGCAGAGAGCGGCTATCTAGAATTGAAGAAAATAAAGCATTAAGTGTTGAAAGACGTGCTGCAGCTGAAAAAGATCATCAAGGTGCTATTCTTGATCGCGTAAAAGCTATGAAAGAAATTGAAGGTTTGGATATCGATGCTCTTCATAAGATTGTCGCTATTGCAAACATTTTGAAAAAAGAGGAATCTGAAGCTGTTGTCCAGGAAGGGCAACAGTCTATGGCTCAAGGAGCTCCGGCTCCAGTGGGCTTGTAGTTAGAGGTATATTGAGACCTTCTTACTTGCGCGGTAAGAGTTTCTACAAATAAAAGGAAGTCAAAAATGGCAAAAAAGAAAAGTTATTATGGCGGAGAAAAAGAATTCCGTGAAAGCATGATCGATGAAACATCGGTTAATGCACGTGGTGAACGTCCTGGAATGATCAAAGAAGAAGCAGGCGCTCCATCTAATTTCCCTCGTACTTCATTTATTAAAATGTATGCTCAAAATCCTTCAATGTCTGATATGAATATTGATGACACTGAAACAGGATTGGAAAAGCAAATGAGTGGCGATACAGGTAGAGCACGTAGCAATTCTGCTAAGACTCGATACTAGAATGCCGGCTATGTTGCGGCCTAAGAAATCAAAGGCCACTAAGATAGCCCATGCTATTTTAGGAAAACCAGCCGTGATGACATCAAAACCGACTAAAAAACAGATCGAAATTGATCGTCGACTAGCAGCAAAAGATACAACTTATTATCAATAGCCCCTAATTATCCCCTTATGACTTAGGTTGTAAGGGGCTTTCTTAAGGATTAGTAATGAAAAAACATAATGAAAAGTTAGAAGAAAAGCGCGAGAAAAAAGAAGAGAAACGCGAAAAGAAAGTTAAAAAGCCTAAAAAGGCAATGAAGACTAAACGCGCTAAAGTACCCAAAGGTCCTAAAGCCAAGGCTAAGATTAAAAAAGTTATGGACGAATGGAAAAGTGGGACCTTAACCAGCGGTTCCAAATCTGGACCAAAAGTTACAAATAGAAAACAAGCGATTGCGATCGCGCTTGCAGAATCAAGAAAAGGTAAGAAATAGAATTATTTATATAAACATGGTAAACTTCATAGTGGAAACATAACGGGAGTTTACCATGAAAGTTAGATTTTTTATTGCTAGATCATGTTTAGATTGTAAAAAAGAACAACGAGTTCGACAGGATAGTAATTATCTGCGATGTCTTTCATGTGCCGCATATTATAGAATGAGACATCATCCTGGAAGATATACTAATAGAACTTGTATATCCTGCAAAAAAGAATCTCGTGTTCGTAGAGATGGTGCGGGTTTAAGATGTCGTTCTTGTCAGTGTTCACAAAATAGTAAAAATAACATAGGTAAATATAAAGATATTTCTAATCAAAAATTTGGAAAATTATTAGCAATAAAACCATCTCATCAAGTTAAAAAGCAATATTTTTGGTTATGTAAATGTGATTGTGGTAATGAATGTATTATTAGTGGTAACAGACTACGATATAATAGAACTCAATCATGTGGATGTATTGTAAAAACACAAAATGGATTATCTAAATCAGGAGCATATCGATCCTGGAATGCAATGATGCAACGGTGTTATAATGAGAAATCTATAAGTTATAAGCGATATGGTGCTTTAGGAATAAAAGTATGTGATTATTGGCATATTTTTGTGAATTTCTTAAAAGATATGGGCGATCGATCTGATGGATTTAGCCTTGACAGAATTGATCCTTGGGGTAATTATGAACTTAATAATTGTCGATGGGCAACACCTAAACAACAAGCTATTAATAAACGAAAGTATCATAAAAAATAAATTTCTTCATCTCTGTCCTTTTTTTAGTTTCAGTCAGTTGGGTAGCTCTAACTGGCTGAATTTTTTCAATGATATATACTCTGCGACAGAAGGAGTAATTCATGTCAGATGAAATTCTAAATAAACGATTAGCCCAAATTAAAGAAGGTGAGAAGACCGTAGGTCAGGTTGCCGTCCAAGAATGGATAAAAGAGCCAGACTCACCTTATCTCTTGGATTATGTTAATGAATATTGCAAAGATTATATGCCTCAGTTTGAGGAATGTGCTGAATTAGGCAAAAAACGCTTTAAGGGCGATTTTTTTGTAGTAGGCTTGCTACACAGAGAGAAAGTACTTGGAAATGTAATACGCCGCAGATTTTATGCATTTGAGACCTGTCCACGCCCAGCCTACGATCAAACTGTTTTTAAATATTATAGAAAAGAAGAACGACTTGAATATTTATGGACTGTACCTGATCCTGATACTTGTGATCATTTTGTATTTCATGCACTTGAGATTGTCCCGGAGGAACATTGCATGTTAGATATGATATTAGATTTTAGAGATGGAACTTTAGATAAAAAAAGCAGAGAACTTAATGGAGAAGATGAATTCGGTAGATTAAAGAAAGAGAGGATAATTCATGCAACAAATTAATGAACAAGAAGAACCAGCACAAGTATTACAAGATCAAGCCCCAGAAGAACCACAAGAGTTAGCTTCGGCAGCCGCACCACAGGTTCAACAAGAAAGCGTGGCAGATCGAAATTTTAGAGTAATGCGCGAAGAAAAACGTAAAGCAGAGCGCGAACGAGATGAATTACAACGCTATGTTCAATCATTACAATCACAGCAAAAACCCCAGCAAGATGAAGATGATAGTGGTTTAGAACCTGATGATTATGTTCCTGCTAAATATGTAGCAAAACTTAATAAAGAGATTCGAGAAACCAAAAAGATTCAAAGAGATTTTAAACGACAACAGGATGAGATGAGATTGCGAACTAAATATCCTGATATTGATCGTGTTATGACTGAAGAAAATATTACTCAATTAAGAGAATTAGATCCTGAAGAAGCTGCGGGCATTGCCACAATTCAAGATACATATACACAAGCTTCTATGGCATATAAAGCTATTAAGGCTAATGGAATATACCAAGATCCTGCTCAAATTGCCCAGCAACAAAAGGCACAAGCAAATTATAATAAACCAAGGCCATTAAACTCATTGGCTTCAACTCAGGGTGGTTCTTCTCCGTTGTCTAATGCTAATGCATTCGCTAATGGACTAACTCCCGAACTTAAAAAACAATTATTAGAACAAATGGATAGTGCTATCAGGAAACTATAAGATCTCTTTCGTTTACTCTTTCACCCCTCTATAATCATACCGACCATAGAGGGGTTTGATTTTTTTACTCAAGTTATGATAGTTTCATCTTGATGTAATTCGGGTACTCATCAAACCTGTTCGGTTGTACGGAACTCGCCACTCCATTTCATTTCGGCTGTACGGAAAATCGCCAATCCATGACTGTAATAAGTTCTCGTCAAACTTAAGTGTAAAACGTTATTCGGTTTAAAGCCGAACTATTGTAACTTAAGGAAAAATAACATGGCAATTACTACGACCAGTTCGTTGCCAGCTCCAGTTGCGATCGCGTTTTCTTATAAACTTCTAGCTGTACCTACACCTACATTGATTCATGGTGTTGCAGCGATGAAGAAAGAAATGCCTCGTAATCGTGGTGATATTATGCGTTTCCGTCGATACAATCCATTAGCAACTGCTATGGTACCTCTCGGAAATACAGGTATAACTCCACCAGCTCAGCAACTTTCTGCTATAAATATTGACGCTAAAATTGAATGGTATGGCACCTACGTTGTATTAAACGAACAAGTTGTGTTAACCAACGAAGATCCTGCTTTAAACGAAGCAGCAGCTCGTTTGGGTGTATCATTACGTCAAACACAAGATCAATTGTTACGCGATATGTTAGCTTCAACAGCTTCATTCGTTAACGCAGTTTCTGGTGGTAATGGTGACAATCCAACAAATATATCTGAACCTGACGTTGATGATATTATCACTACGCTTATTACTAATAATGCGTACATGATTTTGGATAACGTTGAAGGTGATTTGAAATTTGGAACATCACCAGTACGTGAATCATATATTGCGATGGCTAACTCACGATTGAACTCAGACATAGATAATATGACTGGTTTCATTAGTAAGTATAACTATCCAAATCAGAATCCAACTTTACCTTCAGAAATCGGTTCATTTAAGAATGTTCGCTTCTTGATATCTTCAATCGGGTCAGTTTCACCAAATGCATCTGCATTGGGTCAAAACGTCTACAATATTTTCATTGCAGCCCGAGAAGCCTATGCCTGCATTTATCAAAATGGTGCATCTGCTGAATTTATCTATCGTGATCCTCTTTATGATGGACCTTTAGCATTGAACGGTTCTACAGCATATAAATTTGCTGAAGCACCTGTTCTCTTGAATGACACTTGGCTACTCAATCTTCGCGTAACCAAGAACGTATAAGGGGAATAACATGGCTTTAGATACAGTAATTCTTCAAGGTTCATTTACGTCTGATGGCAATGACAAAACTCTTGTTTTGCGATCTCCCGCAGATTGGATCGAAGTAAAAAACTTAACTCAAATCGCAGCAACTAATGATGTTGGTGTTGAATACTTTTTTCAAAATGGAATGACTACAGGTACCGGTGTGCGATGGTACAAACAAAATGGTACTGATAGTCTTTTTGTTACAACTCTTGCTGCTGGTGATGGATTCACTCCGCTTGATACTTCAGGCAATCCATTATCTGTAAGTGTTGCAACTACAGCTTCAACAGCTGCAACTCAACCCGTAATTAGTACCGGAAGTACTGCTGGTTTAATAACAGGATCTGTGATCCGTTATTTCACCCCTGCTGCTTCTGCTGTTAAACAATTGGGTGGTATTGATTTCGTAATCGATACTGTTGTGGCAAATACATCTTTCCGAATAGCAGTTCCATTGGCAACTGCTCCCGGAGCTGGTGGTGCTGGTTCATATCGTATCGTTAAATTTGATCCATTGTTCTATCCAACGTGGAGATTTATCGCTAGTATTTCGCAAGCTGTAAATGCTGTTATTGCTACAACCGTTGATCATGGATATTCTGCAGGACAACAAATACGTGTTTCAACGTATTTACCTAATGGAATGACTGAGATTAATGGTATAGAAGGTAACATCGTTTCGGTTACTGCTACTACTATTACGACTGATATCGATTCAAGTACGTTTACCGCGTTTACTTATCCTCTTGATGGTGATTATGCATTTACTCCTGCAATCATTCATCCAGTTGGTGAAACTGCGAAAATTGCGTACCAAAACTTAACTAATGATGCATTTAATAATATTGGATTCCTTGGTATGACATTAGCTGGCGGAGCAGATAAACCTGCTGGTGACGTCAATGATGTTATGTTCTGGGTTGCTGGTACATCATTTAGTGTAGATAACGAGTAATGAAGTGGGGTGAGTTAAACTCACCCCTTTTTTGATTTTAGAGAGGAATAAAAATGTCAGAACAAAAGAATTTAGAACCCGTACAACCAAAGAAAACTTCAAGTCGTAAAAAGACCGAGATTGAAATATGGCGGGAAGTTCGTGCTTTAAAAGCAGAAAAAGCAGCAGAAGAACGCGCTGCTTTTATTGAAAAAAAAGCAGAAGAACTTCAATATCGTCGTGATCGTGATCGCGAACTTGTAACAGGAACTTTTAACTTTCATGAATGTCCCGGTGGTAAATTTGATTTCGTATTTCGCCAATATCCAGGTGATGATATTGAACAATATTCCTTTTATGACGGCCATTCATATACAATCCCTTTGGGTGTAGCAAAACATCTTAATAATAATTGTAATCGTCCTAAGTATGAACATGTTACATTGCCAGGCATGGGTCAAGGAGTTAGGGCAGCTGTTAATGCCGTAGGCGCATATAATAATGGAGCTGTTGATTTTCAACAACCCATGCGCGTTGTAGGAAAGATTAAACGCCTCAGCTTCCAAAGTAATGATTTTATGGGAATTGATACACTTGATCCTCAAGTAGTTGTTGTCGAAAGTTATTAATGGCAAATTGTGGTGCATCCCAAAGTACAGTATTTAAACCGGCTATGCGTATTATTCAAAATATTACACAGACTGATATTGCCGAAGTAACTACGACATTTGCTCATGGTTACTTATCAGGTCTTACTGTGCGTTTATATGTACCACTTGCTTATGGAATGGTTCAAGCCGATCATTTGATTGGTGATATTACCGTTACATCGGATGTAACATTTACCATTCCCATTGATACTACTAATTTCGATCCTTTTGTTATTCCTCCAGGGACTACAATAGGACAAGATCAATATTGCCCTATTGTAGTCCCGATTGGTGAACAGACGAGTCAAATCAACCAAGCTTTTAATAATGTGTTATAGGAGTTTAAAATGCCAGCAGTTAACCCGCCATCCACGACACTGCAAACAATTATGGAAAAGGTTCGGAGGATTACTCGTAAGCCATCTGAATCACAATTAACAACTCAACAACTTGCAGATTATATTAATACTTTTATTGTGTATGATTTTCCGGATCATATTAAACTATTTGATAATAAGACTACATTCACGTGGTACTGTAACCCGTACCAAGATGTATACCCAACAGACATGTCGGTGTTGCCGACAACAAACCCATTGTTTAACTTTGATAATACCTATTCTGACGTACAACAACCCGTTTATATAGCCGGATTTGAAACACATTACTCACAATCGCGTGAAGAAATGTTCAGGCTATATCCAATTAATTCATTTATCGTTAATTTGCCCACAAAAGGTGATAGTGTTACAACGTTCTTTTTCGGAACACTAGCAAATGTTCCAATATTAGCTAACAATGTTACATTTGCATCTGTTGATATAAACAATCAAGGGTTATCAGTACACGATATACCATTTAATCCATTTGATGGATTGGGTTTGCTATACGATACAAATACGGGCGCATCAGTAGGAACAATAAATTATGTTAATGGAGATTATAGTTTTACTTTTCCTGTTGCCCCTCTTGCGAACACCAATATTTCTGCTCAAACATTTCCATACAAGCCTTCACGACCTACCTCGATTCTTTATTATGATAACCAGTTTACACTTCGTCCTGTACCTGACCAGCCATATGCTATTACTATGGATGTGTATAAAAGGCCTAGCGCTATCTTAAATACAACAGATCTTCCATTACTTAATGACTATTGGCAATATATTGCTTATGGAGCCGCTAAAAAGGTTTTTGAAGATACGATGGACCTTGATAGTGTTCAATTGATTATGCCCGAGTTTGAAAAACAACAAGAGTTAGTTCTGCGTAGAACATTAATGATCTTGAAGAACCAAAGTGTAGTAACAATTTATAATCAACAATCAAGTAACTCGGCTTCTCCGTTTTACTATGGTTATGGTAACTATTAGGAGTAATGATGCCTCCATATAACTCGTCGATTCCTCAAGCAACCGATAGAATTAATCAATCTCAGGGTCAATTATTAGGTAACTTTCAGGAGATTCCTCTTTTATTGGGAGTAAACCATCTTAATTTTGGTGATCCCAATCAGGGTAAACATAAGTTTGTTACATTTCCAAGCCAGGGTGGTGCACCAGTAACCCTAGGAACCGATATTGATGTATATAATGCAGTTACCGGGGGAACTCAACAGCTTTATGTTCAAAGATCGGCTGGAACTCCTATTCCTTTTACACAAAACTATACAAATGCAGCACGTGGATGGACCTATCTTCCTTCAGGTGTACTTATGGTATGGGGAAGAGAAAATAATTTTACTTTAAATCCTGTTCAAACATATACATTCAGTACCGGATTAGTTGGATTGCCTGTGTTTACTAATGCAAGTCCTGTAATGCAATTTACACGGATGCATACTGGATATGCTAGTAATAATAACCAGATTATGCTTGATTCTACGGCGGGAACTACTACTACTCAATTCACCGTAAGAAGATCGGTTTCATCAGTTTCAATTATTAGTTTTATGTGGGTTGCTATAGGAGTTTAATATGCCTTTAGATCGTTTTATGATATCGCCTCCCGATGGTGGATTGCAGGCAAATTTAAAGCCCTTTATGATACCCGATGAAGCATTCGCACGTCTTGAAAATGCCTATGTATTTCGTGGACGAATTCGTAAACGATTTGGTGGAACTTTACTTGAAGCAACAAATCCTCCTGCGGTTGGCTTTGAACAACTTCAATCACGATTAAGAATTAAAATTGGAACAACTGATGGATTCGGCACTTTTGTAGGAACGACTCCCTTACTTGCAGGTATTCCAATTGCAACTCCTGCCATTGGTCAGTTATTTTCGATTGGTAATGAAATATTTACAGTGATTATAGTTGCTGGTCCGCCAGCTCCTACATTATCTACTGGAAGTGGTACAATGATATGCCCTAGCAAGTGCCTTCACAGATGTTTACTATTATCCATCATTGCCAGTAATGGGTTTAGCTTCATTTGAGTTACCTAATATTAATAATGAACAACTTATTGCATTTGATACTAGGTTTGCATATGAATATGGTCTTACGGGATTCGAACGATTAAGTACTGAAACAACAGCTGGTGCATCAACTTGGGTTGGAAGTAATTCACAGTTTTTCTGGACTACAAACGGTATCGGTACTTTTGAATATCAAAACTTTCTTTATGTAACAAATTTCGATGAAGATGATCCAAACTTTATGCGTTATTTTGATGGATCAACATGGACGGTATTAAGACCTAAAGTAAGTTCACTCGTTGTAGGACCCCCATTAGTATTAGATATATTTTTAGATACATGCCGCATGTTAGTTGTCTTCAAAAATAGAATGATTGCGCTTAATACATGGGAAAGCGAATCACCCGATGGAATAAATTATACTCAGCGCCATTATGCACAACGCGCTCGTTATTCAACTGTTTTAGATTCACCAGTTGGTGTAGATTCATGGCGCCAAGATATACCCGGAAAAGGGTCTGCCATTGACGCTCCAACATCTGAGTCTATAGTTACATCAGAATTCGTAAAAGATCGTCTTATCGTTTATTTTGAGCGCTCTACGTGGGAAATTGTTTATACCGGTAACCAAGCTAATCCATTTACATGGCAAAGAATTAATACTGAACTTGGAGCCGAATCTACCTTTTCTGTAATCCCTTTTGATAAAGTAGCAATTGGAGTAGGCAATGTTGGTATCCATGCTTGTAATGGATCTAATGTTGAGCGTATCGATGATAAAATTCCTGATGAAATATTTGATTTTAATAATGAAACTAATGAACCAGAACGTGTTTATGGAATACGTGATTATTTTGTAGAGATGATCTATTGGTCATTTCCCGATGGTGACCAAGATAGTATGGATTTCCCATTCAATAATAAAGTATTGGTATTTAATTATAAAACGGGAACATGGGCTATTAATGATGACTCTATAACATGTTTTGGTTATTTCCAAGAGCAGAACGAAGGCGATCCTACACGATGGGAAGATCTTCTTATGGAATGGCAAGAAAATGCTAATCAATGGGTATCTGGTCCTTTACAGGCACGATTTAGAAATGTTATCGCGGGAAACCAAGAAGGATTTGTATTTCTAGTTGATTCTGAAAGTTCTTCAAACTGCCAAGCCTTACAAATTACTGATATTCCTTTTATTACACCTACTATATTTACCGTTATTAATCATAATCTAACAACAGGTGATTTTGTTCTTATTAAAAACTGTGTTGGATTAACCACATATAATGATAAAATTTGGCAAGTAACAGTCATAGATAATAATACATTCTCTGTAGTTTCTGGCGGACCATTCTTATTTGCATATCAAGGCGGCGGTACAATTACTCGAGTAAGTAGTATTAACTAAGCAGTATAATTTCTATGCCGATAAAGGACGTAACATATCTGTTCAAAAAGTTGATTTCTTAGTAGATAAAACTGCTACAGGTGCTATTACAGTTGATTATTTTACATCTTCATCTGAATTATCATTAGTAACAGAAGGACAAGCTACCGGTGCTATTTTAGGGAACAATGTTTTAGAAACATCACCCTATGTATTATATCCCCTTGAATCTCAACAAGAAGTTCTTTGGCACCCAATTTATTTACAAGCCGATGGTGAATATGTTCAATTGCATTTGTATTTATCAGATACGCAAATGGTTGACGCTAATGTTTCATTAGAAAACTTTGAACTTAATGCTATGACATTTTATGTAATGCCTACATCAGAAAGGCTTCAATAATGTTAACACAGCAAGACAGAATTGGTTTATTTATACAGACAACTCAGATTTGGGATATGGGTTATTTAGATTCTATTGATCCTGCAAGTCCCGACTTTAAAGACCTATTAGTTCGTCTTTATCAGCAAATTAACAATATTGCTCTTTCACTTAATGATAAAGAAACGGGTTATTATCTTAAAAATGTATTTAATAATGGGTCCCAGTGGTTTAATCCAGATGATAACTCACCCTTAAAAAGACGACCTGGTTATCAAGTTGTGGTAGACATGGGACCTATATTAGCGGGAGCAACTTCCACAAAGCCTCATGGCTTATCTATTCCTGCGGGAGACCCTGTTAAATTTACTTCTATTTATGGAGCCGCAACTAATTCTGCCGGAGTTGATGCATATCCAATTCCTTATGTTGATGCTGGAGGTAATACAATATCAGTTCAAGTAAATTCGACCAATGTTATAGTGGTGAATAATACGGCTATAAATTTTACAACCGTATATATAGTTTTAGAATTTTTAGAGTATTAGGAATAAGATGGCTGACTTGGGAAGAAGATTTGGAAGGGGTGCCGGGGGTGCTGCCAGCGGTGCATTAGCTGGTGCTTCATTAGGTCCTTGGGGAGCTGCAATTGGTGCAGGAATTGGTGGATTAAAAGGATTTTTAACAGGAAATAAAAAGCCAAGCATTCAGCAGATGCAAGGCTCAGCAGGAGGCAATGGGATGGCTGGCGGAAGTTTTTTTGGTGGAACCCAAAATAGATATGAGCGTGTTCCTAAATATAATGAACAACAAAATGATGTTCTTAATCAGATTTTACAAATGGGAATTGGTGGTCTTCAAAATCCTCAAGCAGGTTTTGAACCAATAGCCAATAAGGCTCGATCGCAGTTTGCTCAACAAACCGTACCAGGACTAGCAGAGCGATTCACACAAATGGGACAATCTTCAACAATGTCACCTCAGTTTGCATCACAATTAGGATCAGCCGGAGCGGGACTAGAAGAAGCATTAGCAGCATTGTCTTCACAATATGGATTACAAAATCAATCTCAATTATTACAAATGCTTGGTTTGGGGCTTAATCCACGCGATGAGATTAATTATTTTGAAGGCGAACCTGGATTTGGACAAATGCTAGGTCAACAAGGATTAAAAACTGCAGGTCAATATGGACCAATGGCGTTATCTGCACTTGCTGGTAGAAAAGGACAAACGGGTGCTGGTGGAGAATCATTATCAGGCGGTCAGGGATGGCTTAATAATCTAATTAAATTGCTTAGCTCTCAAGGAGGATAAGATGGCAATAAATGTACTTCCTTCAAAAAAATCATGGGGAAATATACTTGGTACCGGACTATCTGAAGGATTAAGCCAAGGAATTCAGGGATTAGCCCAAGCAAAAGTTAATCAAATGCATACATCTAATTTTGAAAATGCACTTCAAATGCTCGCAAATCCTAGTTCAACCCCAGAACAAAGATTAAAAGCTATTGCCTCATTTCCCGAACATGCACAGAAGGCTATATTGCCCAATCTTGGTGCTGTATTACAGGGATCTCAAGGTGGACAACAACAAGGTACAGAAGAACAACAAGGTGCGTCTAATATAGCGGATTATTTTAAAAATCCAGTACAAGCAATTCGAGAAAAAGAAGTTGCTATTAAACAAGAAAATCAAAATATAAAAAAACAAGCAGAGATTGATAAATATGCTAAGCCTTATATTGAAGAAATAGAAAAAAAAGGATCTCCCGCTCGGCATACTATTAAAACTGCACAAAATATTATTGATTTAGTTGAAACCGGAAAAGCAATTACGGGACCATGGGGAGCTATTACTCCTCAATCAATTCAAACTAATGAGGGTCAACAACTCATAACTGATTTTGCAGATTTAGTTTTATCTAGGGCTCAACTTGGAGGCGGCGTTCTTCATAAAACACGCTTAGCCTTAGAAGAATTACGAAAACCTGCAATTTGGCAACATCCAGAAACTATAAAACGACTTGCTTATAAAATTAAAAACGATCCTGAAATTATGAAGGAATATTCTAAGGCGAAAGCTTCTGAAGAATTGATTCAAAAATGGGGAGAAAAAGTTCCTGCAGATTATAAACCACAAATTGAAAAGCGTGCTAAAGAAATTCGTAGCGGACAAAAACAGGAATTTAGAAATAAATGGGTTGAGTTTTTAGAAAGCAAATATCCGGCAAATAAATATTCTGGAAAAACAATACGCGGAAAAGAAACTGGGCTAACTGCGAAAAGCAATGGAAAATCTTGGGTTATAGTGTGAGGTGAATAATGGATGAATTTTCTTTTGTAGGGGAAGGATCGCCAAAATCTTCTTCTGGTGTGGGAAATAGATTAAAACGAGCCGGTAAAATAGGTGGAATCAATCTATTGAAAGGCGTAGAGTCTCTCTTTACTACTGTTCCAGGATGGTTTGGAGTTACTCCTCCTCATCCAGTTCCTTCTGAACTTATAAAGAAATATGGAAATATATCAGAAGAAGAATTAGAACCTCAAAATATTGGTGAACATGTTTTAAAGAGATTTGCGCAATCTGCTCCTGCGGCTGCAACTTTGGGTGGAACACAGGCATTAAAAGGTCTCGGATACGGCAGTACGGCCGCTGGTGGTCTTGGTGCAATTGGTGCTCCTGAAGCAGTTCAAGATGTGGCAGAATTAGCTACACAAATAGGTCATGGTGTCTATACGGGTAAAATTCCTACGATTGCCAAAGAACAAGCCAAAGAATATAAACTAGCTAAATCTTTTATTAAAAAAGGATCTACACATTCTGCAGATAATATTCAAAAGGCAGTTTTGGCAGTAGAAGAAAATTTGGGTACAGAAGTTAGCGAAAAAGTATCAAAAAAAGTAAACAATATTTTAAGAACTATTGATAAAAATGTACGAGGAAAAAAATTAAATCCTTCTAAGGCAGTAGATTTAAGAACATCTATCAATGCTCTTAAAAAAGAATTGCCAGATGCAGTAAATGCTCGATATATAGCACCACTTAATGAGGCTCTTGATCAATATTTTACTTCTCATAGTCTGGAAAATCCTACGTTTTTTAAGCATCTTAAATCTGCTGATCAACTTACTGCATTAAAACATATGAATACAATAACAGATAAGTTTTTTGATAAATTAAATGTTAAAGGAAAATTTGGTGCTGAACTTTTAACAGAACCAATTAAAATTGCACTTCGCGAAACGGAAAGATTTGGGCGCGGAATAGCTTCTAATCCAGCAGCAAGAAAATATTATTTTAATGCCGTTGAAGCAGCTAGTGCGAATAATCCATCATTATTTATGAAAAACATGAATAAAGTTGTAAAACTTATGCCATGGTTATCTAAGGAAGCCGACAAAAATTCTTTTGATACTCTGGAATTTATGTGATATCCATGAAGATAATACTTCACCAATATCACTACTAATAACTATAAATAACCACCACAAATGGGCAATCGCTGATATTATAAACATGTAGTAACAGAAACTTAAAATCGCGCCTAACATATCAATCTCCCTTATGGTTGATTTGTCCTTCACCCCAATTGAAGCAACTATCACAAAATGGTTCGTCATCAAATGGACAAACATATTTTTCTTTGAAGTTTTCTTTTGTTAATGGAGTTTCACATACCCTACAATCAATTTGATCGTCGGTATATTTCATTTTGAACTCAATATAATTCTTTGTGTTTTCCATAATTCCCCCCGGAATATCTTTACATTAAAAACGTTAACGAAAACAATAAACACAACAAAACAAATCCTACTATTGGCGGCAATAAGAATAACAATGCCGTAATAAACACTCCACTTACAAATGACACTGCTATAATCTTATTGTCCGGTTTCATATTACTCTTTCATAGCTTCAACTTTAGGAACATCTCTTTCTAATCGATCTAATATTGCTTCTTTTATATAAGCGCTCATTGTCATTTTTAAATGTGCAATAACTACTTTAACTTCGCGCACTAATTCTTCAGGAATATGTATCATTACGGGCTTATTCTTTATTTTCATTATTTCTTTCTTATTAATACTATAATATTATGATATTAGATTTAAATCACAAAGTCAAGCATTTCTTGCAAGTACCATACAACATAGTATTGTGATGCCAGGAGATTTAAAAAAGTAATGAAAGGATTCTCATGGCAATCAATCAGACTAAGACATATTTTACCTATAACAGAGCAGGTAATACTGTTCGCATCCCACCACAACCTATTATTGAACAACGCGATCCAGGCGATAGAGACCAAGCACAATTGGGTACAATGTGGGTTAATACCACAGAAGATACTGTTTGGTGTTTAACGAGTATGCATGGTGGTGTTTCTACCTGGTCAACTTCACCTGCGTCAGGCCTGGGTACATTTACTTCCGTTACAGTAACTCCAGGTGACCTAGTTGTGACAGATGGCGATGTTACAATAACCTTAGGTAATTTGGATGTTACTGCGGGTAATGTAACTATTGGTGGGGATTTAACAGTTGATGGAACAACTACAATCGTTGGTGATATTGCATTTTCTTCACCTGATCTTATTAGTTTAACTTCTACTTTTAATGGCAATCCATCAGTCCTATTGCATAGTGATGGGGGCACCGCAGAAGGCATCGAATTGCATGCAGACCAGGGCAGTTCATTAACATCTATTAATATTCATTCAGATGTTGGTGGTATAGCACTTGTTTCAGGATTAGCTAATGCAGATGCAATTAGTCTCACATCAACAGTAGGTGGTGTTGATATCGATGGTGTTTTGCAAGTTAATGTTGAATCATCACAAGTTTCGGCAACAGCCGTTGTTTTAAGTGCTACAGCGGGTGGTATTTCAATTGCAGCCGCAGGTGGTGCAGCAAAAGATATCGCTCTAGCTAATACATTAGGTTCTGTAACAATCACTGCAGGTGAAAATGCAGCTGATTCAATCGTTATATCATCAACTATCGGTGGTATTGATATTACAGCAGCGGGTGCTTCAGCAGGCGAAGATATTGATATTACAGCTACTGGTTCTTCTATCAATATTGTAGCTACCGAAGCTGATGCTAATGCTATTGTAATTAATGCTTCAGATGCAGCGGGTGGATTGGCAATTCGTGCTGGTACAGGTGGTCTTTTGATCGCCACAGATGCCGATACATCTACTATTGGAATTGGTAATATTGCTCCTACAGCTACCCGCACTACTACTATTAGTGGCGGAACTGTAGTTACGGCAGCAACAACTGATACGTTGTCTTTGGGTGTTGGTGGTGCAACTACTAATGCAGATTCAATTAAGACAGTTAATGTTGCTACAGGAGGAGTTACACTTGGTCAAAACTTACTCAACCTCGCTACAGGTAATCGTACTTCTGGTACTCAT
>WNFF01001147.1_pt1 | contig 30492 bp, 23 predicted proteins | sample 5400441 | NCBI WGS metagenome assembly WNFF01 (sample SAMN13153345, study PRJNA577476) | soil metagenome | isolation source: 120 cm saprolite under Douglas fir tree site 2 hole 3 replicate 1 | place: USA:California | collected 2015-04-18
ATGCGCGCGCGCGACCCCCTGCTCTGTGCGCACCCAAGGGTTGAGCAACACCAGCCCGCTCACCCGCGCATCCTGGTGAGCGTAAAACAGAGCTGCCGAAGCCGCGTCGCACAAGCCCCATATCACGACGTCCTTCAAGCCGGGGACACTTGCGAAGAACTGGTCGATCGCACAGCGGATGTCCACCTCCACGCGCTCGAACGTCCGCACCTCGCCATTGCTGTCTCCCATCCCGCGGTAGTCGAATCGCAGCGCCGGGACGCCGCTCTCCGCGAGATGGCGCGCCACTAACGCGAACTGTCGATGGCTTCCCACCCGGTACTGCGGCCCGCCCACAACGATCAGCACGCCACGCCCTGCCGGAAGCCCCGCTCCGCTCAGAATCCCGACAAGCGATTCGCCCTCGCAGTCAAACATGAACGCATGCTCGTCAGGGGTCATAGGCAGATGGCTTCGCGCACCGTCGTCGCCATTGCCTCGATATCATTCAAGGACAAGTCCTGGTGACAGCCGAGCTGGAAAACCCGATGCGCCCAGTCCAGTCCGTGATCGCCATCGAGCACCGGCGTCCCAGGCCAGACCTCGTCCCAGCGGAATAGCGGGATGCCCGCGGAACGCAGCCGCTGATAGCTTGTCGCAGGGTCGTTCACGTAGAGGGGAAAGACGTATGGTGTCGCGTCCCCCGGCAGGTCGGGATGCAGCGCGTGCGCTCCATCGATTCGCGAGAGCCTGCTTGCGAGCGCCGCGTAGTTGCGGCGGCGATTCCCGACGATCCGCGAGTCGTGCACGCTGCTCGCAATCCAGCGTGCGGCAACTACAGGCCGAAGGGAGTCGAGGCGGAAGTCAGGGGCCAGCTTGGCGCTTTCGCTGCTATGGATCACGGGGGCAGCGGTGGGATGGTGGCGCAACAAATTTTTCAAGCGGAAGACCGTGCCGAGTATCGCATTCAGCCCGGTAAAGCGGCCGTGGACGACCCCGATCTCGACGGCATCGACGGCCGCCTTGATTTCGTCGCGCCAACTGCACTGCGCCATGTCGAGCTTATTCAATGGCTGCGTTGCGGACAGTATCAACCCGCCCTCGGGCGCCGGAAAAAACTTCGGCAGGCTCGCAATCGCGATGTCCCCCCAACTCCCCACCGCTACCCCTTCAGAGACGCCGAAAAAGGCGTGGGCGCAGTCCTCGATCAGCGCGATGTGATGTGCATCGCAAAAAGCACGCAGCCTCGACATCGATTTCGGAAAGCCAAAGTAGTGAGTCGCGAGCATGGCGCGCGTGCCGGCAAGACCCGCGCGCTCGAGCCATTCCAGATCCGCGCCCCCGGAGGCTGTGATGGGGTAGAACATCGGCTCCGCTCCGGACCGCGCGACCGGTGCAATCATCGTCGGACAATGGTAAGTGGGAACGAGCACCTTGTCGCCTGGCCGAATTTCGAGCGCGCGCAGCGCTAGCGCGATGGCGGCTCGGCCGCTAGTGGTGTAGCGCCGATAACGGGCGCTCAGTACCCCGGGAGTAGGCGTGGCACGCTCGCCGGAAAATGCCGACCAGCCGAGTACTGGGAGTCTTGGATAAGATCGCATGCCATTCCGCTCTTGCGGCATTGTATTGGCTTCGACACACCGGCGGCAGCCAATTCTCCGCCCGCTGCGAGGCGAGCGCAGGGGGGATGATTCCTGCCGAGGTCGACCGAGCCGGGAGCCGGTCAGTCGACCAATATCCTGTCGATGAAAAGGGCCTTCTGCTTGATGTAGAAGGGCCGGATGTGATTTGAATCACTGTATATCGGCTGCCCATCGACAGTCATCGTTGGGCAGGCCGATTTGTCGCAGAAGTAATCCATCGGATCGACGACAATCGCCCCGGCGGCCGTGGCGACCGCTTTGAGACGCTCAACCATCGGTTTCGTGAACTCGGCAAAGTCGCTCCTCCTCACATAAGGCACGCGCCTTATCGCCCGGCTTGGATCGAGTCGGTCGGGAAACATCGAGTTGGGGCTGAAAGCGCGTGACGACGGATTGGACAGCAGCAGGATCACCTTCTTCCCTCCGCGGCGCAGACCCTCGATCTGCCGTTCGAACTCGACGAACACCCGATCCGCCTCCGGCGCGTTCCATGTCAAGGTTGCTCGCGACGGATCCCGCGTGCTGAAGATCGCGTTGCGTGGGCGGGCACCTGCATCCTCCGCAACTAAGTACCTCTCCCACGCCGCGCCGAACACGACTGTGTCGATGTCACCGTTTCGCGCAGCGCCCATCGCGAACTCGAAGAACTCGTGGCAGGAATAGCCCGGGTCGATGCGGTTTGCGTACGGAATCGGCGGACAGCCGGCGCTCGTGGCGAAGATCGCCGAGCGGGTCTTCACGCCCTCCTCGTCGATCAACATCTTGACTCTGCTCCAGTACTGTTCCATGTGGGAATCGCCGATGAACATTACGCTGGTGTCCAGTGCACCTCTTTCGCGTAGCAGTCGGAAGTTGCTCGCTTTCTTGAAATTGAAATCCGCCGCGGGATAGTCCCAGTCTCCGATCGCCTTGTCGATGCTGTATACGTATGAGTTGGTGAGTCGGGTGTGAAGGAGATCCGTGAGCGCGGTCGCGCCGGTCAGCACGATTGCACCCATCGAGACACACAACGCGGGAACGACTTTGCCGGGTCTGCGGTACCCAAATCTAATCGGCTTCTCGACCCATCGATAGGTTGCCCAGGCAAGCAAGAACGCCACGCCCACCAACGTCAAGGCGCTCGCGGTCGCCATGCCATCGGGTTTCATGATGCGCCCGTAGGCAAGCAGTGGCCAATGCCACAGGTAGAGGGGGTAGCTGATGAGGCCCACAAAGACTGCGAGTGGGTGAGCAAGTATCCTGCGGTTGATCCACATTTCTGGTCCCGCTGCGATTAGCAGACAGGCGCCCAGCGTCGGAACCAGTGCTGCCCAGCCAGGAAAGACCGTGTGCCTGTCGATCCCGAACAGCGCGACGGCGATGAGCGCTAGGCCGGCGAGAGCCGCGCACTCACGAATTGCCGGCGTCCCCCAGCCACGCCCCTCGGACGCGCCGCCACCGATGCGAAGCTGCGCAAGCAGACTGCCAGCCATCAGTTCCCAGAACCGGCCGGGCAGCAGGAAGAAGTTGGCGATCGGTTTGCTGCCTGAGGCCCAGACATTGAATGCGAAGGACGCAAGGCAGATCAGCGCAGTGATCCGGAGCATGTTCCAGCGGCGCTTGTAACAGACGAACAGGAACAGCGGCCAAAGCAGATAGAATTGCTCTTCCACCCCCAGCGACCACAGATGCAACAACGGCTTGAGCTCTGCGGCCGTGTCGAAATACCCGGTGTCGCGCCACAGCGTAATGTTGGCCACGAACAGCGCACCTCCGAGCACATGCTTGCCCAGATTGCGGAACTCGCTTGGAAAGAGAAACAGGTAGCCAAGCCCAAGAGTGGCGACGAGCACCACAATCAATGCCGGAAAAATGCGCTTGATGCGGCGGCCGTAGAAATCGGCGAAGGTAAAGGACCCCTGCCGCAGGCCGTTCAGGATGATGCCGGAAATCAGAAAGCCGGAGATAACGAAGAAGATATCGACACCAACGAAACCGCCGGTTATCTCCCCTGGAAAGCTGTGAAACGCGACCACCGACAAAACCGCGATGGCACGCAGCCCGTCGACATGCGGCTGATAGGGAATGGGGCTATTGCGTTGCATCCAAGGGAGTGCGGGTTAAGCGGGGACCAGCACCTTGTCGCCCGGGCTGATGCCGAGCGCCCGTAGCGCGAGCGCGATGGTGGCCCGGCCCGTCGTCGTGTAGCGTCGATGACGGGCACTCCGCACTCGTCGGGTGGACGCTGCACGCTCGCCGCAAAATACCGACCGGTCGAATACCGGGAGCCCTAGATAGGATCGCATATGATTCTGCTCTTCCGGCATTGTATTGGCTTCGACGCAAGCCGTGCCAGTGGTAATATCCCAACGGTTAGGAGCGCGGTGCGCCGCGGCCGGTTTGACATTCCCGGTATTCCGGATGCAGATTGCCGCGGGCGCCGGTCGCGTCTAAGATTGCGGCGAATGATTGTTGCGACGCCTGAGAGACTTTAATGTTACTCGATGAGGTGAAGGAGGTCGTGAGCAGCGCATTGCAGATCGGGAGCCGCGTCCAGCAGATGGATCCCGCCGCGCCGCTGCTCGGTGCAGTTCCCGAACTAGATTCGATCGCGGTGGTCAACCTCATCACGGCACTGGAGGAGCACTTCGGCATCGCGGTCGCGGACGATGAGATCGGCGCGTCCACCTTCGAAACGCTCGGCAGCCTGACGCAATTCATCGAGCGCAAGCTTTCCGGATAGGAGCGGCCGGCAAGCGGACGTGTCCAGCGCATTTTTCCTTCCGGCAGAGCCGGGCAATCGATTCTGCATCTATCACCCTGCCGCGGACAGCGCCTTAGGCGGCGGCTTCGTGTATGCGCATCCGTTTTGCGAAGAGATGAACAAGGCCCGCAGAATGGCGGCGCTGCAGTCCCGCAGGCTCGCCGCCGCGGGGTACGCGGTGCTGCAGATCGACCTCTTCGGTTGTGGCGACAGCAGCGGAGATTTTGTCGACGCGAGATGGGAAATCTGGAAACGAGATCTGCAAATCGCCCTCGGCTGGCTGAAATCCCGCGTGGACGTGCCGTTGAGCCTCTGGGGATTGCGGCTTGGGGCGACGTTGGCCGCGGACGTTGCCCGCGACCCTGCTATGGGTATCGAGCAGCTTCTCCTGTGGCAGCCGGTAAGCAACGGCGAGCAGTTTCTGACGCAGTTCCTGAGGCTGCGCCTGGCAGCCGAGATGCTTGCCGATGGGGCGGCGCAGACCGGCACGCGCGAGCTGCGGGAGACGCTCGCCCGCGGGGTGCCGCTCGAGATAGCCGGCTACGATCTCCACCCGCGACTGGCAGCGGAGATTGACGCCCTGAGTCTTTCCGATCCGGCACCGGCGGTCAAGCGCGTGCGTTGCCTGGAAGTCACTGCCACGGCGGAACCGAAGCTCTCGCCTGCCTCCCAGCGCGTGCTGGACGCGTGGCGCTCGAAGGGCCTCGAGATTCGCTCGGCGGCCGTGAGAGGCGAGCCTTTCTGGTCCACGATCGAGGTCACCGAGTGCGAGGCGCTGCTAGCTGCGACCGAAAACACCCTCAAGAGCGCGTACTGAGCGTCACAAGCTCATGAAACGGCTCTTGATGATCGCCTTCCACTTCCCGCCACTCGCCGGAAGCAGCGGCATTCAGCGGACGATTGGCTTCGCGCGTCATCTCCCCCGGTTCGGCTGGGAGCCCCTGATTCTGACTGCACATCCGCGGGCCTACGAGCGCGTGAGTGACGATCAGCTCATGGACCTTCCCTCGGACACCATAGTGGAGCGCGCGTTCGCCCTGGATTCGTCACGCCATATTGCTGTGATGGGCCGCTACCCCGCATTTGCCGCCCGGCCTGACCGCTGGGTCACCTGGTGGCTCGGAGCGGCTCCCAAAGGCCTCGCCATGATCAGGAAATACCGTCCCCACGCAATATGGAGCACGTACCCGGTAGCGACGGCTCACAAAATCGGGTATACCCTCCACCGTCTCTCCGACCTGCCCTGGATTGCGGATTTTCGCGACCCGATGGCCCAGGACAGTTATCCTGCGGATCCGAAAACCTGGCAGAGCTTCCGGATGATCGAAGAGCGCGCGCTGCACAGCGCCTCGCTCAGTGTTTTCGCAGCGCCCGGGGCGGCGCGTATGTACCGGGAGCGGTATCCGGACGTACCGGTGGCCCGCCTTGCCGTAGTCGAAAATGGGTATGACGAAGAAAGTTTTGCCCGGGTCGAGAGCTCGGACGAGGGGCCATTGCACCCGGGAACATTCACACTCGTCCACAGTGGCATCGTCTATCCGAGCGAACGCGACCCGACGCAGCTGTTTCGCGCCTTGCGGCTGTTGCTTGATCGAGGCCGTCTGAAGCCGGGTGAATTGCGACTGCGCCTGCGCGCCTCGGCCCACGAACGCCTGCTGGTCAAGCTGATCGACACTTTCCGCGTGGGGGACGTGGTCGAACTCTCTCCTCCAATCGCCTATCGGAACGCGTTGCAAGAGATGATGCGGGCCGACGGGTTGCTGCTGCTGCAAGCGAGCAATTGCAATGATCAGATACCGGCTAAGGCCTATGAGTACCTCCGCTGCCGGCGTCCGATCGTCGTTCTGACCGACCCCGTTGGCGACACGGCAGATCTCCTGCGCAGGGCCGGAATTCAAAGTATCGCCCCACTGGATTCGGCGGAGGAGATCGCGCTCGAGTTGCGGAGCTTCCTGGATCGAGCAGGGCGCGGCGAGGCGGCGCTGCCGCGTGCCGCGCTCGTGGCGACGGCGTCCAGATCGCATCGCGCGAGCGAACTGGCGAACCTGATTGACCGACTTCCAGTTCAAGAACAGATTCGCCGTTGATATGATGAAGCTCCGCCTGAGGATATCAAATTGCGAGAGATACGTGATAGTTGAGGTTTGTTTGCGGCAACGGCCAATTCCTCGCTCTCGAAACGGATTCCAAGGTACCGGCGCATGAAGTGGACATTTTTCCCGATCACGCAGTTTGAGCAACTCGCGTCGACTTGGAACGCGCTCAGTGCTCACGCCGGCGACCTGCCGTTTTTGCACTCGCGATTCATCCTGCCCCTGTGCGATGCGTTTGGTGACGGAAACCTGAAAATCGCCCTATGCGAAAACACGCAAGGCCCAATCGCCATCAGCGTGCTGTCGCGAAGGGGTCCGGCGCATTGGGAATCGTTTCAGGCTTCCCAGTCCCCACTCGGCGCGTGGGTGATGCGGCCGGACCAGGACTTCGAACGCTTGCTGTCGACGCTTGCGAAAAGTCTTCCAGGCGTGGCCCTGGTCGTCGGCGTAACGCAGCAGGATCCCAGCTGTGTTCCGAGGCCGATGGAGTCGGCCTCTCTGCATACGCTCGACTACATCCGAACTGCCAGAGTCCCGGTCACTGGCACCTTCGACGACTATTGGAACCTGCGAGGCAAGAATTTGCGCCACAATATGAAACGCCAGCGTGCCAAGCTGGCGCAGGACGGGGTCGCGACGCGCTTGGAAATCCTGACGCGCGCCGAAGAAGTCGCCCCGGCCATCGAAGACTACGGCCGTCTCGAGAGTTTCGGGTGGAAAGCTGGGAGCGGTACGGCCATAAGTTCCAACAACGCCCAAGGCCGCTTTTACCGCTCCATGCTCGAGGCGTTTTGCGATGCGGGGAAAGGACGCATTTACCGCTACCGCTTTGGCGAGCGGGTGGTTGCGGTGGACCTGTGCATCGAGGGCGGCGGTGCGCTTGTCATACTTAAGACCACTTATGATGAATCTATCAAGACGATTTCTCCGGCATTCCTGATGCGGCAGGAAGCGTTCGGAAAGTTATTCGAAGAGGGACAGATAAAGCGGATAGAGTTCTACGGCCGAGTGATGGAATGGCACACGAAATGGAGCAACGACATGCGCACGATGTATCACGTCAACTACTATCGGTGGCCGTTCCTGCCGAAGATCAGAAACATGGCGAAGAAAATGCGCATGAAGAGAGCTAGTCCGGAGAGTACCGGAACACCGCAGGAATCGTAGCCTACTCCGGCTATTTCGCCGACGACGGTACCCGGACGTGCACGCTTCCGGACCCTGATTGACTGGCGCAGCAAAATTGGAAACAGGAACCTCACAATCTGTGGCAGCGCTCCTGCACGAATTGATACACCTGACCGCGGACAAGATGCCGGAAAACCAGGCGCTCGCGTACCGCGGAAAAGGTATGAGCTACGGGACCCTGGCGGAATGCGTAAACGAGGCCGCCCAGGCAATGTTGGGGCTGGGACTCGCGCGTCATGATCGCGTCGCGGTCTACCTGGAGAAACGCCCGGAAACCGTGGCCGCACTGTTCGGTGTCGCCGCCGCCGGAGGCGTATTCGTACCGGTCAATCCAGTGCTCAAGGCAACACAGGTAACGTACATCCTGAAAGACTGCAATGTGCGCATTCTGGTCACATCCTCCGATCGCCTGAATCTGCTCGCCGAGTCTCTCAAGGAATGCGAAGACCTTCGTGCGGTGATTGTCGTTGGATCGCTCGACGATGCAGTGCGGCCTCCGGGTGTCGGCATCGTTACCTGGGAAGACCTCACAGCCACGCGCGCCGGGGTGCGGGTGCACCGGATCATCGACACGGACATGGCCGCGATCCTCTATACCTCCGGCAGCACCGGCAAGCCCAAAGGGGTCGTGCTATCCCACCGCAACATGGTCGCGGGCGCTCGGAGCGTGGCGCAATATCTCGAAAATCGCAAGGAGGATCGCATACTGTCCGCGCTGCCGTTAAGTTTCGACGCCGGCTTCAGCCAGCTCACGACTGCGTTCCATGTCGGCGCCAGCGTCACACTGATCAACTACCTCTTGCCCCGCGACATCATCACCGCGGTCGAGCGGGAACGAATCACCGGGCTCACTGCGGTGCCACCGCTTTGGATACAGCTCGCGCAACTCGAGTGGCCACAAGCCGCGCGGGACAGCTTGCGCTATATCGCCAATACCGGAGTCGTTCCGTTCCACCTACCTGCCCCCTTCGGAACTCGATCGCCGTCCCGACTCGATCGGCAAAGCGATTCCGAACGCCGAAGTGCTGGTGGTGCGCGAGGATGGCACGCCCTGCGCGCCAGGCGAGCCGGGCGAACTCGTGCATCGTGGCGCACTGGTGTCGCTCGGCTACTGGAACGATCCGGAGAAGACGGCGGAGCGCTTCAAGCCCGCCCCCGGCCAGCCCGAGGGCCTGGTCATGCCGGAGATCGCGGTCTGGTCGGGCGACACCGTGCGCACGGACGAAGAGGGATTTCTGTATTTCATCAGCCGCCGCGACGAGATGATCAAGACCTCGGGATATCGCGTTAGCCCCACCGAAGTCGAGGAGGTGATCTACGCGACCGGTCTGGTCGGTGAGGTCGCGGCCCTCGGCATTCCGCATCCGGTGCTCGGGCAGGCGATCGTCGTGGTCGCAACGGCGCGCGATGGCGTGCGGCTCGATGCCGAAGCGCTCCTCGTGCAATGCCGGCAACAGCTGCCCGCGTTCATGGTGCCAGCGCGCGTGACGGTGCGCGAAGGGAGCCTGCCGCGAAATCCGAACGGCAAGATCGACCGCAAGCTGATGGCGAGCGAGATGCAGAACCAGTTCGACGCCGACCGGAACAGTTAGCTGCGGCCATCAATTGAACCCATGAGCAACGTAAGACCCTCACACGCGCCGATGACCCAGTTCCCCGTGGTCAACGACTGCCTCCAAGTCAACGGCATCCCGCTCACGGAACTCGCACGGCGCGTCGGCCGGACGCCGTTCTATGCCTATGACCGCGGCCTGATCACGCAGCGTGTCGAACAGCTGCGCAAGCACCTCCCGGCAGAGGTGCACCTGCATTATGCGATGAAGGCCAATCCGATGGCGGAGGTCGTGAGGCATCTCGCGGCGCTCATGGACGGGCTGGACGTCGCTTCCACCGGCGAGCTCAGGGTCGCTCTGGCTTCCGGAATGAATCCAAGGGAGATCAGCTTCGCGGGTCCCGGCAAGACCGACGCGGAGCTGGCTGAGGCGGTGGCCGCCGGTATCGTCGTCAACCTCGAGTCGGAGCGCGAAATGGAGCGAATCGCGGTGCTGGGCCGGGACCACAATGCGCGTCCGCGCGTTGCGGTGCGGGTCAACCCCGATTTCGAGCTGAAAAGCTCGGGGATGAAAATGGGCGGTGGGCCCAAGCAATTCGGCGTAGACGCCGAGCGCGTGCCCGCAATGCTCGCGCGTATCGGGCAGGTCGGACTCGATTTCCAAGGCTTTCACATTTTTAGCGGCTCGCAGAACTTGATCGCCGCTGCGATCAAGGAAGCGCAGGAGAAGACGATCGAGCTGGCAATCAAGCTCGCCGAGCACGCACCTTCGCCGGTACGCTTGCTCAATATCGGCGGCGGCTTCGGCATCCCGTACTTTCCCGGCGAGCGTCCGCTCGACATCGCGGCGGTCGGCGCCAACTTCGCCCGACTGATGGACGGGATGAGGCGACGGTTGCCGCAGGCGAGGACCGTGATCGAACTGGGCCGCTACTTGGTCGGCGAAGCGGGCATCTATGTCTGCCGCGTCATCGATCGCAAAATCTCGCGAGGCCAGGTATTCCTGATAACCGACGGGGGCCTACACCATCATCTGGCGGCGTCCGGCAATTTCGGCCAAGTCATACGAAAGAATTATCCTGTAGTGGTGGGTAACCGCGTGGTCGGCGGCAAGCGCGAAGTCGTGAGCGTGGTCGGCCCGCTGTGTACGCCGCTCGATCTGCTCGCGGACGGTATGGAGATGGCAGAAGCGGATGTCGGCGACCTTGTCGCCGTATTTCAGTCGGGCGCCTACGGTCTTACCGCGAGCCCAACGGCATTTCTCAGCCATCCGGCTCCGGCCGAGGTGCTAGTTTGAACAGCGTGAGAATGCGACTAACCCGTTTTCGCGTGATCACCGGTTACGAGCCATGAGCGGATTGTGCGGATGGTTTCGCAGCGAGCACGCGGGAACTGTTGACCCGCGGGTAATCGCGGCGATGGCTGGGCCACTTAACTGCTTCGACGGCAGCACGGTTCGCAGTGCCTTTTCCGGTTTCGGCGCGGTTGCCGCCGCGGGGGCCGGCGTCAGTGTCCTCCAGGAAGACGAGCGGCTCGTGGCGGTTTGGGGCAGCGCGCGTTTTGCCGACGCGGACCTCGCCGCGCTCGCCCAGCGTCACGGTGTTGCGCGCGCGCTCGCGCAGGGCTACGCGCGCAAGGGACCCGGTGTGCTCACGGCGCTCTCGGGCGCATTCGCGCTCGCTGTCCTGGACGGCAGCAGCGGCGAAGCGGTGCTGGCGATCGACCGCATGGGCGTGCGCCCACTCTGTTACACGGTCATCGCGGACAGGCTCGTGTTCGGATCTACCCTCGACTCGATCAGCGCCTTCCCCGGCGGCACCGCCGAGCTCAATCGGCAGGCAATTTACGATTACGTCTACTTCCACATGGTGCCCGGGCCCCGCACCATCTACGCCAGCCGCCACCGCCTGCTGCCGGGATCCTTTCTGATGTGGCGCAACGGCGAACTGGAAACCTGCCCATACTGGGAAATGCGCTACGTCGAAAACGAGAAGCGGCCTATGCGGGAGCTCAAGAAGGAATTCCTTGCAACGCTACGCGAATGCATCCGCGGAGCCGCGCAAGACGGCACCGTCGGGACCTTCCTCAGCGGCGGCACCGACAGCTCCACCGTTACGGGCGTACTGGGCGAGGTGACGGGGAAACCCGTGCGCACGTATTCGATCGGGTTCGAAGCGCAGGGTTACGACGAGATGGGCTACGCCCGTATCGCCGCCCGCCATTTCGGCACGCGGCACCACGAGTACTACGTCACGCCCGAGGACGTGGTAAACGCGATTCCGCGGATCGCCGAAGTTCACGACCAACCGTTCGGAAATTCCTCGGTCGTGCCCACCTATTTCTGCGCGAAACTCGCCAAGGACGACGGGGTGGATGTGCTGCTCGGTGGCGACGGCGGCGATGAGCTTTTCGGCGGCAATGAACGCTACGCGAAGCAGTACCTTTATTCGCTCTACAGCGACCTGCCCCGCGCCTTACGCAAGGGGCTGATAGAGCCGGTCGCATTCCTGCTCCCCGAAATCGGCATCGTTGGGAAAGTGCAGCGCTACATCAAGAACGCATCGGTGCCGATGCCCGCCCGATATGACAACTACAATCTCCTCGAGCGTCTTGGCGCCGGCAACGTATTTACCCCGGAGTTCCTCGGCGCGGTCGACGCACAGTCGCCCCGGACGATGCTCGATCGCGTCTACGGCAGCGCGCGGGCGCGCTCGCTGATAAATCGCATGCTGGCGCTGGACTTGAGGATCACGCTGGCGGACAACGACCTGCCCAAGGTCACGTGCGCTTGCGAGCTCGCCGGCGTCGATGCTCGATTCCCTTTGCTCGACGATGCCTTGGTATCGTTTTCTTCGGCTCTGGCGCCGCGGCTCAAGCTCAAGGGCACCCGGCTCCGGTATTTTTTCAAGGAATCATTGCGCGGGTTTCTGCCCGAAGAGATCATCGCCAAGACCAAGCACGGTTTCGGGCTGCCTTTCGGCCCGTGGCTGCAGACCCACCCACCGCTAAGGCAGCTCGCGCTCGATAGCCTGGCCGACCTGAAGAAGCGTGGGGTGGTTCGTCCGGGATTCATAGACGAGCTGACCTCCACGCACGTCGAAAGCCATGCCAGTTACTACGGGACGATGGTCTGGGTGTTGATGATGCTCGAGCACTGGCTCAAGCAGCATCGCCTTGTGGTATAAATAGTTCCCTGTCAATCCTCGTTCTATCCGCAGGCTGAGATCGATCATGATGCCAGCGTTTCAAGATCGCATTTCCGTGACTGGTTCACTCCGGGAAATCTTCGCCGCGGCAGGGTTTACCCTCGCGCTGCTCGCGCCTATGCACGCCGAAGCGCAGCAAGCCTTCGAACAGACCCTGGTCTATATGCTTCCGGTGTACTGCAAGTACACACAGGATTTTCGCGGACGCCTGGCCGGGGGCAACAACCGCGAGGAGATAGCACGATGGACGTCCTCGATGGGCGACACATTCAATCATATGCACCACTACTGTTACGGGTTGATGGACGTCAATCGCGCAGCGTTCCTATCCAGAACCCGCGAGGATCGTGCTTTCAATTTGAATAGTTCGATCACTGAGTTCGATTATGTTATTCAACGAGCGCCCCCGGATTTTTCACTGCTGCCTGAAATCCTCACCAGGAAGGGCGAGAGCCTGATTCAGCTGGACAGGGCGGCGGACGGAATGTTTGAGCTTCAGCGCGCAATCAAGATCCAGGCCAACTACACGCCACCCTACGCTGCCATGAGCGATTTTTACAAGAAGACCGGACAGCTGACAAAAGCGCGGGAGTGGCTGGAAAAAGGCCTCTCGGCCGCGCCGAACGCTAAAGCACTGATCCGGCGCTTGGCGGAGCTTGATGATCTGAAGGGCAAGCCGAAGACGGCCCCGGGACCCGCCAGGAAACCGGCGGCAGCGCCACCGACCGAATAACCGGCGGGCTCCACAGCCAGCCGCAAAGGGCGCTCAAGCCGCCGGTCGAACGCGAGGTCAAACCCAGACTTAGGCCGCAGTCAGGTGAGTCCAACGTTTGGCTTGGACTCCAATGCATCCTGACTCGGCTCGCCCTCAACAAACCGTACCATACAATAACTTGCCATCAGAATCACGATCTCGTAGTACACAAAGTCCCAGTAGGCAATGTTGACGAACGCGCCCGCAGCCGCGAACCCGATCAGGCTGACTTGGATCGCACGAGCCAGATTGCCCTCCCAGGCGTAGTCGGCGCGGTCGCGGCTCGCCTTGATAATCCGCCGAGCGGTCCTCCAGCTTGCGATACCCAAAGAGAGGAACAGGGCGAGGCCGACATACCCGTGTTCGCCCAGCATTTGGAAATAGATGCTGTGCGCGGCATGGACGTCGGTTGGATCAGGCGCATACATTTCGAACGTTCTTGGCACGTAGGGCTCGAAGCCGCCTCCCACTAGCGGTCGGTCATTTGCAAGGTTAAACGCCATGCTCCAGGCGTTCAGGCGCCCTTGGGCGGACATGTCCTGTTCGTAGTTCCCGATCGAGTCCATGCGCGACGCCCATTTCTCCGGCATGAAACCGATGGAAAGCACGACCACGGGAATCAGCACCAGCCCGGAGAGGATTTTCTTATTGCCCTTGAGCCACAGGAACGCGACCATCACCAGAATCCCCAGAAAGGCCCCGCGCGACTGGCTTCCCAGAACCGCCATGCCGCTCAAACCCATGGCGCCGTACATCCCCAACTTGATCCATTTCGAGGAGACCGTTCTGCTGAGGAAGTGCATCAGCGGAATAGTCATGATCAATGCGACCGCAATGGCGTTGTTGTCACTGAGGAAGGATTCTCCCGGAGGGCCGTACACTTTTGCGCCACCACCGACAAGGAGGGTGAATATCCCGCCCTTTATCCCATAAAATCCTATCGACACGACGATCACCCAGAGGAAGGCTTCCAGCTGCTTTCTGGAGCGCAGCAGTGCGGCGGCAACGAGTGCGAAGAAAAATGTCTTCATCACCTCCTCCCATCGTACATACGCCGCGCTCGGTTCCAGCGCAAACAGCAGCGTCACCGTCATCCAGAGCGGCAACAACATGAGAAGAATAGTGATCGAGTTGATGGGGAGCCGCACCTCTTTCCAATGTAACAACATGCTGACTAGGGTCGTTACCCCGGCGATCATGGCAAACTGGAAATCATAGGCAAATCCCCACGCGAAGCGATGTGGATTGAAAATGCTCACCCACGCGAAAACCAGTACCCCGGTCCAGGGGTATTTCAATATCACGGGAATAAGCCCCAAAATAGCAAGAGTAACGGCGATATCTCTCATGGCATTTCTCTATCGAGTGACAATCTCCGCGATGCTTTCATGATTCCGCCAGCGGTGAGGTATCCATGGAATACTTCGCCGCAAAGCTTGTTCCTCGTTGTAGCGGCGGCGTTCATGCCGGAGTGGAACGCGCGCAATTCATGAGAAGGCGCACCCCGAGCCGCCGCGGATTCCTGTCCCATGGACCGAAGCGCGGTAACTGAAAGATGTCACTGCCGCGATGGGCAACACCGCCTTGCGTCGACACCGCGGCGGTGAAACCCGCTTCCCTGACGAGCCCTACGTCCCGCGGTCCGTAGTCCCGGCCCGGCTTGCCGTTCGGATAGGCGAACAGCGTGACAGGCGCGCCGGTGATTTCCTCGAGGCGGCGTTTGCCGCCGACGATCTCAGCGCGCGCTTGCTGCGCGTCGAGCACCGCCAGGATAGGATGATTGACCGTATGCCCGCCGATCTCCATACCTTCATCGTGGAGCCGTTTGATCTGCGCCGGGCGCATCATGAGGTCGTTGGGAAGCTTCGAGCGCATCGCCGCGGCGAGTTCTTCGACAAGCACACCGCGCTCGCCCACCTGACGGTACTTGATCTGCGCGAGCAGGGTATCGATCGCTGCACGTCGGCTTGCGCTGTCGTCCACGCTATGCGCACCCAGACCGAGCCGGGACAGATCATGCGTCCCGGCCGGCGCACGCCGCACCGCCTCGATCACACCGTCGTTGAACATGATGCCATCGTCTGAAAAACCTGTAGCCACAAAGAACGTCGCCTGCAGCCCGAACCGTTTGAGTATCGGCAATGCCAGCCGGTCGTTATCGGCGTAGCCGTCGTCGAAAGTAATGCAGGCGGCGCGCGGCGGCAACGCCCCGCGCAAAAGTCGCGCACAGGCTTCGCCAAGCGGCAGCACGTTGAAATCGGCCGCCAGCAGCGCCATGTGCCGCTCGAACGTTGCCGCGTCGATCTCGTCGTGCAGGATGGGATCGGGTGCAGCCAGCATCCTGTGGTAAATCAGTATGCTCAATCTTCCCTGATCACCGGCGGGAGAAAGCAGATTGCCAACGAAACGGAACAACGTGCCTCCCAGAAATGAATGCGTCGCGTTTATCTGCGGCTCAATAGCAAGTTACCAGCACAATCCCATCACCTTGCCGTGGAGCGCCCCGCTCTGCGGGATGTTGACCAGGTCGAGAATGATCTGGTCTTCGCGCACGTGGCGCGCAAGCGCTTCGAAGATTTTCGTATCGCTCAAGCCTACAACGAGAACGTCCGATTCGGCAATCACGGTCTCGATGGCTTCGCGCATAAGGGATCCGATGTGCGGGACATGCTGCTCGATGAACCGCCGGTTCGCTCCAAGCAGCCGCGACAGGTGCACCTCCGGGTCGTACACGAGCAGGCTCAGTCCTTTGCCGATGAACTGCTCTGCGATCAGCACCAGCGGGCTCTCGCGCAGATCGTCGGTCCCGGTCTTGAACGACAGGCCGATCATCCCCACGCGGCGGCGCCCGGAGGCAAGCACTTTGGCAATGGCATGCTCGACATGCATGCGGTTGGATGCGAGCACGTTCCCCAGCATCGGCAGTTCTACGTCACGTGTTTTCGCGAGATACAGGGTCGCGCGCAGGTCTTTGGGCAGGCACGAGCCGCCGAATGCGAACCCGGGTTTGAGGTAGGCGGGCGAAATATTGAGCTGCCGGTCCTTGCATACCAAGTCCATCACCTGGAAGGCGTCGACGCCCAGCGCCTCGCACAGGCGTGCGGTTTCGTTGGCGAATGTTATCTTCAGAGCGTGGAAATTGTTGCAGCAATACTTGACCATTTCGGCAGCCCGTATCGAGGTGACGTGGAACTCGCATGGAAGATGACCAAACAATTCGCGCAGGCTTGTCGCCGGCGCCGCGGCGTTGGCGCCGATCACTGTGAACGGCGGCCGGTCGTAGTCCCGGATCGAGGTGCCCTCGCGCAGGAATTCGGGCTGGAAGCACACGTGGAAGCCCTCGCCATCCCGTTTCGCCGACTCACGCTCGATGATGGGGCGCAGCACGTCCTCGACCGTTCCGGGCACCAAAGTCGAGCGGAACACGAACACATGGCCGTCCCCCTTGCCGTGCATGGCCCGGCCCAGATCGTGAGCGAGCCTGATAATCGCCGACTGGTCTTGGCTGCCGTTCGGCGCCGAGGGCGTGCCGACACAGATAAGCGAGAGCTCGGAATCCAGTACCGCCTGCAGCACGTCGGTCGTAACCGATACCTTGCCGCTCGCAGCAACCCGTGCCATGAGGTCAACCATTCCCTCCTCCACCACCGGTGTCTTGCCGTCCCGGATCAACTCGAGCTTGGCCTTGTCGACGTCGACCCCTATTACCGAGTGGCCGTCGCGGGCGAGACACGCCAGGGAAACGGCGCCTACGTATCCAAGACCGAATATGCTGATTCTCATTACGTACTCCGAATATTGCGCCTGATGAGCAAGAATGCTCGCTCATTTAGAGCAAGAAGCGTGCTCATACCTGCTCCCTGGTCCGTGGCCTGCAGAGCAGGTTGGACGAACCCTCCAGGCGCTCGACCGCGTAGCCCAGGCTGCCAAGAAGGTTCATGGACTCCTGAGAACCGGTTTCTACGATGATTACGGGATGATCGCGCGCGAGCAGCCCTCGCATGCCGTGCAGGGCCGGCAGTTCGTGCCCCTCTACGTCGATTTTCACCAGGCGCACAGGGGGCAACGATAACTCGTCAATTGGGAGCGTCAGCACCGCGAGGCCACCCTTGCCGGCGCTCAAGCGCGCCTGGTAGTAGTTCGAAAGCCCGCTTGCGAATCGCGGGATCTGCATGTCCGCAAGGGCAACCCGGTCCGATGCCGCAACGTTCAGCAATGTTACGTTGGCATGCGCAAACAGCCGCGCGTTACACGCGAGCAACGAGAAAGTGTCCGGCACCGGCTCAAGAGCGATGATCCTGCCCGAGGGGCCGACGAGCTCCGCCATACGCATCGTGTACTGCCCGACGTTGGCGCCGATATCGAGCGCCCAATCGCCCTGGGCGAGCAGCGTATCTAGGAGCGCGTATTCCTTCTCGTCGGTGTAGAAACGCGCGAGTCGAATTTGCCGCTGGAAATGGCGCCGGCGCAGCTCGTGCTGCCAGGAATTCGGCAACATCGCGGCAAGCCGCTTCATCAGATTCACAGAATCGTACCCGGCGCTCCCGCGTACACGCCCGAAGCCTCCTTTGCGTCCGCGGTTTGAAGCGCCCGAAGGCATATCTGTTCGAACACCCGCGCCGCGCGGCGGGCCGACATGTTCTCCTCCACGTATTTCCGCGCCTGCAGCGAAAGGCGGGCGCGGCGCTCGCGATCGTCGAGTAAAGAGAGAACGGCCGCCGACATGGCGTCGGCCGAGTCGGCTTCGAGGTAATGACGGTCATGCTCAACGGGCAATCCCTCGATGCCGATCCGTGTCGAGACCACCGGGCACCCCATCGCCATCGCCTCGTAGACCTTGATACGCGTTCCGCCGCCGACCCGCAGGGGAATTACGTAAACCTGCGCATTGTGCACGAAAGGCCGAACGTCGTCGACAAATCCAGTGAACTCCCAGTTAAGCTTTCGTCCCCGAGCGCGCTCGACGAGAGCCCGCGGCGGGCTTCGGCCGACAATGACGCACCGCGCCCCAGGTCGTGCGCGGGAAATGGCCGGCCATACCTCATCCATGAAGAACTCGACGCCGTCGACGTTCGCCATCCAGTCCATCGAGCCCGTAAACACCACCGTTCCGCCAACCCCATCCTTCGGCGCCGCACTTTCCCGAAAGGTAAAGTAGTCCAGGTCCACTCCCGTCGGAATCGTCGAGACGTTCACGATGCCGTACACCCTGTGAAAATATTCCCTGTCGCGATCGGCGACAGCCACCACGGAGGTGAATCTCCGTAAAAGTTCCCGTTCATACTGCTCCATCTTGGCAGCCTGATTGCGCCAGATCGCCCGCTTGAGCGGATTGCGGGCAATCTCGGAGTGACGGCGAAAAATCTCAGCCTCGACATTGTGCGTGAACATCACGCCCGGACATGGATAAGGGGGTGGCGCGAGAACAGCAGCGTGCGGAAAGTCGACGACCACGATATTCGGGGCCCGCTCGAGCTCCCCTGCTATCGTCCGGCGCCCCGACTCCGAGCCATCTGTTGCGACCGCAACCGGCAGCGTCGAAACGAGGTGGCGCATGCGGGTCCACCGAAAGAGAGCGCCGCGCGTTGCATCCGGCCAGCCGACGAAGCGATCGCAAACGCCGCCCACGTCCTCCAGATCGCCGTGGCGGGTGGTGGTCGCTGGCAGCGGAGACGCCAGGGTGATTTCAAAGGCGCCCCCTTTCATGCCGCGCAGGACGTTGACCGTGCGTATCTTGCCCCCCGAATCGGTCGGAAACAGATAGCGCGAAGAGACGAAGAGGAGACGGAGCTGGCGGCTCATGTCGCAGTTCCCGCCTTCCATGCCAGCTCACCTCTCGAGTTACGCCACGAATCGAGGCAACGATCGATAATGCGGTCCAATCGCTGCATGGATCGGTCCCACGCGTGATGCGACAGCATGCGTTCGCGGCCGGCGACGGCAAGCCGCCGCCGCTCCGCGGAGTCGCCCAGGATGTGCAGGATCGCCTGCGCGTGCTCCTCAGGCGTGGAGGCCACGGCGAGGTGTTCGCCGGGAGCGGCATCCACTCCGCCAGCCGCGATGCGGCTGGCGACCACGGGCACACCGGAAGCCATGGCCTCCAGGATTTTGTTTTGAGTACCCCGGGCAATGTTGAGAGGAGCCACCATGAGCGCCGAGCGCTGCAAGTAGGGACGAACGTCAGGCACCGAACCTGTGACCGTTACGCCGGGGAGCTCGCCGAGCTTCTTCACCGCTGACGGAGGATCGGCACCCACGATGAGCAGTTTGATGTTAGGTCGGAGGGCCTGCACCAAGGGAAGCGTGCGGGCACAGAATTGGAACATGCATTCCTGGTTGGGATAGTAATCCATGCGGCCAACGAAGCAGAGTGTGTCGGCATCGTATGGCTCCGCGGCAGGCGCGAAATAGACGCTGTCCACGCCGTTCGGGAACCAGTCCGTGGCAACGCCGGTGTGATATCCCTCGAGCGTCTCCCACTCGGCACGGGTGGTTGCGGTACACAAGTCGAATCGGCCGGCGAGGCGCCGTTCTTCGCGCGCGAGCTTCCTGCCCTCGAGCCAGTAGCCCGGAGAAAGCGGGAACGGTTTGTAGCGCGCGTACTCCAGCCATTTCTGCGAGTCCATGTCTCCGAAATCGAGGATCTTCGGGGTGCCGCGCACGTGTGCGACGTACTGCGCCACGGACGAACAGTGTACGAAGATTAGGTCGAAGCGCTCGCGTGCGAGCAACTGGCGCACTCTGCGTGCCAGATCCTGCGAATGGAAGAAGCCCATCGAGGAAGGGATAGGGGTCGGCAGTCGCAGTAACATGCGCCCCACCTGGATGGGGTTACGCACTTGCGCGATCTCGTAGCGCGCGCAATAGGGTGCTATCCCCGTGGCATCCCGTGCTTCCGCGGCCGAGCGCGCCATCGATGCCACGGTCACCTCGTGGTTCCCCGAGAGGTGCTTGATCATGTTAAAGGGGCGGATCTTCCCGCCGCGCCGGGGCGGATACGGGAAGCGATGGCAGAGATACAGGATCTTCACGCCAGCATTCCTTTCAGCTCGGTGGTAACGTCCTCGGGCGTGCGCCTGTCCAGGTATATCCGCGACCAGATTTCCAGGTTGATGAGGGCGAGCAAACGGTCGGTGCCGTCGATGCGGTTGGCCTCGTGGGCCGCGATCAGGTTCCGCACTTCCTGAAGGTGAAACAGGCCGCGAGTGTTGACGACCGCCTCGGACAGGAGGCCCTGTACGAGCGGCGCCAAGTCGGCCTTGAGCCACGCGCCCATCGGCGTGCCGAAGCCGCGCTTCTTGCGCTCCAGGATGTCGCGCGGCAGCAGGCCGGAAACCGCCTCCTTCAGGACGTGCTTGAGCCTCATGCCACGGATCTTCACCGCCTCCGGCATGCTTGCAGCGAGCTCGACCAACTCGTGGTCAAGCAAAGGTACGCGGCATTCGAGGGAAGTCGCCATGCTCATCTTGTCCGTGAGCATCAGCAAGTCGTCCGGCAATTGCGTTTCCGCGTCCACCGCCAGCATGCGGTTCAATGCGTCCCCGCCGCCGGCGTGACGGAACGCAGCCGCGATCCTGTCCGGCCGCGCTGAGCCATCAAGGCGAAGCAGCCGCTGCGCTTCCTGTGCCGGAAATACCTGTACGTACGCACGGTAGCGCTCCTCGAACGGCATTCCCGCACTCGCCAGGAACCCCTTCGCCAGGCGGGAGAAGTTGAGGAGCGGTGAGTGCCGGTCGCTCGGTAGACGCTCGCCCAACGCCGAGGCCGCACGTCTCGCCCATCCGGGCAGGCGGTCGAAGTAGGCCTGGTAGTGGTTTCCCAGATATCGCGAGTAGCCGCCGAACAACTCGTCACCACCCACGCCCGAGAGAATTACTGTCACGTCGCGACGGGCGAACTGGGAGACGAGGAAGGTCGTAATAAAGGCCGTATCGGAGAGCGGTTCGTCCATATGCCAGAGCAGGCGCGGCAGAAGCGCGACGACGTCGGGCCGGACCACGATCTCGTGGTGCTCCGTGTGGAACAGATCGGCGACTCGGCGGGCATAGGGCAGCTCATTGTAGAAGTCGTCCGCCGCCGTTCCCTTGAATCCGATCGCGTACGTCCGTATCGGCTGGTCGCTGTGGGCCGCCATCAAGCCGACCACGGTGCTGGAATCAATGCCGCCGGACAGGAACGCGCCGATCGGCACATCGCTCACCATCTGCATGCGTACCGCTTCGTCGAGGCGTGCACGTATCCGTTCCACCCATTCGTTCTCGCCCAGACTCCGATCGATTGCCGCTGGAATACGCCAGTAGCGGCGCTCCTCGACGCGCCCGCCTTTGACGAAAAGCACGCTCGCCGGTGGGAGCTTGGAGATGCCTCGGAATATCGATTGTGGCGCCGTCACGTATCCGAGATTGAGATAGGAATGCAGCGCGTCGGGATCGATCTGCGCCGAAACTCCCGGCAGCGTAAGCAGCGTTTTTGCCTCGGAGGCGAAGGCGAACCGGCGCGCATCGCGGTAGATGTAGATCGGCTTGATGCCCACACGGTCGCGGCCGACGATCAGCCGCTGGCCGCGCGCGTCCCACAGAGCGAAGGCGAACATGCCGTTCAGCCGATGGATGAACTCGTCGCCATATTGAGCATAACTGTGGAGAATGACTTCGCTGTCCGACGCGGTCTTGAACCGGTGGCCCAGCGCAACGAGCTCCCGGCGCAGTTCGCGAAAATTGTAGATTTCGCCGTTGCAAACGAGCCACAGCGTGCCGCCGTCGTTCGATAGCGGCTGGTGCCCGCCGGCCAGATCGATGATCGAAAGGCGGCGCATGCCGATAGCGCACGGGCCATCGGCATGATGGCCCTCGTCGTCCGGCCCGCGGTGCACGATGACCCGGCCCATGGCGGGCATCAGCGCCGGGTCAGCGGGGGCGCCGTCTAGCTGAAAAATGCCGTAGATTCCGCACACGTCAGAGTCCTGTGGCGGGTCCGGTCTTGGGGCAAGCTGCAGTTCTAGCGGAGAGAGTCCGTCTGAAGAGCTCCAGCTGACCTGCGGTAGTCGCCGCCCAGCTGTATCCTTCCGCGTAACGGCGCGTCAATTTTCGGTCCGGATAATTCCGAAACAATTGCTGCAGCGCCTCTACGATGCCACGTGCGGATCGCTCGCTTATCAGCACGCCCGCTTCCGGAGCAGCGACGACTTCCGGTGTCCCGCCTACCCTTGTCGATACGACCGGCGTGCCGCACGCCATCGCTTCCAGCAACACGTTTGGCCAGCCTTCCCTGCTGGAGGCAAGCACCAGCGCATCCGCCGCGCCGTAATACTCGGCCAGCTGTTCTTGCGGCATGGCTCCGAGGAATCTGACGCGCTCCCGTATCCCGAGCGTGCGAGCCAGTTCTTCCAGACTCCGTTGCTCGCGTCCCTCTCCTATTATGAGCAAGCATGCACCTGAGTACTCGCAAAGAGCTCTTAGCACGATCTCGTGCCCTTTGAGCGCCACCAGGTTGCCCACCATCAGCAAGACGGTCCCTGTCACCCCCAGACGCGCACGTTGCGACTCGCGATCGACGGGATGAAACAGCCGGGTATCGACTCCGTTCCGCAGCACGAAGATCTTGCTCGCGTCGACTCCCAGCTGGGTCAGCACGGCTTTCAGCGCCGCGCTTACGGTCACCAGCGCCGCCGCGCGCTCGGCCGCCCAAAGAATCATCCTGCGCGGAAGGGCGAACTGCGGCAGCAGGTTGATATCCGTTCCACGGGCGGTGATTACAACAGGCCGATTCAGCTTCTGCCCCATCATCACTGCGGCTACACCGTCGGGATAAAAATAGTGTGCATCGATGATTTCGAAGTCGTGCCCGCTCCGAATGGTGTTCTTCATCGCGGAATAGGCTCCGGCCGCCAACAGAAACGGGGCCATGCTCATGCCGAGCTTTGGCACGGCGAGGTAACGCGGATGGATAACGTCAATACCGTTACGCTGTTCCTCGCTCGGCACTCCTGCAAAAACAGCGTATTCCCCGAACCGCGGGTTGCTCGAAGGGAACCACGGTACCGGCGCCACGACCTTCGACTCGACCTTGCCGCTTGCAAGCAGGTGCCGCAGCCGGGTTTCGACGAAGATTCCATGGCTCGGGCGGGCCGTGTGGGGATAGAGCGTGCTGAAGGTGAGGATCTTCATGCACGACGGCGCAATTGCATCAGGTCAGCACCTCAACCGCTGCCCGCGCCTCGCCGGTGACGCGCGCGCCCATCACCTTGCGCAGGAACGACTCGAACATCAGCAGGGTCCATAGGGGCGTACTGTAGTCCCGCAGTCCGGACTGGTGGTCCTCCACAAGCCGGCGCAGGTAGCCGGCGTTGAACCAGCCGGTTTCGGCGAGCACCGGCCCGAGCACGGCTCTCTTCACCGGCTCACGCAACGGCCCGCGGAACCACTGGGCGAGCGGGACCGCGAAGCCCATCTTCGGCCGATACAGGATCTCGGCTGGCAAATACGGCGCGAGCGCCTTCTTCAGGAGGACCTTGCCCTCACCGTTACGCAGCTTGAACTCCGGTGGCAGGCTCGACAGCCATTCCACCAGGGGATGATCCATGAGCGGCTCGCGCACCTCGAGCGAATGAGCCATGCTCGCGCGGTCCACCTTGGTGTTGATGTCACCCACGAGGTAGGTCTTGAGGTCCAGATATTGGACGAGTGACAGGGGATGATCCGAGGGAGCGTGTCCGGCGTGGCGCTTGAGCACTTCCACCGCCGAGTAGCCTTGTAACTCGCTGCGGAAGCGCTCGCTGAACAGATTGCGACGCATCCCGTCGTGCAGCATGGAAACGCTGTGAAAATAGGCCTCCACTGAATTCCGGGCTAGGGCCTCCAGGGTCGACTTGGCCCGGAGCACGCGCGGCGCCCAGTCCACCTTGGGATAGAGCCAGCCCAACAGTCCGAATACGGGCCGTCGCAGCTCTAGCGGCAGCCGCGAACGCACACGTTCCTCGTTGACGTGCCAACGGTAGCGGCGGTAGCCGCCGAAATTCTCGTCGCCCCCGTCACCCGATAATGCAACCGTAACGGTCTTTCTGGCGAGCTCGCACACCCGGTAGGTGGGGATCGCGGAGCTGTCGGCGTAAGGCTCGTCATACAGCGTCGCCAAGCGGTCCACCAGGCTGAAGTCATCCGGGTCCACCTGCTCGACGTGGTGTTGCGTCCGGTAGCGCTCCGCCACCGTTCGGGCATACGCAGACTCGTTGAACGCCGGATCGCCAAAGGATATGGAGCAGGTGATGACCGGTTCTGCGGAAAGGCCCGACATCATCGCCACCACTGCACTGGAGTCCACGCCGCCCGAGAGAAATGCGCCCAGTGGGACGTCCGATATCAGGCGGAGTCGGACGGATTCGCGCAGGCGCTCGATCAACTCCTCGCCCGCGTCCTGCTCGGTAGGGGACGCACCGGTCTTGAAAGGCACATCCCAATACTCGACCGGTGCTGATGCGGAGCTGCCTCGCCTCAAGCTAAGGGTGTGTCCCGGAGAGAGCTTGTATACGCCTTTGAAGATGGTGCGCGGTTCGGGCACGTAACCATAGGCAAAGTAGTCCTCGACCGCCAGCGGATCGATCACCCGCGGCAGCCCAGGATAGACCAGCAGAGCTTTGAGCTCGGAGCCGAAGATCCACGGGCCATCGGGCAGCTGGGCGTAATACAGGGGCTTTACGCCCAAGCGGTCGCGGGCGAGGAACAGCGTCTCCCGGTTGCGGTCCCACAGCGCGAATGCAAACATGCCGCGGAAGCGCGTGACACAGGATGCGCCCCACTGCTCCCAGCCGTGCACGATGACCTCGGTGTCGGAGCGGGTGCGGAAGCTGTGTCCACAGGCTGCAAGCTCCTTCGCGAGCTCCTGGAAATTGTAGATCTCGCCGTTGAACACGACAGCCACGCTGCTGTCCTCGTTGTAGAGAGGCTGCTGCCCCGTCGAGAGGTCGATGATGGAAAGGCGCCGGTGCCCTAGCGCCAGGCCCGGCTCCAGGTGCAGCCCGCCGGCGTCTGGGCCGCGATGATGCAAGGAGGAATTCATGCGCTCGACCAGGCTACGATCGATTTCGCGCCGGCCACTACCGTCGAAAATGCCCGCGATGCCGCACACTATCGTTTGCCTCGAATGAGTGGAAGAAACTGTTGCAGTGAGTCGATGCCAAGAGCCAATCTAGCGCAATTCAGGTCCGGACACGGCGCGCGTTCCTCGCAAGCAATTCGTCATAGATCGTCATATACGCATCCACCATCGCTCCCATGCCAAACTTGCGCTCGATCGTGCGCCGCGCCTCAATCCCGTGGCGCCTGCAGAGCTCGGGGCTCTCGGCGTAGGCGCGCATGGCGCGCGCCATGCTTTCCGGGTCGGCCCTCGGCACGAGCGTTCCCGTCACTCCGGCCTGAATCAATTCAGGATTGCCACCTACGGCGGTCGCAAGCACCGGTAGTCCGGTCGCCATCGCCTCGAGGATGGTGTTGGAAATACCCTCCGCGAGCGACGGCAGCACGAACAAGTCGAAACTGCGCATTATACGGGCGACGTCGTTGCGCTCCCCGGGCAGCCAGGCATATAACGCGACCCCTGCCTCGGCAAGCGCCAGGTGCACGGGCTCGCGCAGTGGACCGTCGCCGACCATGACCAGACGAAGCCGCTGCTCCCCTCCAGGCACTATCTGCATGAGCCGCACAAAGGCACGTGCAAGCGTTAGCGGATCCTTGACGTCCTGCATCCGCCCGACGCTGCCAATTACGAAATGCCCGGGCCCAGCGAAATCAGCGTGCGGTACCGGATCCCGGCGCTCCCCTGCGGGGTGGAACCGTTCAGAGTCCACGCCGTTATAGATCTGGGCAATACGCGAGGCGGGGACTCCGATCTTCTGCTGCAAATAGGATCCCAGGTCCCGAGACACAGTGATGTATTGATGCACGAACGGCTTGAACAGCCGACGCACTACCTGGCGCCTGACGTTGACTCCGTCCAGATCATTGGCATCGCGACCATGTTCACCGTGAATGCGCACGGGAACCCCCGCCAGCGCCGCCGGCACCGTCCCCTCGAGGGCGGCAAGATTGCGTGTGTGGACGATATCTGGGCGCAGCCGGCTCAGCAGTCGCCACAGTCTGACAAGGGTGACCGGACTGTTCCCTGGAGGTTTGTTGAGGGCGAATACTGGAACGTCGGCGCGCTGTATGCGTTGACGAAACGCTGAGTAGTCCGTCAGGGTCACGATCGCGTGGCGAAAACGCTCCGCGGGAATGCGATTGATTAAATTGATCAGGCCGTTTTCCAGGCCGCCGACGTCGAGCCGAAAGATGACATGCGCAACCAGCGGCGCCCCCCGGGCTCCGCTCGTGACTTTCGCCGGCTCAGGAGGAAGATTGGGCGCGGCGCGTATACTCATCGGTCGGCCTCGTTGCAGCTTGCATGGATCTCAACGGCGGTCCGAAAGGCAGCTAACCCAGGCTCTTCGCAATGTGCGGCCCGATCAGGTTGGCGAGGGCAAGCGGCAGCCGCTGCCACAGCTTAATGAGCAAGCGGTACCTGGGATTGAGCGGATTTACTTCGGGCACGCGTTTGCCCCTGACCAGCCGGTACTCGTAGTGCAGCGGTTGCGGCTCGAAGCCCCAGTTCTTCTTGAAATCGAAGGAGCCGGTTCCGCGCTTGCTGCGGCCGTAGTCGAACACGCGTATCCCCCGCTCGCAGGCGCGCCGCATCAGCTCCCAGTACATGAAGTCGTTGCCCGCCACTTCCCGCGCCTGATCCGTCCCGCCGCCGTAGTAGGGCAGCACCTCGTCGCGGAAGTAAAAGGACATCACGCTCGCAACGAGCCTCCCTTCCTGAGTGACCGTCAATACTTCGCAACTCAGGCCGAAGACGTCCCGGAGGGCCTGGAAGTAGCGCTTGGAGAGAACCGGGGTGCCGAGACGGTGAACGCTGTGAGCATAGGCAGCGAAGAAGCGCTCCACGCCCTCGTCGATCTCGCTCTTGAGTCCCGCCTTGATCCCCTTGCGGACCATGGCCCGCTGCTTGCGCGGAATCTCGTTGAGATTGCGTTCGACATCGGGGTCAATCGCCTTCCTGAATGTGACGTAGAGATCCGAATGTGCCCATTCGGGATGATGGGGAGTGAACGAACGATACTCGAGATGGTCGACGCGCCGTTCTTCCGCCAGCGCTCCGGCGGCCTCGTCGAGCACGCGCCGCGCTCGCTCGCTCCCCGCCGCGATCCCGCCGTATACGCAAAACGGCAATGAAACCAGCGCGTGTCCGAACAGGATGCTCCTCAGCTCGGCGAGGGGCAGGACGCCCTCGATCCTCCCTTCTGCCTCGGCATAGAGGAACTTCGTGCGGTGTCCAAATGCCCGCTCGATGACCGTCTTCCAGCCGGAACGGTGGAAGAACGTGGCTTCGCGGCAGCCGGATACGAACTCGTCCCACCGGGAAAAATCGACAGCCTCCAGCTCCCGCACCCGCACGCCGACTGACGCCTCTCCTTCCGCGTCCATTGACGCGCTGCGGGTTGGTGCGGGATTCATTGACGCTGGAGCGGCGGACAAGGCGCAGCCTATCGACGACCGGTAACCGCCGAGTAAGCAACCAAACGCTCGGTCGCGCGTTCAAGCCATTCGCGCAGCACCGCCACAATGCGCTGTGACGCTCGGCCATCCCATAGCTCCGGAATCCTTCCGGATTTCCCTCCGCTGCGCAAGATATCGTCCACCGCAGCCAGGATTCGCGCCGGGCTGCTCCCGACCACGGCGTTGGTTCCCTGCTCAACGGTAATCGGCCGCTCGGTGTTCTCGCGCAGTGTGACGCAGGGTATGCCGAGCGCGGTTGTCTCCTCCTGGATTCCGCCGGAATCGGTCAGCACCAGGCGCGCCGCCTGCATCAGCCCCAGCATTTCTAGATATCCCAGCGGGGGGAGTTTGAGGATCGAGCGTGTTTCCAGCATGGGGCTTAGTCCGTGCTGCTCGATCTTGGCGCGTGTCCGCGGGTGCATAGGGAAGACCACGGGAAGACGGGAGCTCACGTCGCGGATTGCCCCGAGCAGGGATCGCAACATAATGGGGTCGTCCACGTTGGAGGGGCGGTGAAGGGTGAGAACGCTGAAAGCCTTTTCCGCCCCATCCGCCGGAGCGCCGTGCTGGCTCATGGTCTGTGCGGCCGGCACAGCGTCCCCGAGGCTATATCGGAGGGTGTCGATCATGACATTTCCCACGAAGTGGATGCGCGACTCGGGGACACCCTCGCGCATCAGGTTCTCCCGCGCGCTTCTCTCGGTGATAAACAGCAAGTCCGAAATCTGGTCGGTAAGCAGGCGATTGATCTCCTCCGGCATGGTGCGGTCAAAGCTGCGCAGTCCCGCCTCGACGTGTATCACTGCGACTCCCTTCTTGACCGCCACCAGCGCGCACGCCAGCGTGGAGTTCACGTCCCCCACAACCAGCACCGCAGCAGGCTGTTCCTGCTCCAGGACCGGCTCGAAGCGCCGCATGATCTCGGCGGTCTGCACGGCATGCGAGGCCGAGCCCACCTCCAGATTGATATCCGGGTCTGGTATTCCCAGCGCGCGAAAGAACTGTCCGTTCATCTCCGAGTCGTAATGCTGCCCGGTATGCAGGAGCCGCACCGGAATTGGCGGGGTAGCGCCGCGCATGGCCCTGATCACCGCGGCGATCTTCATGAGATTCGGACGTGCCCCCACTACGCAGAGTATGGGAGCGGCGGCGACACGGGAGGACATCAACCTCCCCCTTCCTGGCTGACCCGCAGATCCGCAGGCGCAAGTTCCCGCGGCAGTTCGTCGATCACTTCGGCCACCTCCTTACCGGTAAACGCGTGCTTCTCATCCAGGCGGCCTCAACTCGCAGCAAACAACCGTTCGTGTAGTTCTATGTGCCGCGTAAGACTTGAGTATAGCAGTCCCGCGAGCGGGGAAAAAGATTCCAGCGTCAGACTTAAAGCGTATTCGCTTTACCGACGTCGATGTTGTGGCGCACTAGGCGGTCAAGTCCATCGGCAACACGACTTCTTGGTCGAACAACGAAGGAGAGAATGCGCGTGCTGCACTGCTGACCTGTGGAATGTGACCGCCGGAACCGAGTGCGTAACACGACCTCGCGAATCGTGGTGTTCGCCGCTTTTCGAGCCTTAGTTGTGGCCTGTTCGGCGCCGCATTACATGCCGGCACGCTCGAGCGGCGATCTACGGTTTAAAGATGCGGACGAATGGCGGGTCCACGCTCGTGGTCTGACACAGCCACACGGTCACGCCATACTCGGGCACCGTAATGCCGACCCACCAGTCTCCAGAATTGAGTTGGTGCGGGCCAAGAAGAGTCCATGTATCCGACACTGCGCAAGTCCAATGCAGTCACTCCAAACTTAACCGGAGGATCGGTGACATCGGTAACCGTGCCGTTAGCGTTAAGCCGCCAGAATGCGGCAGAACCGTTGCCGCCGCCAAAGTAGAAAGCGCCGTTGATCGCTACGCCATTCTGGTGGTACGGACCCGATGCCCCATTGATCTGCGAGCCCCAACTGGAAACCACAGCATTCGAGAATCTGACTCCTCCCGTATCGGCAAATGCCAAACCTCCCGCCCCGCTGTTTAGTTGTGGCACCCACTCCAAGGCTCCTGCTACCTGGTTGTTGACGCTATTATCGAAGGGGGCAACATCTTGCCAGGGTTGGCCATATGGCTTCCTTTTGATCGTGCCGCTGTTATAAAACCGCAGGTATAAGTCGCCATTCGCAGGATTCAAAGCGAGATGCTGATACCCGTGGCCGAAGGTATTTGGGTTAGCCTGAGTCGTATCCTTTGTCCACGTATTCGTGGCATCGTCATAAGTGATAAGTGCCTGACCCGCAATGTGGCCCATTCCCCAGAACTGGATTTTCTTGTGAACGGGATCCCAATGACCGCGACTGGCAAATTCCAAAATCGAATGCCCTCCACCAGCATCCACGAGGGCAAGATCGAAATTGCCCGCAGTGAAGCCGGCCCACGTTCCAGGTTGCATCAAAGCCGCTAACTGGGCAAGCGGCGTCGCCGTCCCCGATGCCAGCGTCGTGGCCTGCACAGGTGCCGTTTGCGCAGAAGTATTCCCCGCAGCGTCGAAGGCGGAAACTGTAAACGTATAGGTCGTACTCGCTTGAAGGCCAGTATCCACGTAACTCGTTGCCGCGCTCGTCGCTACAGGGGTGCCATTCCGACGCACTGTATAGCCCGTCACGCCGACGTTGTCCGTCGATGCGGTCCAGGTCAGGCCGATCGCGTTCGTACCCGGTGTGCCAACAAGGTTAGTGGGTACAGAAGGTGGAA
>WNFF01000649.1_pt1 | contig 30322 bp, 26 predicted proteins | sample 5400441 | NCBI WGS metagenome assembly WNFF01 (sample SAMN13153345, study PRJNA577476) | soil metagenome | isolation source: 120 cm saprolite under Douglas fir tree site 2 hole 3 replicate 1 | place: USA:California | collected 2015-04-18
GTCGGGGAGACAACCGCAATGCCAACTTGGCGTCATCTCTTGAACGTATCTCTGGTGCTCTGCGGGATTCGACTGCAACCCGGCGCGGACGCGCTCCAGGTCCCCGGAGACGTCGAAGTCTTGAAGTACGGATTCGGGCCAGCGCACCTCCGCGGCCTGTGAGCGGTGCTGCTTGATCACGCGCTTCCAGCAGCTCTCGCGGTCCAGCGCGCGCAGCTCGGTGAAGAGACGGCGCGCGTAGAGGATGGGCGGGGCGACTAAGTCTCCGAAGAGCGAGACGACGAGCGGCTCGCCGCGCCAGCGCGACGCGAGCTCCCGCACCATCGCGGCGGTCACGAACGGCATGTCGGCAAGCATCACCACCGCCGCAGCGGGTCCACCGGGCAGCTTGGAGATGCCGGCGCTGAGCGAGGTGCTCATCCCTTCGGCGTAGCGCGGGTTGATCATGGTCAGGCACGGCAATTCCTTGAGCTCCGCGCGCGCCCGGTCGCTCTCATGCCCCAACACGACCAGCACTGGGTTGAGTCCCGCCGCCGCGGCCACGCGCACCGCGCGGCGGAGCACGGTCTCGCCATCGATTTCGAGGAAGAGCCTGTTCTTCCCCATGCGGCTCGAAGTGCCTGATGCGAGCAGGACGCAGCCGATGTCAGCGCTGCTCATGGATGCTCCCGCGCTCCATCCGAAGGCGCAGAGACTCGCGATCAGCGCGGACCGCGAGCATCTCGGCCACGATACTGATCGCTACCTGCTCCGGGCCCTCGCCGCCCATATGCCGCTTGCCGTTGATTTTCAGTGCGACCATTGCCATGCCTTCAAGAAGTGCAATCACTGGGCCGCGACCAAAGACTCCAAACCGCCAACGGCGTGCTGAGTTGAGCTGACAGCGATTGACGATTCTTCGGCAGCTGCTCTGCGCACGAGCCCGGGCAGGAGGGTTAGCTCTTGCGCCACAATCCGTCGGGAACGAACGTCGCGGACCGGAGGCGCACTGACACAGGGAGGTGTCATGTCACGGGATGCGTTATGTTTGCGCTGTGACAAGAAAGGGCAATACGCGCTCAGTGGCCAAGACGGCCGGGGGGCGCTCAGCCGAGCGAGGACCTTGTCTCTTCCTCGAGATCGAGTGCGAGCGGCCTCTGGCCGGGCCAGCCCGGTTTGGCCTTCACCAGAGCGCCGTCGTTCGGATCGGGCGCGGGGCTGAGCGAGCTGCTCGTCTCGACCGTGGGGGGCTCGATGTTCTCGTTCCCGACGACGCTGTCTCGGTCGAGCATGCCTCGCTCAGCCGGGTTGGGGGTCGCTGGAAGGTCAGGGACCTCGGATCACGAAATGGCACCTTCCTGAACTCGGAGCGAATCGAGGAAGAGGAGGTCCTCAGCGACGGGGCCATGCTACAGCTGGGATCGACGTTTTTCCGCTTCCGCGCCGCTCGGGAGAATGTCGAACCCCTGATCCTGGACTCGAGTGAGCTTCGTCCTGGACCAACCGGGATTCCGACGTTCTCCCCAAGGTTTGCGGACGTGCTCAGACGCGCGGCAGCCATTGCTCCGACTCGCGTCCCAGTCCTCCTCCACGGCGAGAGTGGAACCGGGAAGGAAGTACTCGCAAGGACCATTCACAATCTCTCGGGACGGAGCGGTGAATTCGTCGCGGTAAATTCCGGCGCCATTCCAACCAACCTGGTTGAAGCAGAGCTCTTTGGATATCGAAAGGGGGCGTTCTCGGGAGCCGAACGGGACCACCCGGGCCTTGTCCGCGCGTCCAACGGCGGCACGCTCTTCCTCGATGAGATCGGGGACCTTCCGATCGCCGCTCAGGCAGCCTTCTTACGCGTCCTTCAAGAGTCCGAAGTCCTTCAAGTTGGGTCCATCCGGCCTCAGCGGCTCGACCTCCGAGTAGTCGCAGCGACGCACCAGGATCTAGAACGACTTGTCGCCGATCGCTCTTTTCGACACGACCTTCTCGCGAGACTCGATGGAGTACGGCTCGAGATCCCTTCCCTCTGGAAGCGGTCGGAGGATGTGCCCCTATTGATCGCGACTCTCCTGAAGAAGCTTGCCCCGGAGTGCCCAAGGGCGAGATTCTCCCCGGCCGCAGGGGAAGCGCTCCTCGCGCACCAGTGGCCATTGAACATCCGGGAGCTCGAGCAGACCTTGGCAGGGGCGCTGGCACTCTCTGAAGGGGGCACAATCGAGCTCGAGCATCTCCCTCGTGCTCTTCGGGGAAGTCCGAGAGGAACGCCGAAACGAGAGCTGACATCCCAAGAAAAAGACCATTGTGAGGAGCTGGTTGGACTCCTCCGCAGCCATCAGGGAAACCTCAACGCAATCGCTCGCATCCTCGGCAAAGGTCGCACGCAGGTGGTGCGGTGGATTCATCGGTACGGAATCGATCTCGCGGACTTTCGAATACGGTAATTGCTGTGAGCCCATCTGACTTTGGCAAAGACCAAACCATGCGGAATCGAGGTCCGGTCTCGTCCGACTCCGAGCTTAACGTCCCCTTGGAGCGGGAGGGACAGTACACCCGACTTGGTGAGCTCGGCCGAGGTGGGCAGTCCGTCGTCTTGCGAGCTTTCGACGAGTTCGTGAGCCGCGAGGTCGCTTTGAAGGAGCTGTTGCCCTCGGAGGACGAAACTCCGACGGACTCGGACCCGCCGGCCGACACCTCCCACGCGGATCGAGAGAGCGCCAGGCGAGCGCGGTTCTTGCGCGAGGCACGCCTCGTCGCGCAACTGGACCATCCTGGCATCGTGGGGGTGCTCGAGCTGGCGCGGCGGCGCGACGGGACGGTCGTGTGCGTGCAGAAGCTGGTCCGAGGAGAGACGTTGAAAGCTCGCCTTGCTCGGTGCGCGAGTCTGGTGGAGCGACTCGAGCTGCTGCCTCACATCATCGACGCATGCCAGGCAGTTGCGTACGCCCACTCGCGAGGAGTCATTCACCGCGACCTCAAGCCGTCGAACATCATGGTCGGCTCTTACGGTGAGACCGTCGTCGTTGATTGGGGACTGGCCAAGAAGCGAGGGGAGCCGGAGGATAAGCAGGGGAGCGAAACACCTCGGAGCGAACCCACCCTCACTCGCACCGGCCAGGCACTGGGGACGCCAGGGTACATGAGCCCCGAGCAGGCCCGAGGCGAAGTCGATCAGTTCGACGAGCGTTCCGATGTCTTCAGCCTCGGGGTGATTCTCTACGAGCTGCTCACGGCCCGCATTCCATTCGATGGCGCCACAAGCGAGCACGTCATCGAGCGGCTGCTGAGAGGGTCGTACTACCCAGTTCGGGTGGTTTCCCCGGATGCACCACCCGAGTTGGCCGCGATCACGGAACGCGCGCTTCAGTTCGCTCCGGCAGACCGGTACCCGAGCGCGGACAACCTCGCGAAAGAACTGGTTGCGTACCGCGCAGGACGTCGCGTTTTGGCGTACGAGTATCGGCCTTTGGAGCTGCTGAAGAAATTCGTCGCCGCGAACCGAGCTCTGTCCGCGGTTGCCGCTGCCGCTCTGTTAGTCCTTGTCGCGTCTTCCGTCGTCATCGGCTACCAGCTTCACGTCGCGCGCCTGAACCTTGCAGCCTCCTTCCTCGAACGAGCGCGAGCGGCGGAAGAGAGCTCCGATTGGGGTCGGGCTGCCGGATACTATGCGGCTTCGCGAATAGAGCACGACTCGCGCGAGTCCCGCTGGGGTTATGCGCTCGCTCGGCAACGCATGCCGCATCGGCTCTTCGCCCATAGGGGTGTGGATCAATCGGTAGTTGACGTTGGCTTTCTAAAGGACGGGCGGGCGTTGGCGATCGCAGTCGAACCTCCCTTCGTCATCGGACGAGAATTGGACACCGGGCGCGAGCTGTGGCGGTTTCAGTCAGCCGCACAAACACAAACGTTGTCCTTTCTCCCGACTGGTCAAATTCGCTTCGAAGTTGCTGGCAACCAAAGAGTTTACCTCGACGCCGCGACCGGACGTTTGGTCGGCTCGTTCTCACTTCGCGAAGCCTATCCATGCCGGTCAGGACCCGTGCCGCCGCCCGTTGCGTTCACGGCCAAAGGCCTTGTCACCAGCGGGGGAGCCACCGAGCCTCTCGTGCTTTCCCCGGAGCTCGGCCCGGGAGTTCTTTGCTCCGTTTCGGACGACGGCCAGCGGGTCGCCTTTCAAGACAGCAACGGCGTCGTGCATCTCTGGGACCTCACCCGGAGGGAAGAGCTCGCAAATCGGCACATTTCAGACGCAAGCGATTTGATTTTCACTGCGCACGGGCTGGCCGTCGTCCGCGCGCGCGCTATCCAGGTCTTCGGCGGCCCGGAGGGTGACTTCGCAGTCGCGATTCCTGGACGACGGGGCCGTGGCGTGGTTGTCGCGCGGGGCAGGGGAGTCAGCGCCTCGCCCGATGGCCACCTCCTGGTCACGGCAAGGGTTACGGCGAATCAAGCGGACCTCGTAGACCTGAGGGCGCGGACCGTCGTCTCGTCGTTCAGCTACGACCCCGGAGTGCCGAACTTCACTTTTTCGCCCTCGAGTGACCGGCTGATTGTCTCCGGGCCGCTCCATGGCTCGAGCCTGGTGGTCTGGGATATCTACCCGCTTGCACCCGCACGTTCCGTGACGGGAAGTCCGCTCATGCTCTTCCGAACATCCCGCGATCGGGGCCGCTTCGCTGTCGTGCACCGTAGTTCATCCCGGTACGAGGTATGGGATGAGAACGGCTCGCAGCTGCACTTCGGAGAGCTGGGCGATCGAGCGGACGTCATTTTGTCGGCCGATGGCCGTCGAATCGCCGTAGCTGACACGAGCCGCGTCGGTGTCCTCGATGCGAGCACCGGTGAAAGTCTTTGGCATCTCGAATGCGAGAAGTGTCTTTACATCAAACTCTCCGCAGACGGGACTCGTCTTCTCACCCGGAATGAGACGCGTCTTGAGCTGTGGGACGTCGCGCAGAAGAGGTCCATTTGGAGCGAGTCGTCGCGCCTGGGCAAGCCGACAGAACATATTGACGTATCCAGTGATGGCCAGCGGGTCCTATGGATTCGCGGCCCATCTATCTTTATTCATCGTGTTAGCGATGCGAGCGATGTAGAGCTCCAGGCGGACGACCTGATCCGGGACGCTATCTTCAGTGACGACGGCACGCGGGTCGCTGTTGACACCTTGGCGACGATCAGTGTCTGGGACATTGGTCGATTGCGGCCAATCTGGCAGGTGCGCAATTTCTCCTCGGTGGCTCAAGGGCTTCGCTGGTCGAGCGATGACTCCGCGCTGATGGTTTTTTACGACTCACAGGGCACCTCGTTGATGGACAGCGGAACTGGCGAGCGTTTCGCGAATTTGATGGTAACGAAGGCCGCGGCCAACCGGGCGGAAGAGATCGCTCTGCCAAGTCTTCGCTACCGAATCTCCCGGGGCGACGGCGCATGGGAAATGTGGCCCTTGCCTGCGCCCGATGACGGCCCTCCGCGCGCGAGCTTGATGCGCGTGCTCTCGGAAGCGGGACTCGAGATGCGCGGAGTCGAGTTGGTGGCCGCGGCGCCCAGCCCAGGTGCGGTGCCCTCATCTGCCGGCAAGATCTCTGCGGTGGAGGGCGACCGCGAGTAGGCTGTGGCCAAGTGGTACCGGCCAGAACCGTGCCGACCTGCAGAGACTCGTTAGTCCCAACCCGGACACACTAGCTCGGAAGGTAAGAAGGCGTTGCGATTCGCTTCGCGGTCGCGGTCGGCTGCCGAAAAGGTACGTAAAAGGTACGTAATTTGCCGGTCAGCAGCGAATAGGTCCGAACACGAGCGAACGCCACTTTTCAGAGGGAAAGTGGGATTTTTCGAACTTCTCCTCTGAAATGCCAAAAACGAGGGAACGGACTTAAAATCCGCTGGTCCTAATCGGGCCGTATGGGTTCAAGTCCCATCTCGTGCACAGGTTTATTACCCGGAGGCAGGAGGCTTACGCTGAGGCGACGGAAGGTGGCCTATCTGACCTATGATCTCGAACGGTAGGCCGACTTTCTGGCAAGTCACAGCTCAGCCCGACGCTGCCGGCGCTGTGACGTAGTGGCGGATTTCGATTGAGATCCCGTCCGGTCCGTCGAAATACAGGGAGTGTCCAAAGCCACGTGCTCCAAAATTGCGTTGTCGGGAACTTGTTTCACGGAGCATCCTGACACGACCCGGGTGCGTCCCAGGAAGCGAGGACCTCTCCATGATGCTCGGAATTCTTTCCGCATTGACCGCTGGCCTCTTCACTGGCGCTGCCGCCTTCGTCATCCTGCTCACCGCGCTGGCCTGAAATGCCGAGTCCCAGTTGACACTACTTTAGGCGACGGCGGAACCCACTCGCATTCGCCACATTCTCGCGTGACGAAGCACCTCTCCTCGCCCTGGACGTCCGTGCGGTCCTTGACGATCTCGAAAGTTAGGACCCAATATCTGTGCTTCTCTGGAAACTAGAGGGAGTAGGCATGAACCGAAGAAAATTCCTTGCTGGCAGCGCTGCTGCCACGGCCGCCGTGTGGAGCGGTCCGTTCGGTTTTCCTGGCGCCGTTGCAACCACTGAACCCCAATCGGGTCGCACCGTGACGCTGGATGCCAAGCCTGCGCGTATCAGCATTGATACGGCGAAGACTACAGTGCTGGTGATCGACATGACCAATGACTTCGGTTCTAAGGGCGGGATGTTCGACCGAGCCGGAATTGATGTTTCTATCATCCAACAGGCAGTGCCGCCGACGGCGAAGGTGCTGGAGTCGAGCCGGAAGTCAGGGATAAAGATTGTCTATCTGAAAATGGCATATCGGCCCAACCTTGCGGACATGGGGCCTGTGGACTCGCCGAACTGGCGGGATCACCACCAATTTGGCGTCGGCACGGTAGTGCGCGATCCCGATGGGGCGGAGAGCCGGATTGCGATTCGTGACACCTGGAACACAAAAGTGATCGACGCGCTGAAACCACAACCGGGGGATATCGAGATTTACAAGACTCGGTTCAGCGGCTTTTACCAAACCGATTTGGATAAGACGTTGAAGCAACTGGGAGCGCGGTATTTGATCGTGACCGGGTGCACAACCAGCATCTGCATAGAGTCGACCATTCGGGACGCGATGTTCCGAGACTATTCACCAATTCTGTTGGCAGATTGTAGCGCTGAGCCGCTCGGGAATGTTTTGCCGAGAAGCAATCATGAGGCATCGCTGCTGTCGATTGAAGCGCTTCTCGGCTGGGTGTCGAGCTCGCAAGACTACATTAGAGCGCTGGAAGGAACAGGCGCGCGGCGCTCCACCAAAAAAGGATAGCACCTGCACCCGAAGGCTGGAGCGAGGTGCCCCTCTCGCAGTGACTTCCGTCGGCACGAAGGGCGAATCGGTGCCGAAGAGGACCTGCGATGCGGGCATGAAGCTCATCAGTGACGCCTCCGCCACAAGACGATGCCCAGTCGCCAGTTGAGGTATGTAAAAGGTACGTAATTTGCCGGTCAGCAGCGAACACATGCGAACACCAGCGGACTCCACTTTTCAGAGGGCAGCCCGCCCAGACCACTCAGCCTACGCGTCGTGCGTGTCTGCGAGGAGGTGTTCCAGAGAGTCCTGCGAGCATCGCCGACAAAACGCGCCGGATCTCCCGCTCGGAAAACGGGCGCACCTTCCTCGACCGCCCCGCCTGCAGTCGATCCCGGATCATCCCTTCCACTGTGCCTCGAATGGCCGACGCGATTGCGGCGGCGCTGAAACCTCTGGAGAAGCTGCCGTCCTTTTGGCCTCGGACGATCAGCTCCCGCGTCAGCTCCTCGAAAGCGAGGAAACCCTTGGAGAGGATGACCTCGGACCCTGTACCGCGCAAGCGTCGACCCTCGAACAGGAACAGAAAAGCCAACTCGGGATCTTGTGCGAAGGCGTGGACGAAAGCGGAGACGACGCCGAGGATCGCTTCGCGCGCGTTGACTGCAGCACCGATGAGCGCCCGGGCGCTCTCGTTCAGCGGCTGCCAGCTTTCATTAAAGATCGCCTGGAGCAAGCCCGCTTTGCTTTCGAAGTAACGGACGAGCTGCGACTCTGAGGTGCCCGCTCGGTGTGCGATCGCCGCGGTAGAGGTTTGTTCGTACCCAACCCGCGCGAACAGCGATTTACCCGCCGCGATAAGTCGCGCGCGCGAGGTCTGCATCAGCTCAGGATCGCTCCTTGCCCGCGCCACCGTACGCCCACCTCAGTGTTGTCGAGGAAACAATTTTGACGTTACGCGAATCATTTCTGAGGAACTTCAATCAATGGGTTGGTAGCAGCACTACCGTAATCTGGCAAGGTGACTACCAGAGTTTTGACTACCATATTTCAGAACACAGTCGGCTGAAGAAGAAGGGTGTCCTTTACCAAAGGGGGAAACATGGCTTACCGAAACGGTGCAGAGGGGTCTTCCGGTCTCGAAGTCTATTGCCCCAGTGCCCTGGCGGGAGCTGTGGTCCTGCGCTTGAGGGCGATTGGAATGACATTCGTGTTGCTGGCCGGCTGCTCCGCTGGCGCCGACGTGCTCTCGCGCGCGGTCGTGCACCACCTCGACGCGCTCGCGCCGATCGGCCTGGTTGATCCGTCGACGCCGATCACGGTCGGCGTCGTGCTCGCCCGGCCCAACCCGGCCGGCGAGGAGGCTCTCGCTGAAGCGCTCTACGATCCGAGCAACGCCCAGTATCAGCAGTTTCTCGATCCCGGCGAATTCGCCAGTGCTTTTGGGGTATCGCCCAGCGCCTTCCAGCAGACGGTGAGCTGGCTGCAGTCGGGCGGGCTGAACGTCACCACCATCGACGGCACGACCGACTATGTGCTCGCCAGCGGGACCGCCGCCCAGGTCGGGTCGCTTTTCGGCGTGACACTGAGCTGGTACCGGACCGTGTACGGCGCCATCTACGCCAACACCACCCCGCCGACGGTGCCGGCATCCCTGCCCATCCTCACTGTGTACGGCCTCAACAACTTGAACCGGTCCCGCACCTTCCACGTGACGCCGTCACCCACTGTCCCGGTGACCGGGCTCCTCACGCCGCAGAATCTATGGTGGCTCTATGACCAACCCTCGAACAACCTCGGCAACGGCCAGACGATGGCCATCTTCGGCTGGGGCGTCACCCCCAACACTGTCTCCAACCTGCGCGCGTTCGAGCGGATCTATGGGTTGCCCCAGGTACCGATCTCTATCAGGTATTTCGGTAGCACCAGCACGCCGGACACCAGCGACGGCGCCGATCTGGAGTGGGACCTCGACACCCAGGCCTCGACCGGCATGGCGCCCGCTGTTCAGGGCGAGGTCCTCTACTTCGCCCACCACAACACCAACACCGACATCCTCGCCGCGTTCGCCGCCTGGGTAAACGATCGGCAAGGCCCGCGGCAGGGGAGCGCGTCCTTCGGTGAGTGCGAGAACATACCGCCGGCCGAGCCGGTGATCGGCACGGATGGGCTGGAGGACCCCGGCAACCAGCTCTTACGGCAAGCCGTGATCGAAGGGCGCACGCTGTTCGTCTCGACGGGCGATACGGGCGGCTCATGTCCGATCCTGCCCGTGAACACCAACGGCCTTTCGACGCAGCTCTATCCGGCGCTCAACTATCCCGCGGCAAGCCCCTATGCAGTGGCCGTTGGCGGGACGATCCTGAACAGCGACGGGGCAAATCCGCCGCGGCGATTGGCGGAAGTAGCCTGGGAGTTCACTGGCGGGGGCAACAGCCTGTTCATCAAGGCAGGGAGCTATCAGCAGGGCGTGGCCAACATCGTCGGCCATTGCATCGAGACTCCCAATGGCCAACCTACAATCCGGCACTGCCCCTCTGCCGCGGTATTCCCGACGTCGCGGCGATGTCGGGTGATGCTTTGACTGGTAACGGCCTCGCCATCTACAGCGGAGGCATCACGCAAGGCGCGGGCACTAGCCTCTCCGCTCCACTCTGGAACGGCATGTGGACGCGAGTGGCGGCGGCGGCTGCCGGCAGGCGTGGAAGGGGTATCGGCTTCGCCAATCGCCCAATCTACGCCGTGGGCAGGGACGCGAGCCGCTACGCCAGCGACTTCTTCGACATCACGGTTGGCAACAACCAGCCCTACAGCGCGCTACCCGGCTGGGACAACGTCTCGGGCTGGGGAGTGCCCGACGTCACCCGGCTGATGCTCGATCTCGACGGGCGCACGCTTCCCGTCAACAACCTGGCGCCGCCTGTCCCGGCCACCCCCCCACCTGCCATCTCCTGCGGAACGCTCTTCACCGATCCCGCCGGCGACGACGTCTACGTCGTCCAAGGCCAGACCCTCGGGCCACCGGGCTCGCAGCCGCAGCTCGACATTCTCGCCGGCTCAATGGCACTCACGCCCGACGGCTCGACGCTCAGGACGATCATCACATTGCGCAACTTCTCCACCGCCATCCCCACCGGCGGGGTCGCGAACGACTACAACTTTGTCTGGCAGTTCAACGGACAGACGTACTTCACGCAGGTCGAGGTCGACCAAGGCGGGATAGCCCACTTCTTCGACGGGCAGGTGGTGCACGTCTCGCTCGAGACCCGCTTCCAGCAGCTCCATCTCGACACCGGCTCGGTGACGCCGGGTCCAAACGGCATGGTGGAGGTGGACGTGCCCCTCGCCAACATCGGGTCGCCGGCCGCCGGGCAGATCCTCTCGCAGCCATCGGCCACGACGTATGTCCGCGAGGGTGTCGTGGCCGGTCCGCTCGAGACCGTCGACACCTCGTCGCCTCGGAACGACTTCCGGGTATCGACGAGCTGCCCTTAGGAGCGCGCTTGAAATTCTCCTCTGAAACGGCAAAAACGGGGAACGGGCTCAAAATCCGGTGGCCCTAAAAGGGTCGAATGGGTTCAAGTCCCATCTCGTGCACAGGTTTACCAAGTCGCGTAGAAATCGCCCGACCACCGGACGAATAGGAGCGAAAATGATGCCTCGCTATTTGCAGAAGAGGGTGGCTTTCGCTTTCGCTCTGTTCGCGAGCATCGCTGCCAGCCTGGCTTATGCAAAAGATGCGGCTCTCGCTGGAATCGACGCGATCTATCCGGAGCTTGACGCCCTCTATATCGATCTCCACCAGAATCCCGAGCTCTCGGGTCAGGAGAGCAAGACTGCCACGAAGCTCGCGGATCGGCTGCGCCGTCTCGGCTACGAGGTGACCACCGGCGTGGGTGGCCACGGCATCGTGGCGCTGATGCGCAACGGGGACGGACCCACGGTGATGCTCCGCACGGACATGGACGCGCTTCCTGTAGAAGAGAAGACGGGCCTGCCCTACGCGAGTAAGGTCAGCGCGCCCGGGCCGAGTGGCACGATGGTGCCGGTGATGCATGCGTGCGGGCACGACGTGCACATGTCATCGCTCATCGGAGCGGCAACCCTGCTGGCGAGAATGAAAGATCGCTGGAAGGGAACCCTGATGTTGATCGGTCAGCCCGCAGAAGAAACGCTCTCCGGTGCCGAAGCGATGATCAAGGATGGCCTTTTCACGCGATTTCCCAAGCCGACCTATGCAGTTGCCATCCACGATACAAATATTCTGCCGGCCGCCACGGTCGGGTACTCATCGGGCTATCTCCTTGCGAATCTGAACACCGTGTCGATTACCATCCATGGTCGCGGTGGCCACGGTGCCTATCCCAATCGAACCATCGATCCGATCGTGATCGCGGCGAGGACGATCCTGTCGCTGCAGACGATCGTCGCTCGCGAAAACAACCCGCTCGACCCGGCGGTGGTGACCGTCGGCTCGATTCAGGGTGGCACCAAGGCCAACATCATTCCCGACGATGTGACCATGCTGCTGACCGTTCGCTCGTATAAGGAGGAAGTCCGCAAGCGCCTTCTCTCAGCAATCGAACGAATCGCCAAAGCGGAAGCAGCCGCTGCGAACGCGCCGCAGGAGCCCACGATCAAAATCTTGGAAACCGCCGTGGCGACCTACAATGATCCAGGACTGACGAAGCGACTGGTGAAGGTCCTGTCTGCGGGATTGGGGGAATCGAATGTCCGCGAAACGCCTCCGCAGATGGGTTCTGAGGATTTTTCATTGTACGGCCAGGCCGGAGTAACGGCGGTATTGCTCTGGGTCGGTGCAGTGGAACCAAAGAAGTTCGCGCAGGCTAAGGCCTCGGGTGCCACACTGCCTGGGCCGCATTCGTCGCTTTTCGCCCCCGAGCGCGAGCCTACGATCAGAACGGGCGTCTCGGTGTTGACTCTTGCAGCGTTGGACTTGCTCGGAAAAGACAACGTACGAAGCTCTCGCTAGTTTCAAGTCCGATCTCGTGCACCGGACAGCAATGGTGACATCACGGGGTTCCGCGACCGCGAAACTCGAGACCGCCACTGTTGGAGCGCCGGACCGAAGATCCAGGCTGAGTTGGAGCGTCCCTGTTCGCCGCTGCGCTCGTCGCGCTGGCGGCTCACCCCAGCCAGCAGCAAGAGCTCGCTATCCGCGAGGCATTGAAACTCTTGCCCCGAGGGCGCAGCGAAATAATGCGAGCGCGCAAGAAGCTCTCGGTAATTTCCAGTCGTGCTATATCCGCGGAAGGAGGAAATGAACCATGCTCAAGCCCGGCGATCCAGCTCCGGATTTCACCTGCAAAGATCACGAGGGAAAGTCCGTATCCCTGAAAGACTACAAGGGCAAATCACTCGTGCTCTGGTTCTTCCCTAAGGCGGATACCCCTGGTTGAACGATGGAGGGTTGCGGGTTCCGCGACCACAAGGCTGAGTTCGAGAAGAAGAACGCGGCCATCCTAGGTGTGAGCTTCGATACGCCCGCGGAAAATGCCGCGTTCGCGCGTAAGTACAATTTCAACTTTCCATTGCTCTGCGACACCGATCGAAAGATCGGGATGGCCTATGGCGCCGCGGATGATGCGAAGGCGGGAAATGCGCGAAGGGTCGGCGTGATCATCGGCCCTGACGGCAAGGTGAAGGAGTATCTACCCAAGGTCAGCGCGGCGAACTTCCCCAAGGAAGCTCTGGACAAGGTTTAAAGACCAGCCGACAGTGAAGCGCATCGTAGCTGTCCCGGTGCGCTGCTGGTCTGGCGTCGTCCAAAAATCGCGGTTGACAAGGCCTTACGAGGCAACGCTGCGGGACCATTACGGTGCTGCCGCCGAACCAGACGTGGCAATCGCGCATCGGCCAGCGCGAGCATCTGAGCCGGATGGACCAACTCATCATGGGGTTCATCTATCGGTTTCAGAACTGGCGATTCGTAGATCGGAATTACCTGGGCGTCCACGAGTACGGCTCGTTTCTTGAGCCATACCGAAACTTCAATTCGGGGTTCAATGCCACACCCGATCGCGGGACTCTCTGGGTGCAGCCGGGTGCTTATTCGGCCCTCGGCACGTATACCCGTCCGATGACCTGGCAGGCGCCGCCCGGCGGGGTGACGCTGAACTGAGCTCGAAGGGCCGACGGTAAAGTAACTAAGCCGTGGGAATGAGTATTTCCGTGATCAACTTTGACTCAGGTGTGGTTCCGGGATCGTTGACGTAATTTTCAATGCAGCAGTCATCTCGAAGCTGTCTCCTTACGAATTCCAGTGGCGCACGGCAACCCGGACCGGTATGCCTTTTGCGCGTCGCGGCTGGATTTGGGCTCCGGAAACGAGAGGAAACATGGCAAAGCAAGCGAAGTGGCAGGAATCCATCTCAGTGGGCTTTCAGGTTTTCGCGAAAGACGGCGACGACGAGTTCGGGGCGGTCAGGGAGGTTTGCCCAGGGGGTCGAAGCGAATTCCTCGTCAACATCGAGAACGGCGGCGACCACTGTATTCCCCTCGATGCGATCGTCGACGTACACAGCGAGAAGGTTATCGTTGACGTGGCGCGGCTGCCCGCTGCTACACGCCGGCTGATTGAGCACGCGCACGACTCAGAGGTTCCCGGCCTATAAACCGCGCGATGTCCGGCGCATCGCGCGCGTGACATCGCAGCGGCGCCGGGATGATGCAGCCTCCTACGCTGTCGCCGCCTTTCTCTTTCGCCACGCGCCGACGCCGAGCAGGATCGCGACGACCGTCGCGAGGATCCCGGCACCGGGAAAGAAGTAGGCCCAGCTGAGGACAGCGTTGCAGACGTGGCCCAGGACGAGCGCCCAAGCGATGACCGACACTGCTGGCCAGCTCTGCGGCCCGACCTTGTCCAATTGCCATGCCACCAGCGCGGAGAAGAGCAGGAACACCGAGACCATCAGACCAAGCCCGAACCAGAACCCATACCAGGTGCAACTGGAGCCGCTGATATTGAAGTGAACGGCCTTCATCAACGAAAACACCGCGTCCGACTCTGGGCCCAGGTTTTTCTGGGAAAGCATTCCACCCGCGGTATGTCCGGCGCAGAAGAGGACCAGTAGGTAGCAAGCAGTCCGATAGGGGCTCAAGTACTTCATCTCTGGCCTCCTTCTAGCACGCTGTTTCCCGGCCATCGGCAGGCCTGGAAAATCTGTTGAATCGAGGCGTCAGCGGCGGCATTCACTCAATCTTCGCCTGGTCTACGACCTCCGGCGTCCCGAGGGCGAAGTTCGGAGAGGCTCATGGGAAAAGAATGCTCGCACCTATCACAGATTCGAGAAGTTCGCCCGAGCGGCAAGGGCTGCAAGGAATGCCTGGCGATGGGGGAGAGCTGGGTTCACCTGCGTCTCTGCCTTTCGTGCGGGCACGTCGGCTGCTGCGACGACTCCAAGAACAAGCATGCCACGGCGCACTTCCGAAAAGTTCAGCATCCGATCATCCGGTCCTTCGAACCTGACGAGGACTGGAGATGGTGCTACCCGGATCAGATGGAAGTTTGAGGAACTTCAGATGACAACCCCCTCTCAGGCTTCGATCGACGCGCCCGAGCAGTGGCCTGCTCTTCCGCTCGAGGCATGGCAAGACACCTGCGTCACCCTGCAGATGTGGCTGCAGATCGTCGGCAAGCTCAGATTGTCGCTCTCGCCGGCGCAGAACCATTGGTGGCACGTGCCGTTCTATGTCAGCTCCCGGGGACTCACGACCTCCCCCATCCCGCACGCCGGGTGCGTCTTCGAGGTGGAGTTCGACTTCTGCCGTCACAACGTTCGCATCAGCACCAGCGACGGGATGGAAAAGTTTCTGCCCTTGTACTCGCGAAGCGTCGCGGACTTTTATCGGGAGCTGATGGGGGCGCTCTCGGCGATTGGGGTCGAGGCGCGGATCTGGCCAATGCCGGTGGAGTGCCCCAATCCGATCCCTTTCCCGAAGGACACGCAGCATGCGACGTACGATCCGGAATACGCCCATCGGTTCTGGCGGGCGCTGACGAGCGCGGACTCGCTGTTCAAAGAGTTTCGCACCCCATTTCTCGGCAAGTGCAGCCCGGTGCATTTCTTCTGGGGCGGGATGGACCTGGCGGTGAGCCGGTTCTCCGGCAAGCGCGCGCCGCCCAGAGAGGGGGCGGACCGGATGACCCGCGAGGGATATTCGCACGAGGTGATCAGTGGGGGCTTCTGGCCGGGGGATGCCCGATTCCCGGCTCCCGTCTTCTATGCGTATTCCTCACCCGAGCCAGCCGGGTTTCGAACAGCCAAGATTCAGCCGCAACAGGCCTTCTACAGTGGCGAGTTTGGAGAGTTCCTTCTGCGCTACGACGATGTGCGCGCCGCGTCCTCACCGCGAAAGGCGGTGCTCGACTTTTTGCGGACTACCTACGAGGCGGGAGCCACGCTGGGTGGCTGGGACCGGGATTCCCTCGAGCGCCGGCCCAGCTCCACTCCAGAGTGACGTCGCAAGGGCTCTCAAATCACCCGGAAACGCCACGGGCTCTGAGCGGAAAACCGTTCTTGCTCACTGATCGCGGCGGACTACGGTCGAGGGTGCTTTGCGCGATCGCGCCAGGCGGATTCCGCTGAACTGCCACCGGGCATCCGGGCTGAAGAAGTTCCGATAGGTCGGACGAATGTGACGAATCGGAGTGACGCACGAGCCGCCGCGCAGGACCATCCGATTCGACATGAACTTCCCATTGTATTCACCGAAGGCGCCCGCGAAGGGCGTGTAGCCCGGGTAGGGGAGGTAGGCACTCATCGTCCACTCCCAGATATCGCCGAACATTTGCCGCGGCCCATCGGAAGCCGGGGAGTTGACGGCCGAGGGGTGCAAACGTCCGCTTTCCGCAAAGTTCCCGCGGATGCGAAGGCCCAACGTTGCCAGCTCCCATTCTTCCTCTCGGGGGAGACGGGCTCCGGCCCAGCGAGCAAAGGCATCGGCCTCATAATAACTGACGTGACACACGGGCTCGCCCAGGTCCAACCGGCGCCGACCCGAAAGGGTCATCAACGTCCAACCACTCTCCGTTTGCTTCCAGTAGAGCGGGGCCCGCCACCCGTGGCGCTGGCGGGCATCCCACCCGTCCGACAGCCAGAGCTCCGGCCGCTCATACCCCCGGTCGTCGATGAACTCCAGATATTCGCCGCAGCTCACCGGTTGGTTTGCCAGATCAAACGCCTCTAGATGCACCCGGTGACGGGCATACTCATTGTCAAAGGCAAACCCGGCTCCACGGTAGCCGCATTCAACCACGCCTCCGTCGAATCCAACCCAACCTGGCTGCGCTTTAGCCCCAGGCTGCGATTGAATGGCGGGGCGGTAGACGGGATCCAGAGGATTGGTTCCCAGCACGTGCTTGATGTCAGTCAAAAGGAGCTCCTGGTGCTGTTCCTCATGGTTGAGGCCGAGCTCGACGGCGAAGCGAATTTCGCTCAGCTCCGCATCACTGCTCTCCTCAAGAAATCTGGTCACCCAGCGATCGACGTGATGCCGATAATCGAATATCTCTTCCACGGTGGGTCGGGAAAGAAGGCCGCGCTGGGTCTGAGGATGTCGTTCGCCCGCGGCATGGTAGTAAGAGTTGAAGAGATAGCCGTACTGCTCCTCGAAGGAGCGGTAGTGGGGCACCGCCTGCTTGAGCACGAAGGTTTCAAAAAACCAGCTCGTGTGGGCCAGATGCCATTTGGTGGGGCTGACGTCGGGCATTGTCTGGATGACAAAGTCTTCGGTCTTGAGCGGCGCGCAGAGGTCCTCGGTGAACTTGCGGACGCGACTATAGAGATCTCGAAGCCGTTCACCGGTTCTTGCTGCTGCCGCTGCCTGTGCCATAGCCACCGCATGTAATGACGACGCGGACATGGGTCAAGGCGACGTGTTGCCAATGTTACGTCCGGGTGAGCCGCTCGATCAGCGCTCTCTCCAGAGGATATTGCGCGCACAAAGCTGCCCGCGACGGCAGCACGAAGTCGGCAAACTCGAATCCCGGTGCCACGACGCACGCGCACAGCGAGAACCGCCTGCCCGCGGGCTCGGCCGCCTGCAGGACACCGGCGGGGACCACCGACACGGGCTGTTCGCCCGCCGCGAGATCGGGACCGAGCCGGACGGTCCGCGCCCCGCGCTCGTCGAGCAAGTGGAGCAGGAGCGGCTCACCGCCGCAATGGTGCCAGACCTCGTCGGCGCCGAAGATCTGATGGAACACGGAGAGCTCGCCCGCCCCAAGCAGGAACCAGATCGCGGTGCAGGCGCTGCGCGCGCCGCGAGGGGTGGAGACCGCGACCGTCGAGCGGAAGAGCTCGCGGTAGTGGCCGCCCTCGGGGTGGGCAATGAGGCCGAGCTGCTCGATCAGGCGTGACGTTTCGTCGTCCGTGGTGGTTTCTCCTACGCCAACTCAACGTCGCGTTTCACCGTCTGCCGCCACGAGCCCGACGATGCGCAGCGGTCCACCCGAGCCTCGGGCGATCTTCATCGGCAAAGCGATGATCCACGCGCCGGTTTCCGGGAGCTGTTCGAGGTTCGCGATGTTTTCAAGTCCGGGAACCGCTGCCGCGCTCGCGATCCGGTGAACTTCGAAATCTTTCGAGGGCCCATAATCGATCGATGCGGTGTCTACGCCGAGCGCGCCGACCTGCCGCTGTTGAACCAGGTATTGCGCGGCCTCCTTGCCGAAAGACGGGAAGTGCAGCTTCGATGCATCCCCCGGCGTGTCGTCGCCCAGGTATCGCTTCTTGTCGGGCCATCTTTTGCCCCAGCCAGTGCGAAGGAGCGCGATGGCGCCTGAGGGAATCGCACCGTGTCTCTTCTCCCAACCTCGAAGATCGTCCATCGATAGGCGGTAGTCGGGATCCGCACTGGCCTTTGCGCTGACGTCGATCACGACGCCGGGGGCGATCAGCTTCCGCACCGAAATCTGATCCGCGGTCTTTCCTCCCTTGGCGAAATGGACCGGGGCGTCCAGGTGCGTTCCGCCGTGCTCGGGAGTACAGAAGGAATTTGCCGCGTAGAAATATCCGCCCGGCGTTTCGCCGAATGCCAAGCTCTTCAGATCGAAATTGGAAGGGGCCGTCGGCCAGTAGATGGTTTTGTCATCGAAAGGGTAAGTCAGATCGACGATCTTCGCGGTGCCGATGTCTACTGAGCTGGTCGATGATTTCTCTGGCGCCGCACTGGCTGGCGAGGCCGCAATCGGGAGCGCCAGAGCCCATGCGGCGAAGACGGATGTTCTGAATCGTCTGCGTCGCAGAGGGCTCCTGCAAACCAGGCTCCCGAACCTGAAAGTGTCGCTCCCCGGCATGATCGCTCCCTCCTGCGTGAAGCAGAGTAGCTCACGCCCACGCGACCGACCAAGCGCCGCCCAATGTCCCGCGTGGTCGCGAGACTCAGCAACCCAGCGTCTGGCAGAGCTTCGGGATGTCCTTCTGATCCACGAAGAGGAGAGTCGCAAATTTGCCGCCAATGGCGAAAGCGTCGGTGGCTTCCAGATTGATACCGGCATCCGCGACCGTCTTCAGTATTTTTGCGTAGCGACCGACCTCGTCAACATCCTCAACATAGACTGCTTGCTCGATCTTGGGCGCCTTTCCAATCTTGGTGAGGACGTCCTTCGCCTTCGTCGTGTCGCTCGCATAGATGTGACCTTGGGCTTCGGTGGGGCCCATCTGGTAGGCCCAGGTGGCAAGCACGTTTACGTTGGCTTCGCGGAAGGAAGCGAACACTTTCGCCAGCGCGCCCGGTTTGGTCTCGAGCTTGAAGGTTAACAGATCGATCTTCTTGGTTGTGGCCATGGCAGTCCTCCTTTGGGTTGGGCCACGCTTCCCACCAGAGGCGGATCTAGTCAAGCGTCGACCTGACCGGGCCGAATGCTAATCTGCACGGCCGGAGGGCTTTCATGCCCCGCGCGGCGCTTCTCGCATTCCTGTCAGCGTTCCGTTCGTTGCGCCGCTCAGGATCTCTCACTGCGCAAAAAAAAACGCCTTCCTCGCGTAGCATGCAGCGAGGAAAGGCGACAGTCTCCGGGGCGGAACGAGCTTCTAGGACCGATAATCGAGGTTGTCTGACCTCGCCCCGCCCGGAGTTATTGCGGTGTCCCGGATTGGCTAACCTGCTTTTAGCGCCTGGAATACGACTTTGCCCACGGTTTCGTTGTGGACGTTGAATCCGTCATCGATTGGCCGTTTTTCGGAGCTCAGCTGCAGGTCGCATTGTCCGGTCTCCTTCAACGACGTCATGCCGAGGAAATTGGCGTCGTCCTCGGCGCAGACGATGTCCTTCGCTCCACTGCGGTAGATGACCTCCTTGCGGGCCGGATCGTAATAGAGGCCATGAAGCGCTCGCTGGACCACTTCCGGCTGCTCATCCGTCGTGTAATCGGGTCTCAGCACCACGTCGATCCAGGCGCGTCCGAGGTCGCGGTTGACATCGAAATGCGCCGCATCGAGGTCCTCGTCGTTCAACGGCTGCTCGAAAACGGTCTTGTTGACGGCGGCGGGTTTTGGCGCCGCCGCGGACACCGCGGGAAGCAGCGATGCAATAACACCAAGGACCAGCCCTACGCTCAAAACACTTTGTTTTGCTTTCATTTTCCCTTCCTCCATTCGGTTTGAGTTACTGCTCAATGAATTAAGCAGCGGGTCGTGCCCGGCCCGCGCGATCCGACGGCAACTGGCCGCGCGGCGACGAAAGGCCACCGGATGCGGACGGGTGCGGCAGGCGTGATCGACTCAGGGCCGACCGGCCAATGGTTTCAGGAGCGGCTATCCCCTAGCTGCTAGCGCAGCGGACGGAAGAATTCTCGCAGATCCTGGGCGAGAAGCTCCGGTTGCTCCATCGCGGCGAAATGGCCGCCTTTGGGCATGGCCGTCCAGCGCATGATGTTGAGCCCGCGCTCGGCAATCTTCCGGGGTGGCATCGGAATCTCCTTGGGAAAGAGCGCGACCGCGACCGGGGGTTTGACGCGGTTCGCGGCCGAGAGGCGAACCGGGCGCTCTCGCGATTCATAGTACAGACGGGTGGAGGAATGGATCGTTTGAGTGGCCCAATAGATCATCACATTGGTCAGGAGCTCGTCCCGGGTGAAGACGCGCTCGAGATCGCCCCCGCAGTCACTCCAGTTCCGAAACTTCTCCACGATCCAGGCGGCGAGTCCGACGGGAGAATCGTTCAGCCCGTAACCCAGCGTTTGAGGCCTGGTGCTCTGGAGATGGCTGTAGCCACCCTCGCGGTCCCACCAGGAGCGGAGCTCGGCGAGAAAGGCATTTGCAATCTCGTCGTCCTGAGGTTCGTTCAGCGTGCCGCCGAGTAGAAAGCGGCCGGCGATATAATTGAGGTGAATGCCGATGATTCGCGCAGCATGGTCGAGGCCAAGCGCGATCGAAACGGTCGAGCCCCAATCACCGCCCTGGGCGGCGAAGCGCTTGTAGCCGAGCTCGTCCATCAGGCGCGCCCAGAGCGAGGCAATTCTGTTTGGATCCATCCCCCGCTCGCGCGGACGGTCGGAGAACCCATAGCCGGGCAAAGAGGGCACGACAACGTCGAAGGAGTCCTCCGGCCTGCCGCCATGCGCCGCGGGGTCGGTCAGGAGCGGGATGAGCTTTATCATTTCGACGAAGCTGCCCGGCCAACCGTGGGTGATGACCAGCGGAAGCGGTGCGGGTCCCTTGCCGCGCACATGCACAAAGTGCACGCCGAATCCGTCGAGCGAGGTTCGGTAGTGGCGAAGCTGGTTGAGTGCCGCCTCCTCTCGTCGCCAGTCGTAGCCATTCCGCCAGTAACCGGCGAGCGACTTCAGGTAGGCCAGATTGGAGCCTGACTCCCAACCTGAATTCTCAAGCTCATCCGGCCAGCGGGTGGCATCGAGCCGGCGCGCCAGATCCGCCAGCACTGTGTCCGATACCTTGATGGTGAACTTGTCGGCGGCCATAGGACTTCTCCTCCCCGCCTCGAAATCTACGCTCGATTAAGCGGTCATGGCCAGGGAGGCCGATCCCACGAATGGAGCTCTCGCGGCATCGGAGTCTTCGTCGATTGATGCGACTGCATGCGACTGAGAATGCTGTCGAGGGAAATCACCGCTTTTTCAATGTGCGGTCCCTTGTTGAGCATCACGCACTCGGCGCGCTCGCTCATCGCCGCGTCGGTGATCTCGGGTCGCGAGGGGATTCCCTCCTTGGTGAGTGTCTCCAGGACTTGCGTCGCCCAGATTACAGGAAGGTGGGCGGCTTCGCAGAGCCAGAGGATCTCTTCTTGAAGTTCCGCCAGGCGCTCGTACCCGCATTCCACCGCGAGGTCGCCTCGCGCAATCATCACCCCTACCGCGTCGCTGCGCATCGCCGCCCAGAGGAGCGCGGGCAGGTTCTCGAACGCGCGGCGCGTCTCTATCTTGAGAACGATTCCCATGTCCGGCTTTCCCAGGCGGGAAAGATGCTGCTGCAGCTGGAAGACTTCGTCCGGGCGCTGAACGAAGGAAAAGCCCACCATGTCCGCGTGCTGAGCGATGAAGCTCAGGTCCTGGAAGTCTTTCGGCGTCACTCCGGGAAGCCGAAGGCGTGAATCGGGAAAATTGAGGCCGCGGTCCCCTCGCAACTTGGCGCCTCCAATTGGAGCGCGCACGACGTCGAGCAGGACCCCGTCGGCATCGCCGCTGCGGATGACGCATTCGATCTTCCCGTCGTCGATGAGGACGCGATGTCCGGTGCGAAGCTGACAAAAAGCGTCCCCAAGCGTGCAGCCGACCACCGCGGGCTGCAGGAGCCGCCCCGACCAATCCCGAATCGCCGGTCGGCCGGGCTTGAGGCTACTGGTGAGCCGCAGCGTGTCTCCGGTCTCGAGGACAATCGGATCCTCCACTCTGGGCAGACCGCGTAGCTCGGCTTTCTTGTCGCTTCGTTTCGAGCGCAACACGGTGCCATCGGTCACGTAGGTGGTGGAGTGGCCTTCCGCGAGCCAGACTGCTCCATGTTTCCCCCGGACCACCAGGCGCCGGGGAACGCCGCGGTAATCCTTCAGCTTGAGCTCCTCGCGGGGACGGAGGTCCTCGAGGAATTCCGGGGGCAGCCGCAGCACCCCGTCCGCGGTCACACCCTCTAGAGTGGCGCCGTCGACCGGAGCCAGGGCAATGATCGCAGGGCGAATGAGCTGGCCCAATCGATTCTTGATGGGTCTCCACTTGAGCATGGGGGGGCCCCGCTCGATCTGCCCAGTCCGAAGTTTTGGGCCGCCCATATCCATCAATATTTTGCAGCTTTGGCCCAGCTCCTTCTCCGCGGCGCGCCGCTGGTGCACGATCGCGAGCCAATCCTCCGGTCCATCGTGTGCGCAGTTGATCCGCAGGCAGTTCATCCCCGACTGGAGCAGGCTTGGGATGAGCGTGCCCCCTTTCGCCTCTTGCGCCGAAATCGTGACCATGATTCGCACTCGGCGGCGGTCCGGTTGGGGACCCAGCAGGCCGCCGGTGCAGCGTGCCAAAAGCTCCAGGCCCTGAGCGATGGTCGGCGCCGTGTCGCCGCGCATCGCGCGCTGGGTTCTACCCAGCAACCGGCGGAGGATGTTGCGGACGGCATGGATGCTGGCGGCCACGTGGGCCTCGGACAAGCCCAACGAAGCGAGCCCCTGCTCGGCGAGCCGCGCCTGAAGAGGTCGGATCTCGCGCCGCCTCAGCGCGAGATAGTGAAGCAGGTTGTACCCGCTGAGGCGATGGCCGGGATGCAGCGCTTCCAGCGCATCGGGATTTTCAGGCACTGCGCGGGCCAGCTCGTCCGCCAGGGTGTCCAGTTGCTCCAGCAATTCGCGCGAGTCGCCGAAGTCATCCGTTCTGGCTGGGTCTGGTGGAGCGTCCACTGACTCGAGCAATCGCGGCGACTTGATCGGGGAATGGTTTCTGGACATGCCCGGGTCTTGCGGGGCGTCCGGGTCCTCGAGCGCTCGGAGGGACTTGATCGTCGAATGGTCTTTTGAGCCGCTCCCGTCTCGCAGCGCGTCCAGTTGGTGAAGCACTCCCTGCGACTTCATCGGGTGATCGTTCCTGGAAGTGGTCGTGGCTCGCAGAGCCTCCAGGGGCTCCAGTACTTCCTGCGACCGAATCGGGGGGTCGTTGGTTGGCGTGGCGAGAGCTCTTACCACGTTCACGTGGTCGAACAGTCCGCGCGTTTTGATCGCGACGTGGTTTCTCGCATTCTCGGCTTCACGCAGAGCGTCGTACGGCCCCGGCAATGCGCGCATGGCGACGGTGTGGCTCTCTGATTCGTTCCCAATGGTGTGGCCTCTTGATGCGTTCGAATCGGATCGTTCGTCCATTGCACGACGTATCGCGTGAGGCGGGACCGGAAGCAAGAAAACGCCGGTCGGAGAAAACCGCGCCCAGTCGCCAGCAGAACAGGCTGGGAAGTGGGCATCCGGAATGTCAAGAGCGGAGATCCCGAACTACGCTCGATGGTGCGCGGACGACACGGACTGTCGCGCCGGCGAAGCCTGCTATGCGAATCCGGCGACAGGCGACATCAATGAGTGCGTGGGCGGCGAGTGCATCACCGACAACGATTGTGATGTTTGTCAAACATGCACCAACGGCACGTGTGTCGCCCCCGATGCGACGAGCACCTGCCTCACCGATGGTCTCTAAAATCCCTACTGCCGTTCCACGACGCCGGTAGAGGTCGAGGCGCTACTTCAACCGGCCGGCAAGAAGGTTCGCGACCGCGGCGAGGCGCGCGTCGAGCGCCTCGATGAACGCGCGTACGCGGCCGGTGCGCTGGACGTCGGCGTGGACCACCAGCCACAGGTCGTCGAGCACGAGTGGCGCGTCGGGGAACACCCGACGGAGGATTTGCGAAGTATCCCCGATGCAGCAGGGCAATGAGCCGATGCCCAGCCCGAGCTCCACCGCCTCGAGGAGGGCGAGTGAGTTGCTCGTGCGCAGCACGATGCGCGCGTCGCGGAGCTTCTCGCCGGCCATCTCCGTCGCGGGGGTGGCCTGGATGCGCTCGTCGAGCGCGACGATGTCGTGGCCCGAAAGGGCGTTGCCAGACACCGGACGGGAGGCGAGATAGCCTTGCGAAGCATAGGCAGCCCGCGCCACGCGGGCGACGCGGCGCGAGACGAGCTCTCCGCTCTCGGGGCGGAAGTAGCGCAGCGCCACGTCCGCTTCGCGCCTGGCCAGGTCGAGGCGGCCGGCTCCGGTGGAGAGGTCGACGCGGATCTCCGGATGCCGCTGGTGCAGCGCCTGCACCGCCGGCAGCACCACCACTGCCCAGCGCCTCAGTGGTGGTGGCGCGCACCTGCCCCGCCAGCTTGCGGTCGCTACCCAGGGCACGCTGCTCGACCAGAAGCGCCGCCTGCTCCATCTCTTCGGCGGCGGCTTGGATGCTCTTCCCTGCTTCGGTCAACGTCAGTCCATCGGGCGTCCGGGCGAACAGTTTCGCGCCCAGGTCCCGCTCCAGCGCCGCCAGCCGCCGGCCCACGGTCGTGTAGTCGACGCGCAGGCGGCGCGCCGCGGACGCCAGCGTGCCGGTGCGGCTCAGCTCGAGGAAGTAGCGCACATCGCCCCAGTCCGGCATCGCCATGCATTCTTGCATGTTCAGCAGGCATTTCTCCAGCGGTCCGGTTGTCGCCGGCATGCATCTTTAGGCCTCATGACCACTGTTCCCCCTGATTCAAGCCGGCGCTGGACGCTGGTTGCCGCCAGCTTCGGAGTGGGGATGGCCTTGCTCGACCTCACCGCTGTGAACGTCGCGGTGCCGAGCGTTCAATCCAGTCTGGGCACCGACGTGCGCGGTCTCTCTTGGGTGCTCGACGGCTACACGCTCACTTTCGCCAGCCTGCTTTTGCTCGCGGGTGGGTTGGGCGACCGGTTGGGGGCAAAGCGCGTCTTTGTCACCGGCCTGGCGGTCTTTACGCTTGCCTCGGTTCTCTGCGGCCTCGCCCCGGGCCTCTCGACGCTCGTGCTCTCGCGCATCCTGCAAGGTGTCGGCGCGGCGCTCTTCATGCCATCATCGCTCGCGCTCTTGCGCCAGGCATACCCCGACGCAAGAGAGCGGGCGCACGCCATCGGGACCTGGAGCGCGCTCACCGCCATCGCCGGCGCCAGCGGCCCGGTTTTAGGAGGCCTCCTCGTTTCCTCGCTCGGCTGGCGGAGCATCTTCCTTCTCAATATCCCGGTCGGGCTCGTGGCGGTGGCGATAACGCTGCGCTTCGTCTCCGCCTCCCCCAGCGGCGGGCGCCGCGGCTTCGATCTGCCGGCGCAGCTTACCGGTGCGGCCGGGCTGGCCGCCTTCACCTGGGCGCTGATCGAGCGATCGGCGGTCGGCTGGGGCTCGCCGCGGATCCAACTGGCGCTGCTCCTCGCGGTGATGGGCGCGCTGGCCTTCGTCTTTCTCGAACGACGCAGCAGGGATCCGATCCTGCCGCTGCACCTTTTCTCCAACCGGACGTTCTCCGCCACCGCGAGTGCGGCGCTGCTCTACGCGGGAGCGTTCTTCGGAATCGTGCTCGTGCTCTCGCTCTACTTCCAGCAGGTGAGAGGAGACACGCCGGGCGTAGCGGGACTGCATCTGGCGGCGATTACCATTTCGTTTGGCCTGACGAGTTTAAAGACGGGCCGCCTGGCAGCCCGTCACGGAACGCGGGCGCCTATCCTCTGGGGGCTCTCGTTGCTCGCCGCGGCGGCGTGGGTGCTCGCGCTTTTGCCAGCGACGGCGCCTTTCGCACTCGTCGCGGTACCCCTCGTCGCCACCGGCACCGGCGCCGGCCTGGTCGCCCCCTCGATGAACGCGGCCATCCTCGCCAGCGTTCCACCCGCGCTCTCCGGCATCGGCGCCGGCGTGCTCAATGCGAGCCGGCAGGTGGGCACGGCGCTGGGCGTCGCCGTCTTTGCGTCGCTGTTCCAAACGAACCTCCCGATGGTCGCGGTCCGCACCTCGCTCATCTGGGCAGGCGCTCTGTACCTGGCTGCCCTCGCGCTCAGCACCTGGGCGCATGGCCACGCTGTTCTACGAACGGGAACGCCGGTCCAGCTTTCTCCGGAACCCGAGCTATAGGGCGAGCAGGGTCAGCTCGGCCATCCACCGCCCAGCGCCTTGTAGACTGCGATCAAGGCGACGGCGACGTTTCTCTCGCTCTGCACCAGCTGGTCCTCGGCGGCGTACAGTGAGCGCTGCGCGTCGAGCACCGCGAGGAAGTTCTCCAGGCCGCTCGTGTATCGCTCGGTGGCCAGCTCGAGGGCGCGGCGGTTCGCGGTGACCGAAACGCTCAGCGATTCCTGCCGCAGCAGCTCGCGCCCATGGGCCGAGAGCGCGTTCTCGACTTCCTCCAGCGCGATCAAGATGGCCTTCTGATACTGCAAGAGCGCCTCTCCAGAACTGGTTGGAGGCGTTGAAGCTGGCCAGGTCGTTGGTGCGGCGGCCGAAGCTGCCGAGAAGGTTGAACCTCGGAAAGAGATCTGCGGTGGCCACGCCAATGCGCGCTGTCGCCGCCGCCAGCTCCCGTTCGCTGCGCCGGAGATCGGGCCGGCGAGAGAGCAGCTCCGAGGGCAATATCAAAGGAACCTCCGGCGGCGCGGAGGGGAGCGCGCGCGGCGCCTCCAATTCCGCGAGCAGCGCCTCAGGCTCCTGGCCGAGCAACACGCCGAGGCGGAAGGTGGCTTGATGCCGGAGGATTTCCAGTATTGGGCGCTGGGCCACCGTCGCCGCCACCAGTCCTTGCGCGCGGGTCACGTCAAACTCAGTCCCCATTCCGGAGTCGAACCTCGACTGGGCAAGCGCCAGGCTTTCCTTCTGCGCTTCGACGGTTTGATCGAGGATTTCGATCTGCCGGTCGGCGCCTCGCAGCTCGATGTAGTCGCGGGCGACGTCGGCCACCAGCGTGACGAGCACATCCTCCCGCGCTTCCTCCGCTGCCTGGACCTGCGCCACCGCGGCCTCCTCGTCTCGCCTCACGCCGCCGAAGATGTCGATCTCCCAGCTGGCGTCGAAGCCCGCCTCGAAGATGCTTTGCGCCGAGGAGCCCTGGGCGAGGACGACCCCGTCCACCCGCGCGACGAGTTGCTTCGACCGCGAGTATCCACCGCTCGCCTGCAGTTGCGGCAGGCCCGCCGCGGCAGCGATTCCACGGGCGGCGCGCGCTTCGCGTATCCGGGCGGCGCTGATCTTGAGGTCGAGGTTTCCCTGCACGGCGCGCACAACGAGGCTCTCGAGAATGGGGTCGTGAAACCCGTTCCACCACCGCTCGAAGGTTGTCGGGCCGGTCTTGCCCTCGCTGAAGGACTTGGGAACGCCGATCTCCGGGCGCTTGTAGTTAGGTCCGACCGCGCACCCGGACGCCAGCAATAGAAGGACCGCGAGCCGCCTCATCGCAGCGCCACCCGCCCGGCGTCGATGAACACGTCGAGCTGTTGCCCGATGAAGAGCGGAAGATCGTCCCGCTCCACCTTGTAGATGATCTGCAGCACCCGGGTGTCGACCCGCTCGGTGCTGTCGCCGGTCAGGGACCGCTTGGGGATGACGAATGGCTCGAAGCGCACAAACGAAAGGGGCGCCTTCAGCTCCGCGTTGCCGCGCATCCGCCCCACCGCCGTCGCGCCGGGGTGCACCCGCCAGCCTTCGTGCTCGTCCACGTCGACGCGCACGTGCAATGGCTTGGAGCGGCCGAGGAGGACGAGCGGCGAGGCGCCCGCGGCCGCGGCGGCGAATTCACCCACGCGCAGCTTCACTTGAAGCACGTCGGCATCGATCGGTGAGCGCACCGTGCTCCGCTCGATCTCGACCGCGATCGCGCGGATCTGGGCGTCGGCGGCCGCAACCTGCGCCTGGGACTCGGACTGCTCGGCCTCGGCCGTCTTCACCGCCGAGCGCCGCCGGGACATCTCCTCGTTGCTGATCGCGCGCTTGTCCTTCACCTGCTCGGCGAACGCGAGCTGCCGGCGCAGATCATCCAGCCGGGCATCCGCTACCCGGGCGTGAGAGGCGGCCACGGCGCGCGCCTGCTTTCGCACCTCGAGCTCGGCGCGAAGCTGCCGCGTATCCAGCTCGAAGAGCGGGTCTCCCTCCCTGACCGTGTCCCCCGGGTGGACGAAGATCTTTGGCGCGATGCCCGAGATCGGCGTGCCGATGGCAATGTTTTCCGTGCTGGCCTCGATCATGCCGACCGCGGCGACGGTGTCGTGAAAATCCGAGCTCGGCGGCGGCGACGGGGGATCCGTGCTCTCCCGCACGGGCGTGGTCCGCGCGATCGAATAAGCCGCCCAGCCGGCGGCGAGGAGTCCAATCAAGGGTAACAAGAAACGTTTCATGCGCGTGCCTCCGCAACGAATCCAGTGGTGACTCTGGCGATTCTTCCGTCGTCCATGTGGGCGATGGTTTGCGCGTAGTGGAAGACGCGCGTGTCGTGGGTCACGACGATCACCGCGCGGTCGGAATGGACGGCGTTGCCGGCGAGGAGATCCATCACCGCCTCACCGGAGGCGTGATCCAGGGCCGCCGTCGGTTCATCGCAGATCACCAACCGCGGCTGGTGAACCAGCGCCCGGGCCAGCGCGACCCGCTGCTGCTGCCCGCCGGAGAGCTGCGAGGGCAGGGCTTCGGTGCGCTGCGAAAGACCAAGCTGCGAAAGGAGCGAGCGCGCTCTGTCGAGCGCCTCTTTGCGTAGGGTGCCGGCGATGAGCAGGGGGACGGCCACGTTCTCGGCGGCGCTGAAAGCGGGCAGCAGGTTGTACTGCTGGAAGAGGAAGCCGACGTTCTTGCGACGGAAGAGGACCCGTTCGTTGGGCTTCAGCGCGTCGATCTCCACGCCCAGGACCGAGAGATCGCCGCTGGTCCGATTGAGCAGGCCGGCGATCACCGAGATCAGGGTGGTCTTGCCGCAGCCGCTGGGCCCGACGAGGAAGCTCAGCTCGCCGAACCGGGCGACGAATTCGACGCCGCGGAGCGCCTGCACCCGCGTCTCCCCTTCGCCGAAGTGCTTCTCCACGTTCCGGCAAGAGACCGCCAGGGCGGATGCGGCTCTCATTTCCAGGTCGGCTACGGCGATCATCGGAAGACCTCGGCCGGCTCGAGGACCAGTACGCGCCGGATGCTGAGGATGCTGGCCACCACGGCCACGAAGAGAATGCAGGCTCCGGTGACGGCTGCGGACTGCCACATCAAGACGATCCCGCGGGTGGCGAGGCTTCGCAGCGTGATCTCAAAGAACGTCGCCGCCATTCCGGTGCCGATGGCGAAGCCGAGCGCGGCGACGCTGGCCGCCTGGAGCAGGATCATCCCGACCAGGCGAGGGTTGGTGACTCCCATCGCCTTGAGAGTGCCGAACTGCTTCAGATTCTCGACCGTGAACAGGTAGAAGGTCTGGCCCGCCACGACCGTTCCGACCACCAGCGCCACCAGGATGGTGATGCCGAAGTTGACCGGGATTCCCGTGTTCTTGAGGTAGTAGCGGATGCAGTCCCAGATGAACTGCTGCGTCGTTCGCGCCCGCAAGGAGGTGGCCCCCTCGATCCGTGCCGCGAGCTCCTCGGGAGTCGTTCCGGGGAGCGGCCTGGCGATTACGAACGACAGTTGCGTCCGTTCGCGGCCGAGAAAGTTCACCGCCTCGCTGTAGCGAGTGTGCATCACCGGCACGCTGAGGAAGGGCGCCGATGCGTCGGAGATGCCCACGATGGTTACCCGATGATCGTTCATCTCCAGGGTGCGGCCGAGCTCCAGCGGCTCTCCCGGGAAGAGCAAGACGTACCCTGCCTGGTCCAACACCACCGAATCTGGTTCGCTCAGCCTTTGCCAGGATCCGAGGAGCATCTTGCGCGGCGCGCCGGAAAGGGTCGCGTCGTCGAGCCCGATCAGCAGCGACACCGCGAACTTCCCGCTCAGCGTCTTGGCCACCGGGTTGCCCTTGAAGAGCCGCACCGCCCAGGCCACTCCCGGAACGCTCCGGACCCGGGTGAGGTCCGTGTCCTTGAGGGCCTTGGTCTGGTCCCAGTACTCCGTTTTCGGGTCCATCACCCAGACCTCGGCGTCGGTCACGTCGAGGATCTGGCTGGCCGTGCGCCGCATGATGTTGGCGAA